>JFJP01000009.1_pt1 | contig 31017 bp, 24 predicted proteins | sample 431651 | NCBI WGS metagenome assembly JFJP01 (sample SAMN02602958, study PRJNA72255) | Microbial mat metagenome, whole genome shotgun sequencing project. | biome: fresh water; feature: sink hole; material: water; isolation source: purple microbial (photo- and chemosynthetic) mats found in... | reverse complement strand
TGGAAACCCGCAGCCACCCAGGCTTTGACAGCGACAGGATCCCCGGACCAGGCGAACATCTTCACGCCTTTGAGGTCTTTCACTGAGGTGATTTCCTTCTTCAAAAAGAGATGAACCCACCCGGTATCGCCCCACATGAGTGGCACAAAGCCCTTGTCGATGAATTTCTTGTCCCAGGTGGGGGCGATGCGCGGAAAGGCGTAATCCCATTCTTCCTGGGTGGTGATGAGGCCGGGCGTCGCGATGGCTTGGGGTGCGGCTTCGATCTCCTGAAGGCCCACAACCGTTAGTGCTCCGGCATTGAGCTGGCCCACGCGCATCTTGCGCACCATGTCACCTTCGCCACCGGCCACACCGCCGGGATAGATCTTGAGCTTGACCTTGCCGCCGGAAGCTTCCGACCAGCGTTGGCCCATTTCCTTGAGCAGGCTATGCCAGGTGGAGCCTTCCGGCGCCAGGGTGCCGAGCTTGATGGTGACGGTCTGGGCGCGAGCAGCGACGGGCATCAGCAGTGATAAACAGAGCAGGCCTTGGGAAACCAAACGGAAATTCATGATCAATCCTCCAGAAAGAGATCGGCGGTGCGGGATTTGAGCCAGCGGGCCCGGCGTTGAGTGACGAGGTTAACCAGCCGGAATCTGGGGGCGCTATCGGCATCGAAGGCCAACACTTTGTCGAGCCGTTCGAGAAAGCCTTTGCGGTCCTGCTTCTGGACGCATACGCCTTCCGCCCAGGATACCAAAGGGGCCAGCTTTCGCTCTCCGGTGAGCACGAGCACACGATCATAGTGGCCTTTGGCGCGCTTCAACCCATCGGCGGCGGCATCGGCCCGGGCGGCCTCATAGGTGGCAAAGAATTCGTGGATGGCGCCGTCATTCCAGCTCTCATCCAACTCCAAGGCTTTGCTCATCAGAGCTTCCACCTCGGGAAGTCGACCGATCAAGTTCATGTCGTCCTTGGAAATCGAAATCTGGGCGGCCAGGGCCGCTGCGGTCCAGTAAGCCAAGGGCACATCACTTTTTTTGAAGGTGGAAAGTGCCGCCGGGCGGTCCTTCGCAAAGGTTTCTCCAAAACCCTTATGTCGGGCTTCTAGCCCCCGGAAGCCATATCGCCAGGCGCGCTGGAACAGTCGCCGCGCCCGGGCCATTTTCTCTTTGGCCAATTCGGGTTGGCTGTCTTCCGCGATCTGAGCGTCTTGGAGGACGAAGGCGTAGGCGTACTGCGTAAAGCCCGAGGTCGCGGCCAGCAGAATTTCGTCGTTTTTGGGCGAGGCTTCCAGGAGGGATTCTATGGTCTTCAGCCCGAAGGGTATGGCCTCGCGCACCAATTCCGGATCATCCTCGGCGGCAAAGGCCGTACCTTGATTGTTTAGAGCTGAGCCCACACTGTTCACGACCAGCCGCGTACACGCGACCGAAGGGCCCAGGAGCATGAGTATGGCAAAGGCCGAAAACCAATGAGGAAGAGGCCGATTCGGGTGAGTTCGCATCATGAAGGTTCCAAATAACGAAATTTAAGCCTATTCGATTCCATCCAAAGGAGGAATCGGCGAGGATCGTTTTTTGATGGCAAGGGGGAACGGGCATGTTGAAGCGGGTATTGGAAGGTAGTCGGTACGCGGTGCTGCTTGGTGTGGTCTCCGCACTAGCGGCTTCCCTGGCGACCTTTCTGTGGGGCCTCTGGAAAACGATTTCGGTGATCACAAACCTTGTCACGACCGGGGGTGATGATCCGCTGGTGGCCGTAAGGCTGATCGAACTGATGGACAAGTTCCTGATTGCCGTTGGCTTATATATCTTCGCGATAGGGCTGTACGAGCTCTTTGTGGGAGAGTTGGACGTACCAAATTGGTTAAAAGTACATGACCTGCACGATATCAAAACACGCTTGAGTCACGTGCTGCTGTTGGTCATGGCGGTGACCTTTTTGGAACACCTGGTGGAATGGAAGGAACCCTTAGCCACCCTTTATTTCGCCATCAGTATCACCCTTGTGATGGGTGCCCTGATTGCCTTCAATCGCTTTGTCGAACCCAAGTGAGAGGGTATTGCACGCCTTGGGTAGCATGCTCCTGAATACTCGACATGAATTTCGGTAGGCCACGGTTGCTAGGGCTTCCGGATCAATGCCTCGCACCCGCGAGGCGGCTTCCACAGCTAGGCGAAGATTGATTGGGTCATTGAGTGTGCCCTGGGTCGAACCATAGGGAGGCATATCGGGGGCATCCGTTTCGAAGAGCAGGCGATCCTCGGTCACGACCTTCAGGGCCTTGGCCGCGCGGTGGTTATTGGGATTGGTCAGGGAACACCCGAAGGCCAAGTAGAAGCCCAAGGCTTGGGCTTCCTGAGCTATTTCGGCGGAACCTGAAAAGGCGTGGATCACGGCCCCAGCCACCGGAAGGCCTTCCTCGCGAGCGATGGCCATCAGGCGCTCCCAGGCACGGCGGCAATGGATGGAAACGGGTCGATTCAGGTCGCAGGCTAGGCGCAATTGGGCTCGAAAGGCGGCTTCCTGGAGTTCCCGCGGAGGCTCTTCGATGGCGAAATCCAAACCGCACTCGCCAAGGCCGATGCGTGGATTCTCCAATCGCTCGGCAAGGCGCGCCAGCCACCCCGACTGGGCCTGATGGGCGTGCCACGGATGGAGGCCAAGCATGGGCAGCACGGCGGGATGGGTTGTGGCGATTTTTAGAACGGCGTCCCAGTCGGATTCCTGGGTTCCGCAGCAAACGAAATTCGTGATCCCCGCCTCACGGGCCTTCACCATCCGGACCGCTAAGTCGGGCTCAAAGCGAACATCTTGGAGATGGCAGTGGGTATCGAAGAAGACCCTGGCCTCTCCGCAAACCATCTCAAGTTCTCAGGGTTGTGGGCGTTCGAAGTTCCCGGCGAAGGGCCTTCCCCACGGCGTTCTTGGGAATTTCGGTCAAGAAACTGAAGTGAGTGGGAACCTTGTAGTTCACCAGCAGCCGTCGGCAATGAGCCCGAATGTCTTCAACGCTTAGAGCTTTGTGGGAGACCACGTAGGCCTGAACGGCTTCGCCAGTGTCCTCATTGGGCACGCCCACGACGGCCACATCGGCCACGTCGGGATGCAGGGCGATGCAGGCTTCGACCTCGTTGGGGAATACATTGAAACCGCTGACGATGATCATGTCTTTCTTGCGATCGGTGATTTCCAGGTAGCCCTCAGCATCGAAACACCCCACATCACCGGTGCGGAGCCAGCCATCCTTGAGGGTACGGGCACTCTCCTCGGGTTGTTTCCAATAGCCCAGCATGACCTGGGGGCCGCGCACCTCGATCTCGCCATGCTCGCCCTGGCCAACCGGTTGATCCTGGTCATTTACGATGCGCAGATCGGTGCTGGGTAGGGGCAGTCCCACGCCGCCCACTTGCTTCATGGTGCGGCCAAGGCGAGTGCCAGTGCGCACGGCGGCGTTGAAGGTGACCAAGGGGCTGGCTTCACTCAACCCGTAGCCTTCGATGACTAGACAACCCGTGAATTCTTCCCATCGTTGCAGTACTGAAGGGTGGGTTTGCATGCCTCCCGCGAAAACGGCCAGCATTTTCCGGGTCATTTCGGGTCGGAACCACGGCTCATTGGGCAAGGCCTTGAGCAGCGTATTGACCGCCGTCATCCAGGTGGTTTCGTGGTTTTTGAACGCTGCGCGGAGATTGGACAGGGGTCTGGGGTTCGGGATGAGAATGTTATGGCTGCCGGTGTGGAAGCCAAAGAGCAGATTGATGGTGAAGGCAATGACGTGGTACATCGGCAATACCGTCATCAGAGTCTCTTCGCCGGGGGTTAGGTAGATCTTGGTGATCTCCTGAATCTGCTCCAGATTGCTGAGCATGTTGCCGTGACTGAGCATGGCGCCCTTACTGGTGCCGGTGGTTCCTCCGGTGTATTGGAGCAGAGCCAGATCCTCACGGGTGGCTTCGGGCCACGCTTGAGTGTGCATCAGCTTGTTTTTGGCCAGGTGCAGGCCGCCCTGATGCAGGGCGCGCATCAACGTCGTGACGGGCATGGAGATGTGGGGAATTTTCCCCGAAAGCTTCAGCTTGCCCTTGATCAAGAGGCGGGGAACAAGGGGAAAGAAATCCGCAATGCTGGTGACCACCACGGTCTTGACGGTGGTGCCGGGAACCACCGAGGTCACTTTGTCGCCAAAGTGGTCGAGCACCACCAATACTTCGGCCTCGCAATCCCGCAATTGCAGATCCAGTTCCCGAGGCGTGTACAGAGGATTGGTGTTGACCACCACGCAGCCCGCCTTGAGGATTCCAAAAGCGCAGATGGGGTAGGCCAGCGCGTTGGGAAGCAGAATGGCGACCCGGGTCCCTGGGGCCAGTTTCAGGCTCTGGCGCAGGTAGCAGGCAAAGGCATCCGAGAGGTGATCGATCTCGCGAAAGGTCAGGGAGGCTTCCATGCCATTGGGGAGCACCAGCGTTTCAGCCTTTTTGTCACCGAAGCGCTGAGCGGCTCCGCGCACAAACTGACCAAGATTGGCATAGGGGAGAGGCGTAGCTTCCTGCCCAACCCCTTCTGGGTAACCCGAACACCATGGCTTTTGTGTATTCAATGCGTCCGCCTTCAAAAAGATTGGATGCCGGTCGGCACGCTGGCCGTTCGAAACCATCCATCTTAAGCGGGTAAGTTCAGAGGATAAAAAGGTCCAATTTTGCCGACCGGGGCCAATTCTTGTTTTTTTCCAGCCTTGATGAGCGTCAAGGCCGGTCCACTGCCGAAGGGCGATGATCAGGGAACGGGAGAAAAAGTATGGAACGTCAAATTATTCGGATCGATGAGGAAAAGTGCGACGGTTGCGGGGTTTGCGCCTCCGGTTGCCCCGAAGGCGCTCTGCAAATGATCGATGGCAAGGCGCGGTTGGTTTCCGAAATCACCTGCGATGGGCTGGGTGCCTGCATTGGGGATTGCCCCCAGGGCGCCATTGAAATCGAGACGCGGGAAGCCGCTCCCTACGATGAGTGCAAGACCCTCGACAACATCTTGCCCATGGGGGCCAACACGCTGAAGGCCCATCTCAAGCATCTTTACGAACACGGTCAAACAACCTTTTTGAATCAAGCCATTGCTTACCTTCAGGCTTTGAAGATCTCAATTCCCGACTACAAGGAGAAGAAAATGGAATGTGGTTGCCCCGGATCCGCTCCTCAGACCCTGCATCGTGAGCCTGCCAAGGCCGAAGCCCGCGAAGGCTTGACCAGCAAGCTCGGTCAGTGGCCCGTACAAATGCATCTCATTTCGCCCATGAATCCGGTATTCCAGAAATCCGATCTGCTGCTCGCCGCGGACTGTTGTGCTTTCGCCATGGCGGACTTCAACCAGAAATACCTTGCAGGTAAAACGCTGGCCATCGCCTGCCCCAAGCTCGATCAGAATCAGGAAATCTACATGGATAAGATGGTCGCGCTAATCGATCAGGCCGAGCTCAACACCATCACCGTCATGATCATGGAAGTGCCTTGCTGTGGGGGCTTGTTGCGCATGGCTCAGACGGCGGTGGAACGCGCCCAGCGCAAAATCCCCATCAAGGCCATGATCGTGGGCGTCGATGGCGAGATCCGTAAGGAAGCCTGGGTTTAGGCGCACAATCGCGATATATTTACCATTTGGGAAAATTGGGCAGGGGAATGTTCTGCCGGTCCGCGTTCTCAATTGGAGTAAGCATGCAGCGATCTGCTACCTGCCTCGTGATGCTACTGGTTTCAGGGGCCGCGTTTCTGACGGCCCAACAAACGCCAGATCTTCAGCAGTTGGCAGCGGCCAAGGCGGCCCAAGGGGGACAAGACCCTGCGACCGCAGCAGCGGCCGCCGCGGCATTACCGGGGCGACTGCCCGGGCGCCCCGAGGCGAAGACGGAAGGTCCTGATGTGCGGGCCGCAGAGAAGCTTGAACGCGAAATTCAGGAGTTAAAAAAACGCGAACGGGGACCACGACGCTTCGCCTCCGATCTGTTTGATTACCGTCAACCTCAGACGGCAGCTACCGAAGGTGGAATTGCAGAAGATTATGTTTTGGGCACCGGCGATCAGCTCCAGATCAGTGCCTTCGGCAGCGCGACCTTCGAGCTACCAGCCCAGGTGGATGGTCGGGGCGAAGTCCTTATCCCCAAGGTGGGCAGCGTCAAGGTCGGTGGCCTGACCCTGGGCAAGGCTCGGCAGGCCCTTCAGGCCAAGGTTGCCCAGAACTTCTCCCGCACTACGGTCGATCTTGGCGTGACCAAGCTCCGTGAGGTGCGGGTCTTCGTGCTGGGCGAAGTCTACAAGCCCGGCAGCTACCTGGTCTCCAGCCTTTCCAGTCTGGTCAATGTGTTGAGCCTCGCGGGTGGCCCCAGCGCTGCTGGCAGCTACCGCCAGATCCGAGTTTTGCGGGGTGGAAAACTTGTGCATCAAGTGGATCTCTACCCCTTGCGGGCCGAGGGCTTGGGCAACTTGAATTTCGGCTTTCAGAATGGCGACACCCTGTTTGTGCCCCTGGCCTTCAATCAGGTGACTCTGGAGGGTGGTTTTACTCGGGTGGTGGCTCAGGATCAAGTGGCGCAAGACCTTAAACGCGATAAAGCAGGAGCGTCTGAGGAACTGGACTCTGGGGCCTCGGCTGAAGTGCGTCGTCTTCGCCGCACGATTCAAGCACTGGAAAGGCAACTGAAGTCCTCCACGCTCCCAGCGGAAAAAAAATCCGAAGAAATCGGGCTGCCTGCGCTTCCCACGGCTGATCGCCTGGCCCTCGAAGATCGCCTGGCTCTGTTGAAGGAGGATTTGGCACTTCAGCTTGCCCTTGGGCGAGTGGACCGACGCGTTGCGGAAAACGACCAACTTTGGGGCAAAGATAATGGCGGGTTTCCCGAATGGGTCTCCCGCTGGCAACAATCGGGGGTCGCGCCCAGCCTGCTCTTCGAAATGCTTCCATCTGAAAGTGCTGCAGATGCCTTGCGTTTTGTCGGTGGACTCGAGGCCCAGGCCTTCGCGGGGCGCTTGAGCCTGCGTCGCATTGATCCGGCCGGTGCGGTGGATATCCTCGATGTCTCTTTGGCTGATGGCGGCAAAAGCACTTTGCTGCAGAAGGGCGACACGCTTTCGGCGCTGCCTCGCCGGGATTGGGCCGAGCGTACCATTGAACTGGCGGGTTGGGTGAGAGTGCCCGGCCGTTTTGCCCGGGCTGAAGGCATGCGCGTGGCCGATCTCCTGAAGCGAGAAGGGCAGATTCTTCCGGATACCTACCTGGGACGCGGGGAACTGGTGCGGCATCTGCCCGATGGCAGCAACCGGTATTTTGCCTTCGACGTAGCGAAGGCCGTTGCGGGCGATGGGGCCCATAACCTGCTCTTGGGCGACCGGGACCGCGTGGAACTCTACCGCTTGGATGATCTGCGTTTGCGTCGGACCGTGCGGGTGCAAGGCCCTATCACCCGGCCTGGCGTTTACGAATATGTTGAAGGCATGCGGGCCTCGGATCTCCTTTTCCGAGCCGGGATTCCCCTTCGTGAGGCGGATCGGTTTGTGGGCGAACTGGCCCATACGCGTGAAGGAAAACCCAGCGAAGTCATCAAATTGGATCTCACCAAGCTGCTCTCCACCGAGCAGACCAGCCCGGTTGAACTCATTGACGATGCGGTCAACCCCAAACTACAACCCTTCGATCAACTTTCGGTCTATGCGCGGCCCGACTTCCGTCCCCACCGCAGCGTAACCCTTTCGGGCCAGGTTAATCGACCCGGTGTTTACACGCTGGATTCGGATCGCACGACCCTGAAGGAATTGGTGGAGCGGGCTGGTGGATTGGCACCCGATGCCATGCCTCAGGCTGGAGTCTTTTTGCGCAAGATGTCGGAGGTGGATCCCGAGAAGGCCAAGGCCGCTCTGCGCTCCGGGTTGGATGCTGAAGACCCCACCAACCAGGGAATCAACGAGGTGCTTGGCCGCCTATCCGAAACGAAACGCCAGACCCTCACCGGTGCGCTCTTAAAGAACCCGTTGCTGCACGGCCTGCAAACCGGCGCCTTGAACCGCCTGGTCGTAGACATGAAGAGCCTGCTCGCGGGCAAGGCTGAGGCCCAGGTCCGCCTTCAGGATGGGGATGAGATCATCATTCCCCAGACCACCGATGCCGCCTATGTGGTGGGCGAGACGGCTAGCCCTTTCGCTACCTACAAAGTGCACTCTGGAATGAAGGTTAAGGAATTATTGCGGCTGGCCGGTGGCTATACACGCAACGCCGATACCTGGAATGTCCGTCTGCTCAAGGCCGATGGTCGCATCCTTGATACCTGGGTGAACTGGCGATCCGTGGATCCTGGGGATACCGTTTTAGTGCCCCAGCGAATTCGTCGCGATACGAATTGGCAGGAAAACCTCCAGGCCCTTACGCCCTTGGCCATCCTGGTCAACACGTTCAAGAAGTAGGAGCCCCTTTTCAAACGCGAAGGCCCCGGGTTGCCGGGGCCTTCGCGTTTGAAAGAAGAACGATTACTTCCAGTGGTTCTGAACGAAGGCATCGACCTCGGGCAAGCCACCCTGAAGAATCAGATACCCGTTATGGGGTTCACGGGGTTCGATCTCGTGGTTGATGGCAGTGGTCATCATTTCGCGGATCCGTTTGGGGTCGTCGGTCTGGCCCAGTACCCAGGCCAGCTTCATGTAGGCGGTCTCGGGCAGCATGTTGTCCAGGGGGATGATGCCCAGATCCAGGAGATCGCGGCCCGTATCGTAGACGTACATCTGGGCAAAGCCCCAGAGGGTCTGCACACACATCACCACCGTCATGCCCTTTTGGATAGCCCGCTTGATGGCGGGGTAGAGCGGTTTGTTGACGTGGCCCAGGCCCGTGCCGGCCATGACGAGACCGCGATAGCCCATGTTGGAAAGGCCGTCGATGATATCGGGGTTGAAGTTGGGGTAGTAGTACTGGATTGTCACCCGTTCTTCAAAGGCAGGGTTAATGATGGGTTTACGGGTCTTATCCCGGCGCAGGATTTCATCAGAGATGTAGGAAAAGTGGCTGCCGCCAGGTTCCTTGGGGTAGCGACTCACGGTGGCCAAGGGTGTGGCGCCAATGGTGCGGAAGGTGCTGCGGTAACTGCTGTGCATCTTGCGGCAGCGGGTGCCACGGTGGAGCAAATCGTAATTGTCGGACGTGGGGCCAAACATGCAGAGCATGACTTCGGCGATATCGCATTCCGCGGCGGTGCGCACGGCATTCATCAGGTTGAGTGCGGCATCCGACGAAGGCCGATCTGAGCTGCGCTGGCTACCCACGATCACGATGGGGATGGGGCTGTTCTGCACCATGAAGCTGAGAATGGCGCCGGTATGGGACATGGTGTCGGTGCCGTGGCCCACCACGATGCCATCCACGCCTTTTTCGATCTCCTTGCCGATGGCGATGGCCAGGGCCTTGTACTGCTCGGGGCCCATGTTTTCGCTGAAGACACCGAAGAGTTTTTGGGTGTCCAGGTTGGCAATGTCGGCCAGTTCGGGCACGGCGCCGTACAGTTCGCCCGGCGTGAAGGCCGGAATCACCGCGCCGGTGCGGTAATCCAGGCGGCTGGCAATGGTGCCGCCGGTGCCGAGTAGGGTGACGTTCTTCTTCTTGGGGTCGAAGGGGAAGGCCTTCTCGGGGATTTTGTAGACGGCCTTTTTGTAGCCCAGTTCCCGGGCCGAGGCGATGCGGCTGGCGTGAATGCCGATGTTGTAGCCGTTGAAGAGCTTGATGACCACGTGGAGATCGTCGGCGGTTTCGCTGCGGGGTAGGATCACGCCCACAAAGGCGGAGCCCTTGTCGTTCACGATTTCCACTTCGCTCCAGACACCAATACCGAATTTCTCCAGAGCCGCTTTGGCGATGCCACGGTAACCCTGGAAACAATCGCCACGCTCGCTGATGGGGGTAATTACAGGACTACTCATTGGGCCACCTCTACGAGCTTCTGACGCAGGTATTCGGCCACTTCCTTGGCGGGGGCCTTGCCCAACAGTTGCTCCATGGCGCGGCCCGCCAGGAAGCGCAAACGCTTATCCTGGGTGTCGATCTTTTCGCCCTGATAGCCTTCCATGGTCAGGTGATCCACCTGTTCCATCCAGCGTTCCCGAGGCTGAATGGCCACGCCCGAGGCCGTGGCCGCGGCGGCGGCACTGAGGCCGTCCTTGGCCACGCCCGACGCCACGATGGAAATGGCCTCTCGCGGAATACGACCATCGGTGAAGAGATCGAAAATATCGACCCATTCCGCTACGCCAATGCGTTCCATGGGGATGCCCGCGCGCTTCAGGGCCTTGCTGCGCTGGCCGATCTCGATGGCGGCCACGAGGCCATCCACACCGGTCTTTTCGACCACTGCATCCAAAATTTCTGCGCCACCGCGGCGGATCAGGTAATTGCAGGTTTCCTCGGGCACCCGCCAGGACATGTAGCGCTCGATGCGCTCCCAGGGGGCTGGGCGCAGCCGCGCCTTCAGCATGGCCACCCGCTCTTCGGTAACGCGGGTGGGTGGTGAATCCGTATCGGGATACATGCGATCGGGGCCGGGCAGAATGCGTTCGAAGGTGGTGTAGCCACCCGTTAAGGACTGGCGGGTTTCCTGGGGCACACCCTGGGTGGCATCGGCGAAGCGCAGGCGAATCTCATTGGCGGCGGTGCGGCAATCTTCTTCCGGCCCGAAGACGATGAAGAAGTCGTCGTTCTCCTTGAACTGCACCCGCTTGCGCAGGCGCTCCAACAGGCGGTGCTTGTTGGGGAATTCCGGCAACAGCGCGCCGCTAAGCACGATGGGCGCTTCGTCCAGGCAGGCAATCACGCGAATGCGACCGCTCAGTTCATCCAGGAAGGTGGTATCGGGCTGCGTGGGATGCTGGGCGAGCCCGGCGACACCTTCGACTTTTACGGCGAAGATCTTGCCACCGGCCTTCAGAGTGCGCCCCATGAAGCCCAGATCCAGATCCGTGCAGATATCGGACACATCGAAGGGCTGCACGCGAATGGAATCCCGGGCGGTGAAACCACGTTGGTGCAATTCTGCGCGTAGTTTCAGCAGGTTGTGCTGGCGGATGCCTTCGTTATGAACCAGCTTCACCGCGTAGCCGGCGCGGGGCACGCCCTTGATTTCACAACGATCGCCACCGCGCACGCTGACGTTTACATCCTGGCGACTGGCGCCAATACCGGTGCGCACACGGCCCGTGGAGCGCGCCGTCATGCCGCAGAGCAGAATGGCATCGCGCACTTCTTGGGGCGTGCGCAGTTCGGGGCCGGTCACGGTCTCGGTGAGGGGCATGCCCAAACGATCCGTGCGCCACACGATCTGGTGGCCCTTATCCCGCACCTCTCGGCAGGAATCTTCTTCTACGCTGACATGAGTGATGGTGAGGTTGCGGCCATGGAAAGGCAGCACGCCGTTCACACCGATAATGGCCGTGCGCTGGAAGCCCGTGGGAATGGAACCGTCCAGGTACTGTTTTCGGGCGATGTGAATCTCGTCGATGATGTCCATGCCCATCATCAAACAAAGCTCGATGGAGCCGTCGATGGCTTCTTGATTGACGAGGAAGGGCGGCGTGTCGTCCATCTCATAGGTGCAGACGTTCAGGCGATTCAGGAGGTAGATGATCTCCTTTTTCGTTTTGAATTCCATGAGGGCGGTGCCGTCGTACTCGCCGAGTTCCGAAAGCGTAGGCCGCATGTGGCGCAGCACTTCGCCGTCATGGGTCTCGGTATAGAGGCCCGCGGGGCAGCGACAAAACAGCTTGTGCTTGGTGAGCAGCTGCTGGTGAACCTCTAGGCCGGAGATGAGTCCGACGGCTTCGTAATCGAGACGCTCGAGCATTGAAACCCTTCCAGGCGGGAGAACATTCCGCCGCAGGATCCCGCCACAAAGGCCTAACGTCAAGAGGCAAGACCGCTTCAAACCAAGGAATGACGGGCATCACAGGGCAATCCCAACAAAAAAATCACCCGACCTCCGAAGAGATCGGGTGAACAGGGGATCGCGGCTCTTAGATTTTTTCGAGAACGGCCGTCAAGAGCTTCCAGAAGTTGCCCACGGAAGGCACGCTCACATGCTCGTCAGGTGTGTGCACATCCCACATATCGGGGCCGATGGAAGCCATTTCCATACCGGGGTATTTCTCGCCGATGAGGCCGCATTCCAGGCCCGCGTGGATGGCCATGATCTTCATGGGTTTGCCGAAGAGCTCTTCCTGCACGCCATCGATGAGCTTCACGATGGAGGCCTTGGGTTCGGGTTTCCAGCCGGGATAGCCGCCGACTAAGTGGGATTCAAAACCCGCGGCGGCGCAGGCGCCGGCGATGCGCTCAGACAAGGCGAACTTGGAGGGATCGAAGGAACTACGGGACAGCAGGTTGATCTCGATTTTGCCATCCTTGGTGTCAATGACACCCAGGTTGGTGGAGGTCTGCACCAGGCCTGGGATATCGGGGCTCATGGCCTCGACGCCGTGGGGCAGGCAGAGCAGCAGGTTGATGACGGCGGTGGCGTCCGCTGCAGACATGACCTGGTCGGCGCTGCCTGCTTCCAGGCTCATGGCGAGGCCCGGATCGAAGGCGCCGAGAGCTGCCTTCCAATTGGTTTCCTGCTTGGCCAGTTCGGCCTTGAAAGCCGCTTCCTGAGCGGGATCCAGGAATAGATAGGCCGAGGCTTCGCGGGGGATGGCGTTGCGCTTGTTGCCGCCCTTGATGGCCGCGAGCTCGAACCCAAAGGTGGGGCGCAGCACGTTGAGGACCTGGGCCAGAATGCGAATGGCATTGCCGCGACCCGAGTTGATATCGATGCCGGAGTGACCGCCCTTGAGGCCAAAGATCTTCAGACGGAAGGCCTTCTTGCCCGCAGCGGGAGCCGCCAGGGTGAGTTGCCGGGTGGTGATGGTGTCCACGCCACCGGCGCAACCGATGGTGAGATAGCCCTCTTCTTCGCTATCGAGGTTGAGCAGGAACTTGGATTTCATCCAGTTCGCCTGCACGTTGTTGGCGCCGGTCAGACCGGTTTCCTCGTCGATGGTGACGAGCAGTTCCACGGGGCCGTGGGCAATGTCCTTGCTAGCGAGCACGGCCAAGCCCGCGCATACGCCGATGCCGTTATCGGCGCCCAGCGTGGTGCCGGTGGCGTAGAGGTTGTCGCCCACGCGGCGCAACTTGAGGGGATCTTTCAGAAAGTCGTGATTCGTGTCTTCGTTTTTCTCGCAGACCATGTCCACATGGGCCTGCAGCGTGATACCGGGTCGGTTTTCCTTGCCGGGGGTGCCGGGCTTGCGAATGAGCACGTTGCCCACGGCATCCTGGGACACTTCCAGCCCCAGAGCGCGACCCTGATCCGCCACCCACTGGGCGGCTTCGGCTTCCACTTTGGAGCCGCGGGGGATCTTGGATAGTTCCAGGAAGTAGTTCCAGAGCGGTTTGGGCTCCAGGTTATCGAGAAGGTTTTCCACGGTAGACCTCCGAAGGGGACTTGGGACGAAACAATTTCGGGGAATCCCGGGGCCACGCCCCGTGGACTTCATGGCACGAGGGTACCAGGAACCCGCCATTGATTCCGAAATTTAGGGATTGACCGATATTTCTAGAAACATAGAATAAAGGTATGATGAGCCCTGATCCTCACCTTCCCACCTTTGCGCTTTGCTTCAAGTCACTGGGGCACCCCGCGCGCCTTTCGATCCTGCGCTTGGTCGTGCAGGGCCCGATGGAAGGCACACCCGCTGGAGAAATTCAGGCTCGATTGGCGATTCCAGGTTCCACGCTGAGTCATCATTTGGCCGACCTTGCCCAGGCGGGATTAATCAAAGCCACCCGGCAGGGCACCACCCTTCGCTACGCCGCGTGCCTTGAGCGATTGAAGGCCCTCACAAACTACCTCTGGGAAGACTGCTGCGGGGGTGGTTGCCGCGATTCGAACTGTCTCTGAATCAATGCTTCCGGCCTGATTTTCATCCATCTAACTCGAGGTTTCCATGTCTGAAAAAAAACGCCTTTCCTTTCTCGATCGCTACCTGACGTTATGGATCTTTTTGGCCATGGGGCTGGGCGTGTTCTTGGGCTACGCCACACCGGGTTTCAATGGCGCCCTCAATACTTGGAACGCGGGCTCCATCAGCGTTCCCTTGGCGGTGGGGTTGATCCTGATGATGTATCCGCCGATGGCGAAGGTTAAATACGAGGAACTGCACCTCGTATTTAAGAATAAAAAGGTGCTTGGGTTGTCGCTGGTGCAGAACTGGATCATTGGGCCACTGCTCATGTTTGGCTTGGCGGTGCTGTTTCTGCGAGATCAGCCTGAATACATGCTGGGCCTGATCATGATCGGTCTTGCTCGCTGCATCGCTATGGTCATTGTGTGGAACGATCTGGCCAAGGGCGATACGGAATACTGCGCTGGATTAGTTGCGTTCAATTCGATCTTTCAGGTGCTCTTCTTCAGCGTGTATGCCTGGTTCTTCATCAAGATCCTGCCACCCATGCTGGGCCTGAATCTCGGTCCTGTGGATCTGTCCAAGATCACCATGGTCAGCATCGCCGAGAGTGTATTTATCTACCTGGGCATTCCCTTCATCGCGGGCTTCCTGACCCGCTTTACCCTCAGCAAGGTCAAGGGCCTGGACTGGTACCACCGGGTCTTCGTGCCCAAGATTTCGCCCATCACTCTAATTGCCCTGCTCTTCACCATCGTGGTGATGTTCAGCCTCAAGGGCGACACCATTGTGAAACTGCCTTTCGATGTGATTCGTATCGCCATCCCGCTGCTGATCTATTTCGTGGTGATGTTCCTGGTGAGCTTCTGGATGTCGAAAAAGGTCGGCGCCACCTACGCCCAAAGCGCGACGTTGAGCTTCACCGCCGCCTCCAACAACTTTGAACTGGCTATCGCGGTGGCTGTGGCTACCTTCACCATCGCTCACGGAGCGGCCTTTGCGGCGGTCATCGGGCCGTTGGTGGAAGTGCCGGTGCTGATCGGGTTGGTCAGCGTGGCGTTGTGGCTGAAGCGAAAGTGGTTCCCAGAGGAAACGGCAGACATTGAATCCGCACAGTGCTGCCCCGCGGCTGAAATCCAGGAGAGATCATGACCAATCCCACCTTCAACGTTCTATTTCTATGCACAGGTAATTCCGCTCGGAGCATCCTGGCTGAGGCCATCCTGAACTCGCTGGGACGGGGGCGCATGGTGGCCTTCAGTGCGGGCAGTCAACCCAAGGGGGAAGTTCATCCCTTGGCCCTGGCGCAGCTTTGCAAGGTGAATCTTCCTGTGGATGGGTGTCGCAGCAAGAGCTGGAGCGAATTTGCGACCCCAGACGCACCGGCAATGGACTTTGTGTTTACAGTTTGCGACAACGCCGCCCACGAAGTCTGTCCCACCTGGCCGGGCCAGCCCATGACGGCCCATTGGGGGATTCCAGACCCAGCAGCTTTTGATGGCACCGAAGAAGAAAAGCAGCGAGCCTTCGCCCAGGCGTTCATGCAGCTTCAAAATCGTATCGGCCTCTTCCTGGCCCTGCCGATGGAAGCCCTAGATCGGATGAGCTTGCAGCAGAGGCTTCGGGAAATTGGGGAACCGCGAGAGGCCTAGGCTGCTTCTCCCTTTTTGGCCCCTTGTCCAATTCTGGAGTCAGGCGGGGAATGGGAAGGAATGGCATGAATGTCAAAGGCATGATCATTCAAAACATTTGTTTTTTGTCCCCCCAGGAGGCGTTGGAATGCCTCCAGCAAGGTTCGGTGTTGCTGGATCTTCGCAGCGACGAATTGACCGAAATGAAGGCCTTCGCGGTTCCTGAAATCATCCACCTTCCCCATACGATCCTTGCGGAGCATGGGGCAGAACTTCCCAAGGATCGTCTAATGATCCTGGCTGATGCTTCCGGCGTTTACACCAAGGCCGCAGCCGCAGCGCTAAAAGCCCTTGGCTTTGAAAAGCTAGCCTGCCTAAACGGGGGCATGCTCGCCTGGGATCAAGCAAACATGCCCACTGTCACGGACCCCGATGCGCTGCTCCACGGGGACTGCGCCTGCGTGATGCGATCCAAGAAAGACCACTCTCATTCACCGAATCCCAAGGAGTCTGCATGACCCCCACCAGCATCCTGTTTCTCTGTGTGGCCAACAGTGCCCGTTCCCAGATGGGCGAAGGCCTTGGGCGCCAGATATTCCCCGATCTGCGCATCCAGAGTGCGGGAAGCCGCCCCAGCTACGTAAACCCCTACGCCATCGAAGTGCTGGCGGAAGTGGGCATCGATGCCACCATCCATACCTCGAAGAGCGTGCAAGACATCGATCCAGCCTCCGTGGATCTGGTCATCACGCTTTGCGCCGAGGAAGTCTGTCCGGTCTTTTTGGGTAAGGCCGAGCGGCTCCACTGGCCCATCCCCGATCCTGCCAGCGACGATCCCAGCCTTTCGCCGGAACAAATGCGGGAACGTTTTCGAGTGGGTCGGGACGAGATTCGCCGTCGACTGGAGGTCTTGAAGAACGACCGGTTCTAATTCGGGCCACGCGCTATCTATTCAGCAGTAATGTTTTGGAGCACCCTGGGGGTGGCAATTAAACCTTGGTTCTTGATGGTTCACAATTCGAGCCTTTTCTGGAACCCCTAACCGGCACGTTCGCCGACTTGGAGAAAACCATGAAGCTGCGCACCCTCCCCGCTCTTGGAGCCCTCCTGGCAGCGTCTTCGGGTCTCTCCGCCCAGGCTGTCAAATTCGACGGTGCCCTGGTGGAGCTCTATTACACGCAAATGCTGGATAGCAATCTGCGCCTGAATTCCGCTGCGACCCACGCACCAGCCTATTTCGCCGCCACAACGGGAATGACCGAAAATGCCTTTACGGTCAAGCGAGCCGAGGTTTATTTCAGCGGCACCGTCACCGACGCCATTTCCTGGAGCTTGATGTTCGATCCCAACAATACCTCCGGGACGAACACCACCTATGGCGCGGTCCTTCAGGATGTATGGGCTAACTGGAAGATCGCTCCGGGCCTCACGCTGAAGATGGGGCAAGGCAAGTTCCTCCAGAGTTATGAATCGACCTCGATCTCGGCGCGAAACATCCTGTTTTACGATCGCTCCCAGGTTTCCCGCTTCATCGGTGAGCGCCGGGATCGTGGCATCTATGCCCAGTACGATTTTGGTGATCCCAAGGGCTTCAATGGCAAGGCCTACCTCGGCTTGACCAATGGCATGTCCGACAATGGTACGGGCGGCAAACAGAATGAAACGAATGCCCAGAAGGATGTTCACGCGCGACTCGATTTCGGAATAAAGGGCCATCAATTTGGTGTCTATTACCGTACCGGTTCGACCGATGTTGCCAAAGGGCAAACCGTTCCGACGACGGGTTGGGGTCTTGCGGGTCCCAGCGCTGTGGCGATCAAGGAGAACAACGACAAAATGTCCAATCTTGGCGTGTTCTACTTCAAGGACACCCCGGACTACACCATCCTTGGCGAAGCGGCGACGGGTCTTATCGGTAGGCGTTACCCTTCGGTTTTCTCCAGCGCCAGCGCCGTTGTTTCCCGCGAGCACCTGGACCAGAAATACCTCGGCTACTCAGTTGCAGGAGCCTACAAGATGGGCCAGCACTGGATCACCGCCCGCTACGATTTCATGAACTTCAATTCGGGCAACGACTATTACGGTTCCTACAATCCCTACACGCAGAACGTGACTACGGGTGCTGCTCTCGGGGCCGACTACACGCCGAAATTTACGGAAATCAACGTGGGCTATAGCTACGTGTTCCTCCCCAGCAAGTCGAGCACCGGCAAGCTGAAGTTGAATTACGTCATGCGCAGCAAGAACTTCTTGAGGCCTGACGCAACCCGCAACCAAACCGGTGAACAGGGTGGCGATAGTGTGGTGGCCTCACTTCAGATCGGATTCTAGCTATCGGTATAATCCGTAACGGCAGCAGGACTTCTCGAAGCCTTTGCTGCTGGTCGCACTTCGCCTGCGAGCCTGACTTTTTCTTTTGGCCCGTGGCCTGAGTCACGGATGCCCGCGCAACTGGCTTCGATTGATTCGAACGTTTGGCGCTGAATACGGAGGTTCACCCATGCTTTATTCCACGGAAGTTGAACACATGTGCCGGGTGGCCAAGGGGCCGAATCACGGTTCCGCGCCCATTCCCCAGGAAGGCCGCTGGGTGCAGTCCAAGGAGATCAAAGATATCTCTGGCCTTACGCATGGCGTGGGCTGGTGTGCTCCCCAGCAAGGAGCCTGCAAGCTGACCCTCAATGTGAAAGAAGGCATCATCCAGGAGGCCTTGATCGAAACCATCGGCTGCTCGGGCATGACCCACAGCGCAGCCATGGCAGCGGAAATCCTTTCGGGCAAGACCATTCTGGAAGCGCTCAACACCGATCTGGTCTGCGATGCCATCAACACGGCCATGCGTGAGTTGTTCTTACAGATTGTCTATGGCCGTACCCAGACGGCGTTTTCCGAAGATGGCCTGCCCATCGGCGCCGGGCTCGAAGATCTCGGCAAGGGACTGCGCAGCCAGATTGGCACCATGTACGGCACCGTGGCCAAGGGTGTGCGCTATTTGGAGATGGCCGAGGGCTATGTGACGCGGATGGCGCTGGATGAAAATGATGAAGTCATCGGCTACGAATTTGTGCACCTGGGCAAGATGATGGAATCCATCGAAAAGGGCGTAGAACCAGCCGAGGCACTGAAAAAGGCCACCGCGAATTACGGCCGCTTCACCGAAGCCATCCGTACCATCAACCCCCGGCACCAGTAAAAAAAGGTGCACCACGGAGACACGGAAAAAAAACTTTTTTGCTCTCTCGCTTTTTCTCCGTGTGCTCCGTGCCTCCGTGGTGAATTTTGATTTTTTGATCCAATAAATATGGAGATACCAATGGCTCTCTTTGAAAGCTACGAACGTAGAATGCCGCAGATCGATCGCGTGTTGGCTCAGTACGGCCTTGAATCCCTGGAAGCCGCCAAGGCTCTTAGCGAGGCGAAGGGCGTGGATATCTATGGCACCGTGAAGGGCATCCAGTCTATTTGCTTTGAGAATGTTTGCTGGGCTTACATTTTGGGCGGCGCCATTGCGCTCAAGAAGGGGCAGACCAAGGCGGTTGATATCGCCTTGTCTCTGGGCGAAGGCATGCAGGCCTTCTGCATTCCGGGCTCCGTGGCCGATGACCGCAAGGTCGGTATTGGGCATGGCAATTTGGCCTCCATGCTGCTGAAGAACGAAACCAAGTGCTTCGCCTTTTTGGCGGGCCACGAATCCTTCGCCGCCGCCGAGGGCGCCATCGGCCTCGCTCGCAGCGCCAACAAGGCCCGCCAGGAACCGTTGCGCGTGATCCTGAACGGCCTCGGCAAGGATGCCGCCCAGATCATCAGCCGCATCAACGGCTTCACCTACGTGCAAACAAAGTTCGACTACGCGAGTGGAAACCTGGCCATCGTCAAAGAAATCGCCTACTCCAAGGGCGAGAAGGCCAAGGTTCGTTGCTATGGTGCCGATGATGTGCGGGAAGGCGTGGCCATCAATCATCACGAAGGCGTGGATGTGAGCATCACAGGCAATTCCACCAACCCCACCCGCTTCCAGCATCCTGTGGCTGGCACTTACAAGAAGGAATGCTTGGAACAGGGCAAAAACTATTTCTCCGTGGCCAGCGGCGGCGGCACGGGCCGCACCCTGCATCCCGATAACATGGGTGCTGGTCCTGCTTCCTACGGCATGACCGACACCATGGGCCGCATGCACAGCGACGCTCAGTTCGCGGGCTCGTCCTCCGTGCCAGCCCATGTCGAGATGATGGGTTTTCTGGGCATGGGTAACAATCCCATGGTGGGCGCAAGCGTGGCCGTGGCCGTGGCTTTGGAGCAGGCACTCGCGGTTTGATTCTTAACGAATTGCCCTGGCCTGGATCCTATGAAAAGCAGAGCTTGAGCCAGGGCCTCTTCGTTATCGATGTCCACTGCGGTGGCAAAACCCGCTTTGCTCGGTGGGCTGAAGTCAGAATGAAAGGATGCAGGGCCTTCACTCTAGATTTTCCTGCTTTTCCCCTTCATCCCGGCAAATCTCCTCTCTTTTCTTAATAGCCAGGATGAAGGGGATGAAAAAACAAAAGCCTTTTCAGCCATGGATGAACACTGAAAAAACGGATTAACCTCGGCGGCTAAATATAATTCGAAAAAAATCGAAATTTATCCTTGCGTGATGATTCGAAAAAAGTAGAATTACCATAGGAGGGGCCGATGGCGGATTCCCAGACACAGGATTTGCTAGAAAGGAACGCTGAACGCCTCAAGGCCTTGGGGCATCCAGTGCGGCTTTCCATTCTGCGACTTGTGGTTCAGGGACCCGAAGTGGGAACCTCGGCAGGTGACATCCAGGATCACGTGGGTATTCCCGCTTCCACCCTGAGCCATCACTTGGGATGCCTTGCCGAAGCGGAGCTGGTGCAAGTGGAGCGAGAGGGAACCTTTCTGCGCTATCGCGCTGATTTTCGAACCCTCCGCCTATTGACGGAATACCTCTGGAAGGGATGCTGCTCGGGCGGTCGCAAGGCTCCAGAGCCCGAAGATCGCCCGAAATCCTGTTGTGGTGCCAAGGTTCGTTGATCCGAATCTGAATTCAACCCAGGCCATCTCAATCGAAGAAGCCATGCTTCTAAGGAAACGTCTATCGAAAAACCAACTTGGATCAACTACCCCAAAGCGTTCGTTCCACCACCCAATTCTCCGGGCAGCTTTGTTCCGGAACACCCATTTTCCTAAGGGAGAACAGCATGAACATGGACACACTTAAGGCGGCCGTGCGGGAACGCTACGCGGGATTTGTGAAGCAAAACACCAGCTGCTGTGGCCCCATCTCAAAAGGGTGTGGTTGTTCAGGCACCCTCGAAGATCCCAGTCTCAAGATCGGCTATGAAATTCAAGATGTTAAGGCCGTGCCGGAAGGTGCGAATCTCGGCCTTGGGTGCGGCAACCCCGTGGCTTTGGCCTCGCTCAAGCCTGGTGAGGTCGTCTTGGATCTTGGTTCCGGCGCTGGTTTTGATGCGTTCCTGGCCTCGAAACGGGTCGGCGCCAAAGGCCGCGTGATCGGGGTGGATATGACGCCCGAAATGATTGCCCGGGCTCGCAATCTAGCCGAGCGCTACGGCTATGCGAACGTCGAGTTCCGGCAGGGCGATATCGAACAATTGCCCGTGGAAGATGCCACTGTGGACGCGATCATTTCGAACTGCGTGCTCAACCTCACTGCAGATAAAGCTCAAGCCTTTCGCGAGGCCTTCCGAGTTGTGAAGCCGGGCGGTCGCCTGATGGTGTCGGATCTGGTGCTTCTGAAACCCCTTCCTGCCGTGCTTCGCCAGGATCTGGATGCTTACGCGGCCTGCATCGCGGGAGCTCTTCAGAAAGATGACTATCTGGCGGCCATCCACGCTGCAGGGTTTTCGCAGGTTGAGGTTCTGGGTGAGTCCAGCTTTGATATCGGGGACACGATGGAATCGGAAGTGGAGGCGGCCCAACTGCGCAATCCCGCTATCACGAAAGCCGATCTGAAAGCCGCGGCAGAGGCCGTGGTGAGTGTCCAGATTCATGCCCTCAAGCCGTTGCATGTCGTTTTTTAAACAGCAGTCCACATGACCCCATCCGTGAAGGCAACGCGGCACCGCAATGTGGTGGAAACGGCCGATCGTTTTCTCGCTCTGACGCCCGGGGATGCGCCTGCAGAAATCGAAGGGTTAGCTTGCGGTTCTGGTGACTGTTGTTGATAAGGATCGCTCAGAGGTTGACCGCGAATGTCCAGAACTCGGTTAAGCTTTTCCACCCAATGGAGCTAGCCTTTTCAATGCAGGGATTCGCACGCGATGGAGCGTCATGAAACCAACCGAATTATGGCGCCTCCTTTTGCTGATGTTGGTCGCATCATTGCTGGGTCCGGCCTGGGGAGCGTCGCCGCGAAAAGTGACGCTCCATCTGAAGTGGTCGCATCAATTTCAATTCGCGGGTTTTTACGCTGCCCAGGCCAAAGGCTTCTATGCCGCAGCTGGCCTGGAAGTGTCGTTCCGAGAAGCCTCGAAAACCCAGCTTCCCCTTCCGGCGGTGGAATCCGGTGAAGCGGAGTTCGGCGTAAGCGATATGGAAGTTTTTCAGGCCTACCTGGAGGGTCGGCCCCTGGTTGCCTTGGGTGTGACCTTCCAGCATTCCCCGAATACTCTTTTAGCGCTGCGGAGCAAGGGCATCCATCGACCCGCTGATCTCGCCGGGCGAAAAATAATGTTTCAGGGTGGCCAAGGCCTTGTCGAGGCTCAGGCGATGCTCGAAGCCGAGGGGCTGCGGCTGGATGCAATCCAGAAGGTTCCTCACAGTTGGAATTTGAGTGATTTGCTCGAGGGCCGGATCGATGCCCTATCTGCCTATTCGACCCATGAGCCCTACCTACTCAAGCAGTTGGGTGCCGATTTTGTGTCGTTGCGTCCGAGCGATTATGGCGTGGATTTTTACGGCGACCTGCTCTTCACCACTCAGGCTTTTGCGGCTAAACACCCCGACCTGACAGAAGCCTTCCGACGGGCCTCCTTTCAGGGCTGGGAATACGCCATGGAGCATCCCGAGGAGATGATCGATCACATCCTCACCCTTCCCAGCGTGGCGGCCCGGAGCACCACTCGGGGTGAACTGCTGTTCGAAGCGGAGCAGATGCGGGATCAACTGCTGCCGGGTTTGGTTGACGCTGGCCATATGAATCCTGGGCGTTTGGATCGCATTGCCGAAATTATGGTGAAGCAAGGCCTTGTGAAGTCGATGCGAGGACACGACGGTTTTCTGTTTTCGCCTCGCGCTAGCGCTCCCCCAACCTGGCTGCGAGCACTAAAGATGTGGCTGCTGGTGGCCTTGGGTGTGGCCTTGATTGCAGTCCTGTGGATTACCCAGTTGCGGCGGACATTGAGGATCCAAACGGCGGCTCTTGAGACCGAAGCTCGTGAGCGCCAACAAACCGCTGAAGCCCTGCGCTTGAGTGTTGAGCGCTATGACAACCTAGCTGCGCGGATTCCGATTGGCGTCTATCTGATCCGCAGCAGACCCAATGGCACCTTCGGATTCGAATACATAAGCCCGCGGATGGCGGAGTTGTTTGGATTGGAGCTCAATCGGCTGCAAGCGGATATTCGATTGGCGTTCCAGGCCGTTCACCCGGAAGACTCCGAAGCCTTTGTGAAGTTGAATCAGGATGGACTGAAATACCTGGCCCCCTTTGATTGGGAAGGTCGGATCGTGGTCCACGAGGAAATTCGGTGGCTGCACATAGCCTCGACTCCCGAACGGCTGGATACAGGGGATGTGCTCTGGCACGGTATTGTGGCAGATATCACCGCGCACCAGCGGGCCGATCAGGCGCTCCGAGTGAGTGAACAACGGCTAGCCTATGCGGTGTCGGCGACCTCAGATGCCATTTGGGAATGGCACTATCAGACCGGAGAAACCTACTACAGCCCCCATTGGTACGAATTACTGGGCTACACCGATCAAGCCTTCCCCATGACCTTTGAGGCCTTCAGGGAGCTTTGTCATCCAGACGATTTTCAGCCCATGGTCGACCGCATTACCGCTGTGCTGGCGGTTCCCGGTGGAAAGGGCTTCGAGGCTGAGTTTCGCATGCGCACCCAAAGTGGTGCCTGGTGCTGGATCCTGAGCCGGGGCAACGTTGTGGAATGGGATTCGGCGGGGCGACCACTGCTTCTCTGTGGCACCAACACCGATATCAGTGAACGGCAACGAATGTTGAATTCGCTTCGACAGAGTGAACAAAGGCTCCGAGCCCTCTTTGAGGGGGCTCCCATTGGCATGTTTCATACGACCCTTGAAGGTCATTTCATTCGCGTAAATGCTGCGCAAGCATCCCTGTTTCGCTACGCCAGCGCCGAGGAGATGATCGAGCAGATTCATCCTGATGGGGCCGCCAACGATCTTTGGGTCGTTCCCGAGGGGCGGGCGTTATTTGTTGAACGAGTCTTGGCCGCCCACGGTCAATACCTCCAGGAAGAAGTGCAATTTCGTCGGAAGGATGGAAGCTTTTTCGATGGCATTCTTTTCATGCGAGTGACTCAGCATCCAGATCTGGAAGAACCCTATCTGGAAGGCTTCCTTCAAGATCTAAGCGAGCGGAAGCAGGCTGAGGAGGTGAGAGAGAACCTCAATGCTCAATTGGTACAGGCCCAAAAAATGGAAGTGGTCGGGCGTTTGGCTGGGGGCGTAGCGCACGATTTCAACAACATGCTTGGGGTGATCATGGGGCGGGCGGATTTAGGCCTGCTGCAAGTTCCCCCCGAGAGTCCCATCGGGGTGTCGCTGAAAGAAATTCTGAAGGCGGCGCAACACTCCGCCGATCTCACCCGCCAGCTTCTGGCCTTCGCCCGAAAGCAGACGGTGACACCTCGCGTAATGAATCTGAATGACACTGTGGATGGCTTGTTGAAAATGCTTCGCCGACTGATCGGCGAAGCCATCGATCTCGCATGGCTGCCCTCGGCTGGCCTCTGGTCACTGAAGATGGACCCGACTCAGATCAACCAGATTCTTGCCAACCTTTGCGTTAACGCCAAAGATGCCATCCAAGGCACTGGCAAGGTCATCATCGAAACCAAGAATGTTGTCTTGACTGCCCTTGATTGCACTGGCCATTTGGGGTGGGAACCCGGGCAATTCATCCTTCTCACGGTTCGCGATAGTGGTTCCGGCATCGCACCGGAGGCGCTTCCGCACATCTTTGAACCGTTTTTCACCACCAAGGGAGCGGGGCAAGGCACGGGGCTCGGGTTGGCTACGGTCTACGGCATTGTTCAGCAAAACAATGGCTTCATTGATGTCAGCAGCGAGTTGGGTCAAGGGACTCGTTTCAATATCTACCTCCCGCGCACGACCTTGGCAAAGGTGGAAGCTGCCGAGGAAACGCCTAAGCCTGCCCCTCAAGGACATGGAGAGACCCTGCTGGTTGTGGAGGATGAAGAAAGTCTGCGAGCGCTCTCCTGCGAAGTTCTGGAGCGGTTGGGCTACCGGGTCTTGGCAGCCCAAGCTCCCAGTGATGCACTGATCCTCATGAAGGCCCACCGAAACGAAATAAGCCTAGTTATCACCGATGTGATCATGCCGGGGATGAATGGCCGGGAACTGGTCGAGCAACTTATCGAGATGAAGCCAGGGCTAAAGTATCTGTTCATGTCCGGGTATCCGGCCAACATCATTGCCCACCAAGGCGCGCCGATCGAAGATCTGGCCTTTTTGCCGAAACCGTTTTCCTTCCAGGGACTGGCCGCCAAGGTTCGTGAAGTTATGGGGGCCGAGGCGACAGGGCCAACTTAAGCTGCAGCCCGAGCCTGCCATGGGATCAAAAGTACCCAAACTGCGCAGCCAGTCAGGAGCAGCTCCATAGCCTTCGAGAAATTCCTTCGTGCATACTTGGTGGGCCAACCAGAGAAGGCTTCGGCCAGGAAGAGCAGCAGGACATGGCCTTGGGCGTAAACAAAGCGCAGCACACCACTGGCATGCCGGGGTCTTCACTTTCGCTACTCGATCCCAGTCCTGCTTCGCCTTCAGAAGGGTCATGACTTCACTCCGGATTCCCTTCAGCAGCCTGGAGGCATTGGGTTGGGGGATCACCGAAACAAAGACCCAGCGACCGTTCTTGCGCTCGTTCACAAAGCCTGTCCGGTGCAATTTTGACAGGGCCTCCGAGACTGAGAATTCGGCCACTTGGCACGCGCACAATTCGCCAAAGCCAAGAGGGCTAGCACCCGCGGCCGCAGTGGATGGGATACCGGTTTCAGTTGCTCCACTCTTGATCGCAGGTCGCCGGGCATGGCAATTCCTCGTGCAACTATTTGTCTCGATATGTTGAAAAATTGCGAAATCTTGTTTTGCCTTCAAAAATCCAAATATCGCAATCTGGTACGCTTTGAGGATGTCCACGCCCTATGCCTTTGATCGCGAACCTTACCTAACCGAGCTCGATGCTGTGGTGCTGAGATTTGGCACCGATGAGCGAGGTCTTTACACGGTGTTGGACGATACCATCCTGTACGCCGAAGGCGGCGGCCAGCCTGCGGACCGAGGCTCGATTGCCGGGAGCGCTGTGCTGGATGTGCAGAAGTGCGGGGGTGAAATTCGTCATTATCTGGCGGCTCCGCTCAACCCTGGGCCGGTGCGGATGGTGCTTGATTGGGCGCGGCGCTTCGACCATATGCAGCAGCACACCGGCCAGCACCTACTTACGGCGGTAGCGCAGGAACGCTTCGGCTGGGCCACCACGGCCTTTCATTTGGGCGAAACGCGCTGCGATGTGGAACTGACGGCGACCGCTCTTTCGCCGGAAGACCTGGACCGCCTGGAAGGGGACCTCGCCGCGGAAATTCGCGCGGCCCGGACCGTGCGGGCACGGCGGGTCAAGCCTGAGGACTACGCGGCACTTCCGGTGCGATCTCGGGGTTTACCCGAGGGGCATCAAGGCGATATTCGTTTGGTGGAGATCGAAGGCTTGGATCTGAACACCTGCGGCGGCACCCATGTTGCTTCTACGGCCGAACTGGAGGTGGTGAAGCTCCTTGGCACCGAACCCATTCGGGGTGGAACGCGGCTCTTTTTTGTGGCCGGTGGTCGCGCTCGGCATCGCCTGGAGGCTCACGAACGGCGCAACGCACGGTTGCGAGCGCTGTTGGGAGCGCCAGACGAAGACTTGGTGGCCTGCGTAGAGGGCAAAATCGAGCAGATCAAAGAATCGGAGAGGCGCATTCGGGCTTTGGACGATCATCTCGTGGCCAGCATTACTGGGGCCTTGGCACTCAGCCTCGACCGCACGGTGACCCGTCATTTCGAAGACCAAGACTCCGGTTTTATTCAGAAGGCTGCTCGGCAGCTCGTGGCTTTGGCGCCGCTGAAGGTGGTGTTTTTTACGGCCTGCCGAGATGGGGTTAATTCCTTTGTGTTGGCGGCGGGCGAGGCCTCGGGTTTCGATGTGGCCGTGGCCGGAAAAGAATTGGCGACCATCCTGGATGCCAAAGGGGGTGGTGCCAAAGGCTTCTTCCAAGGCAAGGCCGTCAGTCTCGCAAAGCGGGATCAAGCATTGGCGTGGCTTTCCGCTTAGTATTTGTGAGGGAACGAGGCCCTTTATGCACGATAAGCGCTGCTACGACGACATTCTCGATGTGATCGGCAACACGCCACTGGTGCGGTTGAATCGAATCACGGTGGGCCTTCCCTGTCAGGTGCATGCGAAGCTGGAATTTCTTAATCCCATGGGCAGCAGTAAGGATCGAATTGCCAAGCATCTCGTTGAGGTCGCCGAAAAGGATGGCCGGCTGAAACCCGGCGACCGGATTCTGGAAAATTCCTCGGGCAATACGGCCATGGGCTTGGCGCTGTTGGCCATTCAAAAGGGCTACGAACTCACCGTGGTGGTGCGAGATCGCACCAGCAAGGAAAAGCTGGATCAACTGAAGGCCCTGGGCGTGGATGTGCGCAAGGTCGATACGAGCCTGCCGCCCGAGCACCCCGATAGCTACAACAACATCACGCCAAGGTTGGCCAAGGAACTTCCGCGTTGCTACTTTCCAGACCAGCACAATAACCGTGAGAACAACGATGCTCACTACCTCGGCATGGGCCCGGAAATTTGGGATCAGATGGACGGTCGCATCGATGTGCTGGTTGCGGGCATGGGCACCGGAGGCACCATCGGTGGGGTGGGGCGCTTTCTGAAAGAGCAAAATCCGAATATCAAAATCGTGGCTGTGGATGTGGAAGGTTCGATTTTTACGGAGTATTTTCGCACTGGAAAGGTCGGCAAACCTGCGCCCTACCTGCTGGAAGGGCTCGGCGACGAATTCCTGATCGGGTGTGCGGATTTCTCGGTGATCGATGAAATGGTCCAGGTTTCGGATCGCGACGCCTTCCATGCCGCGCGGGATTTAGCGCGACAAGAAGGCCTGCTGGTGGGCGGTTCCAGTGGCGCCGTCATCCACGCCGCGCTGCAGGTGGGGCGAACGTTACCTGTAGGCACCCGCATGGCCATCGTCTTCGCCGATAGCGCTTCGCGGTACTTGAGCACGATCTTTAACGATGATTGGATGCGAGAGAAGAACTTGCTTTAGGGTCTGTTTTTAAAGTGGATGCGAGCCGCGACGCAGTCAGGCGCGTCATCCGGTACATGTCTCTTTGTCTCGCGTATCGCCGTAGGCGATGCCGAGAAGGCGAAGGCTGAAGGGCGATGTGGTTCATCGTTCGAGGCCCTCAACGCAACCGGGGGCGCGCCTGGCAGCGTCCCGAAGGGCGAGTGGCGGCGCCCGGCGCAACTCTGCGTCGAACGCCTCGTCCATAGTCCCACTACGGCCATCGTCGCTCTCCTTCTCGGCACCGCCCTCGGCGGTACCGAGGCTAACTGATATTTGATTTGCTTGGGCGGCGCCACTCGCGCGGCCACACCCCACTTTAAAAACAGACCCTAGACCCCAATATCCAACGTTAGATAGTCGAAGGGATTGATGCCCCAATCTTCGGGCTGCTCGTTGTTCAGGATGTGATCCTCGCCGTGCTTGGGGTCGGAAAGGTCAATATCAATTGGATCGAGCTTTTTCCGGCGTTTCGCGTCGTAGATGAGGCGCACGATGGGGAACAGCAGGCCCTTTTCGCCTTGTTCGACAACGATGCCGATCCGTTGGCTATCGAGTCGCACCAAGCTGCCGACAGGGTAAATACCAATGGCTTGGATGAACTGCTGCACCAGCTGCGGATCAAAGTGGTGCTCACTCCATTCGAAGAGCTTCTTGAGCGCCAGCGCTGGTTCCATGCCGCGGTGATAGACCCGGTTGGATGTAATGGCGTCGTAGACATCCACCACGGCTGACATTCGCCCCAATTGGCTGATCTCGATGCCTTTGCATTTGTTGGGATAGCCTGTGCCATCGAAGCGTTCGTGATGCTCCCCGGCAATCTGGATCATCATGGGCGAAATATTGGGGGTCTGACGCAGCGTCTCTAAGCCAAGGGTGACGTGCGATTTCATGATCTCGAATTCGGGGTCGGTCAGCTTGCCGGGTTTGTTCAGGATGTGATCGGGAACCCGCATCTTGCCGACATCATGCAGCATTCCGCCGATGCCAGCTTCGATGAGTTGCTCTTTCTCCATGCCCATGTATCGGCAGAAGGCCACCAGCAGCGTGGCTACGCTGACGCAGTGCTGAAAGGTGTAAGTGTCGCCTTCCTTCATCCGGCAAAGGCTCATCAGAGTGCCAGGATTGCGGAGGATGGATTCCGTGATTTGAGCCACCACGGGTGAAACCCGCTCGACTTCGACCTGCTTCCCTAGGCGGATATCGGCCATCATTCCGGTGATAACGCCACTGGCCTCCACGTGAATATCTTTGGCGATGGAGAGCTCTTCCGCGTGGCTGGTATTGGCGGGCAGGCTCTGGCTGCGCTCCGCAATATTTCGTATTCGATTATCGATGGAGGCTTCGACCTCCTGCTGAGTGGGGGCATTGCTGACATCAATGCCTCGGATCGTGTCGATATAGAGTTCCTCGATCTTGCTCTGCTGAAGCTTCAAGAGATCTTCTTCTTTGCGCAGCATGAACTGACTGCGCAAAAAGCCGTGGCCCATCCACCCACAATTCAGGTCGTGGATGAACATCCCCAGCTTTAATTCCGTGATCTTGACTCGTTTGATCATGCTTAACCCCATCCCACCCTAACCCGCATTCAGCCTATCGGCGAACCCAGGGAAAGGTCTTCAGTTACGGTACAAAAAAAATGAAATAAGATGATTTCAAAACAAAAAATGAATTACATTGTTAAAAACAAAAATAATAAGACTTATTAAAAATAAAAAAATAAAGTAAAAAATAATATACACAAAATAAACATGGATATCTGTAACTGAAGCAAATAAAAAACCTAAAAATTGGCCTGCCTTTGGCTCTCTTCGGGTTGCCATTCAAAGGAGGCAATCATGCTTAAGGCATTTCAATCCCTAGCCCTGGTCCTTGCCCTGGGTTTCTCAGTTGCGGCAGCGGAGCGTGCTCCTCAGCGGCCGGTGAATCTAAACACCGCAACGGTAACGGAGCTGATGCAGCTGCCTAAGGTCGGCGCGAAAACGGCTGAGCGCATCGTGGCTTTTCGCAAACAACATGGTGCATTTCGCCGCGCCGAGGAGCTGATGAACGTGAAAGGAATTGGTGAAAAGAATTTTGCCAAGTTGAAGCCTTTCCTCAGCGTGGGCGCCCCTGTGGCGCCTGGAAAGTAGGTGCATCATGCGCACTCCTGAAATCCAATCGAATGCCTCACGCTCCCGAGGATTCCTGGGAGTGCGCACTCAACTGGGGGTCTCCCTAGTCGAGACTTCTCTCGTCCTGGGAATAGTCGGCATCCTGGCCGCCGCTGGCCTGAGTCTGACGGGTCTGAATCACATGGATCTCACGGCCATGCAGATGGAATTGCCTGCCACCGTCGATCAAGCCAAGGTCCTGGCTCGCGCCAGCGGCCGCAATATCTCCGTGGCTCTGGGTCGCCCTGAACTGGGACCGGATATCCTCCCCGTGAAGCTATCCAGCCGCTTGAAATGGGGAAAGCCCGCCCACATTCCCCTCCCCAGGGGGATGGAGGATCCCAAGGTGGCTGATAAAACCGGCGAAGCTCACGCCAAGGTTACAATTACGCCCCGACATACAGCCACCGCAGCGACGTGGTTTCTGAATGACGGCACAGATGCGCTTTGCATGCGCCTTTCGGGGCGTGGGCGCTTACAGATGCTGCGATGGCGCGCTTCCCACAAGGCGTGGGTTCGGGTGTGAAATGAAAATAGCGGATCTCTCACCCGAACAGCGGCCACGCGAACGGCTCCTCGCGGGCCAAGGGGAAGAATTGGCAGACGCCGAGCTTTTGGCCTTGCTATGGGGAACGGGGCAGAAAGGTCGCAGTGCCGTGGAACTGGGGCAGGAAGTGCTTGGTGCTGCGGGCGGTCTGTCCGGCCTGCT
>JFJP01038689.1_pt1 | contig 31042 bp, 19 predicted proteins | sample 431651 | NCBI WGS metagenome assembly JFJP01 (sample SAMN02602958, study PRJNA72255) | Microbial mat metagenome, whole genome shotgun sequencing project. | biome: fresh water; feature: sink hole; material: water; isolation source: purple microbial (photo- and chemosynthetic) mats found in... | reverse complement strand
AAGTATATGAATTTCCTTACAATGTTTCTGATTTTATTACCACAAGTAAAGAATTAGATAAATTAGTTGAAATAATGAAAGAAAATGCGACTATAAAAATATCAATTTATGCTTATACTGACAATGTTGGAGTACAAAAAGAAAATCAAATATTATCAGAAAAAAGAGCAAAAGCAATTGCCGATTATTTAATAAAAAATCAAATAGAATCGCAACGAATTTCATATCAAGGAAAAGGAATTTCTACTAAATATCAAAAGAAATCAGAAAATAGAAGAGCTGAATTTTTATTGATGGAATAATCACAAAATGGAAAAAAAATTAAATGCGTAGATTGTTTAATTTCAAAATTTTACATAACCTACGCATTTTTTTTGCACTAATAAATCTTTAACAAACAACCTTTAAAAATACACAATGGCACATAAACATTACACAGGACTTAGCAGTGAGCAAGTTATCGAAAACCGGAAAAAATTCGGGTCAAATATTTTAACTCCACCACAAAGAGATCCTTGGTGGAAACTTTTTCTTGAAAAATTTGAAGATCCTATTGTGCGTATTCTTTTAATTGCTGCATTTTTGTCGCTAGGTATTTCATTTGTAACCAATGAATTTGCTGAAACGATAGGCATTTTCTGTGCCATTTTTTTAGCGACAGGAGTTGCATTTTGGTTTGAAATGGATGCAAATAAAAAGTTTGATATTTTAAACTTAGTAAACGACGATATCCATGTAAAAGTAATAAGAGAAGGAAACATTTGCGAAGTATATAGAAAAGATATAGTAGTTGGCGATACAGTTGTTTTAGAAACGGGAGAAGAAGTTCCGGCAGATGGCGAACTACTTGACGCTATATCATTGCAAATCGACGAATCGTGCCTTACTGGCGAACCAATGATAAGTAAAACAACAAAAAAAGCAGATTTTAAAAACGATGTAACTTACCCATCAAATTGGGTAATGAGAGGCACAAAAGTAATGGACGGACACGCAACGTACGAAGTTAAATTTGTGGGCGATGCAACAGAATACGGAAAAGTAGCAATAAAAGCTACCGAAATGAGCGGTGAAGAAACTCCATTGAATAAACAATTAGATAGTTTAGCCAAATTCATTGGAGTTGTAGGTTTTTCAATTGCAGTATTGACCTTTATAACTTTATTTGTAAAAGATATTTTTTTAGGAACAGCTACTTATACATTAATACAAATAGGCTCAATTGGTATTGTTCTAATTTCGGCACTTATAGCATTATCCAAAGTATGGATTCCTATAATTTACGACACTTTTGAACTCTTAGGCAAAGAAAAAGAAATGCCTGAAATAATTGAAAAAGGATCTTGGTTTAAATGGATTGGATTTGGACTTATTATGTTTTTGGTGTTTGTTGGATTTAGCTATTTGTTTGGTATCAATATTTTAAGTTCCGAATCTTGGGTTTCTATTGAAATGGCAGGTAGAATTTTACAATATTTTATGGTAGCAGTAACGCTTATTGTGGTGGCAGTTCCTGAAGGCTTACCAATGAGTGTTACACTTAGTTTAGCATTGAGTATGCGAAGAATGTTGCAGGCAAACAATCTGGTTCGCAAAATGCACGCTTGCGAAACAATGGGAGCAACAACAGTTATTTGCACTGATAAAACAGGAACTTTAACTCAAAATCAAATGCAAATATATGAAACGAATTTTTATAGTTTGCCTAATCAATCCATTAACAACCAAAATAAAAATAGCCAATACATTTATGAAGGCATAGCGGTTAATACTACTGCATTTTTAGATTTTACAGATAAAGAAAAAATTAAAACAATTGGTAACCCAACAGAAGCAGCTTTGCTATTATGGTTGCATAAAAATAATTATAACTATTTGAAAATAAGAGAAGAAGCTGAAATAAAAGAGCAGTTGACATTCTCTACCGAACGAAAATATATGGCAACATTAATTGATTCTTCAATTTCAGGAAAAAGAACCTTGTATGTGAAAGGTGCGCCAGAAATTGTATTATCAAAATGTAAAAAAGTATTAACAGAAAGGGGATTAATTGATATCAAAGAGTATAATGCTCAAATATTTAAACAATTAGATAAATATCAAAATCAAGCAATGCGAACTCTTGGTTTTGCTTTTGAACTAATTGAAGATGATAAAGATAGATTTAATTTAGGAAATTTAGAAACCAACAACCTTGTGTTTTTAGGTATTACTGCCATTTCCGACCCAATACGAACAGATGTGCCAGATGCTGTGAAAAAATGCTATGATGCAGGCATTACTATAAAAATAGTAACAGGCGATACGCCCGGAACTGCAAAAGAAATAGGAAAACAAATTGGTATTTGGAACGAAAATGATAACGAAAAAAATATTATAACAGGACCAGAATTTGAGCAACTTTCAGATAAAGATGCCTTAAAAGTTTCAAGCGAAATTAAAATAATGTGTAGAGCAAGACCCACAGACAAACAACGCTTAGTGCAACTATTGCAACAAAATAGCGAAATAGTTGCAGTTACAGGTGATGGAACTAATGACGCACCAGCACTTAACTATGCCCACGTCGGTTTATCAATGGGTTCCGGAACATCAGTTGCAAAAGAAGCAAGTGATATTACGCTGTTAGATGATTCTTTTGCAAGCATAACTACCGCAGTAATGTGGGGGCGTTCGTTATATCAAAATATTCAGCGTTTTATTTTATTTCAACTTACAATAAACGTTGCTGCATTGACTATTGTATTTTTAGGCTCAATTATTGGGCACGAACTGCCTTTAACTGTAACTCAAATGCTTTGGGTTAATCTCATTATGGATACTTTTGCTGCAGGAGCACTAGCATCTCTGCCGCCTAACTTAAAAGTCATGGTAAACAAACCACGTAAAAATAATGATTTTATAATAACAAAAACAATGAGAACAAATATTCTAGTAGTAGGATTTTCTTTTGTTTTTTTATTGCTAGGGTTGCTTTTTATTTTTACAGAAAATGGTATAATTTCGGAGTATAATTTATCTCGTTTTTTTACTATTTTTGTAATGTTGCAATTTTGGAATATGTTCAATGCAAAATCTTTTGCCTCAGGAAAATCAGCCTTTGCCGATATGAAAAATAGTATTGGATTTATAATTGTTGCATTTGTAATCTTAATAGGGCAAATTCTAATCGTTCAATTTGGTGGATCCGTTTTTAGAACCGTTCCTTTAACAATCCAAGATTGGTTGATTATAATATTTGCAACATCAATCGTATTATTTATTGGAGAAATAAGTAGATTTATAAGAAGCAAAAGTTAAAATACTATTTAAACTCAATTTAAAGACCATTTAAACAGAATTAACCCAATCAAAAAAAACAACCTCAAAATGCTGATTTTAAAATCGGCATTTTTCTTTTGCAAAATAGTTGAAAAATGAATTTGCTTTTTTAGTGTAGCAAAATACTAATCACTGAATTTTAACGTTTTTATAGTAATTTTTTTTGAATAAAATACGAAATAACAATTAATGATTAATACTTTTTTTAATTGATATACACTATTTTATAAAAAGCAAAATCTTTTATTTATGCCCAGTTACTTATAAATTTAGGTTATCAATTTTTATAACAAAATAGCTCATTTATACGCTACTAAAATATTTTTTTTAAACTAAAAATCAATAACAAATTATGAAAAAAATTTTGTTTTTACTGATTGTGGGCTTTGCTATTTTATCGCAACTCGCTTTTTCGCAAACAAGAATATCCTTTGTAAATAACACCGAAGAGGCAGTAAATGCAGCTTGTGCTAAATACAACGACAAAACGGGCTGGACTACAGAAGGTTGGTGGGTTATCGAAGCGCACTCTCAAAAAGAAATCAGCTTGGGCGATTACCAATACGACATCGTTTATGTGTATGGATACAGCGGAGATTTGGAATGGGGCAATGGCGAATATCAATTTTGTATTGACCCTCAGCGCAAGTTTTCATTTGCCAACGCCGATATAAATTGCAGTGCAACAAAAAAAGTTTTTTCGGATTTTTACCTTGCGGTAGGCGAAGTAAATGAATGGACTTTTGACCCACTTTACGAAGGATACGAAACCGATGATGAAACAGAAGAATACGAATACGTAGATGACTATACCGAGGACTACGTTTACACCGACGACGAGGTTACAAGTGAAGATGTTAGAAATGAGGACGTAAATACCAACGAAAATACAAACACAAATGTAAACAACAACACAACTTCTGATGTAGTTATTTACACACTGCCTGGCTGCGGAATGTGTAGCAATGCCATAAATTATCTCAACAAAAATGGCATCAAATACACCGAGTATTCTACTGGAAATGATGAATACAACCGAAAAATGTGGAAAGCGCTGTACGATAGTGGAAAATTTAAACAAGGAAATTCAATCTACGGTCCGGTTATTGTGAAAAATAATGAGGTATTTTTTAATATTGATAATTTAGACAATGTTTTCAAGAAATAGTTTTTTCTTGCTAATTCTAAAAAAGCTGATTTTATTTGAAATCGGCTTTTTTTGTTCTATTTTATTAAAAAAAATTCTATTTTTGCAAAAACATTCAAGCAGTTTAGAATTTACAACTATTTTTTATTCACAAAAAGGCTAATTTTTTTCTATGCAAAAAAACTTTACTCATTTTTAGATTACAAGTATTCACTTAATATTTACAAAAATGAAAAAAAATCTTAGTTTTTTGCTAATTTTATTGGTAAATTCATTTTCTTATGCACAAGAAAATGAGATGCAAAAGAAAGAAAAATACGATTTATACCTTTCCGTAGGAACAAAAACTGTGCTCATTGACTTTATTTCGGGCGCAAGCATTGGGCTTAGCTTGCACAACCCCGAAAAGCCATTCAGTTTCAATTTGAGAAATGACTACGTTATTCCCGAGAAGGAAAGTACGTATTTAGATACTAATAATCAGTTAGTTACCCTCAACAATTATGAGGGGATTCGCTTTATGACCCAAACCAATTTGGAAGTAGAATACAAGCTAAAACTAAAAAAAGCAACAAACTTTTACATTAGTGGCGGTTTCACTTGGAACAATTCGGGCGAAAGAGCTAACAGATTAAGCTCCGATTATGGATATTCGGGCGTTTCGCTGGCATTTAAGTACAAAGTTTCGTGGTTAATTTTGGATATAAAAGGCGATTTGCCTTTGAAGTATAAGAGTTTTCGCACCTTTCAAGAGTTCAATGTTCCGGCACCTATTACTTTTGGCATGACTTACCGATTTAAACCTCGCAAACACGAATAAAAAAAGCTAAGGTTATAATCGTAATAAAAAAAGAAAAGAGAAAAGTTTTGGTTATAACCAAAACTTTTCTTATTTTAACAGAATTATAAGGTCATAACCCGTAAAAAAAAATGAGTTACCTATTGAAAAAATACAAACCTGCTTCCTTCTTATTTTAAGATTCAAATCAAAACCCAGCTCATTTTCTAAATTTTTACACCATGCTAGAAATCTGAAAAGCACCGTGCAAAGTTAAACTCCAATATTATCGGATATTTTTGGAGTTTGACTCCAATATTATCGGATTTTTTTGGAATTTAATTTTTTTTTCATTAAATTTGCAGAAAAAAAGATATGCTAAAAAGATTGCTGACAGAAAAATTGCTAAACCATTTGCCCAAAAAACAATACACAATAATTGTTGGCGCAAGGCAAACGGGCAAAACTACTTTGCTCAAACATCTTTACGAAACCTCGAAAAACAAAAACGAAATTTGTTATTACCTCACATTTGAAAATTCTCAAATTTTGGAGGCTATAAATGAAAACCCCGAAAATATTTTCCATTTTGCAGAAAAAGTATTTGTAAATCAACCTGATAGCCGCCTTGTGCTGTTTATCGACGAAATTCAATATGCTCGAAATACTTCTAATTTTTTGAAATATTTGTACGATACCTACAACGAAAAACTAAAAATCGTAGCAACCGGAAGCAGTGCTTTTTACATCGACAAAAATTTTAACGATTCGCTTGCAGGCAGAAAAAGAATATTTCATTTAAAGCATCTTAATTTTGAGGAGTACTTATTTTTCCAAAATGCCGAAGAATTACATCACGAGCTCCTTTTAATCAGAAATTCAAGCGATTATTTGTCAGTAAAAAGAAACGATATTCTCTATTTTTTTGAAGAATATTTGCGTTTTGGTGGTTATCCGGCAGTAGCAATAGAAAAAAATAGCGATGAAAAAATTGAAATACTCAGAGATTTGAAAAATTCATATCTTAAAAAAGATATTTATGAAGCTGCTATTTTATACCAACACAAATTTATGCAGCTTATTCTCATTTTGGCAGAGCAAATTGGAAACCTGATTAATATCAATGAATTGTCGAATACTCTAGGAATTGATAATAAAACAATAGGTAATTATTTGTACATTTTGCAAAAAACTTTTCACATCAATTTGATAAAACCCTACTTTAATAATATGCGAAAAGAAATCACCAAAATGCCAAAATTATTTTTTAGCGACTTGGGATTTAGAAATTCGTTGTTGAATAATTTTGAAAAAATCTCTTTGCGCCAAGATAAAGGCGAACTGCTCGAAAATTATGTATTTATAAGATTATCAGAAATTTATGACCAAGACTCAATTCAATATTGGCGAACAGCTGACCAAAACGAAGTAGATTTTATTGTAAAAAAATCAAATGTAGAAACATTTGCTTTCGAAGTTAAATATTCTGAAAATTTAATAAAACCGAATAAATACAGGCTTTTCAAAGAATTATATCCTCGTATTTCATTGGATTTTTTGTCTCTTGAAAAAACAACGACTTCCTCAAAAAACATTTTAAATTTATGATGAAATTTTAAAATGTACCAATTTAAAATTAAGTAATTGGGCAATTTGCATTTTAGCAATTTACTATAAAAAAAGCCTTCAAGAGAGAATCTTCTTGAAGGCTTTTACTATTTTTTATTCCAAAATTCCTTCTAAGTTCAACAAAAAGGCATATTCCAGAGCTGTTGTTTTGTAGCGGTCGAAACGCCCCGATGCGCCGCCGTGTCCACTTTTCATATCTATGTCAATGATTAGCATATTGTTATCGGTTTTCATGTCGCGAAGCTTTGCAACCCACTTTGCTGGCTCGAAATATTGTACCTGTGAATCGTGCAAACCAGTTGTAACCAACATGTTAGGATAATTTTGCGCTTTTACTTGGTCATAAGGCGAATACGAAAGCATATAATCATAATACTCTTTTACTTTTGGATTTCCCCATTCGTCAAATTCGCCAGTTGTGAGAGGAATTGTTTCGTCTAACATGGTGGTAACCACATCAACAAAAGGCACAGCCGCCAAAATTCCATTGTACAAATCGGGGCGCATATTGGCAATAGCTCCCATGAGTAAGCCTCCAGCACTACCTCCCTCAGCATAAAGATGTTGCGGGCTTGTGAATTTCTCTTTGATAAGAAACTCGGCGCAATCGTTGAAATCGGTAAATGTGTTTTTCTTTTTCAAGAGTTTTCCGTCTTCATACCACTGTCTTCCAAGCTCTTGACCACCGCGAATGTGTGCAATAGCAAAAGAAAAACCTCTATCGAGCAAGCTCAAACGAGCAGAAGTAAAGTAAGGTTCCATGCTATAACCATAAGAACCATAAGCATATAACAACATTGGTGCTTTTCCGTCTTTTTTCAGTCCTTTTTTGTAAACTATCGAAATAGGAATTTGAGTTCCATCGGCAGCTTTTGCAAAAAGTCTTTCGGTTTTATATTGCTTTTTGTCGTAGCCACCAACAACTTCTTGCTCTTTCAAAAGTGTTTTTTGTTTGGTAGCCATATTGTAGTCCAAAGTAGAGTTTGGCGTGGTTAGCGAAGTGTATTCGTAGCGCAAAACTTCGGTATCAAACTCGGGATTGATAGAAATACCGGCACTGTAAACAGGCTCGCCAAAGTCGAGATAATGCTCATCTTTTGTTTGCATATTGATGATACGCAATTGATTAAGAGCTTTGCTCCGTTCTTGCACTACCATGTAATTTTTAAACATTTCCACTCCTTCAAGCAAAACGTCGGGGCGTGTAGCAATTACCTCAGTCCAATTTTCTTTACCAGTTTTGTTTTCAAAGGTTTGCATCAATTTGAAATTTTTTGCTCCATCAGCATTTGTGGTAATATAAAAACGGTCTTCAAAGTGCGAAATAGAATATTCCAAATCGCGCTGGCGTGGCTGAAATACTTTAAATTCGCCAGTGGGTTTGTCGGCAAGTAAAATTCTATTTTCAGTAGATAATGTTGATTGAGAGCCGATTATAATGTATTTTTCCGATTTCGACTTGTAAACATAGGTGCTAAAAGTGTCATCGGTTTCAAAGAAAACCATAGCATCTTTTTGGTTTTCTTTGTCCAAAGAATGTCTCCAAATTTTATCACTTCTAAGCGTTATTTCGTCTTTTGTGCTATAAAAAAATATTTTATTGTCGTTCGCCCAAGTTACGCCTCCGGTTGTATTTTCTATCTTAGTTTTTAATAATTCACCGGTTTCAAGATTTTTTACATAAATTGTGTATTTTCTACGGCTTACTGTATCAACACTATAAGCAAGTAACTTATTATCAGTACTTACACTTACACCGCCAATATCAAAATACGAAGTTCCTTCAGCCATTTCGTTGCCGTTGAGCATAATTTCTTCTTTTGCCTGCATATTTTCTTTTTTGCGGCAATAAATAGGATATTGTTTGTTTTCTTCGTAACGAACATAATACCAGTATCCTTTGTCTTTGTAAGGAACAGATTCATCGTTTTGTTTGATTTTTCCAACAATTTCGTCGAAAAGTTTTTTCTGAAAATCTTCGGTATGCTTCATTATTGCTTTTGTATAAGCATTTTCGGCATTCAGATAATCAATAACTTCTGGGTTTTCTCGTTCATTGAGCCAATAATAATTGTCAATGCGTGTGTGCCCATGAATGGTCAATTCCTTTGGAACTTTCTTAGCTACAGGAGGTTTCATCGTTGTTTGTTCGTTTTTTTTGTTATTACATGCCCAAGAAAACATCAAGAGTGCAGTAAAAATTAGAATACTTTTTAATCTGTAAGTTCTCATTTTTTATAGTTTTTTATAGTTATTTTGGTTTTAAGGTTTGGTTTCTATTCGTGTTCAAAATTAAAAACAGTTTTTCTAAATTTTTGCTATATTAATTATCACTTCCACCGCTTTTTGCATCGACTGAATGGGAATATATTCGTATTTTCCATGAAAATTGTGTCCACCGCCAAAAATATTAGGCGTGGGCAATCCCATAAACGAAAGCCGTGCGCCGTCTGTTCCGCCACGAATTGCTTTTTTTATAGGCACAACACCCGCTTGGAGCATTGCTTTCTCTGCATTTTCTACTATTTCGATAACAGGTTCGAGCATTTTTCGCATATTTTTATATTGCTCCGAAATTTGAATTACCACTGTGTCCTCTCCATATTTTTGATTCATAAAATCGACTGCCAAACTCATCAATTGTTTGTAATTTTCAAAATTTTGTTCAAAATGATGTCGGATAATATATTGAATTTTAGACTGTTCCACATCGCCTTGCATTTTGGTTAAATGAATAAAACCTTCGTAGCCAGTAGTGTGTTCAGGTCGCTCGTTTGCAGGCAAAAGGGCGTTAAATTCCATAGCCAAAAGCATAGAATTTACCATTTTATTTTTTGCAAAACCAGGGTGGATATTTCGCCCATTGAAAGTTACCAAAGCACCAGCAGCATTGAAGTTTTCGTATTCCAACTCGCCCAATTCGCCACCATCGATAGTGTAAGCATAATCAGCTCCAAAAGCCTGAACATCAAATAAATCAGCTCCTCTTCCAATTTCTTCGTCAGGAGTAAAACCAACTTTAATTGTTCGGTGTTTTACGTGCGGATTTTTCTTGAAAAACTCCAAAGCAGTCATTATTTCAGCAATTCCGGCTTTGTCGTCAGCACCCAAAAGCGTTGTGCCATTGGTAGTTATCAAATCGTTCCCCACATAATTCTTCATTTCGGGAAAATCATTGGGCGAAAGTACAATGTTCAATTCTTTGTTCAATAAAATATCGCCGCCTTCGTAATTTTCAATAAACTGAGGTTTCACCTCGACCCCTGAAAAATCGGGGCTTGTATCGAGATGCGCAATGAAACCAATAACTGGCAATTTTTCGTTGCAATTAGCCGGCAAAGTAGCCATAATGTAACAATTTTTGTCCACTTTGGCATCTTCTAAGCCCAATTCTTTCAATTCTTCCACCAAAAGCTTAGCCAAATCGAATTGCTTCAAAGTGCTTGGCGTAGTTGCCGAGTTTGGGTCAGATTGAGTATCTATTTTCGAGTATCGCAAAAAGCGTTCTACTAAATTTTTCATTGTCTATTGCGTGTAAGTTCTTCTTTTTTAATATTTTCTAAAATTAATTTTCCGGTATTTTCTATAATTTCCGAAACTTCACTTTCGTCTAAAACTTCACGATATTTCTTTTTCAACAGCAATTTATCAAAATTTTTGTTTTCGCTTATGTTTGTTAAATTTACATCGTTAAAGCATTGGTTTTCAATATCAAAATTAACTTCGGGACTAGATTTCATAAAAATTTCAACAAAATATTCACCAAAAAAAACATGGAATTGTATTTCAAAATCAAAAGGAATTTTATTAAATTTAAAACCTCTGAATTGAAAAATAGCAATATTATTTTTTATATTAAAATTTTGAAAATCATCAATATATTGAATTAAATTATTGGCATCAGTTCGAACTAAATAAAAGCTATTGCTGTCGTAATCAGTAGAATAATATCGCATTTTCTGAAACTCAGAAGAAAGTTTTGAGTGAATAGTTTTTGATTTGACCACTAAAAAATAGTCAAATTTGAAAAATAAATCAGTTAATTTAGCTATTTTATTTCGTAATTTGATAAAAAAATTATTCAAAAATAGTTCAACCTCTTCTTTTTGTAATTCTTCAGACCAAGAAAATTCAAGTTTATTTTTTACCTCTAATTTTTTCTTATAAAGTAGCAATTCTTTTTCAAAATCACCTAATTCTTCAATACTTTCTCCTCTTGCGCCTTTCAAATAAATTTCGAGAGAATAAATTAAATTCTTGCCTATAAACTCAATAAATTCATTAGTATTTCCAGAATCTGCATTGCTAAGTGCAAAATAATAAGCATTTCTGTCTTCCATTTTTATCACAACAGGCGGAAAATGGTTTTTCATTAGAATAAAATTCATTAAAAGCCGTGCCATTCTACCATTTCCATCGTCAAAAGGGTGAATTTCAACAAATTTGTGATGAAAAATAGCAGATAAAACAAGAGGATGATAATTTTCAGCATTTTCTTTGAGCCAATTCATCAAATCATTCATTCTAGCGGGCGTTTCTTGAGGCAAAGCATAATAATGTATCGCTCCTGATTGCGTTTTTACATGATTCGGACTCGATTTATACTCACCCAACTTTATTATTTTCTGTGTTGGAATGCCTTCTTGGGTTTGTGCTTTGCTTATATAAGGTTCAACTAATATTAATTTATGAAGTTCGCGAATTTCTTTTTCAGTAAAATATTGTTCATTAAAAATCATTTCGCCAATGAAATCAATGGCTTCATCATGCCCTTTTATGTCGAGGTGATCTTTCAAAGGCTTGCCTTTTGCAGTTAATCCTTCCATAATAAATGCATGCGTTTCTCCCAAATTTAAAGAGTTTCCTTCAATTGCATTGGAATGATAATTCCAATCCAATCTAAATTTTTGGAAAATTTTAGCTTCAAGCTCTTTTGATAATGGCTTTAATTTATTAATAGCCTGCATCAAAGTCTCTATCTTGGATATAATTTCATCATTTTTCATATCTTTAGTTGTATTTTCCGTTTTTTTAGATTACGCATTTCTATATTTTCTATTCACCTTCAAATATAATTTTATGCAAAAGAAGTAAAATAAACTGAAAATTTGCTATTTTTAAGCATAAAAAAGTATTCAAAAAAAAGAAAAGATTTCTTAACATTTCAAAAAAATAAAAAACAGTATCTTGCGGCATAATTTTTATTCTTTACTCAAAAAAAGAAATTACACAAAACTAAGATTCATTTATGACACGTATTCTTTTATTTTTAACACTGATTTTGATAACAATTAGCAGTTTTGCGCAAAAAACAAAGGTGAGAGGTAGCATAATTGACACTAAAACAAAAGAAAATATTCCTTTTGTAAACCTTATTTTTGTCGGAACTTCAACGGGAACAGTTAGCGATTTTGAAGGGATTTTCTTTTTAGAAACAGACGAAAAGGTTGATTCTCTGTTTATTTCATGCTTAGGCTATAAAAATAAAACGATAAGCATTAATGCCAATGGTTTTAATGACTTAATAATAGAACTCGAACCTCAAGACAATATTTTGGACGAAATTACGGTCTATGCCGGCGAAAATCCAGCAGATATTCTTCTTCGCAAAGTAATTCAAAACAAAAAAAGAAATAATCCAGAAAAATTGGGCAACCTTAAATACGAACTTTACAATAAAATGGAGTTTGATATTAATAATTTTACAGAAGAATACAAAGATGATCGAATTTTTAAAAATTACCAGTTTATTTTTCAATATGCCGATACTTCAGTCGAAACCGGAAAAACCTATTTGCCTATTTTTATAACCGAAGCCATTTCCGATTTTTACTACCAAGAAAACCCTCGCAAACAGAAGGAAATAATAAAAGCTACACGTAGCTCAGGCGTTGAAAATGAGAGCATTGCTCAATTTACAGGGCACATGTACCTCGATGTAAATATGTACCAAAACTTTATCGACATTGCCTCAAAGCCTTTTGTTTCGCCACTTGCCCTGCAAGCACAAATGGTTTACGAATATTATTTGGTCGATAGTGCATTTATCAAAAAAAAATGGTGTTATCAATTGACTTTCAAGCCAAAACGAAAGCACGAATATACTTTTACAGGCAATATGTGGGTGCACGATAGCACTTTTGCTATTCAAAGAATTGAGGCTCGAATTTCGGAAGATGCCAACTTAAATTACTTAAACGATGTACTTATTAATCAAGAATTTGAGCTCATCAACGATTCTATTTGGTTTTTGAAAGAAGACAAACTTTTCATGGATTTCAATCTTACTGACAAAACGACAGGTTTGTTTGGGCGCAAAACAACTTCGAGGCGCAATATAGAAACAAACGCCAAATTTGACGATAATTTTTTCGCCACAGGCATTACCAACGACATTCTTTTAAACAAAAATGCAGACGAAAAAGACGATGAATATTGGCAAAATGCACGGCACAACAAACTAACTAAAAAGGAGTTAGAAATTTACAATATGGTTGATAGTATTAAAAATATGCCTAATTTTAAAGGAATTGTAAATTTTATAACATTCTTAACAACAGGTTATTACATAGCAAACAATTTTGAATTTGGACCCTACGCTAACCTTTACAGTTACAACGAAATAGAAGGCAATCGATTATATTTGGGTATGCGAACAAGCAACGATTTTAGTAAAAAAATAGAATACTCAGGCTTTTTAGCTTACGGTTTTAAAGATGAAAAAATAAAATACGGAGCAGGAATAAAATACAAACTAAACCACGATAAATGGCGATTTCTGAACATTTCGTACAAAAACGACATGCTTCAATTGAGCAAAAGCAACGAATTAGTTTCGGAAGACAATATTTTGACCACCATTTTCAGTCAAAATCCAGACGTAAATTTATTATTGGTTTCTGATTTTAGAATATTTTTCAAAAGCGACTGGTTCAAAGGCTTTTCGTACAAATTAGAGCTTGCAAATAAAATCATCTATCCCTCTTATATTCACCCATTTAAACTGCAAAATTCGGCAGAGAATTTGCAAAATATAAACAACAACACCCTCAATTTTACAGCACGCTATGCTCGAAATGAAAAAACAATCAATAGCCAATTTTCGCGCTATTCGATGGGCTCAAAATTTCCCATTTTTTCGCTAAACGCATCGTATTCGCCCAAAAATGTATTGGGAAATGATTACCCTTTTCAAAGCCTTCAGCTTCAAGTACATCACAAGTTTTTTCTTGGCACTTTGGGCGAGTTGATTTATACGGCACAAGCCGGAAAAATCTGGGGTACAGTGCCTTATCCACTTTTGCGTTTGCACGAAGGCAGCGAAACTTATATCTTTGACCCTTACGCTTTTAACTTAATGAATTACTACGAATTTGCTAGCGACCAATACATTTCTCTATTTGCCGAACATCATTTTCAAGGCATTTTTTTCAATAAAATACCAATTCTTAGAAGATTGAATTTTAGAGAAGTACTTTATGCTAAGGGAGTTATGGGAAGTTTGCGCAACGAAAATATGAATTTGATAGAATTTCCAGAAAGCCTTTCTGAGCTCAAAACACCTTATTATGAGGCAGGTGTGGGAATTGAAAATATATTCAAAGTGTTTAGGCTCGATGCAATTTGGCGGCTTTCGCATTTAGACAAAGCCAACGCTCAAAAATTTGGCTTACGGCTTGGTATTCAGGTAATTTTGTAAAACACGTTTCTTTTTCAAAAATAGATTTGGTAGTTTTGCAAAAAATGACGAACTTTCATTTTAAAACTACTCAAAAAAAAGAATTGATTTTCAAGTTATATTTCTCATATTTAATTGAATATCAACAAAATATAAATATAAATTATTTTCGATGAACGAAAGATTAACATTATCGGAACTGCACGAAGCCATAAAAGACATACTTTATGGAAATTTTCAAGACAAATATTGGATAGTAGCCGAAATAAGCCAACTATCTGAAAATAAAGGCGGTCATTGTTATTTGGAACTCATTGAAAAAAACAAACAAGGCAAAACGATTGCCAAAACACGCGCCACTATTTGGTCTTTCAGCTATCAGCAATTGAAATACCATTTCAGTATGATGGTAAACGAAAATTTAAAAGCCGGAATGAAAGTGCTTATTTTGGCAAGCGTAGAATTTCACGAAGTTTATGGTTTTTCGCTCAATATCACTGATTTAGATCCAACTTACACGCTCGGCGACCAAGAAAAACGCCGACAAGAAATCATAAATCAACTCGAAGAAGAAGGCATTTTTAATATGAATAAGGAATTGGAATTGCCAATTGTTCCTCAAAAAATAGCTGTCATTTCGTCAGCTAGTGCTGCGGGTTATGGCGATTTCATGAATCAACTAAACAGCAATTCGTATGGCTATGTGTTTTATACTAAGCTCTTTCAGGCAAATATGCAAGGCGACAGTGCCGAAAATTCAATTACCGAAGCTTTAGATGAAATAGCCAATTACATCGATTTTTTCGATGCAGTAGTTTTGATTAGAGGAGGAGGTTCAAAAGAGGAATTGAGCTGCTTCGATAGTTACTTAATTGCCTCATACATAGCACAATTCCCGCTTCCGGTGCTCACAGGGATAGGTCACGAGCGCGACGAAAGCATTGCCGACTTGGTAGCGCACAAAAAGCTAAAAACGCCTACCGCCGTTGCCGAGTTTTTAATTGAGCAACTTGCCCAATTCAATGCCAAGCTCGAAACTACTTTTTTGCAAATAAAAGCGAATTTTGATACGATAATTAGTTCTGAAAAAAGCAACTTACAGTCGGCAAATGCACGTTTGCAACCTTTGCTCAAAAACTTGATAGCTTCACAAAAAACAAGACTAAAATTTAATGCTGAAAATATAAAAGTACTTATGAATAAAGTATTTGCGCAAGAAAAATTTAATTTATCAAAGGTAGAAAACCAAATTTCGGTACTTAGCAAAAACTATTATCTGTCTCAAAATCTCAGTTTGAAGCAATCAAAAGACCAAATTTTTAAATTAATAAATTTAAAATTGAAAATAGAAAACGAAAAAATAATTTTTTCCACAGAGAAAATTAAAAAACTAAGTTTAATTTCAATGCAAAAAGAGAATACAAAGCTAAAGAGTTATTCAAAAATACTGGAAATAATTAACCCTGAACAAGTTATAAAAAGAGGATACGCATTGCTACTTAAAAATGGGAAAATAATAAGTTCGTCAAAAAATGTAGCAACCGGTGATAAAAAAAACAAGGTTTCTAATTTTAAAATCAGAAACCTTGCTTTTTTTATAATTTCAGTTGCAATCAGTTGCGCTATGCTATTCTATCTGTATTCTTTCAACAATTCTAAGTAAGTAGTCAATTCTTGCGATTTTGATTCAAAATCTCTAAAATATTCATTGTTTTGGTCTTGCGAACTTAAATTTTGCATATTCAAGAGGTTCATCTTCATTTTTTTCAAATCCATTTCGGCACCTTCGAGCTTTAGACGAATCACTTCGCGCTGGTCTTCAAAGTTTTGATATAATTTCTTGTTTTGCTCTAAACTAGAAATACTATCCATATATTGTTGCATAAGTTCGGCATTGCCAGTTCTGTCAATTTTTCGACGCAACTCTCTGATTTTGAAGTCAATTTCTTTGATATTTGAATTTTGCAAAAGTTGTTCAATTTTAGCATCTTTTTCGGTAAGTTCCTTTGTTTGAGACACATATCTATCCACAATAGGCATCAATTCAAATGTCATTGAATTTAGTTTCCCAGCTTTTTTTAATTCTTCCACAATGTTTGAGCGCAAGTTTTCGATTGAAGTAAGTATTTTTCCGTGCTTACCCAAATTTCGCTGAATAAGGTTCACATGTCTTCCGGTACGTTGGTCGAAACGAGAGGTTTGTATAAACTCCTCAGGTATTTGCGACAAATGGTAGAGATACTCTTTTCTGATACTAAAAGTGTGAAAAATAGAAATAGCCCACGACAGAAAAAACGTCATAGAAGCAATTCCAAAAATAGTTTCAACTACAGCACTATTTGGATATTGGTCGTGAATGGAAGCGATAACAAAAAATCCGATAATTATCAGCAGATAAAATCCACCCCAAAATATCCATTTTACTTTTTTTGTTTTCATGCCTACAATAAAAAGTGGCAACCAATTTAAAAGTAATACCAAAGAAACGATAAACCACCAATAATCGGCAAAACCTACACGGCGCGGACTTATAGAATTATATTGATTCATGCTTAAAATTTTAAATTTTACGTATCGAAATGCTTTTTGGAATGCTAATATTTTTAGCAAATTTAGTATTCTTTTGCGAAAATTGCTAATTTTATTTGGTTAATTTTTGTTAAATAAAATTCTTTTGGCAAAATAAAAACCCTGACAAATTTAGAAAAAATGTCAGGGTTTTCAAAAAAAAAAGCAAACTATATTTAAAACTATTGTCCGCCGCCTATCAAAATACCAAGAGATACTGTAAAATATTTGTTTTTCAATTTGTACGTTTCTGTATCAGAGTACTCTTCGAGGGAAGTCATAGGAACTGCATAGCGAGCTTCGGCAAACAAGCCAAGTGGTCCTACGTTAAAGCTTGCTCCTAGACCTAAATTTACGCCAAATTCACCTCTTTTAGTGTCGCCAAAGTCTTCAATTTTAGTTCGTGTAATATCACCATCTAAATTAGCAACAACCTGACCACTAGCTAAATACTGAAAATAAGGTTGTGCCAAAACATAAATAGGAAGCACTGGAACATTCACTTTTGCGCCCAAACCTAAACCAACATAGTTGTACGAAACGCCAAGATATGAATTAAGTAATTCAGATTCAACACCTTTAGTTCCTTTTACATCAAACATCAATTCAGGAGCTAATTTCAAAAATTTACCCAACACTTTGATTTCTTTTGAAATACCTACCGACAAACCAATTTTTGAATCTGGTTCAAATTGAATATCTTTGTCAGTATATTTCATGTTGGCAAAGCCTACTCCACCACGAATGCCAATTTGAGCATTAGCCGTATTTACAGTAAATGCTGCTACCAATAAAATAGCAAAGCTTAAAATTATTTTTTTCATGTTTTTAATTTTTTAAAATTTATAATAGTAGTTATTTTCTCTGAAAACGTGTTTACTTTTTATATATTGTATTGCCAATATAAAATCTTAAAAAAAAAAGCTACCAATTGAAATTGATAGCTTTTTTTTAAAAAATTATGAAATATTGATATTTTAGCTTTTACAATTTTGTGCTAAAATTATTTAACTTCCTCAAAATCAACATCAGTAACATCATTCGCAGCATTATTCTGTTGTTGTGTTTGTTGTTGCGATTGGTTTGGATTTGCTTGCGCGCCACTTTCTTGAGCTTGTTGAGCATTGTAAATATCTTGCGAAGCAGCTTGGAAAACGCTAGTCAATTCGGCAGAAGCAGCATCAATTCCAGCAATATCTTCGGCTTTGTGAGCAGTTTTCAATTTTTCGAGAGCCTCCTCAATCGGTTTGCGTTTGTCGGCAGGAATTTTGTCGCCAAATTCTTTCAATTGTTTTTCGGTTTGAAAAATTGTGCTGTCAGCTCCGTTTAGTTTTTCAATGCGCTCTTTTGCGGCTTTGTCTTTGGCTTCGTTGGCTTTAGCTTCGTCTTTCATACGTTGAATATCGGCATCAGAAAGTCCCGAAGAAGCCTCAATGCGAATGCTTTGCTCTTTTCCGGTGCCTTTGTCGCGAGCCGAAACGTTCAAAATTCCATTGGCATCAATATCGAAAGTTACTTCGATTTGTGGTACGCCACGTTGTGCCGGTGGCAGACTGTCTAAGTGAAAACGTCCAATGGTTTTATTGTCTTGAGCCATAGGTCTTTCGCCTTGCAAAACGTGAATTTCGACCGAAGGTTGATTATCAACAGCGGTAGTGAAAGTTTCGGTTTTTTTGGCAGGAATTGTGGTGTTCGATTCAATCAAACGAGTCATCACGCGTCCCATGGTTTCAATTCCAAGTGAAAGAGGAGTTACATCGAGCAACAATACGTCTTTTACCTCACCAGTCAATACACCACCTTGAATTGCAGCACCAACAGCCACTACTTCGTCAGGGTTTACGCCTTTTGAAGGAGCTTTTCCAAAGAAATCTTCTACTATTTTTTGAATAGCTGGAATACGAGTAGAGCCACCTACCAAAATCACTTCGTCGATGTCAGATTTTGAAAGACCCGAGTTTTTCATAGCCGACTCGCAAGGACGTAAAGTAGCTTGGATTAATTTGTCAGCCAATTGCTCAAATTTAGCACGCGAAAGTGTACGAACCAAGTGTTTTGGAATACCATTTACTGGCATAATGTATGGCAAATTAATTTCGGTAGAGTTAGAACTCGAAAGTTCAATTTTAGCTTTTTCGGCAGCTTCTTTCAAACGTTGAAGTGCCATTGGGTCTCTTCTCAAGTCGATGCCTTCGTCGCTTTTAAATTCGTCGGCTAACCAGTCGATTATCACTTGGTCGAAATCGTCGCCACCAAGGTGAGTATCTCCATCTGTCGATTTTACTTCAAAAACTCCATCACCCAATTCTAAGATTGAAATATCGAAAGTACCGCCTCCAAGGTCGAAAACGGCTACGTTCATGTCTTTATTTTTTTTGTCCAAACCGTAAGCCAATGAAGCCGCAGTTGGCTCATTGATAATACGTTTTACAGTAAGTCCAGCTATTTCGCCAGCTTCTTTAGTAGCTTGTCGTTGAGCATCGTTGAAGTAAGCTGGAACAGTAATAACAGCCTCAGTAACAGTTTGTCCAAGGTAATCTTCGGCAGTTTTTTTCATTTTTTGAAGCACCATAGCCGAAATTTCTTGTGGCGAGTAAAGTCTTCCGTCGATATCTACACGAGGCGTGTTGTTGTCGCCACGCGCCACTCTGTAAGGCATACGGCTAATTTCTTTGCTTACTTTGTCAAACGTTTCGCCCATAAAGCGTTTAATTGACGAAATAGTTTTTTCGGGGTTTGTAATAGCCTGACGTTTAGCGGGATCGCCAACTTTAATTTCGCCACCAGCTACAAAAGCTACAATAGAAGGAGTTGTTCTTTTTCCTTCGGCATTTGGAATTACTACGGGATCAGCACCTTCCATTACTGATACGCATGAATTGGTAGTTCCTAAATCAATTCCTATAATTTTACCCATAATTTGTTGAAATTTTATTTAGATAGCAATCCTTTTTAGTTTTGCTATATTATTTGTTATTATTTTGTTTTTCTTTTAGTCAAATTTAAAAATATGAACTTTTGGTTCTGCAATACAACTGTTCAATGATTATGCCAAGCAAAAAAAAAGGTTTTTTTCCGAAAAAATGTCATTTCAATCCCTAAAGAATCCTTTTTTCATGTCATATTTCTGACAAAAAGACATTTTCACAAACAAAAAACTGCCAAAATAGAAGATTTGAACATTTAAAATTGAATTAAAAATGCTTGCTAAACTGCACAAATTTTGAAAATCTGCTGGTTTTCTACATAAACAAGCCGTTTTAGAGCATAATAGAAATTCTACAAATAAAAAAAGCTTCTCGAATAAAAAATTCGAGAAGCTTTAAAAAAAAAAGAAACCATAAGTGTAGCTATTTCACACTAAAATCGATAATACAATCGGGTCGCTTTTGATTAAAAGTTTTAATACTTTCTTTTAATTTTTCGGCATAAGTTCTATCATCAATTTTAAGGTCTATCGCTTTGATATTTCTTAAACCAGTGCTAGCGTAAAGCGCATCAATGTTCTTAATTTCAGTATCGGAAATATCAATAGAAAGTAAGGTTTTAATTTCGATAAGTGCCTTGATTCCTTTTACATCGGTGCTCGAAATATCAAGATATTCTAAGTTCAAAAGTGAAGCAATAGAATCGACATTTTCCACAGGCGATTTGCTGCAATTAAGTTCTGATAATTCTTGCAACTTGTGCATATAACCTAAGTTTCGGATAAGTTCATTTTGCGAAATATCCAATTTTTGAAGGCTAAGCATGCCTTCGAGTGCTTTCAAAGAGTTATCGGCAATAAAACACAACGACACGTTTAGCGAAAGAAGCGACAGGTATCTAATTGGTTCTAAGTTAGACACAGAAGTATTATGGCAATTTAATTTTTCCAAACGCTTCATGTTTTTCAAAGGCGATAAATCTTCAATCAATTCGCTATTAGAACAATCCAATTCTTTCAAATTGGGCACATTTCTCAAACCACTCAAATCGGAAATTCCAGTATTTGAAATATCCAAAATTTCTAAATCTTTTAATTGCGAAAGCGGTTTTAGGTCTTTAATATCCTTATTTCCAGAGCAATCGAGCACTTTAAGCTTTACAATTGTTTCTAGTTTTCCATCAGACATTTCCACTTTGGCATCACGTTGGCTTTGTTTCATAAACTTGCCTTCAAAAAATTCTTTCCACTCAGGCGAAAGTCCATTCCACCAATCTCTGTTAGTTTGCGAAAAAGCAGAACCACCTGCCATAAGCAAAAGACTGAAAGTAATTAGTACTAATTTTGTAAATGTTTTCATAATTATAACTTTTTTTTAAAAATTTGAATGTTACAAATTTGCAAATTAATATTTAATTTCACAATAATTTAGAATTTTATTTAACTAAAATTTAGTATTTTTAAGTTTCTAAAATTATTTTTTGAATAAAAATAAAACGGTAAAAATATTATTTTATTTCAAAAGGATACTAAAAATCTAATATTCATTTACTTTTACGTGGTTATTCATCAATTTGAATTGCTCAATACTTTCGTTGCTCAGCAAATGTGTGGTGCAATTAAGCTTACTCAAATTTGGCATATCGTAAAGTGGATACAATGAATTTACATTTGTTATAGCACAGCTTAAGTGCTTTAAATTAGGCAAATCGCTTATTGGGCTTAAATCGCCTACCTCAGTATTATCAAAATCTAAGCCTTTCAAATTTTTCAAATTTTTCAAAGGCAACAGGCTATTGATGCTAGTATATCTAAACCAGATTATTTCTAAATTTTCAAGATTTTCCAAAGCACTTAAAGAAGTAATTTTAGTGTCTGAAATATTCAAAAAACGCAATTTTTTGAGCTGCCGCAAGGGTTCAATAGACAAAACTTCTCGATTTCCCAAAATATTTAGCTTCGTAATATTAAAAATATCCTGCAATTGGTCAAGCGTGGGTTTCTCTGAAAGAGTGAGCTTTGCTCTAAAAATTCGCTTCCATATAGGCGAAAGGCTATTCCACCACTCTAAATCCGATTTAATTGGCAAATTTGAGCTTTGAGCAGCTTGTTCTTCTTGAAAATCAAAGAATTCAACCTTTTTAGGTTCATTCATTTTCTTCAGCTCGCAAAGCAAATGCTTGGCTTCTACGCTATATTTTCCATTTGGGTATTTTTCGATATACTCCTCAACGGCTTGCATAGAATTAAAATTAGCAGCACTAAGCCACGTTTCTTCCTCGTCTTTTTCTTTCAAATAAGCATAAAGCTCTTTATAATTAGATAAGTTATTGATTAATTGACTAAAAGCATAAACTATTTGGGTTTTAATTGTAGAGGCAGTGCTTGCTTCTATGGTGCCCAAATTGCTCCGTTTATTCAAATCATGAAACTTCCCAGAAAGTACAATAATCTGATTTTTAACATCTAAAATATCTGGCTCGGCTTTTGGAGCTTTACGTACAATTGAGGAAAGTTTTTCCCGAAAATCGTCGAAAGCCAATTCTAGCTCATCTTTTGCTATGTATTTTTCCAAAGTTTTTAAATACTCAATCATTGTATCTAAATTTGATTTCTACTATGATTTCGCAAAAATACGGAAAAACTTTTAGAAATCAAATTTTTTTCAAGGTTTTTTTTCTATAATTAAAATTTTTAATCATTTACAAAAAAGAAAAAATAAAATCCACGCCTATTTTACTTCGTTATTTGCATTGTTATAACAATATCACCAGAAGTTGAAAAGCTCAATCCATAAGCATCAAAGCCCTTATTTTTTTCAAAAATCATGGTCGAAACTTCTTTTCCTATCGAAGTAAAACGGCTTACTACAATAAAGTTTTCGTTGGCACCACTTGGAATATTTGCCGTTTTTAGCCATTCAAATTTACCATTTTTATCGTATTTTGCTAAAAATATTTTCTGGTCTTTTGACGATGTTACTATGCTTTGCTTACCAAATTCAGCGGTATTTCCAATCATTCCGCCCACGTAAGTAGAACCGTCGGAGCTTGTTTTAACATATTCGCCACGCAATTTATCGTCGCCCGAAAAATTATTAGCCCAAACCAGTTTTTTATTTTTATCGAACTTTGCCAAAAACGCATTGGTAGGCTTGCTACCAGCCTGAAAAGTAGTGGTTTCAAAGGTCAAAGTTTTATCATAAGTACTTACAACATAAGCATTTCCGTTCTCGTCAATTTCTATTTGTACATCGTTGGCATTTCCGCCAGCCGCTATAATTTTACTTTTGATTTGCTCTTGATACAAATCGCCTAATAGTTTAGAATTCAAAGGAATAACCTTAGCTTCGATGTTCAAAAACTGTGGCATACACATTCCCACCGGAGCATTTATAAAAGTTGGATCGCAAATAATGTACTTGTCGCCATTGTAAAAAAGATGGTCGCCGTTTCTGTTTTCGGAAAAGCGCACTGCTGTAGCTACGTGCCCAGGGTATTCTAAACCAACTACTTGCATTCCCAAAAGTTCTTGCACAAGAGTAGCGAAAAAAACCGAACGGTCTTCGCAGTCAGAAAAAGGATAAAAAACGGTTTCTTCGGCAAAGAAAAATTTCTCGTAACCAAATTGCTGTGGGTCAGTTTTATAATCGAAAGAGGTTTGCGCAAATTTGAGCAAAAAACTTACTGCCGAAAGTTCATCAAGTCCTTCGAGCAAAGGTTTTAGGTTTTTAGCCATCGATTGAATAAATTCTCCCGAACTGCTCGAATTAAAATAAAGCGGTAAATCGAGCTGTGGAATAGAATTATAAAACTCAACATTTGAAGTGTTGTAATTCAAATTAATGTCGTATTTGCCTGCCAAATAATTAAACTTCAAACTACGCGATTTTACATCGTTCCCCAAAATAGGCGATTCGTTGAATAAAAAGCTTAATTTCGTTTTTGCATCGGGATAATTACCTTCGTAAGAGCGCAAGCTTTTTACATTGTCGTTGTCCAAAATAAAATAATTCACATTGTCGAAAGCAAAGTAATTTTTTCCAAAAATCATATACTCAGAAGCTACCATTAAATAAACATTGTTAGTATTGTAGCCAATTTTTGTGTTGTAGCGCGATTTTATAAGCAAAAACCACTTCATAAGTTTTGCGTGATTTTTATTGTCGGTCATTTGCGTAGTGAGCTTTCCAATTAATTGATAATAAGCCCAATCATTCAATTTGTGGTCTTTCTTGAACTCCATCAAATCGTTTACCAAATCGTAATGGTTGCATTTACTGGCAGCTTCCCAAAAATTGGCAATCAAATCGGGCGAAATATCGCCGCTTCCCATGGTTTCTTTAAGTTTAGGGTCGAACTGAAATTCTTTTTGAAGCCCATAAAATAAAAGCGAAACGGAAGCTTTCTTTTTCAATTCGGCTTCCTTTTTTTGAATAGGCGGCAAGCTCGAACCGAGCGCAAAGGGAATAACCTGAGGCGTTTTTTGCACCACAATAACGCGCTCTTCAACATTTTCAGCTGTTTTTCTTATCTCTTTGGGTTTTACTATTGGCTTTTTTTCTGGTTTTCCTCCTAATTTTGGTTTTTCGGGGTCTTTTCCTTCAAAATCTTTCCAAGCCTTGCGCAAAAAATCAGCAAATTCTTTATCGTTTTTCGTAACAAAATCATCAAAAATTTTCTGGTTTTTTGATGCAAAATCAGAAAACTCAGATTCTGTTTGTTTTTTAAACTGATTGAATTCATCTTCTTGGCAATATGCTGAAAAAGAATTAAATACAAAAAAAATTAAGCTAAATAGTAAAATTTTTGTTTTCATATTCAGATTTATTATTCAATTACTAAATCGCTAAAAATACATACCGTAAAACAAGCAATCTGATAATTATAAATATTTATTAATTAATAAGTTACTAATATTCTGTCCAATTTTTTACCTCTCAAAGTTGGGTGTTGGTCTTTGTCGAGGTAACCAGCTTGCACCGGAATATTTTTTTCGAGATACTGAAACAATGTTCTCACATCAAGAGGTTTACCTTTGGTTGCTTCGCCCTTGAGTGCTTTAAGCAAATAATAGGTAAAAAGACCATGATATTTTTCAGGATACGAAGTACTAAATTCGTCGTCAGAGGAAGCCGAAATAGCAACTAAATTATCTGCAAAAGTTTCTGATTCTTTGGGTTTTATAACAATTCCGCGCACTCCGGCAAGCAACATTTCGTTGCTTCGGCTGGTTCCAGAAAAGCAAGCATCAAGAAAAATAGTAACGTTTCGAGCCTTGAAATTTGAAAGAGTGGAGTACATTTTATCGAGACTCAAGCCTGTATTTGCATAATTTGGGTCAATATCGTGAGGAATTAAATAAGCAGTTTTTTCTTTGGTATCGGGCGCACCATGTCCGGCATAGTAAATAATAATGTCGGTTTCTCCGCTCATAATTCGGCGAGCGAGCCAACCATTTTCCGAAAAAACTTTATCAAATTCGCCTGAAGTAGCATTCTCATTTGTGCGGAAAAATATATTTTTTTCAGGAATCCCAAATACTTTGCGTGCATACGTATAAAATGTAAGTGCATCATTAGCAGCATAATCGACGGTTGGTGCATATTTATACTTTTCTACACCCAAAATTACACACAAGGTATTTGAACCATCAAAACCCGTTTCGGGTATATTTTGCTCTACATCAGTGGGTTCAATAATTCCTTCTATCCGCTTTACTGTAACTTCATTTTCATTTTCTATTTTTGTAATGTTCACATCTACAATATTAGGCGTGCGCTCGCCAAGCTTCAAATTCAACGGAACTCTCTCACTTTTAGAATTATGGCTACCACTAACTTCGATAAATAAAGGAATATCTTTGGCTACAAATCGGCGGCTAGTATAAAAATAAAATTCTATTTTTTGATAATCGCCGCTTGCAATTGTGCCCAAATTGAGCACCTTCCCATTGTCAGGAAAAGTAATATTTTTATCATCAGAATCCAAAATCAGCTCAACTTTGGTTTCTTCGGCGTTTCCTTGTCCAAAATTTTGAAGGTAAGCCGTAACTTCTATCGACTCGCCAGCTTCGATAATGGAATTTCCATTTCCGTAAGCATCGCCCCTATGTTGCTCGTCAGTTTTGTCGTTGATAGCCACTTGTTTAATTTGTAAATCGGGCTTGCTAAACTCCGAAGTATAAAAATTAATTATCGAAGGGTCGGCATCATTTCCATAAAATTCCGACACATCAATTCTAATTTTTCTATCCAAGTTTTTAACTGCATAATCAGCTGAAATTGGGATAGTTACCATTCTATATGCCTGTGAACCTAATTCAGTGATGGTTTCTACTTTTCCTATACTCAAATTGTCAGCTGATGAAATTGGAGTTGCGTTAATGTTGATTCCAAAGGCTTTTCCTCTTCCTTTGTTCATTAGCTTAAATGAAATTTGGGCTTCTTCGTTTCCATCGAGCGACCCGTTGCCAGAAGGGTCGATAAGCTTCAAATTCTCAATAACCAAATCGGGTGGATATGATTGAACCTCAAAGCTTTGAGCGCTTACATTCGATTTTACAACTAACCACGAAGCTTTCATTTTCATGTCTTTATTCACAAAAAAGCCAATTTTATTTCCTAAAAAAGGCAATGCCGCCAAGCTCAAAACCCTGCGCCCATTGATTGAGAAAAATAGTTGATTGCCCGTTTTTTCTATTTTCAAAGCATTTTCAGCATTGTTTTTGTTAATAGCCAGAGATTCAGTCCAATCCACAAGGCTTATGTAATTACCGTTTTGGGCTTTTCCTACCTGAAAATAGCCATTTCCACTGAGCAAAAAGACATATAAATTGTCTGAATTTTTTCCTCCCCAAGTAATTCCATATCCGTAATTATTAGGTCCATAGATTTTTGTAACTTTTGTATCAATAATAAAATCAGAGTTTTGGTCTAAATCTACTTTCACTGTATTTGCCCAAGCTCCCTCTTTTCGTTTGTGTTCGAGTAAAAATATTCCGGTATTTATAGTAGCACGTGCCTTAGGCGAATCGTACAATTTCCATTGATTCAAATTATCATTAAAATCTTCTTTAAAAATTGTATTATACTCTTGAGCATAACCATTTAATAATAAGAAACTTAACACTAAAAAAACTGCTATTCTTTTCATACACAAAACAAATAAAGATAATTTTACTTTTACCGTATTTTTAAATTAAATGCACTTTTTTTCGCAAAACATTAAGCAAAAAAACGTTATTACACAGAAAATAACGTAGTATTTCTAAAATAATTGTAGATGAATTTTACAAATTATTGTTTTGAAGCTGCATTCAAATTTTAAAATCTTGATTTACAGCAACAAACTGCGATTTTTAAATTTTACTAGCTGTTATTAAATTTATTTTTCGCCCTTACGATTCTGGTTCCACATCACTTTTAACCGTTCTTTCGTTCCAAGGCACAGTGTCAGGGTCAGAAAGTTTATCAAAATCCGACTGAAAATCGTCCATTTTCAAGTAACAAAGCAAATCGAGCTCACGCAAAGCACGCGCCGGAAGCTTCTCAACTTGATGAACGTATTTTACCACAAATTTTTTCACGAGTTTATGAAATCCTTCTACATATTGCTTCATTTCATAATGCCCTTTCTTTGCTTCTTCCTTTGCTTCATCTACTGCTTCACGAGTCATGTGTGGATATTGCATCAAAGCCTCTAAGTAATCCGCCTGATAATTATCCTCGTATTTATGGTATTCTAAATCGTCAAAATCAAGAAAATTACCTTCTTTATTATCGTAATGATACAGCAAATCTGAAAGTGTGAAAAAGAAATCATAAGCCGTCAACCGAGCTTCTTTCTTGCACAAAATTACAAATTCTTCCTCTGTTTTTTTATAATATTCTCCGCGATGCTTCAAATAATAAACCGCTAATTCGGTTATAATTTCATCGCTAAATTCTTCTTGGAATTTTTCCATATCCTTCCAATCTTCCAAGAATTTATCCATTTCGTCCCAATCAATATCTTCAAATCCAGTCATTTGTTGTAATTTTAATTTTATTTTTTTCAGACTCTAAAACTTTTTCCTTAGAAATCTACTACAAATCTTTCATGGTCAAAGCAATACGCTTTCTAGCAGCATCAATGCTTATAATTTTTACCTTTATTTTTTGCGCAACACTTAATATTTCAGAAGGGTCAGAGATAAATTTATTGGTAATATTTGAAATATGAACCAAACCATTTTCTTTAATTCCAATATCTACAAATGCGCCAAAATTGGTTACATTGTTCACAATTCCATCGAGCACCATGCCTTCGCTCAAATCGTTGATTGACTTTATTTTATCGTCAAAAGCAAAGGTTTCGAGCTTATCGCGTGGGTCTAGCGCAGGCTTTGCCAATTCCTTCTGAATATCTTGCAATGTAGGAATTCCTATTTTTTCGCTTACAAATTTATGAATATCAATCTTCTTTTGCAACTCTTTGTCCGAAATTAGTGTTTTCACATCTACTTTCAGCTCTTTTGCCATTTGCTCTACCACAGGGTACATTTCGGGGTGTACAGCACTAGAATCTAATGGGTTATCAGCATTTGAAATGCGCAAAAATCCTGCGGCTTGTTCAAAAACTTTCGGTCCCAAACGAGGCACTTTTTTCAACTCCTTGCGCGATTTAAAAGCACCATTTTGTTGGCGAAATTCGACTATATTTTGTGCCAAAACAGGTCCCAAACCGGAAATGTATGTCAATAAATGTTTACTTGCCGTATTCAAATCAACTCCCACCAAATTCACGCAGCTTTCTACCACGCTATCAAGCGATTGCTTCAATTTTACTTGATCCACATCATGTTGGTACTGTCCTACTCCAATCGATTTTGGATCTATTTTTACTAACTCTGCCAAAGGATCCATTAATCTTCTACCTATTGAAACAGAGCCTCTTACCGTTACATCGTAGTCAGGAAATTCTTCGCGAGCAATTTTTGAAGCCGAATAAACCGACGCTCCATTCTCACTTACCACAAAAACACCAATGTTTTCGGCAGGTTTCACCACTTTTTTCACAAAATCTTCCGTTTCGCGGCTTGCTGTTCCATTTCCAATAGCAATGGCTTCTATTTGATATTTCTTTATAAGTTCTTGTATGATTTTAGCACTTTCAGCTACCTGATTTTTAGGTTCGTGAGGATAAATCGTTTCCGTTTTGAGCAATTCGCCTTGTGCGCTCAAACACACCACTTTACAACCAGTCCGGTAAGCTGGATCGAGTGCCAAAGTACGTTTTTGTCCCAAAGGTGCCGATAACAATAAGTTTCTCAGGTTCTTAGCAAAAACAGAAATAGCAGTTGCATCAGCCAATTCTTTGGCTTCGTTTACAAATTCAGTTTCAATCGAAGGCTTCAAAAGTCTTTTGTATGAGTCAATTATGGCTATTTCGACTTGTGCTGACGATTCATTTTTTGCTTTTATAAAAAAACGCTCCAAGGGTGCCAATGCTTTGTCTTGGTTAGGCGATACGCTTACTTTCAAAATTCCCTCATTATCAGCCCTCATCATGGCTAAAATTCTATGCGAAGGACATTTTTTCAAGCTTTCTTCAAAATCGAAATAATCTTTGTATTTTTCGCCTTCTTCTTCTTTTCCTTTTACCAGTTTTGAACTTATAACAGCCTCTTGTTTAAATACATTACGCACAATATTTCGGGCAGTTGTATTTTCATTTATCCATTCAGCAATTATATCGCGAGCACCTTGTAAAGCCTCATCTTCGGTTTTGATTTGGTCGTTGAAATATTCCGAAATTTTTTGCAAAAATTTGTCGTTCGATTGTTTCATAATGGCTTTTGCCAAAGGTTCGAGTCCAGCCTCAATCGCTTTAACGGCGCGGGTTTTGCGCTTTTGCTTGTACGGAAGGTAAATATCTTCGAGCTTAACCAAATCGTAAGTAGCTTCGATTTCGGCTTTTAACTCGGGCGTAAGTTTTTCTTGCTTTTCGATAGCCGAAAGTATTGCTTCTTTGCGTTTATCTATATCTAACAACCTTGAATACAAAACATTAATCTGCCCAATCACTTCTTCATCTAAGCTTCCGGTCATTTCTTTTCTATACCTACTAATAAAAGGAACAGTGGATTTGTCCAAAAGCAATTTAATTGTATTTTCAGTTTGAAAAGCCTTTATATTCAGCTCTTTGCTTATAATTTCAATGTGTTTTACGTTCATTTATTCTTAAAATTCTAAAATAGTTGAAAATCAATACCTTCACAAAAAAAGTAGTTCGGTAATTTTTTTGTAAAGTAATAACTTTTTTGTTGTTTTTAGAAATTTAATTTTAAGAAAAATGAAAAGGAAAATAAAAAACAGCGTTTTTTTTGAATTATATGTCTGAAAATAAAACTATTTTCACAAAATTTCAAAAAAAAAACTTCAAATACCAAAGTAAATGAAGTTTTAAATTAAAAACCTAAAAAAATTGTAATGAAAATTATATTTTCAGCTATTTTTTTATTGAATTTTAAACTTTTCCTTTATCATATCCACCACATAATAAACCATTGGCACAAGGTAAACAGTCAATATCAAAGACGAAAGAAGTCCGCCAATAATAACCCAAGCCAGTCCGTTTTTCCATTCGGCGGCAGTTCCAGTAGCCAACGCGATTGGGAGCATACCGATTGCCATAGATAAAGTTGTCATTAAAATTGGTCGCATACGTTCTTTTCCGGCAATAATTAGGGCTTCTTTAAAATGTTTTCCTTCCGCTTTTAATTGGTTGGTAAAGTCCACAATCAGAATTGCATTTTTTGTAACCAATCCCATGAGCATAATCAAACCGAGTTGTGCAAACAAAGTCAAATGGTTTAATGATAGATTTAAAGCCAAAAATGCACCAATTGAAGCCACCGGAATAGAAAATAATACCACCAAAGGATAAATATAACTATCGTATAATGCAATCAAAATCAGATAAATAAGAATAAACGAAATCAGTAAAACAGAGC
>JFJP01001784.1_pt1 | contig 31049 bp, 25 predicted proteins | sample 431651 | NCBI WGS metagenome assembly JFJP01 (sample SAMN02602958, study PRJNA72255) | Microbial mat metagenome, whole genome shotgun sequencing project. | biome: fresh water; feature: sink hole; material: water; isolation source: purple microbial (photo- and chemosynthetic) mats found in... | reverse complement strand
GCGTTTCACCTTCGGCGGTGACCTGTCGCTCTTCCATGGCCTCAAGCAGTGCCGACTGAGTTTTGGGCGTGGCGCGATTGACCTCGTCGGCTAGTACTAGCTGGCTGAAGATAGGGCCGGGATGAAAGCGGAAGGCGCCGCTGTCGCGATCGAAAACGGAAACGCCGAGAATGTCGGCCGGCAGCATGTCGCTGGTGAATTGCACGCGCTGGAAAGCCAGGCCGAGCAGACGCGCCAGCGTGTGGGCCAGCGTGGTCTTGCCAACGCCCGGCAAATCCTCGATGAGCAAGTGGCCGCGCGCCAGCAAACAGGCCAGCGCCAGGCGAATTTGCGTTTCCTTGCCCAGTATGACCGTGCCCGCCGTTCGCACGATGTGGTCAAGCGGCTTCCGTGATGTGGGTGAGAACATGCCTGCGTTGCGCCTCAATCGGTGGATAATGCTGCCTTCTTCATCATTGTATGGCATTCGTTTCCGATGACTACCACCGCCTTTATTTCGCATCGTGACTGTTCTGCCCATGACATGGGCGGTCATCATCCAGAAAGTCCGGATCGCCTCTCGGCTATTCAGGATCGCCTGATCGCGGCCCAGCTGGATCTCTATCTCCAGTTTCACGATGCGCCGCTGGCCACGACCGAACAACTGGCGCGCGTCCATCCCCTGCGCTACATCAAAACGCTGGAAATGAGCGCGCCCAAGACCGGCATCCACCATGTCGACCCTGACACGGCGATGAGTCCGGGCACCTGGACGGCGGCGTTGCGGGCGGCGGGCGCCGGCATTCTCGCCACCGACCTGGTGATGAAAGGCGAGGCGGAAAATGCATTTTGCTCCGTGCGTCCGCCCGGCCACCACGCCGAAAGCGCCAAGGCGATGGGTTTCTGCTTTTTCAACAACATCGCCGTGGCGGCGGCCCATGCCATTGATCAGTGGGGCCTCAAGCGGGTCGCGGTGATCGATTTCGATGTCCATCATGGCAACGGCACCGAGCAAATTTTTGCCAATCACGAGAACGTGCTGATGGTCAGCACCTTTCAGCATCCGTTCTACCCCTATTGCGGCGCGGAACATCAGGCGCCCAACATGTGCAACGTGCCGCTACCGGCACGCACGCGCGGCGACGGCTTCCGCGAGGTGGTGACAGAGGTGTGGTTGCCGCGTTTGCGCGAATACGCACCGGAAATGATCTTCATTTCGGCGGGTTTCGATGCGCACTACGAAGACGACATGGGGTCTCTGGGCTTGCTTGAGGCCGATTACGCCTGGGTGACCGAGCAACTGGTGGCGGTTGCGCGCGAGTCAGCCGGGGGGCGCATCGTTTCGATGCTCGAAGGCGGCTATTCGCTTTCCGCGCTAGCGCGCAGCGTCGCAACCCACATCAAGGTTCTGGCTGATCTGCATTAACGGTCCGCATTACACAGTGTTACAAGCTGTCGGTTGCCGGCAGGTCTAATCGCCGGCCTGTTGAGGTTAAAATTCAAATATTCCCCATCCGGATGTATTCCATGATTCAAGGTTCGATTCCCGCCATCGTCACGCCCATGAACGAAGACGGCAGTCTCGACCTGCCGCGATTCAAGGGTTTGCTCGACTGGCATGTCGCCGAGGGTTCCGATGGCGTGGTGGTGGTCGGCACGACCGGCGAGTCGCCCTCGGTCGATTTCGAGGAACATCATCGCCTGATTGAAGTAGCGGTGCAGCACGTCGCTGGCCGCATGCCGGTGATTGCCGGCACCGGCGGCAACGCCACCGCCGAGGCCATCGAACTGGGCCGCTTTGCCAAGCGTGTCGATGCCGCCGCGCATCTTTCGGTGGTGCCCTATTACAATAAACCGACGCAGGAAGGCATCTACCAACACTTCAAGGCAATTGCCGAGGCCGTTGATCTGCCGTTAATTCTGTATAACGTGCCAGGACGCACGGTCGCCGATATGACGAACGACACGGCGCTGCGTCTGGCCCAGATTCCGAATATCGTTGGCATCAAGGACGCCACCGGCAATCTCGAGCGCGGTTCTGACCTGATCAAGCGCGCCCCCGCCGATTTTGCCGTATACAGTGGCGACGATGCCACGGCCATGCTGCTGACCCTGCTGGGCGGTCGGGGCACGATCTCGGTGACGGCCAACGTCGCACCGCGCCTGATGCACGAAATGATCGCAGCCGCCATGGCCGGTGACGTGATCAAGGCCCGCGAGATCAATTTCCGTCTTCTGGGTTTGCATCGGCATCTGTTCGTCGAGGCCAACCCGATTCCCGTCAAGTGGGCCTGTCAGCAAATGGGACTGATCGGTGGCGCGTTGCGCTTGCCGATGACGCCCTTGTCGCCCGAATTCCATGACCGTGTTCGCGCTGCCTTGCGCGAAGCGGGCATTTCCGCCTGAGGAATTACATGTCAAAGAAATTCAGCCTTTTGCTGGTCGCCGCTCTTGCCATCGTGCTGACCGGCTGCGGTGGCTCCATCGTCGAGTCTAAAAAAATTGATTACAAGACGTCGGGCAAGCTGCCGCCACTCGACATCCCACCCGATCTGACGCAACCCACGCGTGATGATCGCTACGCCGTTCCCGACTCAGGCTCGAAAGGCTCGGCCAGTTTCTCGACTTATGCCGGTGAAAGAGGGGGGCAATCGCGCACGTCGACCGCCACGGAGGTGCTGCCACAGGTTGACAAGATGCGTGTCGAACGCTCTGGCAATCAGCGCTGGCTGGTGGTGAGCGGTACTTCGCCCGATAAACTCTGGCCGGTCATAAAGGAGTTCTGGCAGGAGATCGGCTTCATCGTCAACGTCGAGACCCCCGCAGCGGGCGTCATGGAAACGGATTGGGCCGAGAACCGCGCCAAGTTGCCGCAAGACGGCATCCGTAGCGCCCTTGGCAAGGTGCTTGATTCGCTGTACTCGACGGCCGAACGCGACAAGTTCCGCACTCGCCTCGAGAAAAGCGCCGAAGCCGGTGCTACCGAGGTCTACATTAGCCATCGCGGCATGTACGAGGTTTATGTTACCGAAGGCAAGGATCAAACGCGCTGGGAACCGCGTGCGGCCGACGCCGAACTCGAAGCCGAGATGTTGCGGCGCCTGATGGTGCGGCTGGGCGCGACGGAAGCGCAGAGCAAGACGCAGGCGGCCAAGGCGGTTGTCGTCGAGGAAAAAGCCAAACTGTCGCGGGCAGCCGATGGTAGCGGCGCGCTTGAAATGCAGGAAGGATTTGATCGGGCTTGGCGCCGAGTTGGCTTGGCGCTTGATCGCGTCGGCTTTACCGTCGAAGACCGTGACCGGGCCCAAGGCATGTATTTTGTTCGCTACGTTGATCCAGAGCCCACCATGGACAAGGACAAGAAGGGCGGTTTCGCCTCCAAGCTCATGTTCTGGAAAAGCGATACACCGAAAGTCGACCCCAATGCTCGCTATAGTGTCCATGTCAAAGGTAGCGGCACCGCCAGTACGGTCCAAGTGCTGACTCGCGAGGGTGGCGTGGATAAATCCGAAACGTCGAAGAAGATTCTCGGCCTTCTGCATGAACAGTTGAAGTAGCGATGCGTTTCGCTTCCCTCGGCAGTGGTAGCCGAGGAAATGCGCTGCTGGTTGAATCGGGTCACACGCGTGTTCTGATCGATTGTGGCTTTGGGCCGCGTGAATTGACTTCGCGGCTCGGTCGGCTTGGCCTGACCGCGGGCGATATCGATGCAATCCTTGTCACCCATGAACATGGCGACCACGTGGGCGGCGTTGCTCGCTGTGCGGCCCGCTTCGAACTTGCGGTTCATCTTAGCCATGGCACTGGCGTTGCGACGGGCCTGGCGAAGCACATTGACATTTCCCTCTTCGATAGCCACACGACGTTTAGCGTTGGCGATCTTGAAATTCTTCCCTTCCCGGTCCCCCACGACGCCCGCGAGCCGACACAATTCGTGATTTGCGATGGCCTTTGGCGCCTGGGAGTGCTGACCGATGTCGGCTACATTACACCGCACATCATTGACGTGCTGGATGGCTGCGATGCGCTCATGCTGGAATGCAACCATGACGCCCGGATGTTGCGGGAAGGCGCCTATCCCTGGTCGCTCAAGCAACGCATCGCCGGGCGACTTGGGCATCTTGACAACGAGTCGGCCGCTTCGCTGCTCGACCATATTGATCGTCGTCGATTGCAACATGTTGTTGCCGCGCATTTGAGCGATAAGAACAATACGCCAGACCTTGTCCGTTTAGCCCTCGCACGGCCACTTTCCTGCATACCGGAAGATATTGCCGTGGCTGATCAGTCGAACGGTTTCGACTGGCGGCAGATTTGCTGACGGCGCGGCGATAGATACCGGCATTGCACAAAGAAAAAGGCCAACCTCGCGGCTGGCCTTTTTCTGTCCGGAATAAAACCGGATTACTTCTTCTTCGGCTCTTCCTTCTTGGCTTCCATGCCGGACATGCCGGACATGCCAGCTTGGGGAGCGGTAGCGGGAGCAGCAGCAGGAGCGCCAGCCATACCAGCCATACCAGCCTGACCTTCCATGCCAGCTTGGGGAGCGGCAGCAGGAGCGGCCGGGGCGGGAGCGGGAGCGGGAGCCGGCGCGGCGGCCGGGGCGGGAGCAGGAGCCGGAGCAGCCGGGGCTTCGGTTTTGCCACAAGCAGAAACGGCGAGGGCGACGAGCGCAGCAACGAGGAGGGATTGTTTCATCTAAATTTTCCTTTATCGATAAGGTATTGATGTTGAAGAAATTCTTAAATTATGACTACAAGGTCAGCGCGGCATTATATCGATTTTATGTCGCGAGAACAGTATCCTTTTGGCGTAGGTGAATTATTACAACCCGGCGGGCGATGTTGGCGTGAAGTGTTCGCTGGCCCCCCACAGTTCGTCAAAACGCTGCCAAAGCGGATGAACTTCAATTATTCCGGCCATTTTCTTGCCGCGCGGATGATCAAAGTGAAATCGATGAACTCCATGAATCTCGTCGGCGAGGACAACCGGATCCGCTAGATGGTGCAAATGATCGGGCGTTTTCCGTATCTCGATCTGATGCACATGACGGCCGATCAAGGCCACGAGGCGTGGCAGACGAAGGGTCAATAGCTCGACATCATGCAACACGATTTTGAGCCTGCGGCTTGCGTGCCCTGTTATAAAAGCCGCCAACAATGCAACGCGACCGGCATCGGAAAACACCATTCGATTAAGGTCCGCATCAAAAATGCGCACCTCGTGCTCAGCTAACTGGAGCGTGGCATCGATGGCGGCGCGGTAGTCGGATTCACTGGCGAAAATTTTACTTTCGGCGGGTTCGCTGGATGGTTGCGTCATGGGGCAAGTCTCCTGGGACGATGAAGCCGTAACGATACCACTCGTGAAGCTGCGCGACGCAGGCATCGCTTATTGCGCTTGTTGATTGCAGTTCCCGTGCATCGGCCAGTCGGCGCAGCTCTTTCCGGTCTTCGCGGGGAATGGCAACGGCTTCACCATTCAAATAGAAATGTTGCCCCGCGAAAAGTAACTGAGAGCGGGCATCCAGGCGCAGGCCACGGCTCCGCGTGGTTTTGGAAAATTGCTGCAACGATAGCGGCTTGAGCGGCAGATCGAAAACCACGTGAGATTTTGGTTCAGTGAGCGAGCAACCAAGAAAGTCTCGCACGGTATCGCGTTGCCAGCGGATGTTGCCAAGCAGTTTATCGACCTGCCCTATCATGTCGGCGCTGATTTCGGCCGGGTGCGTCTGTCGGCGTAGATCGGGATCGCGGTAGCGCCCCTTGAGGTCAATGTGATCCTGCATGAACATAAGAAATTGCTCGGCAAGTTCCTGGGCCGGTGCGGCGCGAAAGCCGATCGACCAGGTCATGCATTCACCTTCGGCGATACCGTCATGCGCCCATTCAGGCGGCAGGTAAAGCATGTCACCGGGCTCTAGCAACCACTCCTGTGACGGTTGGAAGTCGGCAAGAATACGCACGGGCAGACCGTCGATCAGTCGCTGGTCGCGCTGTTTGCCAATCCGCCAGCGGCGACGACCAATACCTTGCAACAGGAAGACGTCGTAACTATCGAAGTGCGGGCCAACGCCACCGCCATCATTGGCGTAGCTGACCATGAGGTCGTCGAGTCGCGCATAGGGTATGAAGTCGAACTCGCGCATCAGGCGCTCGCCAGCCTCGTCAAGCAGGTTGACGGTTTGCACCAGCACCGTCCATGGCTTCTTGCGACGCTTCAGGGAAGCGATGTTGAATGGGCCGTGTTCGAGCGTCCACTGATTATCTGCTTGGGAAACGAAGCGCGATTCGGCGTCGTCGCGCGCCGCCAAGGCGAGGATGTCATCGCGTCCTGCCAGGTCGGGGGTGCCGGTGAAACCGGGAACAGCGCCACGCACCAGCAGAGGTTTCTTCTGCCAGTAGTCGGCGAGGAATTGTTCGGGCGTCAGCCCGCCAAGAAGTGTCGTGATCATGCGGCCATTATAATCGCGCCTTTTCTGCGGACGACCATCATGGCCGAAGCCATCATTGAATCGCTGGACCACGAAGGACGCGGGATTGCGCATGTCGATGGCAAGGCAATCTTCATCGAGGGCGCCTTGCCGGGCGAGCGCGTAACTTATTCCAGCTATCGCAAGAAGCCGAGTTACGAGCAGGCGGGCGTCGACAGCATCCAGAAGGCGTCGAGCCAGCGGGTTGTGCCGCTATGCCCGCATTACGGTACTTGCGGCGGATGCAGCATGCAGCATCTCGACGCGGGCGCGCAGACCGCGGTCAAGCAGCGCGTGCTGGAGGACGCGCTGTGGCACATCGCGCGCCTGCGGCCGGAAACGGTGTTTCCCGCGATCACCGGCCCGGCGTGGGGCTACCGCCGCCGCGCACGGTTGTCGGTGCGATTTGTGGAGAAAAAGGGCGGTGTGCTGGTGGGTTTCCGCGAGCGACGCAGCAGCTATGTCGCCGACATGCTGACGTGCAAGGTCTTGCCGGCGGCCGTAGCGGACTTGTTGCCGGAGTTGCGAAAACTGGTGGCTAGCCTGTCGATTCCGGATCGATTGCCTCAGATAGAGGTGGCTGCTGGCGACACGCTGACGGTACTGGTTTTGCGCGTTCTTGAGCAGCCGTCTCAGGCGGACGAAACGCTCTTGCGTGAATTTTCCGACAGGAATGGCGTGGTGCTCTACCTCCAGTCCGGCGGACCGGATACGATAACGCTATTCCATCCGGCCGATGCCGGACCTTTGACTTACGCACTACCCGACTTTGATATCAACCTGAAATTCCGGCCGACCGATTTCACCCAGGTCAATTTTGGCATCAACCGCATGATGGTGCGACGTGCCATGAGCTTGCTGGCGCCGCTAGCGGGGGAGCGCGTCGCCGACATGTTTTGCGGTCTTGGTAATTTCACCCTGCCAATTGCTCGTCATGGCGCAACGGTCGTAGGCGTAGAGGGCAGCAAAGTCTTGCTGGAACAGGCACTGATCAACGCACAGGCCAACGGTCTGGCCGCGCGAACCGAGTTTCATGTCGCCAACCTGTTTGAAGCGACGCCAGAGAGCATCGCCGCGCTCGGTTTCTTCGACAAGATGCTGATTGACCCACCGCGCGAGGGGGCGGTGGCGCTGGTCAAGGCGCTGGCCGAACCTTACCCTCGGCGCATCGTCTATGTATCATGCAGTCCGGCCACGCTGGCGCGCGACGCCGCCGTGCTGGTGCATGAACAGGGTTATCGATTATGTGGCGCGGGTATCGGCAACATGTTCCCGCAAACCTCGCATGTCGAATCCATTGCCCTGTTTGAACGCTGAATTTATTACCGACCGAGAAGCCATGTCCCGAATCCTGATTTTATATTCCACCATCGACGGGCACACCCTCAAGATCTGTCGAGTGCTCCAGCAGGTGATCGAGCAACATGGCCACGCGGTCACGCTGGCGGACATCAGCGCGGTTAATCAGGACGATCTGCCCGGTTTCGACAAGATCGTAATCGGCGCCAGCATCCACTATGGCAAGCACAGCCGGCAGGTCTACGATTTCATCCGGAAGCACCGAGTTTTGCTGGAAAGCAGGCCGAATGCCTTTTTCTCCGTTAACATCGTGGCCCGCAAGCCCGAAAAGAATCAGCCGGAAACCAATCCATACCTACGCAAGTTTCTCGGGCAAATCGCCTGGCGTCCCCGGCACCTGGCGGTCTTCGCGGGCAAGCTGAACTATCCGATATACGGCCCCATTGATCGCATGATGATTCGCTTCATCATGCTGCTCACTCACGGGCCAACCGATCCTTCCACGGTTGTCGAGTTCACCGACTGGCAGAAAGTGGAGGCATTCGGGCACACGCTGAGCGAGTTGTAACGACCTCCACGGATCACGACCGCGTTCGTCGTCATTCGTGCGGCCTGCCTGACTACTCGCCGAGCGTTCGGATTTCCAGTTCTGTCTCTATGCCAACGACGGTATCGAGTACCTCGTTGATCACTTCGGTGTCGGCATCCGACCATTCGGCGTCCGGGGCAGTCGATTTCGTTGTCAATGGCGCGATATCAAGATCGACGAATTGATCGCCGACCCTGAGCACCTGCATGCCGGATGGATGCTCCACCAGTTCCCATTCGTCGGGTATTTCCAGTTCGGCGCGAATCAATACGGTAAGGTTCTTCATGGGATTACTCTTGTAAAAGACTCTCAAACACAACGAACCATACGCAGAAAGACAGCGCCCCGCTCCCCACCCCCTGGATCGACCCGAGAGTAATCTCGAAAAAATCACCGATGGGGGTGCCTAATAGCACCATTGCAGCAAAGTCTCCGGGCAAGAAAAAAAGCCATTGCAGCCAAAGCCAGGCATCTGAAATCGTGACCAGGCCATCCATGTTCATGTCGGCGCTAATTCGAAGCCGCTGATCCAGCATTTCACCAAATTGGCTCAAGACGTCGTGCTCCCATGTGGATGATATTCCGGAAAAGCCAGTGCGCTATTAGCGATAATTGTAATGGCTAGCATAGCCCGGGCCGACGCCGACGTAGGGGCGCGCTTCGGGATGGTACGCTCCCGGACCGTAATTCACTGGCTCGCCGTTGGATCCGTTCGCCGCGGAAGTTTGCGCCGCAACCGGGATGGATGACGCATCGCCCTGACTGCCCTGCTGCGTAGAAACAAGCACCGCCAAGGCAATTGCCAGTGCCGCCAGCGTTGCCAACACCCCGCTGGGCGGGTTCCGCAAGCAGGCCCAAAGGGTAGCGAGGCAGGATGGCGCCGACAAAGCCGCCGGGGTTGCCGGCCGGATTTTCACGCGTAATTTTGGGGTTGAAGGCGGAAGGCCTTCGGGCATAACCACGGGTGCCGGCACTACCGGCAATATCTGCGGCGACGCTGTTGGTGTTGCTGGCTGCAACGGGATTACATGCGGTACGACATCCAGATTCGGTGCGAGCCTGATTCCTTTGAGTTTTCTTCCGGAACTGGTGGTATCTGAAATTTTCTCGGTTGCCATTACATCGGCAACTATCGCTGCTTTAGCTGACTTGACGGCGGGTGCGGGCTTGCTGACTTTGGATGCTCTGGCTGTCCTGGCGATCCTGGCTTTGTCGGAGGTTTTGGCGGCCACGGTGCCCATGGTCGCGAGTGCTGCCAGGGAAATCCTGGGTGTCGTTGTTTGCTGAACGGGCTGGGCTGTTCGATTCACGCCCGTGGATTTCTTTGCCCTGACGGATGCGGCAGAATTGGGGGACTTGGCAGGCTCGCTGTCCGGAACGGTGGAAGCGGCATCGATTTCCTTAACGGATTTTCTGACGGCAGTCTTGCGCATGTTCGGCCTTGAAGTGAATTAGCGCCAACTAATATACAGAATAAGCTATCACTTATATTTCATTGCGCAAATGCGGCGATTTATCGCATTTATGCGTCAATGTTTAGAGGAGTTATTCCTTGCCGATGCTGTTCGCCCAGGTCATGGCTTCGATCTGGGCTGCGGTCAGTTGTTCAAGAGAGAGCGAGAGTGTTACGAGCAACCGGACGACGGCATCGGTATCGTAGCGCTCGGTAGCTTCGACCAGTTCGAGGCGCTGTCCCAGATTACCTTCGCGGTGTAACAGGGCTGCACGAATATCGGCGCCGAAGTGAAGTTCATCGCAAATCTGCGCCAGGGGGATGTCGAGTACAACCTCCATCAACGACATCATGCCTGCAATGTAGGCCTGCTCCTGCTCTTCGCGGCTGCGGCCGTCCAGCGCAATCAGCCGTTCGAGGGTCTTGCCGCGACTGGCGGCGAGAATCACCAGCGGGTTGGGGAAATTGCCGCTGGACTTATGGGCGAACATCAACAGTGTCAGCCAGCTTTGCAACTGCTTGCGGCCAAGCAGCATGATGGCTTGGCCGATGGAGTTGATTCGTGTACGGGTGCCGACCGAGGCGGAGTTGACCAGACGCAACAGGTTGTAGATCAGCTTCGGGTCTTGCTTGAACACCGCCTCGAGATCGCTCAGGCCGCCATCGGTGAACACGAGTTGCAGCAGTCGCGTCAGGTGCGGATTGAAGTGCTGCACCGCCTTGCCGTGCAACACCTGCGGCCGGGCAAAGTAGTAGCCCTGAAAATACTCGAAGCCGATGCTGGCGCAGAATTCCGCCTGCTCGACGGTTTCCACCTTTTCGGCCAGCAGTTTGAGGCCGAGCGGTTTGATCTGCTGCACCAACTTGACGATGGAGTCATTCGGCATGCCCAGCACCTCGACCTTGACGAAGTCTACGTAGGGCAATACTTTTTCATGTCCGGGTTCGAGTACCGTAATGTCGTCGAGCGCGAAGCGAAATCCTTCGTTGTTCAGTACGCGGCAGCATTCGATCACATGATCGTTAAATTCGATATGTTCGAGCAGTTCGAGCACGATGCGCTCGGGCGGCAGCACTTCGACCAGTTCGCAGGCCAGCATGGACGCATCGATGTTGAGAAAGCCCAAGTGTTCGCCGAGGACCGACTGCAGGCCAAGTTCGCTGAAGGCGCGGGCCACGACATGCACCGTGGCCTCGTGGTGATTGTCGAATGCGGCAGCATTACCTTCACCGGAGCGAAACAGCAACTCGTAAGCGACGGTATCGCCCTTGCGGTCGAGGATGGGCTGACGTCCGAGAAAGAAGGAATTAGGTGCAGCGCTATCGGGCGTCATGGCGAGGCAATCAATGCTGGCGGGAGATTGATTGTTTCACAGTATCGAAGGTCGTGGCGACCCTATGCCGTGGGTTATCTCATTGCCGAATGGAACGAGCGGGTTTCCGGACTTGGGCTAAACGAGAATGCCATCTGCCAGCCGCAGCATGCGGCCAGCACGTGCCGCCAGTGCCGGATCATGGGTGACGATGATCAGGCTGGTGCCCTGGGCGGCATTGAGGCTCAACATAAGGTCGAAAATGGCATCTGCGGTGTGACGATCCAGATTGCCGGTCGGCTCGTCGGCCAGCACACAGGCCGGTTTGGTAACCAACGCACGAGCAATGGCGGTGCGCTGACGCTCGCCGCCGGAAAGTTCGCCGGGCCGGTGTTGCAGACGCTGTCCCAGGCCCACTTCGGCCAGCACATTCGCTGCCCGCGCCTCGGCCGCGTCCTTGTCCATACGACGAATCAGCAGCGGCATCGCCACATTTTCCAGCGCCGTGAATTCCGGCAGCAGGTGATGAAACTGGTAAACGAAGCCCAGCGCCGCGTTGCGCAAGCGACCGCGTTCGACCTCGCCGACCTTGAAGATATCGCGCCCGTGCAACTCCACCGTGCCGGCCGACGGCGCATCCAGTCCACCCAGCAGGTGCAGCAGCGTGCTCTTGCCGGAACCGCTGGTGCCGACGATGGCCACCGTGTCGCCAGCACCGACTTCCAGGTCGATACCGGTCAGCACGGGGAGTTCGACATTGCCCTGACGGAAGGATTTGGAGAGCCCGCGACAGGAAATAACAGCATCAGTCATGATGTGATCCAGAGGTGTAATGTGAAAAAATTTCGGCGGCGGCATACGACCCACTGCAGACGTTACGCTCCGCAAAAAGCCGCCGTTTAGCTCTTGCGCTCCATCATGAGCAGTCTGGCCGCAAGTCCAATGAACACACCCCCCATAAGTCTCTCAAGGACCAGTTGGTGGCGAGGACTGGATAACAACCATTTACCGAGGCTCCCGCTGGCGATCGACAACGCAGATTGGAACAGCAAGCCAAGACATGCCAAGACGGCCCCCAATCCTACAATCTGCTGGAATATCGGACCATAAGCGGGAGTCGCAAACTGGGGCAAGAACACGCCTGAAAACAAGATGGCCTTGGGGTTTAGTAAGTTAGTTAGAAATCCCCGCTGAAAATTCTTTATGGGTGACCGCGATGTTGCTTGGTCTCTAGCCATGAAAGGTGCTGAGCGGAATGACTTGATTGCGAGGGTGATGAGGTAGGCCGCACCACCAAATCGAATAACGTCAAACGCCAACGGCGAAGCTGCCACAATCGCAGCTACTCCAGCAGCGGCGAGAACAGCATGAACAAACATCGCTAAAGCAATGCCGACCGATGCCCAAAGCGCAGGCTGGCGTCCTTCATTTATGCCTGTTGCTACGATAAAAGCGGCGTCTGGACCGGGTGTGGCGAGTAAGACAACAGACACCGCAAGGAAGACAGGGAGCACAGATATATCGAATGGCATGGAAACTCTCCAACGTTTGAAATCACCCTTTCATCAGCCTCGCGCAAGTCGGGCTCCCCCGCTCGGCAATGGCACAATGACTTCGGCTCGAATGGAAAGGGCGTCGACCAAATCGTCGATTTCCGCCGGGGTCGAGCCGTGGCGCCAAGCCGCCAATATCTTGCCCGGCACACTGGACGGAAAGGCGATGCCCTGCATCAAGTCACCACGTCCAGCCTGTGGAACCGCGACGGAAATATCTTCGTCCAAATCGTCCCAATGCAACCCCTGGCCGCCACCGCTGATTTCATTGCAACTGCGCTGACTGGCATCAATACGCTTCATTCATACCGCAGCGCCTCCGCCGGATTCACCCGCGAGGCCCGCCAACTCGGGTAGAGAGTCGCCAGCAAAGTCAGCACGAAGGAAACGCCGGTGATCACGCCGACGTCGTTCCAGTGCAGATCGGAGGGCAGGTCGGAGATGTAATAGACGTCCTTGGCCAGGAACTGGACACTGAAGATGCGTTCGATGGCAGGCACCACCACGTCGACATTGAGCGCCAGCGACACGCCGCCGGCCACGCCGAGCAGCAAGCCGATGACGCCGATCAAGGTGCCCTGCACGATGAAGATCGCCATGATGCTGGCGGGCGACGCGCCCAGCGTGCGCAGGATGGCGATGTCCGGCAACTTGTCCGTCACCATCATCACCAGCGTCGACACAATATTGAAGGCTGCCACCGCTACGATCAGCAGCAGGATAAGGAACATCATGTTCTTTTCGATCTGCACGGCACGGAAGAAATTGGCGTGATTGCGCGTCCAGTCGGAAACCATCGCATCAGTGTCGAGCAGCCGCGCCAGTTCGCGGGAGATACGCGGCGCGGCGAAGAGATCGTCGACCTTGACGCGCACGCCCGAAACGCGGTCTTCCATGCGATAGAGCTTTTGCGCGTCGCCCATATGGATCAAGGCCAGGCCAGAGTCGTACTCGAACATGCCGGCCTCGAAGATGCCGACCACGGCAAACTGCTTCAGCCGCGGCAACACGGCGGCGGGCGTCACCAGCCCCTGCGGCGCGATCAGCGTGACCTTGTCACCGGGGATCACCTGCAAGGCTCGCGCCAGTTCGCTGCCGAGAATGACGCCGAATTCGCCCTCGCGCAGCGCCCGTAGCTGGCCACTCTTCATGTAGCGGGAAAAATCGGCCACCCGCTCTTCGGCCTCGGGCAGGATGCCGCGCACCATGGCGCCGCGCACATTCTGGTCGAAGGACAGCATGGCCTGCGCCTGCACATACGGCGCGGCAGCCTGGACGCGCGGATGTTGTTCGACGGTCCGCACCGTCGCCGGCCAGTTGGCCAATTCGCCATTGGCACCCGAAATCTGGGCGTGCGAGGCCACGCCGAGAATCCGCGTGCGTAACTCCTTCTGGAAGCCATTCATGACGGACAGCACCACGATCAGCGCCGCCACGCCGAGCGCGATGCCCAGCATGGAAATCAGCGAAATGAAGGAGATGAAGTGGTTGCGGCCGGTCAGGCGCTTTTTGGCGCGGGTATAGCGCAGGCCGATGAAAAGTTCGTAGCTGAATGGGAACATGGGGCCATGTTAACATGACCCCATGCAAGTTCATCTGGCACTGCCCGGCCTGCTGTGGCCGGCCCGGGTGCTTCCCGACGTGGTATTCGATCTCGATCTGCCAGCGCTTTCCTGGCTGCTGGGTCGTGCGCGCCGCGTCCATTCCGCTCCACTCGGCTTCGAAAACTGGCTGGCGGGACGCTTCGGCCATGACACCGCCGCGCCGCCACTGGCCGCCCTGCGCCTGCTCGGTGAGGATGACGTGCCGGGCACGCCAAACCCAGCGCTCGGTGACACGCACTGGATTTGCGCCGACCCGGCCCATATCGGCTTCGCGCACGGCCACCCCCAACTCGCCGACCCGTCCCGTCTCGCCCTAGACGCCGACGAAATCGCCGCCATTGCCGTGTCGCTAGCGCCGACTTTTTCAGCCGTCGGCCATTTTTTGCTACGCCCAGGCGGAGAGGGCTACGTAAAACTCGCCGCGCCCGCCGCCATTACCACCGCGCTGCCAACCACGGTCGGCGGCCAAGGCCCGGCTGCGCTGCTACCACGCGGGCCGGATGCCGCCCGCTGGATTCGGCTGGCCAACGACGCACAAATGGCATTGCACGGCCTTGATCTCAACCGCCGCCGCGAGGCAGCCGGCGAGCCAACCGTCAACACGCTCATGTTCTGGGGCGCGGGACGCTTGCCTTCGCCCACGGCGGCCAATCATGCCGCCAACCACGCCCACACCACAGGCCCCTACCAAAAAGTCGGCGGTAGCGGTACGGTAGCGCGCGGCCTGGCGCGCCACGCCGGCATTCAATGGCAGTCGGCCGTCGAGCCTGTCAGCGGCGAAAGCACCCTGCTGATCGACGAGCGCCTGCGCGGACCTGCCCAGCAAGGCGACGCCTTCGCCTGGCGCGACGCCCTCGCCGCCATCGAACGCGAACGGCTGGCGCCGCTGGTCGCCCGGCTGCGTGCCGGCGGCATCCAGCGCCTGCGCCTTACCGGGCTGGGCGATGACTGCACGCTCGACCTCGATCTCGGCCGCTTCGATGCCCTGCGCCTGTGGCGACGGCCACGTCCCCTCGCCAGCATGGCGGAAACGGCAACCCCATGACCCTTATCGCGACCCGCCCAGTGCCCACCCGCGCGGCCTTGATGCTGGAACAAGCGGGCGTGCATCCCCTGCTCGCCCGGCTCTATGCCGCCCGCGGCATCACCCGGGCCGACGAGTTGGACACCCGGCTGGCCGCCCTGTTGCCACCGGCCACGCTGACAGGCGCAGAGGACGCCGCGCGCCTGCTGGCCGACGCCATCGCCGCGCAAAAAAAATTGCTCATCGTCGCCGACTACGACTGCGACGGCGCCACCGCCTGCGCCGTCGGCATCCGCGCCCTGCGCGCGTTCGGCGCCCGGGTGGATTACCTCGTGCCTGACCGCTTCAAGCTCGGCTATGGCTTGTCGCCCGAAGTGGTGCGCCTGGCCGCGAGCAATGACAAATCCAGCCAGCCCGACCTCATCGTCACCGTCGACAACGGCATCGCCAGCAACGAGGGCGTCGCCGAAGCCCGCCGGCTGGGCATCGCCACGCTGATCACCGACCATCATCTGCCGGGCCCGACGCTGCCGGCGGCGGATGTCATCGTCAACCCCAACCAGCCGGGCTGCGATTTTCCGAGCAAGGCCATGGCCGGCGTCGGCGTGATGTTCTACGTCATGCTCGCGCTACGGGCCGAACTGCGGCGGCGCGGCGCCTTCGCCAGCCAGCCCGAACCCAACCTCGCCAACCTGCTCGATCTGGTGGCGCTCGGCACCGTGGCCGACGTCGTCGCGCTCGACCGCAACAACCGCGTTCTCGTCGCGCAAGGCCTCGCCCGCATGCGCGAGGGCAAGCTGCAGCCGGGCCTCCGCGCCCTGTTTGCCGCCGCCGGCCGCGACCCGCGCCAGGCCAGCACCTTCGATCTCGGCTTTGCGCTGGGCCCACGTCTCAATGCCGCCGGCCGGCTTGCCGACATGGCGCTCGGCATCGAATGCCTGATCACCGACGATGCCGCCCGCGCCATGAACATCGCCACCGAGCTGGACCAGCTCAATCGCGAACGACGCGCCATCGAGGCCGGCATGCAGGCCGAGGCGGACGCCTTCATCGAAACGGTGGACGCAGCCAACCGCGCCAGCCTGACCCTGTTCGACCCCGACTGGCACCAAGGCGTCGTCGGCATCGTCGCCGGCCGAGTCAAGGAAAGACACCACCGCCCGACCTTCGCCTTCGCCCGCGGCAACGGTGACGGTGACGAAGGCTGGCAACTGCGCGGCTCGGGTCGCTCCATTCCCGGCCTGCACCTGCGCGACGCGCTCGACCTCGTCGCCAAGCGCGCGCCCGATCTGTTGCTGCGCTTCGGCGGTCACGCCGCCGCCGCCGGCGTTACGCTGCGTGAAGACCGGCTGGCCGAATTCGAGCATTTATTCGAGGAAACGGTGGCCCGGCTGCTGTCGCCGGCCCAGCGCTCGCGCACGCTGGAAACCGACGGCCCGCTCGAAACCGGCTATCTGTCGCTGGCCAATGCGCAACTGCTGCGCCGCGAAATATGGGGTCAGGCCTTTCCCACGCCGATGTTCTCCGACGTTTTCGAGGTCGTCAGCCAGAAACTGCTGAAGGAAAAGCACCTCAAGCTGAGCCTGAAAAAAGGCGGCGTCCGTTTCGACGCCATTCGCTTCAACTGCGCCGAACCGGCGCCCGCCCGCATCCATGCCGCCTTTCGCATCGACGCCAACGAATACATGGGCATCGAGAGCCTGCAACTACTGATCGAGCACTTTGAAACCGCCTAGTCAAAGCCTTTGACTAAGACAATGGCAGCATGGATACTGCGCCCTTTGCGGCAGGCTGGGGATTCCGGATTGTGAATTGGGAAAAATTTAGCAGTCAAATTGCCCGCGAGGCCAGCGAATACCTCGCTGATCTGCGTGCCCTCAGGAATGAGTTGCGATCCGCCGAAGGCTGGGTCGCGCTGGGACTCCTTGTATCCGCGGTCATCATCACGATAGCCTGGGCCGTTGTCAGCCTGGGTTTCAGCCCCCCCAACGAGCACGTCATCCGGCTCGTCTATCAGCTCGGCATGCGAACCTGCCAGCCGATCAGCAACGTCAACGGCGTCGTCATCATCATCAACCTGTTTCTGCTGCTGTTCCTGACGGTGATCTCCATGGGCAATGTGCTCAACCTGATCGACCGGGTCAAGCACGGCCATCCGCGCGAACCACGCGATCTCATCATTTCCGCCTCCATGATGCTGGTGGTTGGCATCGGCGGCATCGCCTACATGCTCTGGATCTGCTGAGGCGCCTAGCGGCCGACCTTGCTTCTGATTGCAGCGACAATATCGTTGGGCGTCCACTGACTGCCGACCTCGACCCCGTTATCCAAAGCGATCTGCCTGAGATTGCTGGTAACGAAGGCCGGCACACCACCGGCATCAATGGATAGCAGCAGATCGCGGGCGGACCGGGTCAGCCCGCCGTATTGCTCGGCGGGGTCATCCAACCCGGCTAACTCATCCGCCCCAACCAATTCAGCGGGTTCGGCGCAGGCACTAAGGAACAGCGATGCCCATTGAGCGAATTCATTGTCTGACGGCATGACGGTCTGGCCACTAATGGCGCGGTAACAAGGCTGCCGCCATGGTAGCCGGATTCGTCCCAAAAAGTCGGCGCTAGCGGCACGGTACAATCGCGCGTTCCGATCCCCTCTCCTCCCGTCACCAAAGAAAAGAGCCCCCATGGAAGCCGAACGCCTCAACGCCATCGCCAACCGTATCGCCGATCTGAAGCGTCGCGAGAACGAACTGCGGAGGTATCTTTGACTACGATGCCAAGGCATCGAAGCTCGAAGAAATATCGCGCGAACTCGAAGACCCCAAGGCCTGGGATAACGCCGCGCGCGCCCAGGCGCTAGGCAAGGAAAAGAAATCCCTCGAAAGCGTCGTCCTCACGCTGAGCGAAATCGACCAGCAGATCACCGATGCGCGCGAGCTTTTTGAACTCGCCCGCGGCGAGGACGACGAAGACACGCTGATCTCGGTGGAAAGCGACATAGCCAGCCTTGACGAGCGCGTCGGCGGGCTTGAATTCCGCCGCATGTTCGCCAATCCGGCCGACCCCAACAACTGCTTCATCGACATCCAGGCTGGCGCCGGCGGCACCGAAGCCTGCGACTGGGCATCGATGCTGCTGCGCCAATACCTGAAATATTGCGAACGCAAGGGCTTCAAGGCCGAGATACTGGAACAGACCGACGGCGACGTTGCCGGCATCCGCAGCGCCGCGATCAAGGTCGAGGGTGATTATGCCTACGGCCATCTGCGCACCGAAACCGGCGTGCATCGACTGGTGCGCAAGTCGCCCTTCGACTCTTCCGGCGGCCGCCACACCTCCTTTGCCAGCCTCTACGTCTATCCGGAAATCGACGACTCCATCGAAGTCGAGATCAACCCTGCCGACCTGCGCGTCGATACGTTCCGCGCCTCCGGCGCCGGTGGCCAGCACATCAACAAGACCGACTCAGCCATCCGCATCACCCATAACCCGACCGGCATCGTCGTCCAGTGCCAGAACGACCGTTCGCAGCACCGCAACCGCGCCGAAGCGATGGCGATGCTGAAATCGCGCCTCTACGAACTCGAACTGCGCAAGCGCCAGGCCGAAGCCGACAAGCTCGAAGCCGGCAAGACCGACGTCGGCTGGGGCCATCAGATCCGCAGCTACGTACTCGACAACTCCCGCATCAAAGACCTGCGCACCAACGTCGAAATTTCCAACACGCAAAAAGTGCTAGACGGCGACCTCGATGCCTTTATCGAAGCGAGTTTGAAGCAGGGAGTGTAGCCCTGACGCCCAAGACTGCATTTGCCCAATGTGGAAATCTTGCCAAGCTGGACTCCGATTTTCTGATGAAGCACCGCGAGGAGATAGCGACCCGGTTGTTTGTCCGGATCGAAACGCTTGACACAAATTGGAGCGTGGGTACAATGCCGCTCTCCAACAACGGCGCTAGTTCCAGTAAGCGGTATCCGGGAAGCGGCGAAGTTGTTTGATGTGGTGGATGGCGAGGTTTTCTTTATTGCTAATCATGAGATTCCCGTCTATTCACCAAACGATAAGTCCCTATCGTCTAGAGGCCTAGGACAATACCCTTTCACGGTATGAACCGGGGTTCGAATCCCCGTGGGGACGCCAGATTTGAGACAAGCCACTGATCCGAAAGGAAAAGTGGCTTTTTTCATGCATTTGGCTACCGAAACTGTACATTCTCAATTGTCAGTACGGGAAGCAAGAACCAAATGAATACAGCAACTCTTTGAATGATAAAAGATAATTCAGAAATTTCCTTGCCAGAAAAGGACATTGGAAGTCATACGCCAATGATGCAGCAATATCTGCGCCTCAAGGCGCGTCATGCCGATATGCTGTTGCTCTACCGCATGGGCGATTTCTATGAGCTTTTTTTCGATGACGCCGTAAAGGCGGCGCGACTGCTCGACATCACACTGACCGCGCGCGGGCAATCGGCGGGAAAGCCGATTCCGATGGCGGGCGTACCCTATCATGCCGTCGAACAGTATCTGGCGCGACTGGTCAAGCTCGGTGAATCGGTGGCGATCTGCGAGCAGATCGGCGATCCGGCCACGTCCAAGGGACCGGTGGAACGCGCCGTGGCGCGCATCGTAACCCCCGGCACGTTGACCGATTCGGCCCTGCTCGACGACAAGAGCGACAGTCTGTTGCTTGCCATCGCCCTTGAACACGGCCGCGAGCGCGAGGCTGGCAAGGAGCGCGGACACAACAACGAGCACAATCGCATTGGACTGGCCTGGCTCAACCTCGCCAGCGGCGACTTCCGCCTGCTGGACACCAACGCAACCACCCTCCCCCACCAGCTTGAGCGACTGCGACCGGCCGAGATTCTGCTGGCCGACAGCATGCGCGACACCCCGGCGGCCGGCACCGCCAGCATCAAGCGCCTGCCCGACTGGCATTTCGACCCCGCTGCCGCGCACCGCGACCTCGCCGCCCACTTTGGCACGCGCGACCTCGCTGCCTTCCTGCCCGAGGCGGCTGGCAATGACGACGCCAGTCGGCACGGCCTGGCGCTGGCCGCCGCCGGCGCACTGTTCAACTATGCCCGCACGACGCAGATGCAGGCGCTCGCGCACATAACCACCCTCGCCGTCGAGCGCGACGACAGCTACCTGCGCCTCGACGCAGCCACCCGCCGCAACCTCGAAATTACGGAAACCCTGCGTGGGCAACCCGCGCCAACACTCTTGTCACAACTCGATGTCTGCGTCACCGCCATGGGTACGCGCTGGCTGCGCCACTGCCTGCATCATCCGCTGGCCAACCGTGACGCCGCCGCCGCCCGCCATGCCGCCGTGACAGAACTGATCGGCGCCGACGGTCCCCGCAACCTGCACACGCAATTGCGGACGCAGTTGCGTGGAATTGCCGACGTCGAGCGCATCACCGCCCGCATCGCCCTGAAAAACGCACGGCCCCGCGATCTCTCCAGCCTGCGCGACAGTCTGGCGCGGCTGCCCACGCTCGCCGCCCCGCTCGACGGCGCCGAGGGCGAACGCCTGCGCGCCATCGCCACCGACCTTGTCGCTCCGACCGCGTGCCGCGCCCTGCTCGACGCTGCGGTCGCCCTTGAACCGTCGGTGCAACTGCGCGATGGCGGCGTGATCGCCCCCGGCTACTCGGCCGAACTCGACGAACTGCGTGGCCTACAGGCCAATTGCGGCGAATTCCTGATCGACCTTGAAGCCCGCGAGCGGGAACGCACGGGCATCGGCAGTCTCAAGGTCGAATACAACAAGGTGCATGGCTTCTATATCGAGGTAAGTCATGCCAATACCGGCAAGGTGCCGGACGACTACCGCCGCCGCCAGACCCTGAAAAATGCCGAACGCTACATCACGCCGGAACTAAAAACCTTCGAGGACAAGGCCCTGTCGGCCAACGATCGCGCACTGGCGCTGGAAAAGCACCTCTTCGACGAACTGCTCGCCACGCTGGGGCAGTGGATCGCCGACTTGCAGCGCATCGCCCGCGCGCTGGCACTGGCCGACGGTCTCGCCGCCTTCGCCGAGGTGGCGCTGCGTAACGACTATGTGACCCCGCATTTCGTAGACGAACGCGTCGTCGATATTCGCGGCGGCCGCCATCCCGTGGTCGAACAGCAAATCGATCATCGTTTGGGCAAATTCATCGCCAACGACACCCGCCTCGCCGCCACCCGCAAGTTGCTGCTGATCACCGGCCCCAACATGGGCGGCAAGTCGACCTACATGCGGCAGGTGGCCCTGATTGCGTTGATGGCGCATTGCGGCAGTTTCGTGCCCGCCGCCGAGTGCCGGCTTGGCCCGCTCGATGCCATCTATACCCGCATCGGCGCCGCCGACGACCTCGCCTCGGGTCGCTCGACTTTCATGGTGGAAATGACCGAGGCCGCCGCCATCCTGCACGGCGCAACAGAAAAATCGCTGGTGCTGATGGACGAGATCGGCCGCGGCACCTCGACCTTCGACGGTCTCGCGCTGGCCTTCGCCATCGCCCGCCACCTGATCGAGAAGAATCGCGCCTGGACACTGTTCGCCACACACTATTTCGAACTGACGCGGCTGGCGCAGGATTATCCGGAATGCGCCAACGTGCACTTCGACGCCATCGAGCATGCCCACACCATCGTCTTTCTGCACGCCGTCGCGGAAGGACCAGCCTCGCAAAGCTACGGCATCCAGGTTGCCGCGCTGGCCGGGGTGCCGGCCAGCGTCATCCGCGACGCCAAACGGCGGCTGGTGCAACTGGAAAGCCGCGAGGTCGGTAGCGACCGGCAAGCGGACCTGTTTGCACCGCAGCCTGACACACCGTCTTTCGCCCCCGCTGCCGTACCGCTAGCGCCGACTTTTTCCGATTTACCGGCCAATTCACTGTCCAATTCGCAGGCGGCATTCGAGGCGCTGACCGCACTCGATCCCGACAGCCTGACGCCGCGCGAGGCGCTGGAAAAACTTTACGAATTGCAGCGCATGATCCGGGACACGCAGGGATAATGGTCGCCGCGATAACATGGCATGACCACGACAAACAGGAGACACCCTTGAAAAAACTAAGCTTGCTTTGCATCACGGCATTCGCCACGACGCTACCCGCACTCTCCCTACCCGCCCACGGCGCGACCAAAATTGCGACGCCCGCGAAAACCGAGGCGCAGCCAGCCGCCAACGGCAAGAAGCCATTCGTGACGGTAAATGGCGTGAGCATCCCGGAAATCGAAGCGCGCGTCATTCTGTCGGACCGCATGGGCGCCGGCGCCACCAATTCACCCGAACTGCAAAATGCGGTGCGCAGTCAGCTCGTCGTCCGCGAACTGCTGGCGCGACAGGCCCGCGCGCAGGGATTCGAAAAGAACGAGGTACTGCAAACGCGGGTACGCATGGCGAAGGAGGAAATGCTTGCGCGCGCCTACGAAGAAAGCTACCTTTCCAAGCACCCGGTATCCGACGACGACATTCTCAAGGAATATGAAGTCGTCAAGAGTAGGTCCGGCAACAAGGAATTCCGCGTTCGCCACATGCTGCTGGCAAGCGAAGACGAAGCCAAAAGCGCGATCGCCCGCCTGCGTGGCGGCGAAAAATTCCCCGAAGTAGCCACCGCGCTGTCCAAGGACGAGGGCAGTCGCTCACGCGGCGGCGAACTCGGCTGGCTGACACCGGCCGCTATCCAGCCCCCCATCGCCGAGGTGGTGGTCAAGCTGAACAAGGGCCAATACACCGATCAGCCGGTCAAGGGCATCGTCGGCTGGCACGTCATCCAGGTCGACGACCAGCGCCCGTTCACAATGCCCACGCTGGACGACAAGGTGAAGCTGGATCTCCGCCGCGCGCTATCCCGGCGCACCCTTGAAGCCCATCTGGCAGAACTTTTGAAGGGCGCCAAGATAGAGTGAGGCGGCGAGCGCTCAAATTCAACGGGCGCGAACGAGTACCCGGCGAGTAGCTCGCGTCGGGTGCCTCAGTGGTGGTGATGGCCGTCCGGGCCGTGCACGTGACCGTGAGCGAGCTCTTCGGCCGAGGCCTTGCGCACGTCGGTGACGGTGCATGAAAACACCAGCGCCTGCCCCGACAACGGATGATTGCCATCGACTACCACCTTGTCGTTGGCGATGTCGGTGATGGTGAATAGCATGTCCTCGGCATCTTCAGCGTCATCATCCTCGCCGATGGTGCGCTCGAACTGCATGCCGACCTCGATATTTTCCGGAAAGAGGTGACGTGGCTCGACGGTAACGAGATCGGCGTCGTATTCGCCGAAGGCATCTTCGGGTTGCAGCTTGACGATCAGCGAATCGCCGACCGTCTTGCCTTCGAGTGCGGCCTCGATGCGCAGAAAGATGCCGTGATAGCCGCCATGTATGTACACCATCGGCATGTTCCCCGCGTCGACGACATTGCTGTCGGCGTCGGTCACGCTGTATTTTAGGGTTACGACGGTATCCTGGCCGATGATTTGCATGATTTCTCGATTTCCTTGACGAGTTTAAAAATTTCAGCGGCGTGACCTTTCGGATTCACGTCGAAAAATGTATGGCGAATGACGCCATGCTTGTCGATGACAAAGGTGGAGCGAACGACCGTCAGCTTCTTGTGACCATCGTGCTCGCGGTAATGATAGACGCCATATTTGTGCCCGACCTTGCCGTCGACATCGGAAAGCAGCCGCAACGACAGGCCGTGCGCGTCGCGAAACTCGGCATGCTGGAGACAGTCGTCGCGCGAGATACCGATCACCTCGCAGTGCAGGTCTTCGAATTCCACGCCATGATCTGAAAAATCAATGGCCTCCTGCGTGCAGAAGGGCGTGCCATCCTTGGGGTAGAAAAACAGCACCACATGCCGTTTGCCGCGCAGCGAAACCAGATCAAAATTCTCCATATCCGCATCGGGCAGCGAAAACTCGGGCGCGGCGTGACCGGGTTGCAGTGTCGTCATCCAGACAGCTCCAAATTTATGTGCATTGATTCGACGAGATCCAGCGAATTCAGGCGAAATTTCTTGATCGATTCTAACCGAGCCAACAGATACATATTGCCTTGCGAGCGAATTTCCTGAAAACTGTAGGCACATCACTCTGGAGCGACTCATGGATTTTCTTGCCGCACGTCAACGCCGGGAATGGCTGCTGATTGCACTGGTCGGCGCGCTCGCCTTGACCGCCAACCTGCCGGGGCCGCTGCTCGCCTCGATCGGCCTCGATCCGCGCTACCTCATGGCCGTACTGGGACTGCTGGTTTTGTTGGCGCTGTTCCTCTATGTCCGTTTTTTCTTTTTCCTGATTTACGCTTTGCTCGCCATCGGCGCCAACATTCCGGATCAATGGGCGCAAACGCTAGGTTTGGACCGAATAGTGCTGATCTTGACGCTCGGGGCCATGGTGGTTTTATCGCTGCTCAACTACAAGGTCAAACTGCTGCCCAGCGGTCTCGAAGCCAAAGGCCGCACCCGCCGCAGCCACAGCCCCGAGGGACTCAAGGCGCTGCTGACGGCCGTCGAAAAAGGACATATCGGCAATGCCGGCAAGGTGCTGGCGATGAACATCGACCCCAACGATACCGGCGACGGCGGATACGCGCCGCTGGCGCGCGCGGCCGAGCGCGGCGACAAGTCGATGATTGAACTCCTGCTCAATCACGGCGCCGACATAGCCATGAAAGACACCCACGGCAAATCCGCCCTCGACTATGCGACCCAAAGCGGCCATGCGGCCATCGCCGATCTGCTCAAGACCCGATTGGCGGAGGCGACTGCCAGTGCGAACCCCACCGATGTCGAATCCAAGCTGGGCGCCTGAAGCACCCGGCCAGCCCAACTCCAGACCAACTCCAGCCCTCTTTTAGCCCCGCCGCACCGACAGCACGCCCGCCACCGCACCCACCTGCGCCAGCACATGCTGCAACTGGGTGACGCCCGCCAGTTCCACGGTGAATTTCATCCGGGCCTGGCCTGCTTTGGACTGGGTATTGACCGCGGTGACATTAACCTTCTCGCGCGACAACACTTCCGATATATCGCGCAGCAGGCCCTGCCGGTCGCTGGCTTCGACCTCCAGATCGACGGCGTAAAGCTGGTCCGGCCGCGCCCCGCCACCCCATTCGGCGCTGATGACGCGCTCGGGATTGCGCGCCGCCATGTTGCGAAAATTGGCGCACTCGACCCGATGGATTGACACCCCCCTGCCGCGCGTAACGAAGCCGGCGACGGCGTCGGGCGGTGCCGGCTTGCAGCAACTGCCCAGTTGCGTCAGCAGTTTGTCCACGCCGACAATCAGGATGCGACCGCCGTTGTCGCCGGAACCCAGCTTGCTGCGCTTGGTCAGTATCGCCGCCTCAGCAGGCGCCGGCGGCGCCTCGGCGCGCAGCGCCACCTGGAAATCACGCGTGCTGACGTCACCCCGCGCGCACGCCAGGAACAGATCGTCGGCGTGCTTGAAACCCAGCCGGTGCGAAAGATCCTCGATATTGGCCTGCGTCTGCCCCTCGCGTTGCAGTTCGCGCGCCACGAAAGACCGCCCCTGCGTCAGCATTTCCGCTTCCTGCAGCGCGGCGAACCAGGCCTTGACCTTCTGCCGGCCGCGCGACGTAACGAGATAGCCCTGGGTCGGATTGAGCCAGTCGCGCGAAGGTCCACCGCTCTTGGCGTTGACGATCTCGACGCACTGGCCGCTCTTCAGCGGCGTGTTGAGCGGCACCAGATGGCCATCGACCCGCGCCCCGCGACAGCGATGGCCGAGATCGGTATGCACCCGATAGGCAAAATCGAGTGGCGTCGCCCCCTGTACCAGGTCGACTACGCGCCCTTGCGGTGTCATCACGTAGATCGTATCGTCGAGGGCGGCGCGCTTGAACTGCTCGACCCAGGCCGCCGAATCGGTGATCTCGTCGCGCCAGGACAGTAGTTGCCGCAGCCAGGAGATCTTGTCGTCGTAAGCGGAATCAGCCTTGGCCGAGTTGCCGCTTTCCTTGTAGCGCCAGTGCGCCGCCACCCCCATTTCGGAATGCTGGTGCATTTCGTGGGTGCGGATCTGCACTTCCAGCGAGCGGCCATCGTCGGCCATCACGGCGGTATGCAGCGATCGGTAATTATTGCCCTTCGGGTGCGAGATATAGTCGTCGAATTCGCCACTGATCGGCTGCCACAACCCATGCACGATACCCAGCGCCGTGTAGCAGTCGCGCACCGAATCGAGCACGATACGCATGGCCCGCACGTCATACACCTCGTCGAACTCGATATCCTTTTTCCGCATCTTGTTCCAGATGCTGTAGATGTGCTTGGGCCGGCCATAAACTTCGGCGTGGGTAACGCCGGATTTCGCCAGTTCTTCCCGCAGACGCGCCACCGCCGTGGTTATGAAGGATTCGCGCTCCATGCGCCGCTCGTCGAGCATTTTGGCGATGCGCTTGTAGGTCGCCGGCTCGATGAAGCGGAACGACAGATCCTCGATCTCCCACTTGATCTGCCAGACGCCGAGGCGGTTGGCCAGCGGCGCATAGATTTGCAGGCTTTCCCGCGCCATGTCGGCCCGCTCCGGGGTGTCGTGGTCGGTGTACCAGCGTAAGGTCTGCGTGCGCGAAGCCAGCCTGATCATCACCACGCGGACATCGGCCGCCAGCGACAGCAACATCTTGCGCAGGATTTCGGATTGCGCCTGCACCCCAACTGAATTCTGCGCGGAAGCCAGCGTCAGCGGCCTTAGATTCTTCAAGCGATACAACCCGTCGACCAGATCGGCCACCGGCGCGCCCCAGCGCGCACTCATCTTTTCGCGCGCATTCTCCTGGTAATCGGGCACGGCAAACAGCAGTGCGGCCAGGCGACTGTCGAGATCAAGGTTAAGCGAAGCAAGAATCAGCGCGGCGCCAAGGCCATGCTCGAACGCCATCTCGCCGGTGCCGACCCTCGCCTCGCCATACAATTCGCGCGCCATGGCAATCGCCGCCACCAGCTTGCTCGCACCATCCTCGGGCAAACCCGCCAACAGGTGGGTCAGGCTGGCTTCATCAATGCCGGAATCGGGCAGCGCATGGACGACGGAAACCATTCATCCCACCCACAGCCGCGCATTGCGGAACATCGTCAACCACGGGCTCGCTTCGACCAGATTATTGTCCCGGTGGGGCGGACGCCATGACATCTGCACCGCGCGGAAAACACGTTCGGGGTGGGGCATCATGATGGTGAAACGGCCGTCGGGCGTGGTTACGCCAGTGATGCCGGCGGGGGTGCCATTGGGGTTGAACGGATAGCTTGTTGCCGGCGCGCCGCGATTGTCGATGTACCGTACCGCTACCGCCGACTTTTTGTCGACGGGCAAAACCGCACGACCTTCACCCACGGGAGTGCGGTCAAAAACCGCGCGACCTTCACCATGTGAAACCACCACGGGCAAGGTCGACCCCGCCATGCCGGCGAACAGGATCGACGGCGACGCGGGAATCTCGACCATGGTGAAGCGCGCCTCGAACTGCTCGCTACGGTTGCGATGAAAGGTCGGCCAGTTATCGGCGCCGGGAATGATGGCGGCGAGGTTGCTCATCATCTGGCAACCGTTGCACACGCCCAGGGCAAGGGTATCGGTACGCGCGAAAAAGGCGGCAAACTCATCCTTTAGCCGTGGGTTGAAGAGAATGGACTTGGCCCAACCCTGGCCCGCGCCGAGCACGTCGCCGTAGGAAAAACCGCCGCAGGCCGCCAGCCCCTTGAAGTCGGCCAGATGCACGCGGCCGGCGTGAAGGTCGGACATGTGCACGTCGACGCAGTCAAAGCCGGCGCGGTCAAAAGCCGCGGCCATTTCGACTTCGCCATTCACGCCCTGCTCTCTCAAAATCGCCATGCGCGGACGGACGCCGGTCGCGATGAAGGGCGCTGCCACATCCTTGGCCGGATCAAAGGTAAGCGACACCGACAGGCCGGGATCGGCAGCATCGAGCACGGCATCAAACTCTTCTTGCGCGCAGACCGGATCGTCGCGCAGCCGTGCCACCTGATAGCTTACCTCGCTCCAGGCGCGTTGCAGTTCGACGCGGCTGGCGACGAACACCGGCTTGGAATTGCGCCAGACGCGAATCTCGTCGCGGCCGTTGAGCGCGCCGATCATGTGGGTACAGGCACCCAGGCCCGCGTCGCGCAACGCCGCCATCACCGTCGCGCGGTCGTCGCGCAGTACCTGGATTACCGCGCCGAGTTCCTCGTTGAACAGCGCCGCGATCAACCGGTCACGCATGCGGCCATCAAGCATTTCCGGATAACGCTCGATGCCGTCGACGTCGTTCATCAACGGGTCGTAGCAGAGCGTGTCAAGGTTGAGCGAAACCCCGAGGTGCGAAGCAAAGCTCATCTCGCAAATGGTCGCCAACAGGCCGCCGTCGGAACGGTCGTGATAGGCCAGGATCATGCCCGCGCGATTCAAATGCTGGACGACGCCGAAGAAAGCCTTGAGCAATCCGGCGTCGGCGTCGGGCGGTACATCGCCCGAAACCCCTAACACCTGCGTCAGCGCCGAACCTCCGAGGCGGTTTTTACCGGCGCCGAGATCGATCAGAATCAGCTCTGTCTCGCCATTCTCATCGTCGCGGTGCAACTGCGGCGTCATGGTCTGGCGAATATCGGCGCAAGGCGCGAAGGCGGTAGCGATCAGGGACAGCGGCGCGGTCACCTGTTTCTGCTGGCCGTCCGCCTCCCAGCGTGTCCGCATCGACAGCGAATCCTTGCCGACGGGAATCGAAACGCCCAGCGCCGGGCAAAAGTCGAGGCCGATGGCCTTGACCGTATCGAACAACGCGGCGTCTTCACTGCCGTGGCCCGCCGCCGCCATCCAGTTGGCCGACAGTTTGATCTTGCCGATGTCGCCGATGTCGGCGGCCGCCAGGTTGGTGATGGCCTCCCCCACCGCCATGCGGCCCGAGGCCGGCGCGTCGAGCAGCGCAATCGGCGCGCGCTCGCCCAGGGCGAAACACTCGCCGAGCAAGGTGTCGTAGCCCATCGCCGTCACCGCCACGTCGGCCACCGGCACCTGCCACGGGCCAACAAACTGGTCGCGCGCGGTCATGCCGCCCACTGAGCGATCGCCGATGGTGATGAGAAAACTCTTCGAGGCCACGGCCGGCAGGCGCAGCACGCGAAAGGCGGCTTCCTTCAGACCGCCCATTGCCTCGATTTGCGCCAAATCCAGCGCCGGCATCGCCACCGTCTTGCGCGTCGCCTGGCGATGCGTGCGCGGCGGCTTGCCGAGCAACACGTCCATCGGCATGTCCACCGGCTTGTTGCCGAAGTGATCGTCCTTGACGACAAGTTGCCGTTGCTCCATCGCCTCGCCAATCACGGCATGGGGACAGCGTTCGCGCTCGCACAGCGCCTCGAACTCGGCCAGCCGTTCGGGCGCGATGGCCAGCACGTAGCGTTCCTGCGCCTCGTTGCACCAGATTTCGCGCGGCGCCATGCCCGGCTCTTCATTGGGCACGGCACGCAGATCGAACAATGCCCCGCGACCGGCATCGTTGGCCAGCTCCGGCATGGCGTTGGAAATGCCGCCGGCGCCGACGTCGTGGATGGCGAGGATCGGGTTCTGGTCACCCCTCTGCCAACACCTGTCGATCACCTCCTGCGCGCGCCGCTGCATCTCGGGGTTGCCGCGCTGCACCGAGGCGAAGTCGAGGTCGGCGGCGTTGGTGCCGGTGGTCATCGACGAGGCCGCGCCACCGCCGAGGCCAATCAACATGCCGGGACCGCCAAGCTGGATCAGTTTGGTGCCCGCCGGGAACAGTTCCTTGAAGGCATGGCGGGCGGCGATGTTGCCGACGCCGCCGGCGATCATGATCGGCTTGTGGTAACCGCGCATTTCGCCGTCGAATTCCTGCTCGAAGGTGCGGAAATAGCCGGCCAGGTTGGGCCGGCCAAACTCGTTATTGAAGGCCGCCGCGCCGATGGGGCCGTCGATCATGATGTCGAGCGCCGAAGCGATGCGGTCGGGCTTGCCGTAGCTTGATTCCCACGGCTGGGCATAGCCTGGAATCTTCAGGTCGGACACCGAAAAGCCGCCGAGACCGGCCTTGGGTTTCGAGCCGCGCCCGGTAGCCCCCTCGTCGCGAATCTCGCCGCCCGAACCGGTGGCCGCGCCAGGGAAGGGCGAAATGGCGGTCGGGTGGTTGTGGGTTTCGACCTTGGCGAGGATGTGGGTGGTGTCCTCGACATAGCTGTAACGCCCGTCGGCGGCCGGGTAGAAACGCTTGATCGTCGCCCCCTCGATAACGCAAGCGTTGTCGGAATACGCCACCACCGTGCCCGCGGGATGCGCCTGGTGTGATTCGCGGATCATGCCGAACAACGACAAAGGCTGATCGACACCATCCACGGTCCACGCAGCGTTGAATATCTTGTGGCGGCAGTGCTCGGAATTGGCCTGGGCGAACATCATCAGTTCGACGTCGGTGGGATTGCGGCCAAGTTTCGTGAAATTGTCGACCAGATAATCGATCTCGTCTTCCGACAGCGCCAGACCCAGCTCACCGTTGGCCTTGACCAGCGAGGCGCGGCCACCGGCAAGGAGATCCACCGCGGTCAGCGGCTGCGGCGCGACGTGGTGGAAAAGCTGTTCGGCGGCGTCGATGGAATCCAGCACCGATTCGGTCATGCGGTCGTGCAGCCGCTCGGATAATTGCCGTACCGCTAGCGCCGACTTTTTGAAATTACCCATCGCATGGTAGGCAATGCCGCGCTCGATGCGGCGCACCGAGGAAAAACCGC
>JFJP01018597.1_pt1 | contig 31054 bp, 17 predicted proteins | sample 431651 | NCBI WGS metagenome assembly JFJP01 (sample SAMN02602958, study PRJNA72255) | Microbial mat metagenome, whole genome shotgun sequencing project. | biome: fresh water; feature: sink hole; material: water; isolation source: purple microbial (photo- and chemosynthetic) mats found in... | reverse complement strand
ATTTCCGCCGAATGCTTGATTGGGCGCAATGGTGCAAGTTCCCTCAGCGGGGTAGCCATTAGCATTACGATGACAATTATGACAGATCCCCGCAGAAGTGATATGCGCCCTGTGGCGAGTAAGTGTGGGATGCAAAGAGAGGGTTCAACACGTCCGCGTTGTGCAAGCCATTGCCAAGAACAACCCGCAAAGAACTTTTTGCATTGAACCGAGAATGCTGCTATAAAGCCGCCCCATGATGTTTAGCGTTATCCAGGGTTATGGAATTTGGCGGCGCATCCTGAATGCCGCCCTGCGCATCGCCGTTGTGGCGGTGATCGCGGGCGTGGCGGCGGGTCGCGCCGTTGCCGGTAACGTCAGCATCGAGGCGACCGTCGAGCCTGCCGAGATCTATCTCGGCGAGTCCGTAACCCTGAGCCTGCGAGTGGCCAATATCGAGGAGGGCATGGAGCCGGATCTTGGCACCCTCGCCAATGCCAGCTTCCTGGGGCAGCGCGACGAGAGCCACCAGAGCCTCACCATCATCAATGGACGCCGGGAGGTCATCGGTTTTACCGGTCGCCTTTTCCAATACCGGGTCGTCCCGGATCGCACCGGATCGGTACGTCTCGGGCCGCTGAATATCCGGTCTGGCACCTCCGTTGTGGCCACGACGCCCGGCCCCAGCGTCAATGTCTCGCCCATTCCGCAGCAGGACACCGCACGCCTCTCGCTGGCGCTGTCCAAGCCACAGGTGATTGTCGACGAGCCGTTCTCCATCACCCTGCGTATACTCGTCCGTCAATTGCAGCCCCCCTACGCCCATAACAGCCCATTGCCGGAACAGGCACCGCCGCTGCTCAGCATCCCCTACCTCGACCCCCAGGAGAACAGCGGGCTTGAGCGTGAGAACATCGAAACCTTGCTGAACAGCAAGCTGGTTGGAAACGGCGAGGCATTTCATATCAACAGCTTCAGCCTTGGCGGATTGCCGATGGGGGGCTTCTTCGGGCAGCAGAACCTGGCGCGCTTCCGTCTTGACCGCCAAGCCGTCATGTATCAGGACATCCCCTATTACGAATATACCTTTGCCCTGCAGTACACCCCACGCCGGGAAGGCGTTTTTGCGTTCGGTCCGGTCGTTTTCAAGGGCCGGATCTTCACCCACGTCACCCCTGCTGGCGAGGGGCGGGTCGAAACGGTCTATGCGGTGGCACCCGCCGTCAGCCTGACCGTCACGTCTCCGCCGCTCGACGGGCGCCCCGACACCTACATTGGAGCCATCGGCAGCAACCTGACGGCCAGTGCGGTGCTGGATACGCAAACCTGCCTGGTCGGCGACCCGCTGGAGCTGACGCTTACCCTGGGTGGCGATGTACGGCTCGCCAACATCACGGCTCCGCAACTGGCGGTGCAACCCGCGCTGCACCAGGATTTCCGGATTTACGAGGATACGGTGCGGCGCGAATCCCAGACCGACAGCCTGCGCTACCGTTTCATGGTGCGCCCGTCCAAGGCCGGAACCCTCGAATTCCCGCCGATCGCCTTGTCCTACTACGACACCGCCTCGTCCACCTACCGCACGGTCTATACCGAGCCCATTCCCGTACGGGCCAATGCGGTGACCGAGGTGCAGGGCGATATCGTGATTACCGACGAGGCACGCCGTGTGAGGATTAACGCGGCCAGTGATGCCGACGAGGCAGGGAACCTACCGCCCGCCCCGTTCGTCATGGATGTCGATGTCGCGGCCAGCGAGCGTTTTTTCGATCCGCGTCTGCATCTACCGCTACTGGGGGCCGGGCCGCTTGGCTATCTCGCGATGCTGCTGCTCCGCCTACTGCAACGCAGGTCACCGGCCTGGCGCACTCGGCGTTTGCGGCAGCGGGCGGCAGCGAAAGCCATCCGTCACCTTCAGGACGGCAGAATCACCAGTACAGCGCTTGCCGAATCCCTTCGCACCTACCTGCAGGTCCAGTGCGACGGACACATCCAGGCCGCCACCCCGGCGGAGTGCCGCCAGATCCTGCTTGACCATGGGATACCCGACGAGCTGGCCACCGGCTGCGCCCGGCTACTGGAGTTCTGCACCAAGGGCGCGTTCACCGGTGGCGAGGATACCGTCGTCAGCGAAGCCAGCAGACAGAAGGCCGAGGACCTGATTCATGCCCTCGATGCCGCCTTCCGTCGCCAGCGCAAGACGCGGCGTGTCTCCTCGCTACGAACCACCCTCCCCACGGCAATGATCGTACTGGTGACCGCCACCTTCACCCTGCGTGCGGAAACACCGGTCGATTTCGAAGCACAGCGGACACGAACCTTGCTGCTGGCCGCCGATCAGCCGTCCGAGTTTGCCGAGGCGGCCGAGTCCATGGCTGTGCTGATCGATCAGGGCAGCGCAAGCGCCGGACTCTTCTACAACTATGGGACCGCTCTTCTGATGGCTGGCGAGGCGGAGGGGGCGATGGACGCCTTGCTGCGCGCCGAACGCTACGGCGGAGCAGACTGGAACCTCCGGCGCAACCTGCTCCTGGCCTGGCGCGGCAAGCAGGCCGATCCGGCGGCGTTGATGCCATGGTACCGCATACCGCTGGCATGGCATTACCGCCTTCCCGCCCGGCAGCGCATGACCCTTGCCGCCGCCGCGTTCCTGGCTGGCTGGCTGCTGGCCTTCCTGGTGCGCCGCCGTCTTCGCGATCTCGTGATCGCAGCCTCGGCGGTGGCGTTCTGTCTCGCCCTGGTCCTAGGTGCCAGTGTCCTGTCATCCGTCTATAGCGAGAACCGGGCGGCCGACGCACATGCCCGACGAATCCCCCCCGATGCGATGGCCACGGAGGTATTGCCATGAAGTCATGGGTCTTTTCCACGCTCACGATGGTTGCCTTGCTGGGCTGCACAAGGCCAGTCTGTGCCCAAATTCCGGACGCCCCGCTGGATGCCACGGTGGAGGTAAGCAATCCCCAGCCGTTCGAGAAGGAGACGTTCTTCATCACCCTGACGATCATCACCCGTGGAGTGGAGATCCGCCAGCAGCTTGACCTGACCGGCCTGCCCGATCCCTCGCAAATTGCCATTTTCACCCCGTTCGAGGCACAGCCGATTGAGCGCCGCATCGAGGGACCGCTAACCCTCGAGACCCGCCGCTACCGGGCCAGGGCCCGCGGACTGGTGCCTGGCAGCGTCACCCTCGCGCCAGCCCTGCGGCTAACGACCCAGCAGCGCATGCGCTCGCTGTTTGGCAGCATGATCGAGGAGCGTCCGGTCAACCTCACAATGCCTCCGGCGCTGCTGAATATCAAGCCGTTGCCACCCCCGCCAGACGACTTTTGCGGCGCGGTCGGAGCGCTGCAGGTGGAGATCAGCGTGACCCCGACCGAGCTGGTCGCCGGCGACTTGCTCACGGTCAATACGCGCATCCGCGGCGAGGGCTTCATGGACGGGCTACGCATCCCGGCGATTCCGGAAGCGCCCCTGCTCAAGACCTACCCCGTCAAGCAAGTCCAGACCGAGGCCCAGCAGCAGGTCTTTGCCCAGACGGTTATCCCAAAGGACGAGGCGGTCAAGGAGATCCCGTCCTTGGTGATGTCCACGTTTGACACAACCCTCGGAACCTATGTTACGCACCGCGTGGGCCCGTTTCCCCTGACCTACCACCATGCCAGCACCCGCGTGGTCGAACAGTTCCGCCCCGAGACCACGACACCGCCCGATGCGCAGAACCAGGGATCCCCTGCAGAAGGGCCGAGCATGGCGCAACGCCTGAAGCAACGCCTGGCGCACGAACCGCACGTCATCGCCCGCGCAACCCGCAGCACCGCGGCCCGTATGGCCCCCGCGGACGGGAGTCTTGCAACGTTTGACATCCCCGCCGACAGCGATGTGCAGGTCATCGACCGCCATGAAGACTGGCTGCTCATCGAGCACCGCCAACAACGCGGCTGGATTCCCGCGGCCGCCCTCAGCCAACCTGGCGCTGCAGGACCAGAGCCGTCCGAGAAGGTAGGTAAAGCCGGATCATGAGCATTTGCCTCGCATTATCCATCACCGACGCCGGCACGAACTGTTGATCGGCAGCCATCCGGCAATGGCCCCCGAAGCGGGCTTCGTCGCTGTCAAGCAAGAGTTTGTACATTCCTGATGGAACCTCGATGCCGTACTCCGTGAAGGATACGGAGGGGTGGAAGTTAAAGACAAAGAACAAGGCCCCGCGCGAGAAGGCGATGACCTTGTCGCCGTCGTGCAGGTGGTGCAGGACGGGGCCGGTGGCGTTCGCCGGACAGTCCTGCAGCAGCGCCAGCAGCGCGGCATCAAAATCGCCCAGCAGATGGTAACGCAGAGACGGGTTATCGCGCAGGCTCCATTGCCGCCGGGCATAGTGATAGGACCAGCCGTTCCCCTCGCGCGGGAAATCGATCCATTCGGGATGCCCGAACTCGTTACCCATGAAGTTGAGGTATCCACCGCTGGCCGTGGCCGCGGTGATCATGCGCATGAGCTTGTGCAAGGCCATGCAGCGGTCGATGACGAGGCTTTCGCATTGCTTCGCCATGCTGTCGTAGACGGCCGCATCGGCCAGTTCGAAAATCATGGTCTTGTCGCCGACAATCGCCTGATCGTGGCTTTCCACGTAACTGACCGTCTGCTCCTCGGGCCGGTGATCCGTGAGCTGGTGCCAGAGGGTCGACATGCTCCAGTCCTCGTCCTTCTGCGTTCGTACCATCTTGAACCAGCAGTCCGGCAACCCCATCGCCAGGCGCAGGTCAAAACCGATGCCACCCTCCTCCACCGATGCGCATAAACCGGGCATGCCGCTGACATCCTCGGCAACGGTCACGGCGTCCGGGCGGACGGCATGGATCAGCGTGTTGGCCAGGGTCAGATAGGCTAGGGCATCATCATCGACCGATCCGTTGAAGTAGGCGTCGTAGTGGGTGAAGGGCGGGCCAAACCCATGATGGTGGTAAAGCATGCTGGTGATGCCATCGAAGCGGTATCCATCGATGCGGTACTCATCCAGCCAGAACCGGCAGTTGGAAAGCAGGAAATGGAGCACTTCCGATTTGCTGTAGTTGAAGCAGCGGCTACCCCAGGCGGGATGCTGGCCACGCGGGCCGTCGTGGAAGTAGAGATAAGGGGTGCCGTCAAACAACCCCAGACCTTCGGCCGCATTGCTGACGGCATGGGAATGCACGAGATCGATGATCACGCGGATGCCCATGCCGTGGGCTGCATCGATCAGGGCCTTTAGTGCGTCCGGGGTACCGAAGCGCGAGGATGCCGCGAAGAAGCTGGACACATGGTAGCCGAACGATCCGTAATAGGGATGCTCCTGGATCGCCATGATCTGGATGGTGTTGTAGCCTGCGGCCTTGATCCGTGGCAGGGTATGTTCACGGAAGGCATCGTAACTGCTGACTTGCGCGGCTTCCTGCGCCATGCCGACATGGCATTCGTAGATCATCGAGACCTGCGGTCGCGGGGGGGTTGCATGTTGCCAGACATAGTGCTGCGAGGGTGCCCAGACCTGGGCACTGAACAGCTTGGTGTCGGGATCCTGCACCACGCGCCGCGCATACGCCGGGATGCGCTCGCCCTTGCCACCGTGCCAGCTCAGCAGCAACTTGTACAGGGCACCGTGGGCCAACACATGCAACGGCAGGCGCAGCTCCCAGTCCCCTTTGGCATTGATCCGCTTGGCGGCGAAGGCGGGCTCCGGTCGCCAGCCGTTAACATCACCGATCAGGTGCAGAGCCGTCGCATTCGGTGCCCATTCGCGCAGGATCCACTCACCGTTGGATTGATGCAGCCCGTAATATTCATGTGCCGACGCAAAATCGAGCAACGAGGCCTGGCCGCCGGTCAAATGGTTTTCCATCCATTGGGCATGATCCATGCGCTGGCGCAACACAGCGGCGTAGGGCGCGAGCCAGGGATCACGAGCGATGAACGCCGGGGTGCGGTTGGCAGTGTGGCTTGATTTCATGATGATTGACCTTCCGTTTATTCCTGTTCTACAGGCCTTGTTGTGGGTCACTGCTGGGGGGTTGGCGTAGCTTCTGCCAGTCATAGAACTCACCGTGGGGCAATCCCTCGCTGGAGAGGAACCATCGCCCATTGGAGAGGCGGCGAAGACCGATAGACATGCTTTCACCCAGTACAGCGGTGGCAGGAATCTTGACATCCGCCTGATAGCGTTGATCCAGCGCAGGGGATCCCACACCAAACGAACGCCCGAAGGCCTCGGTAAAACGGGCGGATGCCGAGGCCACGGTTTCATTGGCCCGGTCTCGGAAGTGGACGACCATCTGGAGGTCGGAAGGGACGGTCGAACGGAACCTCCAGAAGGTTTGCAGGGTGTCCTGCATGATCGAGAAGCCGCAGAACTCGATGCGTCCGCCCAGCAGTTGCATACCGATGACAAAGGCGGGGCTGTTGGTGGCGTCCTGGCGATCGGCCAGTATATCCTTCTGCGTCTCGGGACGGTAGGGCATCAGCAGGTTCTCAATGACGGCCTCGCGTTCGCCGTGTTGCCGCATCAGCGTGGCCAGTTCCTGCGCATGGGCCGGGTCGAGTCCGCGGGTCTCGTAAAGGGTTTGCAGGTTCAGGTAGCGGAAACGCAAGGCTGCCTGTTCATGGGGGAGCGAGCGCTTGAGGGTCTCGTTAATCTCATGATTCAGGAGCGACTCGTACTGGCTGGCATGCTTGCGGTAAGCGGCGAACTGATGGTTTCGCAGGCTCCACAGTGCCCGTTCCCGGACCAGCAGCATCCGGTGCCGTTCAATCACCGATGCATCCTGGGCAGCCTTCCGGAACCCGGCCTGGGAGAGTGATTCGCTGGCGATCGCGGCCTCCAGCGCATCCAGCGCCCGCATGGCCCCCGTCACATGCTGGCGGCTATTGTAGAACTGGTAAAGCTGCCCGGCGGCCTCCATGTGCAAGGGGACGGTGGTGGCATCCAGCGCCTCAATCGGTTCAATAGCCATCCGGTCCCAGGCCGACAGGATCGCTGCCAGCGGCTCTCCGCCAAGCCGCAGGAGATGCAGCCCGATGGCGATTCCGCGTTGGCGGGCGGCGTCCGTCAAGGCAGGGGTTTGAGCGTCGGCGAGCGCCTTGCCGAGCAGGGCCATGGTCTCAAGCAACAGGCGATGCACGGTAGCATCATGCGGTGCCAGCGCCCGCGCCGTATCCGTGACCTCAAGGGTCTTTTGAATTGCATTGATACGGCGATCGGCATCATGCTCAAGGCTGGCCAACCGGGCATGGATGTGGGCGGCTTGCGCGTAGGCATCGGCATGGTTCGGTGCCCTGCGAATGGCTTGGTCGACGTGCCCGAGGGCGGATTCGAGAAACCGCTTTTCGTCCACACGCAACAGCGGGCGGAAGTACGCCTCCAGTTCCTCCGGTAGCAGATCTGTGGTTTTTTCTCGTGCCTCCTGCATGAATCGCTCGATGATCCGATCCCCCGTGATCACGTCCGCCCGTGACAATTTCAAATGCACAGACGCGAGATCGGGGGCGAGCCGCCGGGCGGCCAGCAGATGATCGAGCGCTTCAGCGTCAGGATAGGAGGGTGTCGATAGCCAGAAATACAGCGAGGATTTGCCATTGATGGATCCGACGTTTCGTTCCACCTTCAGATCGGCAACCGCAAGCCGGATCTGGTTGGCCGTCAACAGGATCGCCAGCAAGGCAAAGCACCAGCTCGTCAATCTGTTTTTTGACCCAGGTGCGGGTTGCCAGCGTCGGGATATAGCCATTCCCAGCAGGGTGAAGAACAGGAGCGAGACCCCGGGGCGCGAATAAAGGTTGAAATCGACACCGGCATGGATCAGCCCGGCCGTGACGGACAGCAGTGCCGCTCGACGAACCCAGGTGGATTGCCCCTCTTGCGGTGCGCATAGCCGCTTGACGGTGGACCCCAGCAAAAGCACGGTCGCCGTCATCAGAAGCAGGAATCCCGGAATCCCGGTCTCGGCCATCAGTTCAAGGTAATCGTTGTGGGCATGGTTGATGCGTTTGCCACCATAGCCGATGGGTTGGAAACGGAGGATCTCCGCCGGGTATCCACCCGGACCGATACCCAGCGGCGAGGAACGGATCAATTGCCAGGTTGCACTCCAGATCTCGGTACGGGGCAGGGCGGTTTCCTGAACCGTGCTGAGCTCCTGTATCCGTCGGAGGGTTAAGGCATAGGTACCCCCTGCACCGAGCGCCAGAATCAGCAGCAGGGTCAGCATGCTCGCCGCCATGGGCAGCCGGTTCTCGTTACGATCGGGATCCCGGTTGAAGACCAGCCAGAGACAGAGGGCGCAGAGGGCAAACAGGGAGGCACAGAGGGCACCACGCGAGCCGGACAGCAGTAGGGCAAGCGCCTGGACGAGCGTCGCCATCAGCCAGAGGAGGGCGGTCAGCAGGCAGTAGTCTTCACGTTTGGCATCGTGCAGGATCAGCGCCTTGCGGAGCATGACGTGCTTGAAGGCGTGGATAAATGCCTGCTGCGCCAGCAGCAGGGTCGGGGGCAGGCTCAAGGCCAGGAAGCCGCCGAACGAGTTTCCGCTGGAGAAGGTGCCTGCCGCCCGTGATCCGCCGATAAACTCCGAATAGACACCCATCGGGGTGTACAGTCCCACAATACCGATCATCGCCTGCAACGTACCGATGATCGCGACCGTGCGCGCGAGAATGATCAGCATGGTTGTGCTACCGCTGACCGCCCGGATGGCGGCGGCGAGCAAGCCATAACACAGCCATAGGAAAAGGGTTGACGAGAGGGTAGACAGGCCGCCTCCCGATTTATGCAGCACCGATTGCACGCCGAGGAAAATCGTCAGGCCCGCCAGCCAGACAAGGAACGCCCTGAAAAGCCAACTCTTCGGCAACGCGAAACGCATGGGTGCATCGTGAAGACGGTGGCTGAGGTAGATCTGCCCCGCCAGCGTCAGGCAAAGCAGACCGACCAAGGTCCTGGCCCAGAAGGCCACGCCACCGTACGGAAGCATGCCGGCGGCCAGAGTCAGCAGGAACAGAAAAATTGTAATGGGCAAGGCGATGGGGCATCCTCCTGTGGGCGGTAACTATCGTGGACTCAATGCGGCAGTCTACCCATAAAGAAACCGAATGGCAAGAGTGCATTACCGAATCGACCGTTGACTTTACAAGCGGGCAGGCGGATAATGGAAAACGTGGGAGGCGGCGATATGACATCGAAACGAAGCAAATTTGGGTACGCATTGATGGCCTTGCTTTTTCTAGCCATCGTGGGGGCTATTGGCTGGCTGGCCGTTATCCTCTTTCACTTACGCATTGATCCGGACGCAGAGCCATTGCCTGGTGCATCGCCCGCCGCGCCTTTGCATCGCCCCACTCCGGGCCCCGTCAGCGAGACCGTTGTTTATGCCGAGGACGCCAAACCAGCGGAACCCGATGTGTTTTCAGGGGATTCTCCGGTTTCAGACCCTCTCCCTGGTAACGGCCACATTCCCTGCATCTGCGAGGGCGGCGAGCCTCAGATCCATGATCGTGATGCATTTCCTAATCCCCTGACGCACCAAAGCGTCGTCACGCCCGCGCGTGTACAGATTAAATTGACCATCCCGGAACCCCCGAAAGAGGCATCGGCACCCACACCGTGAGCAGTATTTTCCATCATCGGTTCATGGCAACCTGCAAGGCCAGCCGCCTTGCGGGGCTACTGTTGCTTGGCATCGTCCTGCCAGATGCGGGGCAGGCGGATGTTGAGCGCTCCCTTGCGATTGATCTGGTGGGGGCGGGCGGTGCGGCGGTGCAACCAGCACCCGCCCAGGTTCCATCAAGCCATTTCCTGACAGGCGCACGACGAGGATTTGAAGGATCGCGCACAGTGGCTGGCTTTACCCAGGCTGGCCAGTTTCCAGGCATCTACCCAGGGATTGACCTGGTGGTTTATACCGATGAACACCATATCGAATACGCCTTCATGCTCCGCGCGGGAGCCGATCCGGCATTGATTCGCCTGAATCTAAGCCATGTACGCGTCGATTCAATGACGCCCCAGGGTGGGGTGGTTTATGCCGGGGATGGGTTTGAGGTCTATCAGCAACCCCCTGCCGCCTTCCTGCTGGATGCTTCCGGTCGCCAGCCGGTAGCCGCCACCACCGTACTAAACGGCGGAGGCGGAACCTCGGTCTCGGTGCGCGACCCCCTGTCCGATCAGATGAACGACAGCCGCTTCAACATTGTGCCGAGCACCCGCGGCGGGGCAGCGGGGCCCGGCTATGATTTTTTCATGGCGCGTTATGAAATCACCACCATCCAGTGGATCCGTTTTTTGAATGATGCCCAGTTGAATTCGCGCAATCCACGCGGCGAGCATCTGTTTTTCGATCATCACGGGAATGTCTGGATCAACCCGGCCATGCAGCCGGGACGCGATGAATGCTTCCGGATGGATCCCCGCCGACTTCGCTACACCCCTGAACGGGCCCCTGGCAATCGTTATGCCCTGCTGACGGATCCGGCAGGGAACGCGCTGTATGCCGATCTTCCGGCGATGGGCATATCATGGTACGGTGCCGTTAAATATTGCAACTGGCTGACCTTGGCATCAGGACGGGGACCGGGTGAACGCTGCTACCGCGAAGGCACCAATACCCTCGACTGGTCTCCGGTGACCGCCACCAACTGGGCCAACGGATATTTTTCCGCCGCCGAACGCCGGGCCTGGCTCCAAGTCAAGGGCTTCCGGTTGCCGATGTCGCGCCTTTATGATGACGATGCAAGCGACTCCATTAACGCCTTCAACGAGTTTCTCAAGGCCGGTTCATGGAATGGCACCACCAATGTCGCCTACGGATTCGGCCGCGAAACCTATAGCCCTCACGATGCCAATGCGCTGTCCACCGATCGCCCTCAGGATACCGGCCCCTTGCCGGTTGGCTATTTCAACGGACAGAACCGGATGGGGAATGGCCGGATCGGTCTTAATGAAAATGGGTTTGGTATCCATGATTTGTCTGGCAATGCGGGCGAATGGCTGAATGATCCCGCGCGTCCCGGTGCCCCGGGTACCCGTTCGGTGGCAGGGGGTTCTTACCGAGACCGCCCGAGACCGCTGACGGATGACCTGATCCGTTCGCCGGATAGCCTTGATGAGGCGGGCGGATTCCGTCCGGCGACCACGTACATGCCCGAGTATTGGATTCAGATCAATATCCTCTTCTGTTTCCATTCTCAGACGCCGTTACCAGCAGGACCGCAGGACCGGTTCAGCATCGCCCCGACACCTGCGCCATCACAGGAGATGGCGTCGACGGGCGATGGCCTTGCCGGTGCCACTCCCGGCACGGGTAGATCTGGCGACATGATGATTCCAAGAGCCGTGGGGCCGAGTCCGGATGGCCTGCCCCCGACGGAAATCGCCGGCTTGGCTTATCAGGATCGCGCGCCGACGGTTACCCCGCCGCCGCAGAAACCCAGCACAGGTGAGGAAGCGTCCGACGGAGGGGGGGGAGGTATTCCGCCACCACCACCGCCACCACCGCCGCCACCGCCACCGCCGCCGCCGCCACCGCCACCACCACCGCCGCCACCCACGCTGTTTCTGCTAGAGGTTTATTCGGAAAGCCCGAATAGCGGTGTACCGATTCTGGTCTCGGCCCCCGATTATTATGGACAAGCCAATGGTAACAGCGCCTTTACCCGCCAGTACATCTACGGTTCTGCCGTTACGCTGACCGCCCCGGCCACCGTGGGGACTAGCACGTTCCAGTACTGGCTACGCAACGGGGTTGCCTTCACCCCCTCGACGTCCATCAGCGTACAGATGCTCAGCGACCTGAGATTGACGGCCGTCTACCTTGCCCCGTTGCCCCCCGTGCAACGTACGCTGACCATTGATTCCTCCCCCAACCGGAACGTGCCGATCACCGTCAGCCTGACCGACAACAACGGACAGCGCAACGGCAACACCCGGTTCACCCGAACCTACGACAATCAAACCACGGTCTCCGTTACCGCTCCGGCCACGTTCAACGGGGACGTCTTCCAAGGCTGGCTGCGTAACGGTCTTCCCTATTCCAGCAACCCATCCGTCACGGAAACCCTGCTGGCCGACACGCGCCTAACCGCACGTTATGGCCCCCCCCAACTTGCCGAACAGCGACGACTCACCATCGTTTCAACCAATCCGGACGAAGGCGTCCCGATCCGCGTGAACCATGCCGACGTGAATAACCAGCAGGATGGGACAACCGCCTTCGACCGGCTTTACGAGTATGGCAAGCCCGTAACCGTGACCGCCCCTGCCAGCGCCCCGAATGGCAACCCCTTTATTCGCTGGTTGCGCAACGGCGTCCCGGTTGGCAGCGGGGCATCCATCACGGTCACCATGACCACTGACCTGATCCTGACCGCCGAATACGCATCCCCCCCGCCGGATGTTATCCTGACCGTCAGCTCCGGCAATCCGAACAGCGGGGTATCCATCGCGGTAGACACTGCCGACCGGGACGGTAACAGCAATGGCACCAGCACGTTCACACGACGGTATGTGAACGGTACGGCGGTCTCTGTCACCGCCCCTGCGACGGCAATCAACGGAAACACATTCCGCCAATGGGTATTAAACGGAACCCCGCTGACCACCCATACCACAGCCAGCGTGACGATGCTGACCGATGCGGAACTGATCGCGGTCTACCAGGTGCCTCCCCCGCCTATTCCCCACTGGACGCTGGCGGTGCGTTCGCAAAACCCAAATAGCGGGATCGGTATCTTCGTTTCGGCGGCCGACACCAATGGGAATGCAAGCGGGGCAACCGCTTTCGACCGCGTCTATCCCAACGGAACCACGGTTTCCCTGACCGCCCCCACCAATGCCCCCGACGGACATGTGTTCGCCTATTGGCTGGTGGACGGCGTGCGCTATACCGATAGCGAAACGCTGTCGCTGGTCATGGCATCAGGTCGCACCGTCACGGCGGTCTATGTCGAACCCACGCCGCCGCTCCGTTATGTCCTGACGGTCAGATCGCGCAACCCGAACAGCGCCATTGTGGTCTCGGTCAATCCCAGAGATGTGAACGGTCAACAGAACGGCACGACCACCTTCACCCGGCTGTACGATGCGGGCGAGCTCGTGACCCTCACCGCCCGCAATCCGGCCTTTCCCGGCTCCCCGAACGTGTTCCGCCGCTGGGAATTCGAGGGCATCCCCTTGTCCACCAATACCACCATCACCGTCACCATGCTGCGCGACACGGCCGTCATCGCCGTCTACGGTCCGGCCATTGTGCCAACCAATCACACCTTACGGGTCGAATCACGGCAACCGGATAGCGGCGTGCCGATCTCCCTTTCGCTTCCCGATCTGAACGGCGCGGATAGCGGCAATACGGCATTCGACCGCCTTTACAGCGACGGTGCCAGCGTAACGGCCACCGCCCCGGCGGTCGCGCCCGGTGGAAACTGGTTCCAGGGCTGGTTGCTCAATGGCAGCCTGTATTCGACCAATACGGTTTTGACGCTCTCCATTCTCAGCGACCTGACCCTCACGGCGGCCTACGCCCCCGCCCCGACCGTAAGGACACTGACCGTTAATTCCCAGAATCCCGCCAGCGGTGTCGCGGTCTCCGTGGGTACCCCGGACATCAACGCCAACCAGGACGGCACGACCGCTTTCCAGCGCCAGTACTATGATGGAGAGACCGTCAACCTCACAGCCCCACTGATGTCCCCCAACGGCCGCGATATCTTTGTCCGATGGGATCGAAATGGCGCGGTGGCGACAACCAACCACAGCGTGGATGTCACGCTTTATACCGATGTCGTGATGACGGCAGTCTATGGGCCGCCATCCACGGTGACGCTGACGGTACGCTCCGAGAATCCGGACCGCAATGTCCCGATCGGCATCAGTACGCCGGATGTCCTAGGAAGAACCGATGGTAGCAGCTCCTTTGTGCGCACCTACAATCCCGGAGAAAGCGTCACCCTGACCGCGCCCGAGACCGCCCCGACCGGATCCTTCTTCCAGTACTGGCAACGCGGCGGCAGTGCCTTCTCAACGAATCGCGTGATCACCGTGTCCATGCTTTCCGACCAGGAACTGATCGCCGTCTACGGACCGCCGGATCCGGAGGAGCGAACCCTGCTCGTTCGCTCCGTCAATCCCGGGGCCGGGGTTCCCATCACGATCACCCCCAACGATATCAATAATCAAGGGAGCGGCACGACGGGGTTGCTGCGCACCTACACAGATGGACAGTCCGTCACGGTTTCCGCCCCGGAAACGGCTGGAACCAATACGTTTCGGCAGTGGTTGCTCAATGGGTTGCCGCTGTCCACGAACCTGGCCGAGACGATCATCATGACCCAGGATCATGAATTGATCGCCGTCTATGGTTCGCCGGTTCAACCCCAGGAGCGCGTCCTGACGGTGGACTCCCGCAACCCCAACAGCGGCGTTCCGATCGCCGTCAGCACCCCGGATATCAATGGCGAGTCCGATGGTCATTCCGTATTCGTGCGGATCTATACTTTCGGCGCCACCACCACCCTGACGGCCCCCGAAACCACCGGCACCAACAATGCGGCATTCCTGGGCTGGGAGCGCAATGGGGAGCCGTACTCGGAGTCGCGCACCATTTCCCTTGAGATGACCACGGATATCCGCATGACAGCCGTGTACGGAGCCCAGCAAACCCATGTGACGTTGACGGTTCAATCCGAGAACCCAGATAGCGGGGTTGTGATCAGCGTGGCCCCCTCAGATATCAACAGCGAAGCCACTGGCAGCACCGCCTTCCAGCGGGTCTACGACATGGGACAGGCGGTTTCCCTCAGTGCCCCCGCCACCGCCGAGGATCGCCCCTTCCTCTACTGGAGCTATAACGGCACCCCCAGCTTCACGAATCCAGTGGTCAGCATCACCCTCCTTAGCGATGTCACCATGACCGCCGTCTACGGCGATCCGCTGCCCATTACCGAGGCTGTCCTCACGGTCGCGGCTGAAGGCCCTGACGGACCGACCATCACCCCGATCTCGGCCACGCCGGACCTGAATGCCAACGCGGGCGGGTCCACCACCTTCACACGGATCTACACGATCGGGAACACGGTTACCCTCATCGCCCCGCCCGAGAGCAATGGCCTTACGTTCGACCACTGGGCAATTGGCGGAGCCGTCTTCAGCAACAACCAGACCGTGACCTTGACCCTGCTGACCGATACCACGATCACGGCCATCTATGTTCAACCCGATACGTCTACCAGCGGCATATGATGGACATGGCCACCATGCTTTTTCGGGTGACACTGATGCTGCTCCTGCTGGGCTTGCCCCCCCTGCTACTGACCTGCGGCATGCGTCAGCGTCCCTGTCATAGCCACCGCCTTTGCGCGGGCGGGATCCTCCTCGTCATCCATGTCCTGCTGGTGGCCCTCGGTCTGCATATTACCCGCGTGTCGATCACCCCGACAACCCTGGCATGCAGCCACCTGATCGTACTGGGAGCCGCCCTGCTGCTGCACATCCGCCAATCCCGTAAAAGCAGCCAGAGGATCCAGCCAGAAGACGCCCTACCACCATTATGGCAACACGGTACACTGGGGACGGCGCTGCTGCTTTGCCTGCTACTGCTTCCCTACACATATTTTACCGGCGTGGACACCTATAAGTGGCAGGATCTCGCAACCAGCGTGCGCATGGAACAGGCACTGCCATGGATTGTGCATCCACTCTCGCTCCTCGGGTTCACCCCGCGTGCCTATCCCCCTGCCCACCCGGTCCTGCTGGCAACGGTACAGATCCTCGGCGGATTGGGGGTCGACGGCGGATTCGCGGTAATTTCAGTCTTCACAGCCATCCTGGGCATTGCCTCGGCAACCCTGCTCGCCAGCCGCCTGCTCCCGCCTGCGCTCGCCCCGCTGGCCGGACTGCTATACGGCTTCTCGCCCGTGTTTGTCCGCTACGCCCACTGGGCCACCGGGCGGGGACTATTCCTCGCCATATTCCCTGCCCTAGTGGCGCTGCTATGCGTTCCCGGTTCCCCAGCCGGATCGGCACGATGGCGTCGCTACGGTTACCCCGCCGTCCTGGCGCTGCTGCTGCTCCTGACGCACAAAGTCGCCCTGGTCGCCATTCCGCTACTGCTACTCAGTGCGCTCGTTGCCCCGCTGCTGCCCAGACGGATGCCGCTGGCGTTGTGTATCGGCATCACCCTGCCGTTCTGCGGATTGGCCGTTGCGATGGGAGCCCACAGCGGTGCTATCCAATCCGCAGGGACGCTTGCCCGCACGGCCATCCTGCGTTTTGGATGGATGCTGCCAGCCTCGCTGGCCGGCCTCTGGTGCATACCCGGCGATGCGTCCACGACCACCGATAAGCGAGCGTTCTGGCTGGCTGCGCTGCCCGCCGTGGCACTGGCCTTTGAGCGCCAGATGTACGGGGCGCTCTATGCCCTGCCGTTTGCCTGCATCGCCGCCATCGCCGCCATCAATCGGCTGTGCAACGCCATCCCTCGCTACCGCAAGCCACTCTTGGGGGGACTGGCGACCATCACCTTGCTGACGGCGGTTGCCACGATCGTCGAACGTTCCAGCCACGCCTGTTCGCCAGCGCTTTACCGCGCCGCCATGTTTCTCGAAGCCCATGATCCCCAGGGACCGTTCATGATCCACGCCCCCGGCCAACACCGCACACGCATCCAGGCCTATGTCTCCGGATGCGCCCGTTTCAACGTCGCCCCCGGCCAGCGGATCCGCCCGACCGCCGGGTCCGCCTTCATCCCGCGCCCGGCAGACACACTGCGCCAGACCGTCGATACCTGGGCAACGGTCCTGCGCGGACTTTTCACGCTGGAAGACACCGTCACCGACTGGTACGGCAGCCCCCGACGGCAATACCACGTCATCATCAATAACGAAGGGAGCGCCCCACCCGACGCCCACCTGATCTACACCCACGAAAACATCCGGATTTACCAGCGGTAAACCCCCATGGTCGTTAACGGGCGGTGTGCACGGGCATCGAGCGCTGGCTTGCAATAGCGGGCGGGAATGGCTAGGATCACCGCTCAATGTTTCGCGCAACCAAAGGGAGGTCTTTATGTTTATTGTCGGAATCAATGGAAGTCCAGCCAGCGATGGCAATACCGCATTTTTGCTGCAACGCATACTGGCCACCGCCGCATCGATCGGGGCCAGGACCCAGCTTCTGCATGCGGCCCCGCTGGTCGCCAGTGCCGGTGGGACGCCGTTTTGCACGGTTTGCTCGAATCCCTGCAGCGGCGTTTGCTTCAAAGGCTCGCCCTTGGATTCGGCCTATGAAACCCTGCGGCAGGCGGATGCCATTGTTCTCGGGAGTCCGGTTTATTTCGGGACGGTGACCGCACAGCTCAAGGCGTTTTTCGACAAGACCCGCCTGCTACGGAGTCAGCGTGGCCTATACAATGTCGTGGGGGCTGGTGCCACGGTGGCGGCCTCCCATTATGGCGGACAGGAAACGACGATGCGGGCGTTGCATGACATCATGTTTGTGCAGGGCATGCTGATCGTCGGCGACGGGTTCGGTCAGGCGGATTGCGGTCATCATGGCGTCTGTGCGCACCGTCCAGCCAAGGAGGATGAGCAGGCGCATCGCCGGGCCGATCTGCTGGCGTATCGCCTGGTGGAGGTCTGTCAGGCCACCGCCGGACTGCGGCAACGAAGCCCGGCAGCGGGGGTCTAGCACATGTGCGCCTCCCCCGTAAAGCCAGCCATATTCCTGGATCGCGACGGCACCCTGATTGAGGATCGAGGCTGGCTTCGAAACCCCGCCGACGCCGTTTTCTTCAAGGATACGTTCGACGCCTTGCGGACGCTTCAGCAACAGGCTCTGCTTTTTATCGTGACCAACCAGAGCGGGATTGCGAGGGGACTGCTGACGGCGGAGGAAGCCCGGCAGGTCAACGACGTCGTGGTTGACCGGCTGCGGCACGAAGGGATCCGGATCGAGGCGGTCTATACCTGTCCGCACCATCGCGACGACGGGTGTGTGTGCATCAAACCGAATCCGTTCTTTGTGCTGCAGGCGGCAGCGGAGTTCAACATCTCGCCCGAATTTTCTTTTGCTGTCGGGGATCATCCGCATGACGTGGAGCTGGCACGTCGTTTCGGTGGTCGGGGCCTTTATGTGCTGACCGGTCATGGTGCCAGGCATGTGGACGAACTGCCGCCGGGAACGTGCGTGGCACCGACGATCGGCGCTGCTGCGGCATTGATCATGGGTCAACGCCGCGACATTCCACCGAACTACATCGGTGCATTGGAGGCCGCCCTGCGGATACGCGCGGGAGCGGTGGTGGCCATTCCGACCGAGACGGTCTATGGCATGGCCGCCAATGCCCTGGATGCCAGCGCGGTGCAGCAGGTCTTCACAATCAAACAGCGTCCGGCGCTGGATCCGCTGATCGTGCATCTGGCCGATCCGTCCGATCTGGCCAGGGTGGCGGCGTACGTGCCCCCGGCCGCCCAGGCCCTGGCGGAGGCCTTCTGGCCAGGGCCGCTGACGCTGGTCCTGCCGAAAAAGGCATGTATTCCGGATCTGGTCACCTCTGGACGCGATACCGTTGCCGTGCGCGTGCCGGTGCATCCGCTCGCCCGCAAGATCATCCGTGAAGCGGGCTGCCCCGTGGCGGCACCCAGTGCCAACCGGTTCGGGACGATCAGCCCGACCTGTGCGCGGCATGTTTTCGAGCAGTTTGGCGAAGCGGTTGGAGGGATCGTGGATGGCGGGCCCTGTGCCGTCGGGGTGGAATCGACAATCGTCGGGTTCTGGGATGATCAGATCTGGCTATTGCGGCCGGGCGGTATCCCGTTGGAAACCATAGCGGCGCGGATTGGTCCGGTGGCACTTTACACATCCAGTCATCCCGACGATATCCGGGCACCGGGAACAATGCCCCGCCATTATGCGCCAAAGACCCCCATGGAACTTCTGGACTATAATACCCCCGTGGTTTTTCAACCTGATACGGGGCATATCGTCTTCGGCCCGGATGCCCCCCAAAGCAGTGAGCACGTCACGAACCTGTCGCCATCCGGCGATATGGCCGAAGCGGCGGCCGCCTTGTACGGGGCCATGCGCCGCCTCGACGCTGCTGGCTTCAAACGCATACAAGCCCGCCGCCTGCCGGACCATGGCCTGGGGCGTACGGTCAACGACCGGCTCCGCCGGGCGGCAACGCCGTAAAACGCGCCTGGAACGTGCAGCTCCGGTCAGAGCATCAGCCTCTGCTGCCGCGACCGGCATTTGCCACGAACGAGCCTCTCCGTGGCAAAGGCAGTGCCAGGGCAAGGTAGGGCGAAGACCTCCGGGCGAGCCGCCCGTGGCAAAGGCAGTGGCGAGAACGACGGCTTGCACGACGCGGACGGTGTGGAACCCGTCCCTCCCGCTGGCGGGGTGGAACCCGCCAGGAGAGGTCGTCAAATCGTCCATCGTAATCGTCAACCGAAATTAGAACTTGCAGGCGAGATCAACCTTGATGACCTCGACGTCCGCGCCGTTATCCAGCCCCTTTTCGCCGAAGGCGTACTGGGCCTTGATGTTGAAGTTCTTGCTGATGTCATAGCTGACATACGGAACATGCCCTTCCAGATCCGTGCCATTGATGAAATCCGTGGTTTCGCCAAAGGCTCCGAACGTCGAATCCTTCTCGAGGTAACGGTACTGGTAACCCACGCCGAAGCCAGCGGGTAGCTTGACGGACGCACCGCCCAGATACCCTGTATCATAGGCATCGGCGTCGGTGTTGACCATATACTGCGCCGCGAGCGTCAACGGCATGCCGACATTGATCGTGGCTTTGACGAAGCCCTCGATGATCGTATAACCCGTTGCATACAGCAGCGTCGTGGTGTCGACCCCGTCCTTCGTCGAGACCTTCTTGGTTGTGCTGTTGCCGAAGCTGTTGTCGGCCTTGACCTGCAATCCCATACCCTCGACGTTGTCATAGGCATAGATCGATCCGCCAACGATGACCGACTCCTTCTCGCCGATATTGAACTGGGCGGCAACCTGTCCCGTATAGAGCATGGTCTCGTCATCCGCCTGGCGTTCATCCACAACAAAGGCACCGCCGTGAGCCAGCAGATCCATGGCGCCTAGCGGCGCGGTGCCGTTGACGGCCACCCCTTCAGGATTCACGTCACCGCTCATCACCAGGTTATCTGCAGCGATCCAGGGCTGCGACATCTTGCCGAAGCGCAGGCTCATCGGTTCAACGGGGGTATAGGTCATGAATATGCGGTCAAACGCGGCATTCTTGTCGTCAAACGCATTATCCATGGTCTGGTTATCAGAGACCGGATCCCCGGTGTTGGTAACTAGACGGACCGTTGCCTTGACCTCTTCGTTGACCTTGGCGTCAAGACCGATACGACCACGGAAGCGCCAGCGCTCGCGAGCTTCCTTGCCTTCTTCGTCGGTGTTCTGGAAGCGGAACAGCGCATCGCCGTTAAGTTTGACGCTGTCAGCCCACGATGCCTTCTCCGCTACCTTTTCCTGAGCTACGGCACCCATGGCCATTGCCCCCGTCATGAGACCTGTCATCACCCACTGCTTCATTCGTTTCTTCCTTCTCTTACGTTTTGTTGTCCCCCATGGACAACTCTCAAAAGTCTGTATTATCTCCTTTCCGTTGTCGAGTGCAGACTGATAACAAAAAATGCCGCCGCGGTGTGAGCCGCGACGGCATTCTCGACGTCATCCCATCATCGGTTTAGAACTTGCAGGCCAGGTCAACCTTGACGACCTCGATCTCCTTGCCATTATCCAGGCCCTTGTCGCCCATGGCGTACTGGGCCTTGATATTGAAGTTCTTGCTGATGTCATAGCTGACATACGGAATATGTCCTTCGATATCCGTCCCATTGCTGAAATCCGTGGTCTCGGCAAAGGCTCCGAACGTCGAATCCTTTTCGAGATAACGGTACTGGTATCCTACAGCGAATCCGGCGGGCAGCTTGACCGCCGCCATGCCCAGGTAGCCGGTATCATTATCGTCGGCATCGGTGTTGACCATGTACTGGGCGCCAACCGTCAGCGGCACGCCGACATCGATCGATGCCTGCACAAAGCCCTCGACAATCGAATACCCCGTTGCATACAGCAACGTGGTGGTATCAACACCGTCCTTCGTCGTGACCTTCTTGGTCGTGCTGTTGCCGAAGCTCTTGGCGGGATCGTATTGCAGCCCGGTTCCCTCGACGTTGTCATAGGCGTAGATCGTTCCGCCAAGCATGACAAAGTCTTTCTTGCCGAAGTTGAACTTGGCGGCAACCTGCCCCGAATAGAGCATGGTCTCATCATCCGCCGAGCGCTCGTCGATCACAAAGGCACCGCCATGGGCCAACAGGTCCATGCCACCCAGCGGCAGCTTGGCGTTGGCGGCGAGACCCTCGGGATTCACGTCAGCACTCATCACCAGGTCATCCACAGCGACCCACGGCTGCGACATCTTGCCGAAGCGCAAGCTCATCGGTTCAACGGGGGTGTACGTGAAGAAAACACGGTCAAACGCGGCATTCTTGTCGTTGAACGCCTCATCCATGGTCTGATTGTCAGAGATCGGATCCCCGGTGTTGGTTACCAGGCGCAGGGTTGCCTTGACCTCGTCGTTGACCTTGCCATCGAGGCCGATCCGACCACGGAAGCGCCAGCGTTCGCGATCCTCCTTGTCTTCTTCAGCCGTGTTCTGGTAGCGGAAGCGAGCGTCTCCGCTAAGCTTGATGCTGTCTGCCCACGAGACCTTCTCGGCAGCCTTCTCCTGGGCCACCGCGCCAAGTGCCATCGCACCCGTCATGAGTCCTGTCATTACCAATGTCTTCATTCGTCTCTTCCTTCTGCTTTCGCTGTTACGTTTTCGCCGCCCCTCATGGACAGCACTCATTTGTATGATCGCAAATTAACAGGAACCCGATTCGTAAATGATTTGCGGATTGTTATTTTTGCGTTAGGAGGCTGGCATTATGATGCCGTTGCCCTGCCTTTCGACTTGCCATTGGCGTCCCCATCCGGAGCAAGATGCTCCGGGCACGTTCATGGAAATGCCCTTTTCCATTACCCTTTGACGGCTTGGCGGACCCGGTCCTTTAGGCCGGTGCGGCGCTGGCGGATCTCGGTATTGCGGATGGCGATGGCGACCGCCTTGTGGGTGCCGACGATGCAGACTAGGCGTTTGCCTCGGGTGACGGCGGTGTAAAGCAGATTGCGCTGGAGCATCTTGAAGTGTTGCGTGGTGACTAGGATGATGACTGCCGGATATTCACTGCCCTGGGATTTGTGAATCGAGCTGGCGTAGGCATGCACGAGTTCATCAAGCTCTGAGAAATCATACACAACGTGCCGCCCGTCGATCTCCACCGAGATCTCCTGGTCCTCCTCGTTGACAAAGGAGATGAGGCCGATATCGCCATTGAAGACCTCTTTGTCGTAGTTGTTGCGCACCTGCATGACCCGGTCGCCCTTGCGATAGGAGCGTCCGAAGCGCTCGATGGCGTGCCCGCTCGGATTGAGCGCCTGCTGGAGAACGGCGTTGAGGTTGTCGGCACCGAGCTGGTTGCGCCGCATCGGCGTCAGCACCTGGATCTCCCCGCTCGTCAGGCCAAACCGCTTGGGGATGCGCTGGGTAATGAGCTCAAGCATGCGCTGGATAACCGTATCCGGCTCCTCGGCCTCGATAAAGTAGAAGTCGGCGTGGGTATCGCCCGGTTCCGGGATCTGTAAAAATTCCCCCTGGTTGATGCGGTGGGCGTTGCGCACGATCAGGCCGCCGGATTCCTGGCGGAAGATGGTATCCAGCGCCTCGCAGGGAATGATGCCCGACTGGATCAGGTCGCGCAGGACATTGCCGGGACCCACGCTGGGAAGCTGGTCGATATCGCCGACCAGGATCAGGGTGGCTTCATCGGGCATGGCCCGCATGACATGCGCCATGAGCTGGATGTCGATCATGGAGACCTCATCCAGGATGAAACAATGCCCCTCCAGCTTCTTCTCCTCGTTGAACTCGAACGTGCCGGTCTGCGGCAGGAACTTGAGCAGCCGGTGGATGGTCAGCGCCTCGCTGCCGGTGGCCTCGGCCATGCGTTTGGCGGCACGCCCGGTCGGGGCGGCCATGCGCACGGTCAGCTTGCGGGCGGCGTAGACATCGGTCAGTGCCCGGATGATGGTGGTCTTGCCGACACCGGGACCGCCCGTGATGATCGACACCTTGGAACATAGCGCCGTCTCCAGCGCCGCGCATTGCTTGGGGGCGAACTTGATATGCATCTGCTCCTGTGCCCACTCCACGGCTTTATCCACCACAATCGGTTTGAACCGCACGGGGGTGGACATCAAACGATGGATTCCGGCAGCGACAGCGCATTCGGCCTCGAGCAGTTCCGTGAGATAGATCCGATCCTCGTCCTTCTTGAGGCGCGGGGTCTCCAGCTCCATCTTGAGGGCTTCGGCCAGTATTTCAATCGAGATGCCCAGGAGGTTCTCGGCATAGAGCAGCAACTCCGGTTCGGTGCAGTAGCAATGCCCTTCCTCAGACAACGTTCGCATGACGTAGACAATCCCGGCACGAGCGCGGATAACCGAGTTCTCGGGCACGCCCAGACTCATGGCGACGCTATCCGCCGTCTTGAAGCCGATCCCCCAGACATCGGCGCAGAGGCGGTAGGGATTGGTACGGACCATGGCCACCGCCTCGTTGCCGTACTGGCGATAGATCCGAGCGGCCTGTGCCGTGCCGATCCCGTGGCCCTGCAGGAAGATCATGATGTCGCGCACGCCCTTCTGTTCCTGCCAGGATTCCTTGATGCGCTTGCGGCGAACCGGCCCGATGCCCTCGATCTCCTCGATGCGCTTGGATTCCTTCTCGATGATGCGCAGGGTATCCTCGCCAAACGTGTCGACCAGACGCTTGGCCATGACCTTGCCAATGCCGCGGATCATGCCACTGGCGAGATAGCGCTCAATCCCCTTGGCGGAACTCGGGGCCATGCAGGTGATACTGGCCGCAGTGAATTGAAAACCGTGCTGGGGATGACGGGCCCATTCGCCCTCGGCGCGCAGATTCTCCCCCACCCACATGGCCGAGCAGGAACCGACGACCGTGACCGGATCCGTATGACCATCGGCCTTGATGCGGCAGACGGTATAGCCATTCTCCTCATTGCGGAAGACAATCGATTCCACCACCCCGCACAGTTCACCCGCCCCGCCCGCTGGACGCACCGCAGGCGTTGCCGCCGCTGGCTGGCGTCGCTTTTTCCATGGAGGCTGGTTCTTGTTGGCGTATGGCATGAGGGTCACTTTTACACAAAAGCACCCTCTGCGCTAGCTTAATTGCTGCAGCATGAGCCCGACATAGAGGAAGCCGGCCTTGAACTGGGCGAGCGAGAATGACTCGTCGGGCGCATGGATACGGTCGGCCTCGTTGCCGAAGCCCACCAGCAGCGGCGCCGCATTGGAGGTCCTGGCCAGACGGGCCACAATCGGGATCGACGCCCCTTCCCACAGGAAGGCCACCGGATGTTCCGGATCGATCTCGGACAACACCGCCTGCGCTTTCTTCACATGGGCTGAGGTCGAGTCCAGCCGGAAGCCCGGCCCGCCGACACGCCGCTCCTCCAGGACCAGCCGCATGCCCGGCGGCGTATGCTGCACGAGATGCGCGGACAAGCCCTCAAGCACGGCCGCTGGATTCTGGTCAGGCACCAGACGGGCGGTAAGCTTCAGGATCGCCTCGGATGGAATGATCGTTTTCATGCCGCTGCCGCCGTAGCCAGCGTGAAGTCCGTTGATATCAAGACTGGGGAGAAACCCGACGCGCACACAGGGCGGCAGGTCGCGCATGCCACCCTCTGCGCTGGTTCCCGTCTGCTGCTGGTAGGCGTTGGGATCGAACGGCACCGTACTGGCTAGTTCCATATCCCGATCGGTTGCCAGCGCCACCCCGTCATAGAACCCGGGAACCACCACGCGTCCGCTAGGGTCAAAAAGCGAGGCCACCAACTGCGCCATCCCCTGGGCGGCATTGGGTGCCAGCCCGCCATGCACACCGGAATGCAGATCGTGATCCGCCCCGATCAGACGGGCGGAAATATCCACGATTCCCCTCAATCCCATGATGATCGTTGGCGCGCCGGATTGCACCGTGCAGGTATCGTGCACCATCAGGATATCGGCCTGCAGACGATCCTTCCAGGCGTCCAGCGATTCGGCCAGCCCCGTGCTGCTATATTCCTCCTCGCCCTCGATCAGCACCTTGAGATTGACATCCAGCGCGTTGGCGGCGATCAGGGCCTCGATCGCGGCGAGCGTATAGAAGACCTGCCCCTTGTTATCCTGGGCTCCCCGGGCATAAAGCCGGTCGCCGCGCCACGCGGGCGCAAACGGGGGCGAGGTCCAGGCACCGAGCGGATCGACGGGCTGTACGTCGTAGTGACCATAGATCAGCACCGTGGGGCTGGAGGCCTTTCCCCGGCGCTCGGCAAACACAAAGGGCTTGGTGCGGGTGCTGGCAAGTTCCACGACAAAGCCGTGGCGGCGCAGACGGTCGGCAAGCCAACCCGCGCAATCCACACAATCCTGCTGGTGGGCGGGATCGGCGCTGATACTGGGAAACCGCAAAAACGCTGCCCAATCGGCCAGTAACTCCGGCTGCCGCGCACTAAACGCCTGTTCAAGGGATTTCAGGTTCATATTCTTCAGCGCAACTCCTTCAATTTTTTCGTATCATCCGACGGCAAAACGGGCCGCAATGGTTTTGGATCCTTCTTCACATCCTTCATCCGCAGGTACGGTTGCTCGCCGGACACGATCCGCGGGGTCAGGAACACAATCAGCTCACGGTTTTCCGACGCTTTTGCTTTTTGCTTGAACAACACCCCCAACAACGGAATGCGGCCTAGCAACGGAACGCGACGCTCGTCGTCCGATTTGAAGTTTTCAATCATCCCGGCGATGATGATCGTTTCATTATTCTTGATCAGGACACTCGTCTCGGCCACCGAACGCCGCACAACGGGAACCCCATCCGTGTTGCGGATGGCGCCCTTGTACCAGCGAAGAACCGAGCTGATTTCAGGGCGGATCGTCATACTGATCATATCTTCGTCATTGATCCGTGGCGTTACATCCAACGTCACGCCCACTTTTACGAAATTAAAGGTCTCACCGACCACATTGGTCGTTCCCGTTTCGAGCTTAGCTTCCGAATAAACTTCATCGGTAACCACGTTGATCGTGGCTTTCTCCCCATCGACAACCGCAATATGCGGGTTGGACAGCAATTTGGTTTCCGACATGCTCTCAAGCGCCTGGATAACCGCATTCAAGGTTCCTCCGGCAGCTATCGTCGAATACTTAAAGGCCGTGGTGCCTCCCGTCGTGGCGAGCGACTTTGTCGAGACGGGACTGCCGTCTGCCAAATCATTGAACGGGCTGATGACACTTTCAAGGCGCATACGCGGGTTGATACCCTCGAACACATGATCCCAGTTAACGCCCATGCTGAAATTGTCAACCAGAGTGACCTGCACGATCTTGGCCTCGATGAACACCTGTTTTGAACGGCGGTCGAACTGAACCATGAGATCCTCGATGGCCTTGATCTTGTGTGGCAAGTCCGTCACGATCAAAGCGCGGGTGCGTGCATCCACGCGGAGATTCCCGATCTCGGGGGTCATCATCGGGGTTACCGCCGCTTGGATATCGGCAATCTCAGCATTCTGCAAGACGAAGGTACGGGTAACGGTCGGAAGCTGTCGCTCCACGGTGGCGATATCGGCGGATTTGGCCACCGCCTCCATCTCCTGGATCTTGGCGGGCGTATCGACCAGGATCAGCGTGCCCGAAACCTTATCGGAAACGACCTTGCCAAGGCTGCTTTTGATCGGTTCAAGCATGCTGGCCACCCGCGGGGCATCGGCAAATTTCAATTCGATGATCTTGACCTTCTTCTGGTCTAGGAAACTGGTGCCGAAAAGCAACTGGTACTCGGCATCGCTCATGATGGTGATGATCCCGCCCTTGACGGTATAGGCCAGATTATTGACTGAAAGGATCACCTCCAAGGCATCGCCAACGCTCACATCATCGAACTTGAGCTTGGTCGTCAGGCCAGCTACGCCCTTGCCGATCACGATATTCTTAAGACCGCCGCGATGCGCGAGGAACTCGATCAGGTCGACAACATCCCAGGAGTTCAGTGCCTGTAGGTTGACCCGGTTCTCAAGGCCGGGGATATTGAAACTGCTCAGCGATGGAGGCCCCTGACGCAACTGGATATCGACGACCGGGGTCTCCGGCACAACGGGCGCAACCGGCACATCCCGGGCAAGCGTCGATTCCGGCCCCGCCAGCGAGTCCAGCGTCAGCGTCGGCTCCGGCGCGACAGGAATAGCCACGGCGTCCGGCGGCGTAGACGGCGGTGGCGCCATCTCCGCAGAACCTTCGGGCATCTGCCCCGTGGCTATACCGCCGATGATCAACAGACTGGCACTAACCCCACGAATGATGGTTCTTATAAGCATCGTTTAAACCGCCTACTCAATCGTTAATACGTCGTCTTCAACCCGCAATTCAAGCTGCTTACCCTCAATCCGCGACACGGTCGCTTCCCGGTCGGCAACAACAAGCGTCTTGCCGACCTCAAGAAAATGCATCTTTTTGACTTTATTATCCATCACAATCGCTTCGCGCCGGATTTTTTCCACGCCCTGATCGGTGGTTTTTACATCAGAAAGACCCATTAGTACCAAATTTTCGCGAGCATACTTACGCCAGCCCAATTCCGTCACCTGTTCCTCTCCCGGTTTCTTCGTGCCAGGGTCTACCACAGGGGCGGGACCGAATATACGCCGATTGCGGATCATCTCCAGCGTCTCAGCCAGCGAAACCGGGGCAACCAGCGGAGCCTCCGGTCCGTCGATCGAAAGCTCGGCCGCCGCATAGGTGGTCGCAGGCTTGGGGGTCTGCTCATACGTTTCGTACCCGGCCAGCAGAAGGAAAATCACGGCCACCGCCGCCAGCAGGCGATTGACCAGGCGCATTCCCTGCCCCGCCTGCCGGGGACCGACGGCGATCGCCAGCGGCGGCTCCGCCCCCGTCTCCCCATCGCCTAGCCCTCCCGCATTGAGCGGGAGAGCATCCGATTCGCCTTTCTGAATGACCTTCAGTAGCCGTTCTTCGGGGGTAAGCTCTTGTTCATCAGCCATTGATCACTCCATTAACTACCGCTTAGGCGTTAACCACGCGCAAAAATCCACCTTTACTGCCTACGATGGCCGAGTTCGCCGCCAGACGAATATCCTCGACCTGCTCCGCTTGATCCTGCTGTGAGTGCGGCATCTCAAGCGCCTCCTGTGGTTCAGGCACAAGCGTCTTGAAATCATCCGACGCCGACTCCCGATCAAGCACCTTACGCACAATCCCTTCGTCGACGCGCTTCTTATCATACATGACAAGATACTCCAAGATATTATGACAAAGGATATTGACCCGCCGTGGCAGGCCGTTCGTGTGGGCGTGGATCAGGTCAATCGCATCCGGGGCGAAAAGGGGTGTTTGCTGCGTGTAGCCCGCCGCCCGCAGGCGCGCCTGGATCAGGTCGCGCACATCACCGGGATCAAGAGGCTTGAGCATCACCTTGGTCGCCACGCGGTCCCAGAAGTTCGGCATCGCGACAATACGCGGCAACAGTTCCAACTGACCCGCGAGGATGAGTTGCAGGATCTTGAACTGGTTGGTTTCATAATTAAGCAGGATCCGCAGAACCTCAAAGACGAAATCCGGCAGGATCTGGGCTTCATCAATCAGCAGCACCACCGTCCGGTTCTGCTCCACCCCGGCGGTGAAGAGGAACTGCTCGATCGCTTCCATATAATCGAGCGCGGTGGCGCGGTTCTCATTGGGAATCGGGACATGAAACAGCGCGGCCATGCGCGATAGGAACTGTTTTTCGGTGCGGAAATACGGATTCAGGATCATCCGGAAATCAACCGCCGGATCTTCGCAAAGCACTTGCGACAAGCGACGTCCGACGGTGGTCTTGCCCGTGCCGATATCCCCGGCCATGACACTGAGCCCGCGCTTGAGTGCCACGGAAATCTGCAGCCGGCAAAGTGCCGCACGATGTTCCGTGGAACCATAGAAAAAGGCGGGATCGGGACTCGTTGAAAACGGTTCCGTGACCAACCCTAATGTACGATAATAACTCATTTGACGCCTTAAACTAGGGGAAAACCCTAGGTCGGTCAATACAATTTCAAACCCTTCCTACACCACCCGATCGTCGTCGTATCGATAATGCCAGACCCAGAGCAGCAGCCGATTCTCCGCCTCATCCAGGTGGCAACCGGCGGCGTAGCGGAAGCATAACGTGGCGATCTCCTCGCGATGCCCCAGAAAAAAGGGGCGTCGCCGACGCCAGCGGATGGTTTGCGGTCCATCCGGATAAAAGACCGGCGCCTTCAACAGTCGAGCCCCATTCAAGTAGCCGCAGGACCATTCCGCCGGCGTCGTTCCGTCGTTCAGAAACATATCGGCACAGGAGAAGTACCAGAGGAAATAGCGCCGTCGACGCCAGTTGAAAACCATCAGCTTGTTTCCGATGTCAACATGTGCCTGTTCCAGTCGAAGCGCTTGAGGTAGGCTGAATGAAATATCGAAAAGGCACCAGGGGATCTTCGGCTCGCCATAATGATCCTGAAACGAATGGGCAATTCGCTGAATAATCTCCACTGGGTTTTCCGAATCCTCCGGCATCACATGAACGAGAACGAAGCAGAACATCGTTTTTCGTGGACACAGGTAAAAGGCCGTCACCAGATCATGCTGAAGAATCGCCAGCGTTTCCCCGCCCGTGTCCGCGCCCGTTTCCTTATAAATAAAATGCGTGGCGTACCATCCCTCCGGCAGGCCGTCGACGGTGATCTGTTCATCCGATTTGAGGGTCAATGGTTTGGCCGCGGTCTCGTAGCGCTTCATGATCCGCGCCAGGTCCAGATCCTTGCGGCTGCGGACCCACTCCGCCTCGAGGCGGATGGCGTACTCATCCTCCAGTTCAATGCGCCTGGCCCCGCGCCGGAGGAACTTGAAGACGGCTAAGTCCCAGTTCGACGGCACACCGAAGGACACCCCCTCCCACGCTATCCGGCGTTCGCCATCAGGCACTGCGTTTCGGAAACACCCATCCACGGTAAATGGTCCACTTTTCATAGGTGGGCACTTTGCCACAGAAGGCCGCCAGGTGCAACTTCGCGTTTTCAGTACCCTCTTGACTTCCGTTTCTTTTCCGGTAGTATTCGAGGCTGTAGATTTAGAGCGTGTCAAGGGAAATTAGAAAGGAACGGGTATGAGCATCATCAGAATGGGATGTGTCGCCATGGTCTTGGCGGCGTTGGTTTCCAGCGTGTGGGCACAGAGCGACTTGGATCCGGCGTTCCGGGTTGTCAACGTCACCGGTGACTGCAAGATCAGCCTTCCTGGCGCAAATGATTTCGTCGAGGCGGTCGAATCCAAGGCCTACCCCTACGGCAGCCATATCCGCACCGGCGCCCGCTCCAGCCTGGTGGCCATCATATCCGAGGGCAATACCGTCCGCGTGCTGGCCAATGCGGATGTTGTGTTCAACCACAACACGGACGATATCAAGATCAAGAACATCCGCCTGAATGACGGCGAGGTTGAAGTGGACTTGAAAAGCACATTCAGTGAAGGCGGGAATCGCCTGAATGTTGAAACCGCCACAGCCATCTGCGGGGCCGTCGGCACAAAATTCAACGTGGGATCACGCATCGTTGAGGACATGCGCGTGGTGATCATGCGCGTGATCAGGGGCATTATCAGGGTGCATGGCGAAAACTTTGAAGTGCTTGAGATGGATGCGGACGACGTGTTCTCCGTACTCAGTCCCGCAGATCAATCGTACTTGCGTATGAAAACCATGAAGGGCAAGCTTAATGTCACCTTCAAGGATGAGAAGATGGAGGACAAAAACGTCGAGACGACGGAAGGAATGGTCCTGAAAGTCTGGCAACGGTTTGTTCCAGAATCCAACCAACG
>JFJP01001783.1_pt1 | contig 31077 bp, 7 predicted proteins | sample 431651 | NCBI WGS metagenome assembly JFJP01 (sample SAMN02602958, study PRJNA72255) | Microbial mat metagenome, whole genome shotgun sequencing project. | biome: fresh water; feature: sink hole; material: water; isolation source: purple microbial (photo- and chemosynthetic) mats found in... | reverse complement strand
ACGTGATTGATGACTTTAATCGGGAAAACTTGGGTATTGAATACGATTTCCCTCTTCGAGCAGCACGCCTCGTTTGGTTGCTTGACCAAATCGAAGCCATCGATGAGGTTCAGAAATTTGCGACAAAATGGCTTTGGACTGACAATCACAAACACCCTAACAGGACGCTCGGCGGCATCCCCCCCCCAAAAAAAAGCAGAATTAGCCCTTGCGACTTAAAGACGCCGATGACAGTGAAGAAAATGTCGCTTGTCCAGTCAGGCGTGCAGTATCTGTCGATTAGCTATACCTTGGATAAAATTGATCCTGTTGCCGCTGTGCACCGGCAAAGTAAGAGGAATGCCGAAGCATTAGCTTGCCTGATATGCACGATAGATGGGAAATTCGTCGAGCTGATTGTGTTTAGAAAAAAGTGACTTCAGCTTGCAAGAAAATTGCCCGCAATGCGTCCGTCCTTCTCATCGGCAGGTAGCTTCATCGCGAGTATTTCCCCCAACGTGACATTGAGACAATCGAGGACTTCCTGGCGTTGCGAGTTGATGAAAAAATGGTCGCCTTCAAACCATTTGATAGTACAAGAACGCGTAGTTTCGCGCTGCCATCCCTGGGTCTGCGACGGTGAGAAATGCACGTCAGTTTTTCCTGCCAAAACGGTAATCGGCAAATCTAACGGCTGACCAGCGTCATAGCGATAGGTTTCAACCATGGCAAGGTCGGAGCGGATGGCGGGAAGTACCAACTCCATCAATTCCTGGTTGCCTAATATCTCAGGCGGTGTGCCGTTATAATCTCTCAGTGCGTCTATCAAGCCCAAGTTGTCCAGTTCATGCAGCTTTCGAGACGGTTTGCGATGCTGCGGCGCATCGCATCCAGAAACAAAAAGATGCTCGGGACTTGCCAGGCAGTGGCGTTTGCAATATCGCGCTAATTCAAATGCGATCAGACCGCCCATACTGTGACCAAAAAAGACAAAAGGTATTCCATCCTTTGGTTCGATCACTTGCGCCAGTTGTTCGACCAGCGCTGGCAGCGAATTGATACTGGGTTCTTGAAATCGCCTGCCGCGTCCAGGTAATTGAATTGGACAGATTTCAATTTTCGGATTCACCAGATTTCTCCACGGTAGAAAATTTGCCGCACTGCCGCCGGCATAAGAAAAGCAAATCATGCGTAGATGACGGGTGCTGCCGGGGTGGCGAATGATCCACGGAGAAGGGTGCATGATGATTATCCTGGTTCAAGTTATCTCTGAAAATAAAGTGCGATTTTTATGCTATCTCGTGAATTTTTTCGCTACTTCCTATCCCTTTTATATTGCGTAGATTGCGGTTGGAAAGAGCGAACAAGGCAATCGCCATCAAACAAAGACCGACGCCTATATACAAATTTCGGCTAGAGGTGACGCTGATGAAAAATCCTGCAAGTGAACCCGATAACGGTGTCAATATAGCCATTGTGAACATTTGGAAGCTCATTACCCGACCGCGCATGTGGACTGGAATGCGTGATTGAATCCACACGATCAACCGCACCTGCACTAGTCCGCTGAACAAGCCGATGAAGAACATTAGAATGGCACTGGTGGTAAAATAATGGGCCAGGCCGAGACTGATGATAATGATTCCCACGATGCCGTCGATGCAGAACACCATCAGGCCCAGACGGCCGAGCACCCTCTGCGGTAGCAGTCCCATTAGCGCCATGCCGACCAGATTGCCGCCCCCCTGCGACGAAATCAACATCCCGTAATGGTCGGCGCCTAGCTGCATCTGATGTTTCACCAATAGCGGCAAACCGATCTGGATCGGGCCGCTGGTAAGAAAAGCAATTGCTGCCCAGTACGCAAACAGAGAGCGCAAAGTCACGTCCGACCATGCCCATTTGGCGCCCTGAACGATAGAGCGCAAAATAGTCGAAGGCGATTGATTGCGCGCCGTTTTTCTGTCACGATTGGCCGCCATACGGGTAAGCCCGAATCCGGCTATCATAAAGCACATTGCACAAAGGATAAATACCAATCCCAGGCTCGCGCTCGCGTCATTTGATGTTTGTGCGATAGGCAAGCTCGACGGATAAAAATTAGGCAAGGCAATCAACAGACCCGCTAGTATAGGGCCGATAAAAAGCGACGCCTGATTGACTCCCATAAAAAAAGAATTGGCAGACTGTAGCCGTTCGGGGGCGACCGTTTCAGGCAGAAGGGCAGCTGCTGAGGGGCCACTGAAAGCGCCAACGATACCGATTGCTGCGGCAAATAAATACAGCTGTGGCAGTTGCAGCCTGCCGCTCAGTATGGCGACGCCTAGGATAATCATCAACGCCGTGCAAGCAAACAGCGAGCACTTGAATATAAAATGTGGCGAATAGCGATCTACCACCGCGCCGCCGATGATGATGAAGACCGCCCGTGGGAGCTCCATGGCGGCAATCATCATACCCAGGGACAAGCCATCGCCGCCAAGTTGCAGCGCCAGCCAGGGCATTGCCGTCAATGCGATTTGTTGTCCCATGATGGCACTGAACCAGGCGAATATCAACCAACGAAAGCGCTGATCGCGCAGCAAGTTGGGCTTTCCTTCGGTGCGTGACTGTCGATGTAATTGCATTAGCTATGTCACTTTTTTCAAGAGAACGGTATTCTGATAAGCAAGGGGAATCTATCATGGCAGCCGCGGATTTTTACCCAGACGGCCACCTACTTAGTTATGCCAAGCCGTTGCAGGCTGCAATCAAACTTGTGGCCAATTCTGCAACGTGCGGCTCTCGTAGCATGCTAATATGTTCGCCTGAGGCTGCATGTGGCGTTATCGGTGTTTTCGAGAAATGTCCCCAGCCCAGATCGGCAGCCTGTGTGCCGAGACTTGCAGCTGTGTTACGAGTGACCCACAGTTGTATTGGGCATGGCACATGCTGCTGGACGTAGTTGCGCAAACTGACCAGATTGGCCCGATAGACATTGAACATGGCCCAGATTTGTTGCGGGCTGATACTGTGTTGGAAAATCCCGGCGGCCAGCACCCGTTCTGTCAGCAGCGCGATGCGGCCTTCACGATCCAGCGGCTGCAGTTCTTCTGCGCCGATATGGATGACTTTTTCCATCGATATTTCCACCGTGCGCACCATGTAAATCATTAGCCCAGCTTCGTCCTGAGGCAGATTGTTCAGGAAATCCGGATCGGACTGCGGCGCGCCATCGAGTGCCGCCAGTAATTGTACGACTTGTCCCTGAGCGTTCAGATGACGTGCAAGTTCCGCTGCAACGGTGGCTCCGAAAGAATGTCCTATCAGAACAAATGGCCCCGGCAGATTGGCCTGTAGAACGGCACTCGCATATCGTTCCGCCATCGCATCGATGGCATCGTCGGCGTCGGTGTCAGGCGCCAGGCCAGCGGCTTGCAAGCCATAGATGCGTTGGTTCGGCGGCAGATGTTCCACCAGTTTTTGATAGGTGATGATCTGCCCGGAGCCATCGTGCACCAGCAGCAAAGTTGGACCGCTGCCATCAGGCCGAATCGGCACCAGCACAGAGCCATAACTGCCTTGCGTGCGTTGTCGTGTGGCGAGATCGATCAGGCGGTCAAATTCGGCAACAGTGCCGGAAGTGAACAACGCCGCCAGCGGCAATTCGACACCGAGCACCTTCTTGATGCGCGACATCAATTGCAGCGTCAGTAATGAATTTCCACCCATATCGAAGAATTTATCGTCGATACCGATGCTTTCCAGGCCAAGCACCTCGGCAAACAGTGTGGCGATGGTTGCTTCCCGCGGGGTACGCGGTGCCCGATAAATCTGCGCCGGCATGTCCGGCGCCGGCAGCGCGCTGCGGTTGAGCTTACGATTTGGGGTAAGTGGCAGTGCCGCTAGCGATACCAGTACGGTAGGCACCATGTAACCGGGCAGATGGGCAGCGATTTTTTCTCGTAATGCCGATACGTCAATCACTGCACCGGATACTGGAACCACATAGCCACATAACTGCTTTTGCCCGGGGCGGTCTTCGCGCACGATCACTGCCGCCTGGGCGACGCTGGGATCACACTCCAAGGCTGCCTTGATCTCGCCTGGTTCAATCCGGAAGCCGCGTATCTTCAATTGCTCATCGTTGCGGCCTAGGTATTCGATCTGGCCATCGGCGTGCCATCTGGCGCTGTCGCCTGAATTATAGAGGCGTTCGCCTTCAATGAAGGGGCTGCAGATAAAGCGTTGCGCTGTAAGTAGAGGCTGCCGCAGATAACCACGCGCCAGGTTGGCGCCACCAATGTATAGCGTGCCTGCGATGCCGATCGGCACTGGTTGCAACTCGTCATCCAGAATATAGATTCTCGCATTGGCAATCGGCCTGCCCATCGGAATATAGGCATCCTTTGACGCCGTGCTGATCTCGGCGACGGCACACCATACCGTCGCTTCAGTCGGCCCATATTCGTTGAATATTCTTATTTTGCTAGATACAGAATTGGTAGCACCGACTACAATGTCACGCGGCGCCACGGCTTCACCGCCAAAAATGACCACACGTAACGACGCCAGCCAAGCCAGTTCCTGGCTATCCGCCAGCGCCCGATAAAGCGATGGTACGCTCATCCAGGTGGTTACCTTCTCCCTGACGATGAGTGCACTTAAATATTTCGGCTCCAGTTGGCCACCGCGCGTGATTACCAACTTGCCACCGCTGGTGAATGACCAGAATAAGAACCCTACCGAACTGTCGAAAGAAAAAGAAGATAGCAGAAGAAATACCGGTGGCTCACCGCTTTCGTCCAACGGAAAATAAGCAAGTCTTGCTGCCGTAGAGGCATTTAAGCTGTCATGCTGAATCACCACACCCTTTGGCCTGCCAGTCGAGCCTGAAGTGTAGATGATGTAGGCAGGATGCTGCGGCGACAGCTTCTGGACGCGCTCGCCATCGCTGATGTCCTGCTCGGACTGGGCGGCTAACGCTTGATGTAGAATTTGATCATCTAGACATAACAGCACTGTACTGTCTATATGCTGGGCCAGCCGCGGCGCAGCAGCCATCATCGTTAGTATGCAGCGCGGTTTGGCATCGGCCAGCATGAAGGCCAGCCGTTCGGTCGGATAGTCAAGATCAAGCGCCAGGTAAGCGGCGCCAGCTTTAATCGTAGCCAGCAACGCCACCACCATTTGTACTGAACGCGGTAACGCCAGAGCAACGATATCTTCAGGGCCGATGCCAAGCTGGATAAGATGACGAGCCATGCGGTTGGCCTGTCGATTGAGTTCGAAATAGGTCAGTGCCATTTCTTCGTAGACCAGTGCAACCGCATCAGGTGTGGCGCGCGCGTAGGTTTCGAATACTGGCAGAAATGTCGCCGCCGGCAAGATTCGCCTGGTGTCGTTCCAATCGACCAGCAGTTGTCGCCGTTCCGACGGCGTCAACAGATCGATATGCGCCACCGCCTGCGTCGGATTGCTTGCCATCCCCAGCAGCAGCCGTCGTAGCCGTTCAGACAAGCAGATTGCGCTATCCGGCGCAAACATCGCGGTATCATATTCGAGCATCGTCTGCAAGCCATCTTGATTTTCATGGAGCGTCCAGGTCAGATCAAAGCGAATCGCCGTCTCGTCACTTGTCAGTGGAGTTAATTCCAGGCCCGGCAGTTGCAACTTGTCGAGTGGTGCGTTTTGCAATACCAGCATTACCTGGAATAGCGGATTGTGAGCCATTGAGCGTTCCACATCGAGTGCGTCGACGATGTTCTCGAACGGCATGTCTTGCAGCTCGTAGGCTTCCAGCACGGTTTCGCGTACACGTGCCAGCAAATCCCGCGCGCTTGGCTTGCCGCTCAGATCGAGGCGCAGCGCCAGCGTGTTGACGAAGCAGCCGATTATGCCTTCGAGATCGATATGATTACGGTTGGCGATCGGGCTGCCGACGATCAGATCCTGCTCGCCGCTATAGCGCGCAAGAAGGCTGCCATAACCCGCTAATAGCACCATGAACAGCGTGCTGCCGGTTTGCTCGGCGAGCTGCTTCAGACTTGCAGTTTCGCTGCGGGAAAAAGCGAAACGCAGGATTTTTCCGCGCCGCGCACCTTGGCTTACATTGCCGTTGCTAACGCGATCGCATTGCAGATTGAGTAACCCCGGCGCATTCGCCAAGCGAGCACGCCATCTGGACAGTAATGTGTCGAAACGGGTACCGCTGAGTTCCTGGCGTTGCCATATGGCGAAGTCGCCGTATTGAATCGGCAACGCCGGCAATTCGGGCGTACGTTGCGCGATTGCTGCAGTATAGAATGCGCTGAACTCGCGTACCAAGATGCCGAACGACCAACCATCTGACATCGAGTGATGAATGTTGATGAGTAAAACCGCATCATCCGGACCCACTTGCAGCAATGCAAAGCGTACCGGGGGTTGTGCCTCCATATCAAATTTATGTTGTGCAAAATCGTTTGCCACGCGGTTAATCGCGGTCTCGTCGTCTTCATGCTGGTGCCGCTCCAATGTAATCTGTTGCAGTATCGGGCCGGCACCGGCGTCGACGATCTGTTGTAGACGATCATCCAGCACGACAAACCGCGTGCGTAGCGCCTCATGCCTGCGCACCACGCCTATCAAAGCTGCTTGCAGCGCCGTCAGATTCAAGCGTCCGCGCAATCTTAATCCTTGCGCAATGTTGTATAGACCGACCTTACCTTGATCCAGTCGCTCCAGGAACCAGAAGCGCTGCTGGGCAAATGATGGCATCATCGGGCCACTTCGATCGCTTATTGGAATGTGGCGTGGATTGGTTGTTACGGTTGTGTGGTCTGATGTTGATCTCAATGAGGTCGTCAGTTCCGCTGCTGCGAGGTCCATTTTCTCGGCCAGCACCGCAGCAAATTCTGTCACAGTGGGATGCTCAAACAAGGTGCGCAGCGGAAGCTCGATGCCGAGTTTTGCCCGCAGACGGGACATGATCTGGGTTGCCAGTAGCGAATGGCCTCCGGCATCGAAGAAATTTTGTGTTCTGCCAATGTGTGCTACCCCCAGGACCTCGGCCCAGATATCGATGACCTCTTGCTCTGCCGGCGTTTGCGGCAGCATCCCGACATCGCCTGCCTTGACAACGACTTCTGCCGGTTCCGGCAGCGCGCGCAAATCCAGTTTTCCATTGTGATTCAACGGCAGACGATCCAGTAATGCGAATGCTGACGGCATCATGTAATCCGGCAGGCGGCTTGATAAATAAGAGCGCAATATGGGAGTGAGTGTATCGGCTTCCAGCGTTTTGGCGGGGGTGTTGAAGCAGCTCTCAAGATCGGTCGATAGATCGGAGCTTATATTTTCCAGTGCCAGTTGTGGTGCCGCGGCAGCGCTGTCGCACAGGGCCAGATCGAAGCTTCCGTCCTGTGTTCCAGGGGTCCAGCTGAAGTTAGCCGCACGACCCATGCGATTGAGTTCATCACGCAGCATGCGAGGATCGATGCCGGCTCCAGTGTCAGTGTCAGCGTCGTCGAGGTTGCTGTCCCTTGGATACTTGTTGGCGCTTGTTTCAGCAAGCTCCAACCCTGCCTCAGCATCGAGCCAGTTCAGGAAGCGATTCACGGCGACGGTGCGGAGATTGCGAATGCCGCTCAACATCGCACACTGTCCCTGTGAATTCGACAATTGAGTCGATAGCATTGTTGCCGTCATCATGCCGGCATTGATCGGGGTTGCCGCTACCGATGTAGCTATCGCACATTTGGTCAACACTACGTCATAGCGATAAGTGGTCAGCTCGCATGCATCGCCGTTTTCTTTCAGACGAATTGCGATTTTTCCAATATCACCGCGTAGGCGCGCCAGGCGGCGAAAAAATACCGGATCGACCAACAATTCTTTCTCTCCAGCGATCAGTAGTTGCAGACGTTGCCGCAGTTGCTGACGCGATTGCGGGTTGGTCTCACCCGAAATGGTGTGAAGCAATCGGCTGGCCTGGAAATGGCGCAGCAGACCGAGATGGCGTAGATCGCCTAGTAACAAGCTGCCACCTGGACTCAAATGTGCCAATGCCTGCTCGACGACTTTCATGAAATAGCCTGAATCTGGGAAATACTGGGCCACCGAGTTGACGATGATAGTGTCAAAATTGACTGCCAGTCCAGCCAGGTCGGTGGCCTCGCGCTGATGCAATGTTACTTGCTGCAAGCTGCGCTGTGCCACGATGCGGCCGACCCGTTGTAAAGCCTGATGCGAGAAATCCAACCCAACATAACTCGCCGTCAGTGGTGCAATCTGTAGCAGCAACATGCCCGTGCCGATACCAATCTCGAGAACGCGCTCCGGCTGCAAAGCGCGAATCCGCTCCACGATTTCGTCGCGCCACAGCCGCATGGCTGCAGTCGGAATCGGCTTGTTGTCGTAGGAATCGGTCCAACCGACGATATCCAGTTCTGCATCCTCGGCATCGGGAGATTCGTAAATCATGTCGAATGTAGGTTTCCAATCGCCTGCCGTTGTTTCTTTTTCTGTTTCTTTTTCTGCCCAGCCAGAGCGGGTCACGACATAGGCGACCAGCCTTGCCTGATCGCCTATACCGCGAATCACCACGGCGGCGGCCACTACTGCCGGATGCTGACTCAATATCGTTTCGATTTCGGCAGTTTCTATACGAAAGCCGCGCAGTTTGACTTGCTCATCGGCGCGACCGCGATATTCCAGATCGCCGCGTGGCGTGATGCGCGCCAGGTCACCGCTGCGATAGAAGCGCAGTTGGCTGCCGTAAGTGCTGTCAGACAAGAATCTCTGCTCCGTCAACAACGGTTGATTGACGTAGCCGATAGCCACGCCGGCGCCGCCTACATAGATTTCTCCGATCATTCCTGGCGGTACCGGTTGCTGGCGCTGATCGAGCAAGCGAATACACAGGTCGGGCAGTGGAGTGCCGATGACCTGGCCCAGCCGTAACTTGATATCAGCAATGCCAATACGGCGAAAGGTAACGTGCACGGTAGTTTCTGTGATGCCGTACATGTTGATAAGTTGCGGAAAATCGTCGCCGTGACGGTCGATCCAGGGTTCCAGGCTACTCAAATCGAGTGCTTCTCCGCCAAAAATGACGTAACGCAGATGCAGATCAGATTCGCGCGGGTGTTGTTCTTCTGCCGCGATCAATTGCCGGAAAGCCGACGGCGTCTGATTAAGTATGGTGACTCTTTCATTGCACAGGAGGTTATAAAAAGTATCGGAAGAGCGTGCCAGCAGTGCTGGAACAATTACCAGGCTAGCGCCGTGCGCAAGCGCGCCCCAGATTTCCCAAACTGAAAAATCAAACGCGTACGAATGGAATAGTGTCCAGATGTCCTTGGCACTAAAGTCGAACAGTGGATTGCTGGTCTGGAACAGGCGAGCAACGTTGGCATGACTGACCGCCACGCCCTTTGGCCGGCCGCTGGAGCCGGATGTATAGATAATGTACGCCAGCCCGTCAGGGTTCGATTTAACCGGCAGAGCTTGGTGTGTCTGATCAGGAGAGGACGCGCTTTCAGCGGCATCCAGAAGCACGACTTCGCCATCGAATGGCGGTAATTTGGCGACCAGCATGCTGGTGGTGACGACCGCCCGCACGCTGCTGTCAGTCAAGATGTAGGCAATCCGTTCAGTCGGATATGCTGGATCGAGTGGTACATAGCCACCGCCTGCTTTGAGTACCGCCAATATACCGATAATCGTGTCAAAAGACGGGGTCAGCCAAAGTCCCACCGGCTCACCCTGCTGTATGCCGGCGTTGATTAGTCGGCGAGCGCCGATATCCGAGATGCGCTGCAATTCGCCGTAACTTAACGTTGTTCCTTCATGGCGCAGTGCGATGGCCTCTGGCTGCTGCACCGCGTGCCGCATGAAAGCCTGATGAACGGCTTCCCATTTGCCGCTAGCGGGTTGCTTTGGCAACGTCATCGCAGCATCGCAATCGACCTTACTCATCAGTGGTAAACTGTCGACCGCGCAGCCAGGATCTTTACTAGCGGCATCCAGAAATACGCCAAATTGGGAAATCAACCGCTCGATCGAGGTTGGCTCAAACAAGTCAGTATTGTAGGAAAACATGGCGGACAGCCCGTCGTCTGTTTCTCGCATGAATAATTCAAGATCAAAGCGACAGGCTTCCTGGCTGAGTAAAGGTGTAATGTGCATGTCGCTCAGCGAGGGCGGCGCTGCCGGTATATTCAGTAAAGTGAAGGCCACCTGAAACAACGGATTGCGGCTCGGATCGCGGGTATCCAAATTCAGCGCCTCGACCATCCGGTCGTAGGGTAGTGCCGCATGATCGACCGCATCGCGTATCAGGCTTGACTGGCGGCTGACAAATTCCGAAAAACTGGGGGAATCTTCAAGTCGGCCACGAATCACCAACATATTGGCAAAAAATCCGATCAGCGGCTCGGTTTCAACCATATCTCTACCGGCGAGCGAAATGCCGATTGGTATATCGGTCTGACGACTATGCCGTGCCAGCAGCACCTGGAAAGCGGCCAGCAGCACGCAAAACATGGTTGTGTGCTTTACGACTGCCAGCTTATGCAGGCGTGTCGTAATGTCAACCGGGATAGAGAAGCCGAGATTGGCGCCGTTGAAAGATTGTATCTTCGGTCTTGGATGGTCGGTGGGCAACTCTAGCAGCGGTAAGTCGGCGAGTTGTAATTTCCAGTAAGCGAGATCGGTATCCCAGCGCTCCTGATTGACGGTTTGTCGTTGCCATATAGCATAGTCGATATATTGAACAGGAAGGTCCGATAATGTCGGCTGCTGGCCGCTACTGTATGCTGAATAGGCGTGACTGACTTCCTGCATGTATACCGCAAGCGACCAGGCATCGCTGATGATGTGGTGGAAAGTCAAAATCACAGCATGATTGGTCGCGCTCAGATGAATCATGGCAATCTTGATCGGTATACCAACGGACAGATCGAAAGTATGCGCACTTTCTTGACGCGCCAGTTCTTTCAGTTTTACCTGCGCCTGCGCTTCTCCGAGGTCTTGCCAGTCATATTGTGCAATTTCGGCAGCACCCGACGGCATGACGACTTGTTCCAGGATATCATTATCAGAGCGAATTGCGGTACGTAACGCATCATGGCGGGCAATCACGTATTCAAATGCGCGCAGCAATGACGCACGATCGAGTTTTCCGGTCAGACGGAACGCTGAGCAAATGTTATACGCCGCTAGACCCCCTGTAAATTGATGTAAGAACCACAGCCGTTGCTGCTGAAATGAAAGCGGTGCACGTTGCACACCGTGCTTGACAATGGTGCTAATTTTTAATCTTTCTGCTGACCCGGACGTACGTCGAACTTCTGGATTCTCACTATCTAGAAGTTCGACAAGAAGATCTAAGTCGTTGTCATTCCAGCTACTGGCTTTCATCGATGGTGGCTTTCAAACTTGGTTGCAAAAATCAAACAATGCACGTGATTGTTGTTTATGATATATCAAAATCTCTTTAAAAATTAACCCCTATCTTGATTTTTAAGTTAACATACATTGATTGTTTATATTCAAGTTAAGTAGTGTCTGAAAAAATTTTTTGTTTCGTAAATTTATTTGAATTTGAAAAAAATGCTGTTTCAATGAATATTTTTCCAAAAAAATGGGGTTAATAATGGCCAAAAATACAGTAACTGAAACGATGTATCTAGTTGTCGTGAATCATGAAGAGCAGTATTCCATATGGCCAGACTATCGTGAAATTCCTGGCGGCTGGCGAAGTGTCGGTGTCAGAGGAACCGAGCAGGAATGCCTGAACCATATTGAAAACGTTTGGACCGATATGCGTCCGCTTAGTCTCCGGAAATTTATGCAAGAAAATCAATCATCTACTGCAATTCAGTAAACTTTTACAGGTAAATTCGTTTTAAAAATCGCCATGATTGGCGATTTTTTTATGGTTAGGTACCCGATAACAGGATTTTTGGTACAATGATGCGCGCGATTTTTGACAAAAATCGGTCTTTCGCGCTCATCCAATTCAAGTCCATATCGTGACGGGCGAACGAGCCGAGTTGATCGCCTTCAGGTGGCCAGGATGTATTGTCGGTAGTGGGTGAACCCGGTTCGAAATAATAGCCCGGGCAGTTCAACACACCGCTGGCCTGTGCATGGCCGCCTTGTTCGATGCACATCGTAAAAAAACGCGGGCCGACGGTGATAGCGGTTCGCATTGCCGAGGAATTTCGCTGACTTTGAGGCACATTTTCAAGTGACGCGCTGCGTCCTTCCCGTAGATTGGTAAAAATACTGCTCCATAGCGCGTGACCGGGAGCACTACCGATAAAAGCATTGTTATAGCCGTTGGTGCGTGAGAGAATTAATTCGTGCCCCGGCAATAAGCAGTCTATAGAGCGTAGACATTCGATGTCCATGTCGACATAAAAACCGCCTTGACTGGCCAGAAAACAATAGCGCGCGGCATCAATACGATAAATATCATCTGGGAAGCTGGCGTAGCGTTCGGAAAACCAAGAATAATACTGGTCGACGTGGGCTTGTAGCATGTGTGCGTCCCAAAAACGAAACTCCCAATCGGGATGGTGTTTGATCCATGACTGGCGGTAACGCCGATATTTTTTTGGTAGCGCATGTTCTCCCTGATACCAGATCTGGTGGAACACACGCGGAATCGCCGCACAGGAGGTTGCTTCAAGCATGGCATCGGGCATGGAATCGGATAATGAATGCGTCATCGTATTGTGTGTCATGAGAATGTTGCTCCGCCATCGATGGCAATGATCCTGCCGTTGAAATAGTCGCATTCGATAATGAATTTCAAACCTTGCCATATCTCATGGGTAGTGGCCATCCGTCGCAGCGGAACTTGCGCGATGAGTTCCTGGCGGGTTGTCATTTCCAGCGCTGCGGCCATCGGCGTTTCGGTCAATCCCGGCGCGATGCCGGCGACGCGAATCGCGAATGGCGCCAGCTCCAGTGCCCAGGTGCGCGTCAGTGCGTCCAGACCGGCTTTAGCGGCGGCATAGTTTGACTGGCCAGGATTACCGGCACTGGTAACAGATGAAATATTCACGATCAAGCCATTTCTCTGGTCGGTTTCGACGATGGCGGCGGCAAATTCGCGGCTCAACAGATAGGGCCCGGTCAAATTCGATTCCAGCACTGCCTTCCATTGCGCAGTAGGCAATTTACGCACGAAGCCCTGTTCATCGCGTTTTACCAGCCAGCCGTCGCGCAGGATGCCAGCGTTATTCACCAGAATCCTGGCCTTGCCGCTGGTGTCAGGAATACTCTTCAGAAAATTACGTACATCGGATTCATGCGTGACGTCGATCACCGATCCGTGTATCACGCCGGCCATGCCGCCGGCCGCTTCCGTCAATCTGCGTAAACCAGCTGGATTTACATCGATGGCATACACCCGCGCTCCGGCGCGGGCCAATTCCAGAGAAAACGTGTAGCCAATTCCGCTTGCTGCACCGCTGACGATTGCTACTGCTTGCTCAAACTTCATTCTACTTTTTCCGTTGTAATTTTACGGTTTCGGGCTGCGCTTTGTCGCAATTCAGCGCGTTCTTGGTCTGTCATGTGGCGTAATTTTAGATAGGCACTGGCAATTTTTTCGCTGCTGCCAGCTGTCGCTTCATGTGCGACGATCTGCTCTGCCAGACTGCGCGGTGTCAGTGCGGTAAATATCGCGCGTAATGGCAAAGTGATGTTGAAAATCTTGTCAATGCGGACGTGAATCTGAGTGGCTAATAACGAGTGACCGCCGATGGCGAAGAAATCATCGTCCGCCTGAATTTCTGTATGGTCGAATATGTCACTCCAAATAGCACAAACAGCGTCTTCCAATGCATTGCGTTGTTCTCGCTTATCGATAAGGTTTGTAGCACTAAGCCCCGGCAGAGCCTTGCGGTCGAGCTTGCGATTGGGCGTCAGAGGAAATGCTTTAAGCGTCAGAAAGAAGCTGGGAAGCATATACGTCGGCAAGCTTGCGCCCAGGCGTTGGCGGAGTTCCAGTGGCGTTGCTGGCGCGACAGCGCCACTCTGTGCGGCGTCGCTCTCCAGAACCAGGTAGGCAACCAGTCGTGCAATGCCATTGGAATCTGCTTTGACAGCAGCGGCGGCATCTCTAATTCCAGGTAAAAGTCGTAATTGTGTCTCAACCTCACCCAATTCGATACGAAAACCGTTGACTTTGACTTGCTCATCAATGCGCCCTTGCAGCGCCATGTTGCCATCGACATCGCGGCTTGCCAGGTCGCCTGTGTAATAGACGCGGGCACCCGCTTCGTCGACAAAGGGATCAGGACGGAAGCGCGCGGCAGTTTGCCGCGGATCGTTGAGGTAACCCTGCGCCAGACCGTCGCCGCCGATCAGGAGTTCTCCGATCAATCCGGGCGGCATCTGATTGCCGTCCTGATCGATAACATATAGATACGTGTTGCGGATCGGGTGACCGATCGGTGGCGGCAGATCGCTAGCGCTGACCCGATGCAGCGCCGACCAGATAGTCGTTTCAGTGGGGCCATACACGTTCCATAACTCAACCCCAAGCGCCAGTAGTGCTTGTGCCAGATCGACCGGCAGCGCTTCGCCGCCGCACCAGGCACGAAAGCCGGGCGCGGGCTGCCAGGATGCTGCCAGCAGCATGCGCCAGGTAGCTGGCGTGGCTTGCAGCACCGACACCGAATATTCGCCGATGGTCTTGGCCAGACTGATACCATCGCGGCTTAGTGCCGGGGCGGCGATGACAAGTGTGGCACCGCTGACCAATGGTTGAAACAATTCCAGCGCTGCGATATCGAAAGACAAGGTAGTCGCCGACAGCAGTATATCGTCAGCGCTTATACCAGGTTCCTGGTCGAAATGCTGCAGAATATTCGACAACGAGCGATGCGCAATCTGCACGCCCTTAGGATGGCCGGTACTTCCGGAGGTGAAAATGGTGTACGCGGCAGATTCCGGACATAATCTGTCGCCAGGAAGGGCTGTCCCTGCCTCCGCATCAGCCATTGCTTCAGCATGATGACTGTCCTGAATGGACTCCACGTCCATCAGCAACGATGGGATTTCTGCGGGTAGTGCCAGATCTGCGCCGCTTGCGGAGACGATCAGGCGTGGCTGTGCGCTGCCCAATATTGCAGCCAGCCGCTCCTTTGGTTGCGTGATGTCCAGCGGCAGATATTGCGCGCCGGCCCAAAGCACCCCAAGCAGCACCGACACAGTGTTGGCCCCCGTCGCCAGCGCAACCGCAACTGTGTGGCCTGGCTGGACTCCATGTTGAGCGAATTTACCTGCCAGATAGCGAGCCCGGGCGATTAGTTGTCGATAATTTAGTATGCCGTCATCGCCGATCACCGCTATCTTGTCAGGGTAGCGTTGCGCTGCGCGTTCAATCATTTGCAGCACAGACCCCTGTTCCCAGTACGGGCTTGATGGCTGTTGTTGCACCGTGCGTACCGGGCTCGACAATAATTCCCCGAGATATTGCGCGCTGCCTTGCGCCAGTTGATTCACCAGGTTACCGATCAGCGCTAGCAGAATTTCTATCCTGGCTGTGCCGATGCGGTTGGCATCGAAGCTGCAGTTCAGTTCGGTGCCATTAGGCCCCGGCTTGACATACAGCATCAGCGGATAGTTCGACTGTTCGTGCGCTTCTGCTGCGCCGATTCGCAAGTCCTCGGCAAAGCGGCCGACCTCTTCGGCGACAGGATAATTTTCATACACCATGACTGCATCGAACAGCGGGCGATTGGCTGGCAAGCCACTCCAGCGCTGGATATCCACCAGACGGCTGGCTCCGAATGGCGTCATGCAGTTGTGCGTATCCTGCAACTGGCGCAAGAAAGCGCCGAGCTGGCTGGCTCCTACACAGACTACACGCAACGGTAAAGTAGCGATAAACAACCCGACGATTGAGCTGATCCCAGCAACCTCGGCAGGACGTCCTGAAACGGTGACGCCGAACGTAACGTCTGTCGTATTGCTAAAACGCGACAACGCCAGCGCGAACACCGCCTGGAACATGGTATTGATCGTCACGCTATGTGATCTAGCCTGGTTTTGCAGTGCTCCAATCAACGCCTTATCTAGTTGCATATGCCTGGTCAGGACCTGAATCTGCGGCAGCGCCGGGCTGAGCCTGAGATCGATACTTGCTTCGAATCCCTCAAAGTAATCTCGCCAGAAAATCGCTTGCTTCTCTAGCGTCTCTCGTCGTTTCAGCCACTGGATGAAGCGGCCGAAAGACAGCGCCGGTGGCAGGCTAAGCGATGTACCCGAACTGAGCGCCCGATAAATTGCCATCACTTCGCCAAACACAATCGCCATCGACCAGCCGTCCAATAATGCATGGTGGTGGGTCCAGACCAGGCGCCACGGTTTTCCACCAACCGTCAGCAGGGTGATGCGCATTAGTGGCGGTACTTGCAGATTGAATCCGGCGGCCCGATCCTGCGCGAGGAAGCCAGCCAGTTCCTGGACGCTGGCCTGTGTTTTTACTTCTACTCCTGCTTGTGTTCCGTTATCTGTTACCGGCCCCAGTTCTATGATAGCGAACGGAATCGGCAATGGTGCGTGGATACGCTGCTGAGGTGCTGCCAAGCCTTGCCAGAAAAATGTCGCGCGCAGTGCGTCATGGCGTGCCAGAACCTGAGTCCAGGCTTGTGCCAGTAAATCAGGATCGATCGCGCCGGCAATCTCTGCCACCACCTGTTCAATGTAGACAGCAGCATGTCCGTCTTTTTCCTCCAACCGAGAATGAAACAGCATGCCTTCCTGCACTGGGGTCAGATTCCATATGTCGAGAATATCGTCGCGCCCGTCAATTACTTGTGTCAGCGTCTCGGTAGACAGGCTGGCCAACGGATAATCGCTTGGCAGCCATGTAGCGGCCACGCTCTTTGCATCAAGTGCCAGAAGCGTATCTATATTTTGCAGCATCGCCTGCGCCAACTTTTCGATCACGCCGCGTTGATGCAGCTGCGTACCGTACACCCAGCGTATCGTTAAGCGTCCGGCAATGACCAATGCAACAATGTCGAGCAAATGCGGGCGCTGGCCTGCTGGATCTTCCATCGCACCGATCGGCTCGTCGGCCATAGCCAAGGCGCCATCGTCAGGCAAACTGCCATCGAACTGTCCAAGGTAGTTAAAGGCAATTTGCGGCGGCTTCGCCAGATGTAGTGCATCGGTATCAGCGTCGGCAGACCCGTAGCGCAGTAAGCCATAGCCGCTGCCGCCGTTGGGAATGTCCCGCATCGCCTGTTTAACGAGTCGCAGACGCAGCGGCATATCAATATTTGCCATGCCTTCGATGGCGATCGGATATAAAGCGGTGAACCAGCCGACTGTGTGCGAGACGTCACATTGCTGTTCTTCCTGCATATCGCTTTCCTGGAAGCGACCTTCGGAATTATCAGCAGTGCCGTCATTACCGCCACCATCGCCACGGCCATGACCTTCCAACGTCAGCGCCAGCGTATCGTGGCCATGCCACTGGTGAATTGCACCGAGCGCGCTAGCAAGCAAGATTTCGACTGCACTGGCTTTCAGATGGACACTGGCATTTTTCAATAATGCTAGCGTGGCAGTCTGATCGAGTGTTACCTCGACTGTCTCGGTGAGGCCATATCGATTCTGAGTTGACAGATCGAAAGGCGTGGGAATACGTCCGGCGCGATCGAGCATGCCGGCCTGGCGTTGCCAATATGCACGTTCGGCGGCATCAGGGTAACGGCGCGATTGACTTAGCGCCCAATGCGCAAAACTGCTTGCCGGGAGCGCCGGATTCTGGCCGGCAAGTATTGCCGCCAAATCTTGTAGCAAAATGCGCCACGCCACGCCGTCGACAATCAGATGGTGGATCACCACCAGAATCCGGCCTGGCGTAGTCACACCAAGATTGAAATGGATCACGCGCAGCAGCGGACCATGCTCCAGATTCAGACTGCGTTGTGCCTGCTCTGCTCGTGCGGTAATGGCGGCTGTGAGTGCGGTGGCGGGCGCCAGCAAAGACAGATCGACGTTTTCCAGCCAACACGGATTTTCCGCTGTATCATCGATATTGTTGCCTTCACTGTCTGGCGCGGCATAGGTTTGAAACCATCCTTGCGCATCGCGGTGAAAGCGCAAGCGGAACACATCATGGGCAGAAATCAGGCGCAACAGCGCACTACGCAGCATATGCGGTTGAATCTTGGCTGATACCGAAAGTAATACCGATTGGTTCCAATGTCCGGGCTTCACCATGTTCTCGATCTGCTCAAAGAACCAGCTTTGCTGTGGCGTCAGCGGGATACGTTGATTGACGCCGATAGGTGCTTCAATAGTCAGCTGTTCGGACTGTCGCGCCACGCCGGTCAGCTCGGCAATGGTTGGATGTTGGAACAGTTGTCTCGGCGTAAACTTCAAACCGACTTGTCGCGCCTGAGCAACGATCTGTAGGCCAAGAATGGAATCGCCGCCGAGCGCGAAGAAATTGTCGTCCAAACCCACTTGCGGACATTGCAACACACGTTGCCAGATACTTGCCAATTTCAGCTCTCGCGTACTGAGCGGAACGCGGTATTGATGCGGTTCGGTCTGTGCGGTATTGGCGTTCGGATCTGGCAGCGCTGATCTGTCAGTTTTACCGTTTGCCATCAACGGCCACTGCGCCACGTCTATCCACAGCGTCGGCATCATGTATTCGGGCAAGGACTGGCGCAGATAGGCGCAAATACTTTCCTGCCAGTCGGCTGCGCGCGCTGATTCCTGCAGTTGCACATAAGCGACAAGGCGGGTGGCGCCAGCCGAATTCTGGTAGGTGTTGACTGCCGCATGCAACAGCGGCGCGTATTGATCCAGCAAGGCTTCAATTTCACCGATCTCAAGCCGCTGACCATGCAATTTTATCTGACCGTCAGTACGGCCGATATATTCAATACCGCCATCGCTGAGCCAACGGACGATGTCGCCGCTGCGATACAGACGATTGCCGGGCAATGCCGAAAGATGATCTGGCAAGAAGCGCTGCGCTGTCAGTCCGCGGCGCTCCCAATAACCACGTGCCAGGCCGATACCGCCGATGTACAGCTCGCCGCAGACGCCAACTGGTAGAGGATTGAGGCGTTGATCGAGGACATAGAAACTGACGCCGTCAATCGGCAGACCGATATTGACGGCGGCTGTGGTTTTGCCGAACTCGGCGCTAGAAGCGTCGATGGTGCTCTCGGTAGGGCCATATAGATTGACCAACGGAATATCAAATACCGATTGAAAGCGCGCGATGGTGCCGGCGGATAATGGCTCGCCGCCAGAAAATACCCGACGCAATGATCCGCATGCGGAAAATTCCGGCATGCTCAGCAGCACGGCGAGCAAACTCGGCACTACTTGCAGTACGCTGACGCGTTGTTCACGTATGGTGCGAATCAGATAGTCGGGGTCTTGATGGCCGCCATCTGCCGCCAGCAACAGTTGCGCACCTTCCATCAACGGCGCCCAAAATTCCCATATAGAAGCATCGAATCCAATCGGTGTTTTTTGCAGTACCACATCGGCGGTGCACAGCGGGAACTGCCGCTTCATCCACGCCATATGGTTAGACAAGCTGGCATGGCTGATGGCGACTCCCTTCGGACGACCGCTGGAACCTGAGGTGAACAGAATATAGGCCAGAGCATCCGGCGGCAGTTCGATCTGTGGCGCACTAGCAGGCAGCTGCGCCAAGGCCCTGGCCGCTTGCTCCAGGTAGATCACTCGGATCGACACGACAACGACGCTGGCAACGACACTTGATAATATCGCTTCGAAGCATCGTGCACTCAAGATCAGCGTCGGTTTGACGTCCTCGACAATATTATTCAAGCGCTCGCTCGGCAGTGCCGGATCGAGTGGCACATAAGCGCCGCCGGCCCGCAATACCGCCAGCATTGCCACCACCAATTCGGGTGAGCGGTCGAATGCCACAGCGACCGGCATATCGACGCCAATGCCGCTGGTAATCAAATGGTGAGCCAGGCGATTCGCGGCACTATCGAGTTGGGCGAAGGTAAGGCTACCGCTTGCCGACTGTACTGCGATGGCATCCGGCGTTCGGCTGGCAATTTCTGCCACCGCATGCGGTACCAATGGCGCGCCGATTGTCGCAGCCGCTCCTTGTCCTTGGCTGGCGATTAGCCAGTCGATCTGTGCCGGATCGGCGAGGATACTGTCCTGGCAGTTGGCATCGGGATTGGCTAGCAACGCCGTTGCGGCGCGCAGGTAGGTTGCGAAGATGGCTTCTGCTTGCGCTTGCGGGAAAGCCGCCTTGTCATATGACAAGGCGAACGTGACTTGACCGCTTTGCTGGTTGATGCCAAAGCTGGCACTGAGCGGGATGTCCAGTACTTCGATGCCGATGCTGCCCAGCAGCTCCAATTCTCCATTATCTATCATAACCTCTTGATAGACGTGAAAATCAACGTAGTTGAAAGAAGTTTCGAATAACTTGCGGTTGCCGTTCATCTTGCGTATTTCAGCCATCGGGAAATGCCGATGCGGCAAGCTTGCTCCCTCCGCTACTATGACCGCGTCAATCAAATTGCGCCAACTGCCGGCCTCGACCCGCAGCCGTAACGGCAACGTGTTGAGAAACAGGCCAAGCGTATTGGCGCCGTCAACATCAGCCGGACGACCGTTCGTGACCATGCCGGTGACCACTTCTTGCGTGCCGCTCAGATAACTCAATACTCGTGCATGTAGCGCCAGCATCAGGCTCTTGAGCGGATAGCCGAATTCTTTACTCAGGCGCATCAAGCCCTGCGATACAGACCGATCCAGTTCTACGTCCAGTCTGCCGCTCCGCTGCACGCCTTGCGGCTTCTCCGAGATTGACCAGCGCGGCACTACGGTTGTCGGCAAATCGTGCAGTTGGCTGTGCCAGAAATCGCGATCGGCATGGCTTTGTAGCGAGGCTTGTTCGGCGGCGATGAAATCGCGATACGTAGTCCGTGGCCGAGGTGATTTTTTCTCTCTGTCTAAAATTTTTCGGAGAAATTGGGCGCAAAACGTGGCCAGGCTCCAACCGTCGAGGATTGCATGATGTATCACAATGATCACTTGCCATACATCGTCGGCCAGGCGCTGGCAATGTAGTCGCAGTAGTGGCGCTTGCTGCAGATCGAACAGCTTGTTCCCCTGCGCTGCGATTTGTCGGGCGATTGCGGCTTCCTGCATCTCTGGCGAAGCAAGGCGCAGATCTTCAAATTCAATCAGCGGTATCACTGTGCTGCGCACCAGTTGCAACGGCTGCGAATAACCGGCCAATGCAAATTCGGTACGAAGGACCGGATGTTCCTGGAATAGTTCGGCTATCCCATCGGACAGCATGCTTTCGTCCATACGACAACGTATTTTGTGCGACATCACATCATGGTACAAATTGCGGCCATCGCCATATTCGCTATGAAATAACATCCCAGCTTGTAGGCGAGCAAGTGGCAATGCGTCTTCGATTGAGGCGGGTAATAGCGCGCGGTCGGCAGCGGAGATCAGGGCAAACGGAGCTATCCCGTGACTTGATGGCTTGTCGACGATTTGGCCGGTATCGACCGCATCAACGGGTACGGCTGATTGCAGAATTTTGTGGATAGTGCCGTGCTGGAAAATATCCTGGATGGTGACCGGGCATCCGCGCTCTTTGGCGAGCCCAGCAATCCTGATGCTACGGATGGAATCCCCGCCTAGGGAAAAATAATTGTCGTGAATGCCGACTTGTGGCAGCGCCAGTACTTCTTGCCAGATATCGCTCAGAATCTTTTCTTGAGGCGTTTTGGCCGCTACAAAAGGTACTTCCGATGCGGAACGACAAGCATGTGGTTGCGGCAGCGCATTGCTGTCGATTTTGCCGTTGACGGTAAGCGGCAATGCATCGAGAAATACAAAAAATGCAGGCACCATATGTAATGGCAACTTCGCCGATATATGCTGGCGCAGCATGTCGATAGCAACAGGCTGATCGTCCGAACTCACCAGATAGGCTACCAGATGGTGGCTGCCAAGCCCATCGTCAAGGGCGGTGACATAGGCATCTGCGATTGTCGGATGGCTTTGCAGGGCGGCACGGACTTCACCAAGTTCGATACGGAAGCCGCGGATCTTGACCTGCTGATCGCTACGGCCGCAGTAAATTAAATCGCCATCCGGTAAACGTCGGGCCAGATCACCGGAGCGATAAAGACGGTGGCCATTGATCACTGGAAAACGTGCCTGGTTGAGTTCGCTGCGGTTCAGGTAGCCGTGGCTGAGTCCCGGGCCGCCGACATATATTTCGCCTGTTGCTCCGATTGGTACAAGATGGCCGTATTGATCGCGTAGCGTAATCGTCAGGTCGCTCAATGGCGCGCCAATCGGGCTGACGCCGCGCAGGTCATCGCGCTCAAGATCGGCTGCGCAGATTCTACGCAATGTGGCATGCACGGTGGTTTCAGTGATGCCGTACATATTGATCAATTGTGGATGCGTATCGCCATGGTATTGTAGCCACGGCAGCAAATCCTGTAGATGTAGCACTTCGCCGCCAAAAATCACCCATTTCAGCGCAAGTGGCAGTGCCAATCGTTTTTCTCGCTCGGCGGTAATCAACAGCTTGAACGCGGACGGCGTTTGACTTAATACTGTTACGCCTTCCTGCCCAAGCAATTCAATAAACATCTCAGGATCGCGGCTGACGTGGTGTGGCACAACGACGGTACGACCGCCACTCAGCAGCGCCCCCCAAAGTTCCCACACCGAAAAATCGAACGAAAACGAATGGAAATAGCTCCAGACATCATGCTGATCGAAACTGAATTGCGATTCTGTAGCGGTAAATAGCCGTATTACATTACGCTGTGAAACCAGCACGCCCTTCGGTTGTCCTGTCGATCCCGAGGTATAGATTATGTAGGCGCCGTGCCCGGCATGAAGCTTGGCCGGCGGCGCATAATCGTAGATGTTGTCGTCAGCGGAAACGTTGTTCAGAAGCGGTTCCAGTAGCAGCCGGCTTGACGCTGATGGCAGAACGTTCTGTACGTCTTTACTGGTAAGAACCAATAGGGCTGCGCTGTCCTCCAACATATAGGCAAGGCGTTCAGGCGGGTAATCGGGATCGAGCGGCACATATATACCGCCTGCCAGCGTCACACCCAGCATCGCAATAATTTGCGTGGATGAGCGCGGCAGGCAGATGCCAACCGGTGTTGCCGGCGCAACACCGTGAGCGCGCAAATAACGGGCGACCGCGATGGCCGCTTGGGCAAGTGCTAAATAAGTGAGAGAGTGCTTGCTGTCACCGTCGCTGACCGCGATGCGTTCGGGAAAGCGCCTGACGATGCCTAGAAAAGTATCAGCAAGCGTGGCCGGATCGTCATGCGAGGCAATTGTTGGGATCGCTGCCGGAGAAACATCGACCAGTCGTAGTTCACCGATACTTGCCTGGGGACGGGCGGCGCATTGCTGCAACACAGTCTGGTAGGCGTCGAGCAGGGATTGCGCTACGGACGAATCTATTCTGGCACAGTCAAATTCCAGTTTGATGGAGAGGCGATCAACACCAGGTACCAGCACCAGCGTCAATGGGTAGTGGGTGTGTTCTTCCTGCCGTACTTCCGATATATCGAAACCCAGCGCCGAGGTCTGTAATTGTTCTCCTATAGGGAAATTATCGATGGCAACTAGGCTCTCAAATAACGGCTGACCGCGCGGTACGTTGCTCCATCCCTGAATCTCAGCGAGGTCACAATGCGACATCGGTTGCAACGATAACTGGCGCGACTGCACCTGTGCCAGCCACTCCTGCAAGATGGCATCTCCCTGTACGCTGATGCGTAGCGGCAGCGAGTTGATCAGCATGCCTACCATCGTGTCGACGCCGGGTAGATCTATGCTGCGACCAGACAACGTCATGCCGAATACCACGTCGTCCTGACGGCTGTAGCGGCTGAGCAAGATGGCCCAGGCCCCCAGAAGCAGAGTGCTTGGCGAAATCCTGCAACGTTCGGCAGCGAACGTCAGGTTGAAGCCGCTGTCTGGCGCATGCTGGTTTGGTTGTGTGAACTCGATGCTGCGCTGCAGGCGTCCGATATCGTTGCCGGGCACCGCACCCGGTATCGCCGGGCGATCACATCCGAGCGGCGTGGGTGCTTGCAGATCACCAAGCGTAGTACGCCAGAAATGTTGCGCGGCAGTTGTATCCTGGCGTCCCAACCAATCAACGTAGTCGGAGAAAGGTCGCGGTACCGGTTGTAGAAGCGCCGCTGCGCCGCCCAGCAGAGCAAAGTAATCGCGCATCAATATCGGCAACGACCAACCGTCCATTAGGATGTGATGGTGACTCCAAATCAGACGCCACTCGCTCGCGCCATAGCGCAGCATCGTCAGTCGCATCAACGGCGGCCGGTTCAATTGAAAACCACGCTGCCTGTCCTCTACCAGCAATTTACTGAACATCGCGGCGCGCTTTGTTTCGCTATGGGCGCGCCAGTCATGCACGGCAAGCGGCACCTTGCATGTGTTGAACACCACCTGGCGTGGCTCACGCTGACCTTTAGTGATAAAGCCGGTACGCAGAATCGGGTGTCTTGCCGTAAGTTGCTCAAACGCGCCGGACAAACGAGTCGGATCATCAATGCCATCCAGACGGCAGATCAATTGTTCGAAATACGCAGTTGAGTTGGTCGCAAAGAGTGTGTGAAAAAGAATTCCGCGCTGCAGTGGCGTCAACGGATAGATATCCTGAATTTGGTCTTTGAGCGCCGATTGTTTGGTCATATCTGTTCTCCATCGAGAAGATCGTTCAGCAAAGCGTCTAATTCATTAGACGCGAGGGAAACTTTCGAAAAATCAGAAGTGTGATAGGCGAAGCCAGAGCGGTCTGAGGCGTCGCTACGCTGAATGCAGTGGTTGATTAAGTCGTTTAAGGCATCAAGATAGTGGTCCGCAAAGTTTTTTATGTCGACTGTAGAGGCCTGTCCGATATCTATCCGCAATGCGTTGTTTTCAATTCGTGCGTTAATGGCAACGGCATGTGGCAGGGCTTGTCGCGGGTCCTGCGTCGGACCACTTCCCAGTAACGAAAGACTTGCGGGGAGATGCTTGAATCCGGCATTTTCGTTGCTGTCGATGGTTCCTAGATAATTGAAACTCAAGTGCCGTGGCGCTGCATCCGACAATGTTTTTACGATTTCCGGAGGGGCTAGATAACGCAGCACGCCGAAGCCAAGGCCGCCATCAGGAACCGTACGCAATGCGGTCTTGACTGCACCGACAATGTTGTCCCAGCGCTGTTCTGGAGGCTCAATACCAAGCTCAATGCGCAGCGGATACAGGCAAGTAAACCAACCGACACTGCGCGACAGATCGGATGTCGGCAATAACGCCGATGCATCCGGTAACGCGTTTCGTCCATGTCCTTCCATATCTAGAATCAGCGTTGATTCGCCGCTCCAGCACTGCCATGCCGCCGCCAACGCCGCCAGCAGCAGTTCATGGATACGGGCTCGATAGTTGACGGTCGCCTGGTTGATCAGATAGCTACTGCGTTCGTGATTGAGGCTGAGTGTCAGCAGCCGACGCGTGCCGACGCTGCCGACCTTGGCCAGTTCCAGTTGTTGCCATCTTGCTGCCGATTTTGGCGTCATGCTGGGCTCCAGGGTGCGACGCCAATACTCGGTCTGCTCGAGAAACGCTGGCAGGGCCGCCTTCAGACTCTGACTCCAGACACGATAACTGCTGCCTGCCGATGCTACGTCGATTGTATTTGCCGCGATGGCCTGACCATATGCATCGTCAAGATCGCTCAGGATGATTCGCCAGGAAGCGATATCGATTACCAGGTGGTGCGCAATCAGCAATAACTCGGACTTTGCGGCCGGGCCTTGCGCGATATGGTCGGGACGAAAATAAGCGACACGAAACAGCGGACCATTCGCCAGATCAAGCGAGGTTTGCAGCTGGGTTGCATGAGACTGGATTTCAGCTTCTGCGGCTTCTGCAATGTCGGTACTTTCGGCAACTTCGGCGGCCTCGATATTTGTACTGGTGAACGTCATGCCGGCTGATATGTCAATGATATCGAATGGGCACTCTTCACGTGGGCCATAGTATTGCTGCCAGGCTCCGTCATCGTTGCGCTTCAGGCGCATGCGTAATGCATCATGCCGCGCCACTACTGCTGCAAGCGCGTGACGTAAAGCCGGCAGATCTATGGCCGCATCCAGTTGCAAACGCAAGCTAAGGTTCCAATGATGCATGGCCGGCAAGTTCTGTTGCAGGAACCAATGTTGAATCGGCGATAGCGCAATTTCTGCGTACTCGGGTTCGGCAACGTATGCAACAAGCGTGATTTTTTTTGCCACCAAGCTCAGCTCGGCAACCGTTGGTTCCATAAATAACGCACGCGGTGCTATCTCTATGCCAGCTTGTCTAGCCTTGTAAACGATTTGTAAAGCGAGTATCGAGTCGCCGCCGGAGGCGAAATAGTTGTCGTGAACGCCAAGTCCCTTGCGGCCAAGAACATCCTCCCAGATTGATAATAGCAACGCCTCTGTTTCTGTGTGCGGAAGCGCATCAGCATCACGCTTGTACGTCACTTGCGATGGCGGCGGCAGGCGCTTCCGATCAATTTTCCCGGCCAGAGTCAATGGCCATTCGCGCATGATAATGATTGCTTGCGGCATTTCGTGCGTCGCCAGGCGAGCCGCCGCATGTTCTCTCAATTTCACCAGATCGATTGTTGCATTGTCGGCCAATTCCGGTATGACATACGCCACCAGTTGGCGGCGGCCGTCTTCTTCGTGCATCAATACCAACGCTTCACGTACCGTCACATCAGCTTGAAGTACCGCTGCGATGCCGTCAGGCTCGATTCGGTAGCCGCGATGTTTGAGATGGCCGCCGGCGCGTCCTATGAAGCGGATGCGGCCGTCCGGTAAATAGACGCAGATATCGCCAGTACGATACAAGCGGGCACCGGCGCCCGCACCTCCATCGGCGCTGAAGCAATCGGGAATGAAGTTGCTTGCCGTGCGTGCTGCATGACCCAGATATCCACGCGCCAATGCGATGCTGCTGAGATGTAATTCGCCCACCACGCCAGGCGGCACGACAGCACCCCATTGGTCCAACAAATACAGCCCGAAGCCATCCATACCGCGTCCGATTGCAGGGTTGTCGATTGTGCTACCGCAGATTTCCATGCTGGCACATACGGTAGCTTCGGTCGGGCCGTAGGCATTGACCACCTGGCGTGTTGCGGCCCAGCGCGATAACAGGCCAGGTGCTGCGGCCTCGCCGGCGATGATCAGGCAGCGGATGCTCGGAATATCCTGTTCTGTTAACGCACCCAATATTGTTGGTGTCAGCGTCACATGGGTAATCTTGTGGCGTCGCACACTGCGAATCAATGCGCCTGCCGCATCGCCGCTGGTCTCACCTACAGGAAGACAAAGGGCTGCACCGCAACCGAGCGCCATGAAAATTTCAAAGATCGAGGCGTCGAAACTGATAGACGCAAATTGATAAACGCGGCTGCTTGTATTGACCCGACAGACGTTGGCGCATACGCCACACAAATTTTCGATACCCAGATGGCTGACGCAGACACCTTTCGGCCAGCCGGTCGAACCTGACGTGTAGATCAGATAGGCCAGATTACAAGTGTTGGCGGCACAGGGCGGAGCGGTGTCACCCACATGATCAACATGAGTGGAAGCGGTCGCCAGATCGTCGCCATTTTCATCAAGTAACAGTAGCGATGCCGGAGGTTGTCCGATGCGATCCAGCCATCGTGTTTCTGAAACTAGCACGCTTGCCCGGCTGTCGCTCAGCATGAACTTGAGCCGATCAGCTGGATAAGTAGGATCGAGCGGCAGATAGACGCCGCCGGCTTTAAGTATTGCCAGCAGTGCCACGATGCAGTCGACGCTGGACGGCAACAATACGCCGACCATCGTTTCAGGTTTGACCCCCAACCTTTGCAGTCTGTGCGCCATACGGTTGGCGCGCACTTCAAGTTGGCCGTAACTGACACTCTCCTGTTCCGTCAACAGAGCCGGGGCCATCGGCTGACTGGCTGCGTATTGTTCGAATAAGTGATGTGCCAGTCGCGTTTTTCCTATTGGAGAGCCGGCGCGGCTGGCCTGCATGACGGTGCCGCGTTCGGCAGCGGATAATAGATCGATGTTGCCGATGGTTGCATCAGGCATTGCCACCATGCGCTCAATCAGCAGCAACAATCTGGTCAGTAGATTCTGTGCAGTTTCCCGCGAAAATTTTATGCTGTCATAGATCAGCTTGACGCTCATCTCCGGCCCCGGGATGACCGCCAGTGTTAGTGGATAGTTGGTATGCTCGCTAAAGTGTAGCGTCTCAAAGCGCAGGCCGGCGACAGCATTGCTAAGTGCCGCATCGATCGGATAATTTTCAAATACCAGCAGCGAATCGAATAACTGCTGGCCAGCGCTGGCGCTCCAGCGCTGCACGTCGACCAGGCGGTTATGCGCATACTCTTGCACCTGAATCTGATTGCGTTGAACCTGATGCAACAGATCGCGGACAGTGACGTTGGGATGCAGTTGAATACGTAACGGCAGGGTATTGATAAACAAACCAATCATCTGATTGATGCCAGGCAATGCAGCGGTCCGTCCCGATAGCGTGCTACCGAAGACGATATCTGTACCGTGGCCGCTACGCATCAGCAATAGCGCCCAGGCCGATTGGAACAGCGTATTCATAGTAGTTCCGCATGACCGCAACATCGTTGTTGCGGCGCTCACCTGGATAGCGTCAAGAACGCTGACCAACTCCTCAAAGCGGTCAGCCTTGGCGTTGTCCGGCACGTGATCGTTGTTGCGATTGTTGGCGCAGATGCTGCCATGCAGACTCGAGGCGGTCAGTGTTGGCTGTTCCAGGCCGATAAAGTACGTTTTCCAAAAATCAGCATCGTCACGGTTCTGGCGTTTGCTGCGTTTTCTGGTTTCCAGCCATTCCAGATAACTGCCGAATTGCTGCGGCGGCGCAAGAGGAGACTGACATTTCTCGCAAAGCGCCTGGTAAATCGTCAACAGTTCACGGAAAAATATCGGCAACGACCAGCCATCCATCAGGATATGGTGATACGTCCAGACCCAGCGCCATGTATCGGTACCAAGTCGAATCAAGAGAAGACGCATCAGTGGTGCAGTTGTTAGGTCGATTCCTTGCTTGAGGTCGGCAGCGAGAAACGCAGTCAGTTCGATTTCAATTTCATTGTTGGTCAGATGCGACCAGTCGAACTGACGAACGGGGATAGCAAGGCTTGCGATGACCGCTTGCAAAGGCTTGGCCAGACCATGCCAGTGAAACGTACTGCGCAATATGTCATGACGCTCCAGCATGGCTTGCCAGGCCTCGATAAATGCAGCGCTGTCGAGCGGTCCTTCGATGACGCTGCTAAGCTGCTCTAGATACGCGCCGTCGGCGGCGTCGGCGATGCTATGGAACAGCATCCCTTCCTGTAGCGGCGATAATGGATAGAGGCCGTCAAATCTTCCTGTTTCTTTTGCTAGTTTTTCTATTGTCGGTTGATCGATCAGGGTGAGCGGATAATCTGCCGCCAGCAGCGGAGCGGCTTCCATTTCCACGAGTGCGGAACGCAGTTCATGCACAAAGGTATCGGCCCAATCATGTACGGTTTCGGCGGAGAATAGCGCGCCTGCGTAGCGCCAATCGATCCTCAATTCGTCTTCCAGCACGAGCATGACCAGATCAAGAACGAACGGACGCTTATTGGCTGCCGCACGTTCATTCCAAATCAGTTCCGGCTTTAATGTAAACCAACTGTTGGCATTACGGCTGGCCTTACCTAAATAATTGAAGCTAATTTCCGGCAAACCTGCGGCAGTCAGGCGACGCCGCGTATCGACATCCTCGAACAGCCAACGGCACATGCCATAGTCCAGCATATGTGGTTTCAAATTCGCGAGTTGCGTACTCACCACGCTGAGTAGTTCGGTGCTAGACCATTGTGTCGGCGTTCCTTGCAAAACCATTGGGTATAACGCGGTGAACCAGCCAACGGTACGCGATAAATCGGGATGCAATTCATCCGTGTCCGGCATCGCGGAGTCTCGACCGTGATGCTCAAGCGTGACAGCAAAACCTGGAGCGTCGGTTGCCCACATCATTCGGGTCTCCAACGTTCGCCATAGCGTCGCCAGCAGGATTGCGCTGATGTGATCGCTGGCGGAGCGACTGCCGAAGCGATGTAACTGGGCAGTGAGGTCACGCCCAATATGGCGCGTGACGACTGCACTGAGCGCCTCGGTGTTGGCGATGTCAGCTGGATAGTCTCGTATAAGTTTCGGGAACCCGCCCTCAGTTAGTTCCAACCATAGCGTCGCATCGGCCGACAGTGCCGCGCTGCCGAGATGTTCCGCCCAACTTCGCAAATTGGTTGCTACCGGCTCTAGTTCGATAGCAATGCCGCGTTCGGATTGTTCAAGCGCCTGCGTCAGATCGCCCAACAAGATGTGCCAGGAAACCGCGTCAACGGCAATGTGATGCAATACCAACACCAGCAAGTCTGGCTGGCCATCGCGCTGTATGAATAGCGCACGCGCCAGTGGCCCATGCGACAGATCAAGTTCACTTTGAATGCTGCTGACAAGCTGCACAATCCGGCCGGCAGAATCACTACTGAGTTGGATGGTCTGACAAGGCCATTGGCCGGCTTGGCTATCGAGATGGAACTCGCCAGCTTTTTCCTGCGTATCAATTCGCAGGCGGAAGGCATCATGCTGCTGCGCCACGGCGTTCAGTGCGGCAAGCAGATGTATTTGATTGAGCGGACGCTGCAGTTCCAATGCCAGCGCTTGATTCCAGTGATGCGGTGCTTCCAACGCCAGCTCAATGAACCAGTGTTGAATAGGTGTTAGTGGCAGTGGCCCGCTGGTTGCCGTAACATAATGTTCACTTGGTTGATTGGTTTTTGCGATGTTGATGCAGTCAGCGAGTTCGCGAATGGTCGGGCCTAGCAGCAATTGTCGCGGCGCGATGTCGATCCCCCGCATGCGCGCCTTGGCGACGATTTGTAGCGACAGGATACTGTCGCCGCCGAGCATAAAGAAATTATCGTCGATGGCTGGC
>JFJP01001171.1_pt1 | contig 31079 bp, 30 predicted proteins | sample 431651 | NCBI WGS metagenome assembly JFJP01 (sample SAMN02602958, study PRJNA72255) | Microbial mat metagenome, whole genome shotgun sequencing project. | biome: fresh water; feature: sink hole; material: water; isolation source: purple microbial (photo- and chemosynthetic) mats found in... | reverse complement strand
TATCTCCGGGTCGATGGTTATCCTTTCCAGATATTTCTCAACTTGCTTCATCGCGTCGAAAGCGTTTGGGTTTGCCCCCGCAAGATAGGGAAAATTGGTGACAGCCAAGTCCCAGAGAGGGCGACCCTTGCTCGCGCCTCCGCCTTGCGCGAGCCGCTTTTGTGCCCTAAGGTTGGGGAGTGCCCCAGATGTCGCGTCAAACGCTGGTTTTCGCCATGCCCAGCCGCCAAAACCGACAAAAGGTGCTATCTTTGGGACAAGGACCGGCATTCCGCCTTCGGGAAGAGCATCTGGCGATATTTTCCCGATGCGGTGGGTGTCCGTCCATCCGTTGGCTTTCCCACTAACTTCCATGGGCTTGCGGTTTTTGCCCAGTGCTGAAATCCTCAAGGCCACAACCCATCCCCACGACAACATGAAAGGATTCCATTACCTGGTGGACGACAAAGGCGAACGGCTCGCGGCGCAGATCGACCTGCGCACGCACGGCGCCCTCTGGCACGAGTTCCTGGCCTTCGCCGAGGCCCGCGAGAAGTACTTCCGCGCCCAACCCGAGGCGCCCCAGGCGGAGCCGCAGGCCGAGCCCGAGGCGCGCCAAAGCACCCCGCCCCCCCGCGACGAGAAGGGCCCCGAAGCGCAAAAGTCCGCCGAAGGTGGGCCCGAGGCCGAAATCCTCCGCAAGATCAAGGACTTGCAGGAGAAGCAGCAGTTCGCCACGATGAAGAAGGAGCTCAGCCAACTGCTCGAAGAAGAGGAGCGCCGCGAACGCGAAGAGGAAGAACGCCGCCGAAGGGCCGGCCTCTGAGCCAAGGCATCCCCCCAAAAAGAGAGCCTTCCGACCCGAGGAAAACGGGCGGAAGGCTCTTTTGGATTTCCGGGGAGAACGGCTCAGGACAGCACGCCCAACCGCTTGCCCACCTTCACGAAGGCCTCCACGGCCTTGTCGATCTGCTCGAAGGTGTGGGCCGCCGAAAGCTGCACCCGGATGCGGGCTTGGTCCTTGGGCACCACGGGGTAGAAGAAGCCCACGACATAGATGCCCAGCTCCAGCAGGCGCGCGGCGAAATCTTGCGAGAGCTTGGCGTCGTAGAGCATCACGGCCACGATGGCCGACTGCGAAGGCTTCATGCTGAAACCGGCGGCCTGCATCTTGCTCCGGAAGCGCTCGGTGTTGGCCTGGAGGCGGGTGTGCAGCTCGTCCGACTCGGCGAGCAGGTCGAAGGTGGCCAGGGCGGCGCCGACGACGGCCGGGGGCAGCGAGTTCGAGAACAGGTAGGGGCGCGAGCGCTGGCGCAGCATCTCGATGATTTCCTTGCGGCCGGTGGTGAAGCCGCCAATGGCTCCGCCGAAGGCCTTGCCCAGGGTGCCCGTGATGATGTCCACCTGTCCGCGCAGGCCGAAGTGCTCGGTGGCGCCGCGGCCCGTGGGCCCGACCACGCCGGCGGAGTGGCACTCGTCGATCATGACCAGGGCGTCGTAGCGGCGGGCCAGCTCCACGATCTGGTCGAGCGGGGCGATGTGCCCGTCCATCGAAAAGACGGCGTCGGTAACGACCAGGCGGAAGCGGTGCTGGCGGGCGGCCACGAGCTGGCGCTCCAGGTCGTCCATGTCGGCGCTCTGGTAGCGGTAGCGGGCGGCCTTGCAGAGGCGGATGCCGTCGATGATGGAGGCGTGGTTGAGCTGGTCGGAGATGATGGCGTCCTGCTCGTCGAAGAGCGGCTCGAAGACGCCGCCGTTGGCGTCGAAGCAGGCGGCGTAGAGGATGGTGTCCTCGGTGCCGAAGTAGTCGGCCACCCGTCGCTCGAGCTCCTTGTGGAGGTCTTGCGTGCCGCAGATGAAGCGGACGGAGGACATGCCGTAGCCGTGCGAGTCGAGGCTCAGCTTGGCGGCCTCGACCAGGCGGGGGTGGTCCGAGAGGCCCAAGTAGTTGTTGGCGCAGAAGTTGAGCACGTCTTGGCCCTTGCCCACGCGCACGGTGGCGTTCTGGGGCGAGGTGATCACGCGTTCGCGCTTGAAGAGGCCGGCCTTTTCGATCTGGGCCAGTTCGGCTTGCAAATGTGCCTGGAGTTTAGCGTACATCGGAATGGTTTTTTGAGGGGGGGGAGGGAAATGGCAGGGAAATCTTGAAAGGAATTGTTCGGGTGGGAGCGAAGGCGCGGCCTCAGGGGGCCAGCCAGCAGCGGGCGGCCTCGGGGTCGTCGAAGTACCAGGTGCGGAAGCCTTCGGGGCTGACGTCCTCGTAGAGGTAGGCCTCCTTGACGTGCTCGTAGAGCTCGGGCAGGAGGATGAAGGCGAACTTCTGGACGCTGGCCTCGTGGTAGCGGGGAAACATGGTGCGGTTGGCCCACTTCTGCGTCTCCTCGTCCATGATGAAATGGAAGGCCCGCGAGTCGATCAGCATGTTGTCTGGCTTGTGCTCGAGGACGAAGGCCATTTGCTGCTCGAGGATGTGTCGAAAATCGGCGTCCGTCATCTTGGCGGAATCGGGCAGCCAGGTGTAATGGAGGATCTTGTCCTGCGACCAGAAGTCGATCTGGATGAAGTCGTTTTCGAATAGTCTCATGGTTGACGGTCTTAGTAAGGTGTTTGGGCAGCCGGACAAGGCAAAGATAGGCTTTTTGGCGCAAAGGGCACGGCACGAAACGCCCCGCGCCCGTCCTTTCCGGCGGTGCGGAGAAGGACGGGCGCGGGGCGTCGGGTTTGCGGGCGCTCAGCCGGCCAGGTCGGACGGGCTCGGGGCCTGGTCTTTCCGGGGGCGTCCGGAGCGGGGCGCGTCTTGGAGGCCCTCCACGCCGAGCTCGTTCCACTTGGCCAACCAGACGCCGATGGTGTCGCGGTCCACGTCGAAGATCTCGGAGAGCTTCTCGATGGGGTATCCCTTGTCGCTCAGCAGCACGCAGTGGGCCCTGCGGCGCACCTTGTGCGAAGGGCTCGAGCGGAACAAGTCGGTCAGGATGGCTTTGACGTTGGGCGAGAGCGGATCGACGAACTTCATGGTCGGGGTGAGGTTGGTTGGAGGGGGGGCAGGCAGTCGGGCCTAGGCGCAGGCCATCTCGCAGTTGACCTGGGCCACGGCGGCCAGGGCGCGGGCGTAGGCGGCCAGGCCGGGGCTGGGGTCGGGTCCGTTCCAGCGGAGCAGCACGCGCCGCCCGGTCTCGGGCCGGGCCAGGGTCTCGAGCATCAGGATCAGCAGCTTGGACTCCTCGTCGGTCTTCTCCTCGAGGCGCACCTCCAGGATGGTCTTGCCGGAGGCGTCGCGGGCGGCGGCCCGTGCGAACCAGTTGGCCAGCGACTGGTTTCGGCGGCGGAAGTCGCCATCGATCTGCTCGCGCAGGAGCCTGAGCCTCCGCTGGGCCAGCCGGAACTGGGCCTCGCGCTGGGGGTCGATGTCGCCAATGTGGATCAGTTCGGTCATCTTGTACTGCATTAAGGTCAACATTTGTGGCTAGGTTTTTCAGGGTGAGACCTTCGGGCTGGGCATCTCGGCCGCGTCGTCCTGCCAGGGCGCCATGCCCCGGGGCGACTCCACCCAGGCGAAGGCCGAGAAGGCCTCCGGCCCGGAAGCCGCCGCCGCCCGGACGGCCAGGCCCTCGAAGTAGTCGCGGGCCGAATCGTGGCCGTAGTGGGCCTCGCGGACGGCCACCGGCGGATGGAAGACGGGCAAGGCCTGCGTGAACTCCAGCGAGCCCCTGCCGACCGAGTGGACCCGGACCAACAGCACCACGCAGCCGATGCGGCGGTCCAGGGGCACGGGGCAGAGCAGGCGGAGGCTGGTGTCGCGACTGCCCCGCAGGTCCAGCTCCGTGCGGGTCGAGCGGCCCTCGGCCAGCATCCAGGTGGCCTCGAGCCGGCCCAGGCCCTGCGCCGAGGAAAGCTCCAGGCCCAGGTCGAGCACCTCGCCGAAGAAGGCCGGCAGGCGGTTGTTCACGACCAGGCTCCCCCGCAGCTCGTCGCGGCTGGAGCATCCCCCCAAGGCCCAAGGCAGAAGGAGGAGGGCGGCGAAAAACGTCAGTCGGGGAAAGGTCATGTGCATGGCGGATGAAGGTGGCGGTTGTTTCCAAAATTACGTCATCTGCCTAGCTTTTAAGGCCTTGCGCACGTCTTTCGCGGGCTTTGTTTTCGCGTTTTTCTAGCTTATTTACCCCGCGGGCCAGGCCCCTGGGCCCCTGGGCGAACCGCCCCGGGCCTCGGCCAAGGGCTGGCCGCCGTCCTTCGCTGCCGCTTGTCAGACAAGCGGTTGCGGGCAGCACCGGGCGCGGGCGCGCCAGGCTGGCCACGGGCTGGCGGCGGCGCCTGGCGCGCTGTTGGGCGCCGGCCTGGGCTTAAATGATTGGGCAAGGCGCCCAAAGTTTTTCCAAGCGCGGGTCGGAAGCCACGGCCAAGGCCAGGGCTTGCCGCGCCCGCCTTTTCTTAGACTAAATTCAAACTGCCCCCGCGGGGCTCCGAAACCTACCTTGTTGGACGAAAAAGCCGTATCTTGCCGCTTGTCAACCCAAGTTCCCCTTCGACCCATGATCAAAAGTTGTGAAAACTGTCTGCACAAGTGCGAGTCGTTCGACAAGCTGCAACACCGCGAGCTGGCCGTCATCAGCGCCAAGAAATGCCAGATCGACTTCAAAGCGGGGGAAACCATCGCCAAGATGGGGACTTTCGCCACCGACATCATCACCCTGGAAAGCGGCTACGCCAAAGCCTATTACGAAGAAAAGTTGGGCGGCGAGCGCATCGTCAAAATCTACAAGCCCAAGGAGCTGATCGGGGTCTCGGCCCTGTTCAACGGGCACAAGCACCCGCTGAGCGTAGCGGCCATTACCGACGTTACGGCCTGCATGCTCGACTCGGGCTCGCTGCGCGACGCGGCCCTGGCCAACCCCAAGTTCGGCGAGGCCCTGTTCGGCAACATCAGCGGCGAGTTCAACTACACCGTCCGGCGCTTCGCCGAGGCCACCCAGAAGCAGATGGCCGGGCGCATGGCCGACGGCCTGCTCTACCTGAGCCAGCAGATCTTCGAGGCCGAGGAGTTCGACATGCTCATCTCGCGGCAAGACCTGGCCAACTTCACGGGCATGGCCAAGGAGAGCGTCTCGCGCCTGCTGCGCACCTTCAAGACCGACGGCGTCATCGACCTCGACGGGCGGCGGGTGCGCATCCTCAACATGAAGAAGCTCAAGCAGGTGAGCGACCTGGGCTAGTGCCAGCCCAGCCGATCGAGCAGGAAGCGGGCGGCCTCGCGGCTGGGCACGAAGGCGAACGAGTAGGCCGGAACCCTGGCCAGCAGGCCCCGGAGGTTCTCGACCATGCCCGCCAGCAGCAGCGGGTCGTGCGCGTGCACCACCGTGTTGGCCAGCAGAAGCGGCAGGGCCTGCGGCGGCGGCAAGGCCCGCAGGCTGTTCTCCGGCCCGTGCGAAAGGAAGAAGATGCTCCGCAAAGGCGCCTGCCCCACCGACTGCGGATAGAGCATCGGCGTGTTGTGCGCGAAGGCCTGCCCCTCCTGCACCCGGAGCGCCAGCCGGTCGTCGTTCAGCACCCGCGCGCCCACGCTCGCCCAGATGCTCGCCAGGGTCGTCTTGCCCACGCCCGAGCGCCCCAGGAAGACCATGCCCCGCCCGCGGTGCTCCACGCCCGAGCAGTGCGCCAGCACACCCTCGCGCCGCCAGAGCAGGTAGAGCAGCAGCATCGTCCCCAACGGATAGACCAAGGCCGGAAGCACCGCGGCCGACGAGTCCACCCGAAGCTCAAGCTCCGATGGGCCAGGCAGTTGCAGGCCATAGGCCGGAAGCCCCGGCTCCAGCGGCTCCAGCCGCAGCCACGACTGGCCGCGGATGCGCCAGATGCTCCAGGCATGGCGCGAGATGTTCTGGAAATAGCCCAGTTGCTGGTGCGGCGCCCGCAAGACCTGCTGCCCCGAGGCCCAGTCGGGCTGGCCGCGGCACACCCGCACCACGCACTCGGGCGAGGCCGGGCGCTCGCGCAGGTAGGGCACGTAGGTGGGCGGGACCTCCAGCAGCAGATCCTCCTGGCCCGACTCGAACGCGATCGGGAAGCCCGCCACCTGGCAGCAGAACGAGGGCGATGGCTCAGGGACGAGCATGGGCCAGCACGTTTTCGATGGAAGCCAGGAAGTCCGAGACATCGGCCCGGGCCTGCTCCAAGCCCACCTGGAACTCCTGGTGCAGCAGCTCCGACAGGGCGTGCCCATCGCGGCGGCCATCCAGGCTTTCCCAGAGGAACTGGGCCGTGCCGTTCAGGCTGAACACCTTCGACATGTCGGCCACATCCTCCACCAGCGGAACCACCAGCAGGCCCTCGCCCGTGGGCGTGAGGAACAGGCCCTCATTTTTCGCGAACACCCGCGCCAATCGGTCCATGCGGAGACGTTTTTCTTGTGTGGAAATGAACTTCAAAACAGGCATCTGCCCCAACCAAAGGTACGCAAAAAAGCCCGCCGAGTGCCAAACGGCGAAAAAACCGCAACTTCGCGCCTGCCGAAAACCCCGAACATGGCCCTGACCCCGGAAGAAAGCCTGCTGCTGGCCTGCGCCTCCGGCCAAGCCCCCGCGGCGCCCCCCGCCGACCTGCGCTGGGAGCGCTGGCTGGAGCTGGCCCTGGCCAACTCGCTCGACGGATTCGCCCACCGCGAGGCCCTGCGCTGGGCGGAGGCCGTCCCCGCGCCCATCCGCCAAAGGCTCGCCCGGCACCGGCTGGCCAGCCAGGCCTTCCTGCTGCGCCTGCGCGCCCTGCGCGACCTGGCCCTGGCCCGCCTCGAACAGCAAGGCCTCGAGCCCATCTGCCTCAAAGGCGCCTTCCTGGCCGAGGCCCTCTACCCCGAGCCCGCCCTCCGGCCCATGAGCGACCTCGACCTGCTGGTCCGGCCCGAGCACTTCGACAAGGCCGCGGACGCCCTGCGCCGCCTGGGCCTGCGCCCGCCCGCCAGCAAGAATCCCTTCCTCGACGGCCTGCGGCTCAACCACAACCTCCCGTTCGCGGCGCACGGCCTGCAAGTGGAGCTGCACTGGCAGCTCTTCCCCCCGCACCAGAAGAACGCCCTGCTCCTGCCCGACCTCTGGCACCAGCCCTGGCTCCGCGAAAGCGGCGGGCGGGCTCTCCGCGGGCTGCGCCCGGCCCTGCTCCTGCCCCACCTCCTGCACCACCTCCAGAAGCACTGGCAAACGGGCGAGTTCCGACTGGTCTGGTACCTCGACCTCGCGCTGCTCTGGCAAAGCATGGCCCAGGGCGACAAGGACGAGGCCCTGCGGCTGCTCGAGGCCAACGCGCTGCTCGCCTTCTGGCACGAGACCGCCCACCTGCTCGACCTCCACTTCCGCGCCGGGATCGGCGGCCCGCGGCCCGCGCTCGCCCAAGAGCAGGAGCTTCGCTTCGAGAGGCTGCTCCGCGGCCAGTGGGAGCGCCTGCCCCGCGAGGGCTACCTGAGCTACCGCAAGAAGCTGGCCCTAGTGCCCGGCCTGGCGCGCAAGCTGCGCTTCCTCTGGCACGAGCTTTTCCCCGACTGGGCCTACCTGCGCCAGCGCTTCGGGCAGGAGCTGGCGCCCGCCGCCCTGGCGCGCCTGTGGCTCAAGGAACTTCTGGCCAAGGCTCCTCGGCCAGGCTGGGCGTGCGCACGCCGTGCCGGCGGTCGAACTCCTCGACCAGGAGGTTCGAGCGCTTGATCGTGCGGCGCAGCCAGACGTTCATCAGCTCATGGGCCTCGTCCTCCGCCAGCCGCCAGGGCAGATCGCTCTGCCGGAGCTTGAGGCTGAGGTGGTGCAGCACAATGGCCGCCGAGACCGACAGGTTGAAGCTCTCGGTGAAGCCGAGCATCTCGATGTGGACGAACTCGTCGGCCTGGTCGAGCATGTTCCTGCTCAGGCCGTGCATCTCTGTGCCGAAGAAGAAGGCGGCCTTGCCCTTGGCCAGGTCGAAATCTTGCAGGGCCACGCCGCGGGCGTGGGGCGAGGTGGCCACGATGCGGTAGCCCTGGCCGCGGAGGTGGGCGATGGCCTCGGAGGTGTTGTCGTGGCCGCGGCTGCCGTGCTTGCGCAGGGTCAGCCACTTGTTGGCGCCGCGGACCACGTCGGGGTTGATGTTGTAGGGGTTCTCGTTCTCGATGACGTGGACGTCCTGTATGCCCAGGCAGTCGCAGGTGCGCAGCACGGCGCTGGCGTTCTGCGACTGGTAGATGTCCTCCAGGGCGATGGTCAGGTAGCGGGTGCGCGGAAGCAGCCCGCGCTCCAGCACCTCCAGGCGCTCCGGGGTGAGGAAGTTTTTGAGGAACTGGTTTTGCTCGGATAGGTACATGGGCGGAGGTTCAGCGTTCGCGCCAGGGCCTGAAAGCGCGAAGCCCGCCTAGTGGGCGGGGCCTCGCGCTGTTTCAGCCTGCCCTTGGCAAGGCGCGTCCGGGTCAAAAAAAAAGGGAAGCCCAGCGGACTCCCCCTGTGGAACGCGAAAGGAGGTCCAATCACTGAATGTCGCTCGAAAGCTCGGTGCCGGGCTTGAACTTTACGACCTTCTTGGCTGGAATCTTGATTTCTTGCCGGGTCTGGGGGTTGATGCCGGTGCGAGCTTCGCGCTCGGACACGGAGAACGACCCAAAACCGATCAACGTGACCCGCTCGCCCGTCTTGAGCGCCTTGACGGTCGTGGTGATGAACGCGTCAAGCGCTTTTTTGGCATCGGCCTTGGAGATGCCCGATTCGTCGGCGATCGCGTCAATGAGTTGTGCTTTGTTCATGTCCAACAGGTTTATAGTTATCGAATGGTGTAAACACTTGCAAATATAGGCTATTTCGGAGCTTGCGCAAATGCAGGGCATTACAAAATCGGATGTTTTTTTGGGCTGGTGCTTTTTTTGCATTGGTGGGCCACGCGCTGGCTCGCCCAGACAATCCTTTTTCAAGAAATTTCTCGCGAAACGCTTGCAGATTCGAAAAAAGAATCTACATTTGCACCCGCAATCGGAGAGATGGCAGAGTGGTCTATCGCGGCGGTCTTGAAAACCGTTGAGGGTCATACCTCCGGGGGTTCGAATCCCTCTCTCTCCGCGCAAGAAGCAAGCCCCCAAAAGGCTTGCTTTTTCGTTTCGAAGGGTCGCGTCCGGCTAGGCGTCGGCTTCGCCCGGCTTGGGGCTGGCCATGAGCAGCCGCAGGTCGCGGAGGTTGACCAGCCGCGCCAGGAAGGCCAGGTCCAGGCCCAGTATGCCCACGGCCAGGACGGCCATCAGCCAGTTGCTGGCGTGCGCGCGGGCCAGCCAGGCCAGGGCCCAGACCCCGAGCACGAAGGCCGCCGTGGCCAGGGCCAAGGCCGGGCGCACCCGGAAGCCGAACACCCGCTTGGCCAGCCAGAACTGCCCCGCCGCCGAGAACGACTGCGTGAGCACGCTCGAGAGCGCGGCGCCCCAGGCCCCCCAGCGCGGTATCAGCCAAAGGTTCAGCCCCACGTTGGCCGCCAGGCTGGCCAGGGCCAGGCCGTTCAGCAAGCGGAGGCTGCCGTTGGCCGTCAGCAGCGTGCCGAAGGTGTAGCCCACGCTGATGGGCACGAAGCTCAGCATCAGCAGCCCAAAGACCTCCGCCGACTCGTCGAGATGCTCGGTGTAGAGCAGCCCGATGATCGCGTGGCGGAAGTAGAACGAGACGGCCACCAGGATGACCGCCGGCACCAGCAGCATGAAGGCCGAGAAGCGCAGCAGGGCCCCAACGGGCTCGCCCCGCTGGAGCATCCGAGAAAAGATGGGCAGCAGCAGGCTGGCGAAAAGGTAGGCGAACATCGAGGCCGCGTCGAGGATGCGGAACGAGTGCGCGTAGATGCCCACCTCCAGACTGCCCCGCGGGTGAAGGCGTTCCAGCATCACCGAGTCCACCCGCCCGTAGAGCCCCATCAGCAGCACCAGCAGGGCGAAGGGCAGGCTGCGCCTGGCGATCGCCAGGAAGAAGGGCCAGTCCCAGTGCAGGCGCAGCCGCCCCGAGCGCCGAAGCACCAGCCCCAGCGCCAGCAGCGCCGTGAGCGCGTAGGCCAGGGTCTGCGTCCAGACGAACCACTCGACCCGGAAGACCTCCACCCGGAAGGGCCCCCAGAGCATCGCCCCGCAAAAAAGGATCATCAGCACCCTGTCCATGACCGAGACCAGGCTGTCGGCCCGGAAAAGGTGCAGCCCCGAGAGGTTGGAGCGCAGGAACAGGATCAGCGAGACCAGCACCTGGTTGAGGCCCAGCAGGCCCAGCAGGCCCCACTCCTGCCGCTTGTAGCCGATGCCCCAGGCCAGCAGGGCCATGCCCAGGGCATAGACCAGGGCCAGCAGGAACTTGAGCGAGAGCAGCTTCGAGAAGTGCTTTTCGAGCAGTTGGCTGTGCTGGGCCAGGTTGCGGTTGTTGAAGTTGGTGATGCCGAAGTCGAGGAAGATGCTGAACAGGAACGAGAAGTTCAGCAGGGCGAAGTAGAGGCCGTAGTCGTCGGCCCCGACAAGGTTCTGGACGCCGCGGTCGATCCCGAAGATCCAAAACGGCTTGACCAGCAGGTTGAGCACCACCAGCAGCGCCAGGTTGGCCAGGAAGGTCTTCTTCAAAACGCTTTGCGGGTTAGGAGGGCCAGGGCGCCGGCTCCCTTATTGGGGCTTGCCGAAGATGTTGGCCAGTTCGCGCGAGAGCATCTCCCCGCGGAGGTTCTTGGCCAGGATGCGGCCCTGGGGGTCGAGCAGGAGGTTGCTGGGCAGGGCCTCGACCTTGTAGAGCACGGCGGCGGGCGAGCGCCAGCCTTGCAGGTCGCAGACGTGGGCCCAGGGCAGGCGGTCGTCCTCGATGGCGCGGACCCACTGGTTCTTCTGGTGGTCGAGCGAGACCTGGTAGATCTCGAAGCCGAGGTACTTGTAGATCTCGTAGTTTTCGAGCAGGTTGGGATGCTCCTCGCGGCAGGGGGCGCACCAACTGGCCCAGAAGTCGAGCAGGACGTGCTTGCCGCGCAGGCTCGAGAGCAGGATCGTGTCGCCGTTGGCGTTGGGCAGGGCCAGCTCGGGGGCCACCTGCCCAATCGAGAGGCGCTGCTCCTGCTGCTCGGCCAGGAGCTTCTGGTTCTGCTGCTTGAGGATGTAGTTGTGCAGGGCCTTGACGTAGTCGGAGTTGGGATGCAGGCGGGTCAGGGCCGTGTCCACCATGTGGTAGAACTCGAAGTTCTCGACGGGGTCCACCACCAGCTCGCTCTGCCCAGTCTGCTGGAACAGGGCCAGGACGGCGGCCATGGACGTGTAGTTGTCGCGGATGAACTCGAGCGTGAAGCGCTTCTGGGCCTCGATGGCCTTGAAGTAGGCGCTGTCGAGCAGGGGCTTGATGCTGTCTATCTCGTCGGTGTACTGCTTTTCGAGGAACACGGCCGAGATGGAATCGACCACGTCCAATGTCTTCTGGATGCGCAAGTTGAGGCCGCGGACCTTCTCGGACGACTCGGAGCCGCTGACCTGGTAAGTGGTGGCGAAGTCGTCGTAGTGGGTGCCCAGACGGACGTGCTGCCCCGGCTCCACGAGCAGGGTCACGCGCTGGTCGTCGAAGGTGCGGAGCATGAAGAAGGTGGGCGCGGTGATCTCGCCCTCGAAGCTGAACTTGCCCTGGCCCCCGACCTTGACCGAGTCGAAGGGCACCAGCGCGTCGGTGTTGAGCACGTCGAGGTAGATCATGTAGCCGCTGTAGTTGTCGATCTGGCCTTCCACCTCGAAGGCGTTGGGCGAGTCGGGTCCGCATGAGGCCATTGCCAGCAGAAAAGGCAAGGCCGTAAGGAAGCGAATCTGTTTTTTCATTTTCATGGTAGTTGTGAAGCCGGAGGGCTAACGCTCAGAGGACGGCAGCGATTGCTCTTGCTCGTCGTCCTTGAGCTTGAACCCGTCGCGGGTCTCGATCTGGTTGTTGACCTTGGCCATGTCCACCAGCAGAACTTTGGCCGGCGAGTCGCTCCGCTCGGCGTGGAACTCCTCGAGCAGCCGGATGTAGGCGGAGACCCGGCGGTGGTCGGACAGCTTGGGCGGCATCAGCCCGGCCCGCTCGATGCTGTCGATCACGCTACAGACGCTGAAGGAGCCGCTGTCGCCCAAGGGCACGTAGCCGACCTGCTGCTGGTCGTCGTCGTTCAGCTCGGCCACCAGCCCTGCCCGCAGCAGCCTGCGCACCGAAAGGTGGACGTAGGCCGGATGCAGCCCCGTGCGCGCCACGATCTGGGCCTCGGTCGGACCCGGCTCGCGCCGCTGGAAGCTCTCGACCACTTCCTCTAGCACCGAGAGCAGCACCGCGTCGCGCTGAAGCCGCGAGGCCTTGTGGATGGTCTGCGCGTAGCGGGACTTCTCGGGGAGCTGCATCGTGGCGGCCATCTCGGCCCCGAACAGGATCAGCAGCCAGCTCAGTTGCAGCCAGGCCATGAACAAGGGCAGGGCCGCGAAGCTGCCATAGACGGCGTTCTGGCTCGACACCCCGACCTGGAACTCGATGTAGATCCACTGGATGAGCACATAGACGAAGCCCGTCAGCCCGCCCGAGACCATGGCCGGGCGCAGGGCCACCTTCCGGTTGGGCAATACCGTGAACAGCAGGGTGAAAATCGCCCAGATCAGCAGGAAAGGAATCAGCTTGGCCAAGACCAGCAGCACCGGCCGGGCCATCAGCATCGCCCCGCCTCCGGCCTGGGCCTCGTCGATGCTGGTGCGCAGGAAGACGTTCAGCCCCCCCACCACCACCAGGGTCAGCGGAGCGAAGACGATCAGGGCCACGTAGTCGGACAGCTTGCGGGCCCAGTCGCGGCCCTTGGCCACCATCCAGATCTCGTTGAAGATCTCCTCGATGTTGCCCAGCAGCTTGATCACGGACCAGAGCACCAGCGTCAGGCCAACGCCCGCCACCAGCCCCCCGCGGGTGTTGGCCAGGGTCTTGGAGGTGAACTCCAGCAGGGTCCCGACCAGGTCCTGCTGCCCGCCCAGGGCCTCCGACAACTGCCGCTCGATCAGGGCATCCAGCCCGAAGCCCTTGGCGAAGCCGAAGAGCACGGCCAGCACCGGCACCACCGAAATCAGCGAGTAGAAAGTCAGCGCCTGCGCCTTGGTCGAGCAGCGGTCTTGCCGGAACTCCGACACGGCCGTGACCAGTGTGCGCAGCACCCCGTAGCGGAAGGTCTCGTACTTCGAGGCCCCCTCAAGGTCCTTTTCCCAGAGCTCCCAGTCCAAGAAGAACTTGGCCTTCTCCACCCTCTGCTTGACGGGCACCTTGGTCTTTTTACTTTCGGGATCTTGGCTCATGCGCGGGTCGGTTTAGGGTTGTTCGGCCAAATGAGGAGGGACGCGGCCAGCGGCTCAGGCTCCGGCGGCCTCGGCCACCAGCCGTTGGCGCACGGCCTCGTAGGCCATCAGGGCCGAGGCCACTGAGACGTTCAGCGAGTCGATCTTGCCCCGGATGGGGATGCGGCAGAGCGAGTCGGCCATGCGGATCAGCTCAATCTCGATGCCGGTGTCCTCGGCGCCCAGGATGATGGCCGTGGGGCCGGTCATGTCCACCTGGTAGAGCAGGTCGGCGCCCTTCTCGGTCGCGGCCACGATGCGCAGGCCGCTCTCCCGCAAGAAAAGCAGGGTCTGCTTGAGGTTCTGGCTGCGGCAGACGGGGATGTTGTGCAAGGCCCCGGCGGAGGTCTTCATGGCGTCGGAGTTGACCAGGGCCGAGCCCCGGCCGGGCACCACCAGCGCGTCCACCCCGGCGCACTCGGCCGAGCGGGCGATGGCCCCGAAGTTGCGCACGTCGGTAACCCGGTCCAGCACCAGCAGCAGCGGCACCCGCCCTCGCTCGAAGATCTGCGGCAACAGGACCTCGATCGGGCTGTACTCGATGGCCGAGACGTGGGCCACCACGCCCTGGTGGTTCTTGCGGGTCAGGCGGTCCAGCTTCTCGGGTGGCACGTACTGGTAGGGCACGCCCAGCTCCTTGACCAGCTCGAACAGCTCGTTGAAGAGCATTCCTTTGAGGCCGCGGCGCACGAGCACCTTCTCGATTTCTTGTCCGGCCCTGATGGCCTCGATGATGCTATGGAAGCCGAAGATGATGTCTTTGTCCATTCGGATTTTGGGGTTGGTGCCGCGCCAGCGAGGCCAGCGCAAAGCGCGAAGGTAAGCAAATGTGCCGAAAAGGCCTTTGCCGTCCGAGCGGCTACGGACCGGGCTCGAAAAGCCGGCGGTTGTCGTCGAGCGACCGCGGATCGCGCAGGACGCGCTCGGCCTCGGCGCGGGCCGCGGCCGACAGGGCGCGGTAGCCCTCGGCGCCGAGCAGGGCGCAGGCGCGCAGGCGCGCGGCCCAGCGCGCGGGCTGGTCGAGCGGCAGCAGCCAGCCGGCGCCGCGGGCCTCCAGCTCGGCCCAGGGCGTCTGGTCGCTCAGCAGCACCGGGCAGCCCGCCGCCAGCGCCTCGGCGATGACGTGGCCGAAGTTCTCGTTCAGGGTCGGCAGCAGCATGATGTCCAGCTCGCCGAGCAGGGCCCGGGCCTGCTCGGGCGGCAGCCCGCCATGCGCCCGGACGGCGACACCCGCCCCGCGGAGGCGCTCCAGCAGCGGCAGGCACTCCTGCCAGTAGTCGGGCTCCTCCACCGGGCCCACCAGGTGCAGCTCGCCCGCTTCGAGCCTGGCTTCCAGCATCCTTTCCAAGGCGTACTTCAAGTTTTTCTTCCTGCTTATCCTCGAAAAGAAGAAAAACCGGGGCGGATGGTGCAAGGCCTTGCCGGGCGCGGGCGGCGCGGGCAGTTCGGCCAAGTCGATGGCCACGAGCACGCTGGCCCGGGGAAACTGCCGGAGGATCTCCTGGCGCTCCAGCTCCGAGGAGGCGTGCCAGAGCAGACCCCGGTACAGGCCCAGCAGCTTGGCTGCGGCCAGGAAGATCCGCTTCTTGCCTGCCTTCAGGGCCAAGGCGCCCTGCCCGAGCATCCCCCTGGGGGCCAGCACCACTCGCCCCGCGAAGCCCATCTTCCGAAGAAACAAAAGCGGCTTGATGGTGAACTCTTTGGAAAAGAAGCTGTTCAGATAGATCACTTGGGGCGATGCTTCTGCCACTGCCAGGCGAAAGCGCTCCCGCGAGAGCCTGCCCTGGGGCAGGTAGAACACGCGGAAGCCCTGGTGCGTGGTCCAGCGCCCCGGCTCGATGCCCTCCAGGGGCTCCGCCTGGCCGAAGTCGCGGTCGGAGGCAAGGATCCAGAAGGACAATCCCGGGCCCTCGAGGGCGCGGACCAGGTTGGCCACCGACGGAATCTGCCCGCCGGCCCTGAAAGCCGGCAGGAACCAGTCGAGCAGGACGAGCACGCGGGTCATGGCCTTCCCTCCCGGAGAATCTGCTCGGCCTCGGCGATGACGCGGGCGGGGTAGATGCGTTTCATGCAGAAGTTGTTCTGGTCGGGACAGTCGCGGAAGGCGCACATGGCGCAGGGGATGCCCTCGGAGCGCAAGGCCCTGTTGAAGCGGCTCTTCGGCGGGAACCACTTGCCCGGATACTCGCGGCTGCTGAAGATGCCCAGCACGGGCGTGCCCACGGCGTAGGCCAGGTGCATGGGCCCGGTGTCGTTGGAGATGACCAGGTCGCAGAGGTGCATGAGCAGGGCGGACTCCAGGGGCTTGAGCCTGCCGCAGAAGCTCACCACTGGGCTGAGCTGGGCCAGCCGCGCGGCCTCCGCCTCGTCCTCCGGGCCACCGACGACCAGCACGACGAAGCCCCGCTCGATGAAGTGCGCGGCGACCTTCTGGAAGTACTTGAGGGGCCACTTGTTGCGCTGGATCTTGCTGCCAATGGCCAGGGCCAGCATGGGCTCGCCCTTGGGGCGAAGGCTGTCGGCCAGGCGCTGCACGTGCTGCATACCGGGGTCGAAGACGCCCAGGAGGTAGTCGCGCTCGGGGGGGATGGGCACGCCCTCGCGGGCCAGGATGCCCAGCAGGCGGTCGGTCTCGTTGGGGAATCGGCGGTGGCGCTCCTGGTGGCGGGGCAGGAAGTAGGTGGTCGAGACCCTCCAGCCGAAGGCGCTGGGGATGCCCCAGAGCCTGGCCGCGAGCAGGTCGCGCGCCTGGCGCCACCAGGGGGCGTCCACCTGGGGCAGTTGCACGAACAGGTCGAAGCCCTCGGCCTTGAGCCTGCGGCCCAGCGCACGGAACGACATTCCCTCGTAATCGACAAGGCCCGCGAGGATGCCGGGGCGCAGCAGGTCGAGCGTGCCGACCCTGCCCTGGCCGCCGGTGCGGGTGAGCAGGTGCAGCTCGGCCTGGGCGAAGTGCTTGCGCAGGGCGTCCAGGGCCGGGAAGGCGCAGAGGTTGTCGCCCATGGAGCCGGTGCGGAACACCAGCAGCTTGCGCACCTGGGCCGGGTCGCCGATGGGCTTGAAGAGCAGGCGCCGCAACAGCCAGAGGCTGGCGTTCTTCCAGGCGTAATCCATGCGCACCAGCCAGTCTTTCAGGCTTTCCAGAAGGCTCATCAGATGTTGATGTTTAAGAATCGCTTCATCCCGAAGAAAAACGCCCAGACCACGATGATAGCCTTGAAGAGGTAGTTCATCGTGGACGCGAAGTCGGTCTCGGCCTTGACCGTGTGCAGGAAGATGAGCGGAATCCAGAGGATGAGGCTGGGGTGGCGGATGGCCAGCAAGAACACCCGCATGAAAAGGAAGTTGAAGAACAGGCCATAGAGGAACATGAAGACGGCGCCGCCCTGGTTTCCGTAGTTGGCGTAGGCCTCGCCCAAGACGCTCAGGTCCATGCTGGTACCCTTGGCCAGGCGCAAGCCGGTGAACCGCTCGAAGTAGATGCTGTATCCGGCGAAGGTGGTCTTCTCGCGGATGATGCTGGGCAGCAAAGCGTCCATGATGCCCGTGCGGATGGTCTCGCCCTCGGCGAAAGGCTCGAAGGTGGGCATATGGGCCAGGATGCGCGAGATGATCCAGCCCTGGTTCATGCGCACCACGGTGCTCGACAGGTAAACCTCCGAGAGCAGGTAGTCGCCCTCGACCTTCTCCCCGGCCACCTGGCCCAGCACGTCCAAGCCGCGGTTCGAGGCCGAGAAGGTCCGCAGGCTGTACTTCACGGCCTGGACGGAAACCCCCAGGAAGAAGAAGCCGACCATCAGCAGCAGTTTCGTCCGCACGGAGAACTTGTAGATGAAGGCGACCATCGTGAAGATGAAACCCAGCCAGAGCAGAAGGTCGTGGAACATGGCCGTGCGCAGCGCGGCGGCCGCGAAAAGCCCGAGCACCACGGCGAAGATCAGCCACTTGAAAGGCCTGTCGTTGAGGATCAGGAAGTAAAGCCCCACGAAGCGCATACTGGAGAATAGTACCATCACGAAACGCAGCACCCCCGGCACGAAATCGACCAGCTCATAGGCCACCAGGCCCACCACGATCAGCAAGAAGTCGATGTTGCGGTAGCGCTGGCCCAGGATCTTGACGTAGTGCAGGAGGTAGTCCTCATGGACGTATTTCCGAAAGATGGGCAGGTACAGCCCCGCGATGAAGGCGAAGGTGGCCGGGACCACGTAGGCCATGTAGGTCTCGATGTCCACCGACATGTAGAAGATGGGGTCGTCGGGGAAATAGGTGTAGGCCAGGATCGGCCCGACGATCCACTGCAGCAGGGCCAGCAGGATCATGATGTCGCGGATCTCGATCTTCTCGCCCAGCTCGACGAAGTACTTGGCCGCGAAGAAAAAGAAGGTGGCGAAGCCCACCTGCGCCATGACGGGAATCTCGCCAAAGAGCGAACTGCCCAAGACCCAGGCGAACAGGCCCATGGCCCAAGGCAGAAAACGGACGCGGCTTTGCACGGAGATGGGGAAGTTTGCCGCGAAAATAAGCCAATCTGCCAAAAACCAGCCCATCCGGCGGCGAAAGCTGCCCCGGCCGCCGCCCGTAAACGTTTGCGACCTGCCTCGAAAATGATACCTTCGCGCCCAAACGGGGGCCCAGCCAGCCCCGCCACCCGAAAAAAGTACCGCAATGAAAACCATCCTGATCATCGGAGCCGGGCTCTCATCGTCCACGCTGATCCGACAACTGCTCGAAGACTCGGTCGCGAACGACTGGCAGGTCGTCGTGGGCGACCTCTCGCTGGCCCTGGCCGAAAGCAAGCTACAAGGCCACCCCAGGGGCCGCGCCCTGCGCTTCGACGTTTTCGACGACGCCCAGCGCGAGGCCAGCATCGCCGGGGCAGACCTGGTCATCTCCATGCTCCCGGCCCGCTTCCACTTCCTGGCCGCCAAATCGTGCGTGCGCCACGGCAGGCACCTGGTAACGGCCTCCTACGTCTCGGACCTCATCCGCGAGCTCGACGCCGAGGCCAAGGCCAAGGGCGTGCTGCTGCTCAACGAAATCGGCCTCGACCCCGGCATCGACCACATGTCCGCCATGCGCCTGGTGGACCGCATCAAGGCCCAGGGCGGCCAGATGCAGGCCTTCCGCTCCTACACCGGAGGCCTGGTTGCGCCCAAGCACGACAACAACCCCTGGAACTACAAGTTCACCTGGAACCCCCGCAACGTCGTCCTGGCCGGCCAGTCCACCGCACGGCTCATCGTCAACGGCAGCTACAAGTACATCCCCTACCACAAGCTCTTCACCCGCTACGACCGCCTCGAAGTGGACGGCTACGGCGAGTTCGAGGTCTATCCCAACCGCGACTCGCTCACCTACCGCGGCGTCTATGGGCTCGACGACATTCCCACCATGGTCCGGGGAACCATCCGCCGGCCCGGCTTCTGCCGCGCCTGGAACGTCTTCGTCCAGCTCGGCGCCACCGACGACAGCTACACCCTCGAGAACTCCGAGACCATGACCTACCGCGAGTTCATCAACACCTTCCTCCGCTACGACACGCGCATGAGCGTCGAGGAGAAGCTCTCGCTGGCCCTGGGCATCGCCCAAGACTCCGAGATCATGTACAAGCTCCGCTGGCTCGGCATCTTCGACCGCCGGCCCATCGGGCTGGCCAACGCCACGCCCGCCCAGGTGCTCCAGAAGCTCCTCGAAGAGAAATGGACCCTCGACAAGGACGACAAGGACATGATCGTCATGCAGCACCGCTTCGAGTACCTGCTGGGCGGCAAGGCACGGCGCGTCACCTCGTCGCTGGTCGTCGAAGGGCGCGACCACGTCCATACCGGGATGTCCATCACCGTCGGCATGCCCGTGGCCATTGCCAGCAAGCTCATCCTCAACGGACAGATCAAGGCAACGGGAGTGCAGTTGCCCGTGGCGCCCGAAATCTACGACCCCATCCTGGACGAGCTCGAGCAGCACGGCATCATCTTCCACGAGAAAGAAGAAGAAATCGCCGCCCAGAACTGAACGGAAGAGAAACCGCCCCGCCGAGGGCGAGATTTCGACAAAAAAAGAGAGAGCCCGTTTCCGGGCTCTCTCTTTTTTTGTGAGGAACGAAAAGAACTTCCTTATTGGATGATCGTCTTGAAGACCTGGTCCTCGAAATACTTGAGGAACTCCATGTCTTGCTTGGCGTAGTTCTTCAAGGCAGAGTCCTTGGAGATGGCCGTGCGCAGGTTGGTGAAGACCAGGTCGCCGTTGTTCTGGCGGGCACCGATGACGGCGCGCAGGTAGTAAACGTAGGCGGCGTCCTTGTTCTCGACGCAGTCGAGCTTCTTGAGGGCCTGGGTGGCGTCGCCGTTGAGCAGGCTGGCCAAGGCGGGGTTGAAGCCGCACTGCTCGGCCGCGAAATACTGGACGGCCTCGCTGTATTTGCCTTTCATGATGCTGATGACGCCGAGGTTGTACTTGATGGCGTCGGTGCTTTCCTTCTCGGCAGCGCGGGTGAAGTAGTCTTCGGCCGTTTCGGCATCCCATTTGGCCAGGGACACCACGCCGAGGTTGTTCAGCACGGCGGCGCTTTCCTCGAGGGCCAGGGCCTTTTCGAAGTAAGATTTCGCGCCATCGAGGTCGCCGTCGTAAAGCTCAAGCACGCCCAGGTTGTTGGGGCCGCGCCAGTCGTTGGGGAAACGTTGGCTGAAGTTCTCGTAAATCTTGCGCTTCTTGGCCCTGTCGTCGGTCAAGGAGGCGGCGTAGATCATCTGGGTGGCGTCGAGCTTGGAAGGGTCGTTCTGGGCGAAGTTGAGGATCTGCTCATCGGTCAGGCCCTTGGGGGCGAAGGTGATGCGCATCTCGGAGCGGCGGATGGCGGGCAGAACCTCGTTGCGCAGCTCGGTGTAAACGCTGGCCAGGTCCTTGATTTCCTGCTCTTTCTGCTCGTCAGACTTGCCGGGGGTGTCCACCACGCGAAGCACGAGCTCCTTGTCGCGGACGTTGCTAGACTGGAGCAGGCGCTTGAACTCGACCCAGTCCTCGCCGCTGCCGCCGGGGGTGGTTGACTTCTGGAGGCTGGCGTTGTCCCAGCCGGCCACGCCGAGGGCTTTGAGCTGCTCCTTGAAGAACTCCATGGCGGCCTTGCCGCGGTTCTCGGCCAGGCCCTGGTTCATGCTGGCCTCGCCGTCGGGTGAGGCGGCGCTGTAAATCTCGAAGCCTTTGAAAGCGCGTCCATCGGCGGCAGCCTTCTGGATGGCTTCAATGAAAGTTTTAAACTCGGCCTTGGATTTCTCTGAGGCCTTGATGCTTGACTGGTGGATGTCGTAGTAGATGACCGAGCGGTAGGTCTCGTCGGCCAGGGGGGGCAGGGTGGCCTCGGCCATCATTGTCTGGCCCCAGGCGCTGCCGTCGGCGTAGCCGGCGCCGTTGTCCACAGCCATGCCTTCGCGGACCAGGCGGGGCGTGGTAACGATGCCTTGGGCCAGCATCTTGTCCTGGTCAGCCGTCAGCTCGAAGGTGCGGCCGTTGCGCTCGCCAGAAAGGCGCAGCTCGACGGTCGAAAAGCGCATGGCATCTTCGTAGTCGAAATCAGACTGGTATGAAAAATTGCCGCCGTTGTCGAAGGAGACCACGTTGGTGTAGTTCTCGGTCACGCTTTCGCCCGCGAAGCTCATGGGCTCGAGCTGCATTTCCTGGTCGCCATACTTGATGACCGGAGTGCCGGTGACGACTGACTTCTTGTCGAAGTATTCGGTGGGGAAAGTGACCGAAATCGAGAAGGAGACCTTCTCACCGTGCATCTCCAAGGGGCTTGGGGTGACGGTATAGCCAATTTCATTGGCCCTTTCGACCATCTTCTTCCATCCGCTGCAGCTTCCCATCAGGAAGATGGCCAGAAGGAAGGCTGCCAATTGGGTGAAACGAATTGTTTTCATAATTAGGGATTCAGTTGTTGTTGGATTTTCTTTTGAATGAACAAGCCTTTTGAAGGGGCAAAACTAATAATGTTTTCAAGAAAAAGAAAACGGGAGCCCCTTTTCGCTAGGGTCGAGTACGGATCAGGCCTTGGGCTCGAGGTTCGTGGAGAATCTTGTGACGAACGCGACGATAGTGCTCATCATCCCCAAGAAAATCAATGCCCTCCATGTCCAAAATCATCGCTGGAAAATCTTGATTGTCAGCCAGGAAATCAAAATAAGCACGTTCGATTCGGGCCAGGTATTCCGCTTCGAGTCCTTGCTCGTAGCCCCTGCCTCGCTTGGCGATGTTCGCCAGCAGGCTGGGCACCTCGCGGTGGAGGTACACGTAGCGGGTCGGCTGGGGCAAATCCTTGTGCAGCAAGCGAAAAAGGCGTCGGTACAGGTCCATTTCCGCGGACTTGAGCGTCTGGCTGGCGAAGATGAGCGACTTGGAGGGATGGTAGTCGGCCACCAGGGGCCCTTCGGCTTGGCCTGCGAGGCCCGCGAGCTGCTCGCGCCGCTCGGCCAGGAAAGACATCTCCAGCGCGAAGGCGTGGCGCTCCGGGTCTTGGTAAAACAGTGGCAAAAAGGGGTTGTCCTCGAATTTTTCGAGCAGCACCTGGGCCCGGAGCTCCTGTCCGAGCCGCCGTGCCAGGCTGGTCTTGCCGGCTCCGATGTTGCCTTCAATGACGATCAGGGGGTTGGACATGGGGCGCGATGGGCTAGGAAAGTTCCGAAAGGCGGGGCGCCGCCCGGGGCCTTTCGGAACGTCCAGGTTGCTGGTTGTCAAGGATATTTCGGGGCCAGGCCCATGTTGTCGAAGATGAAGGCCCACTTGTCGGCCTCCTCGGCGATCTGCTTGGCCGTCGGCTTTCCGGCGCCATGCCCGGCGTTGGTCTCGATGCGGACCATGACCGGGCGCTGGCCCTGGTAGCTGTGCTGGAGCTGGGCGATGTACTTGAAGGAGTGCGCCGGCACGACGCGGTCGTCGTGGTCGGCCGTGGTTACGAGCACCGCCGGATACTCGGCCGTCGTGCTGATGTTGTGCAGGGGCGAGTACTTGAACAGATGCTCGAACTGCTCGGCATTGTCGCTTGACCCATAGTCGCCTACCCAGGCATAGCCGATGGTGAACTTGTGGAAGCGCAGCATGTCGAGCACGCCCACCGAAGGAATGGCCACGGCGAAGAGGTCGGGCCGCTGGTTGGTAACGGCGCCCACGAGCAGGCCGCCGTTGGAGCCGCCGTTGATGGCCAGGCGGTCGGGGCGGGTGAACTTCTGGGCGACCAGGTGCTCGGCCGCGGCGATGAAGTCGTCGAAGACGTTCTGCTTGCGCTCCAGGGTTCCGGCCTTGTACCAGTCGATGCCGTACTCGCCTCCGCCGCGCAGGTTGGCCACGGCGTAAACGCCGCCGTTTTCGAGCCAGACCAGGTTGCTGGTGCGGAACGAAGGCTTGAGGCTGATGTTGAAGCCGCCGTAGCCGTAGAGCAAAGTGGGGTTGCTGCCGTCGAGGGTGATGCCTTTCTTGTGGGTGATGAACATGGGCACCTTGGTCCCGTCCTTGCTGGTGTAGAAGACCTGCTGGGTCTCGTACTGGCTGAAGTCGAAGTCGAGCTCTGGGGCCTTGAAAACCTCTGTTTCAAGCGTTTCCATGTCGAGCTTGAAGATGGTGGGCGGCACCACGAACGACGTGAAGGTGAAGAAGGCCAGCGGCTCGTCGTGCTGGCTGCTGAGCCCGTCCACGGCCCCGATGGTGGGCAGTTCGACCTGTCCGAGGGCCTTGCCGTCCATGTCGAAGACCTGTATCTGGTTGTGGGCGTCCGTCATGTAGGCGGCCAGGATCTTGCCGTTGGCGAATCGGGCGTACTCGAGCACGTGCTCGCCCTGGGGCAGGATGTCCTGCCAGTTTTCGGGCTGGGGCTTGGCCGGATCGACCCGGACCAGGCGGTACTTGGGCGCCTCGCGGTTGGTGAGCAGGTAGAGCATCCCCTGGTGGCTGCCCACGACGCTGTTCTCGGACTCGAAGTCGGCAATGACTTGCACAAAATTCGAGTTGGGCTTGCCCAGTTGCTTGAACGAAAGCGTGTTGCCGTAGGTGGTCTCCTGCTGGGTGATGATCAGGAAGTCCTCCTGCTGCGTGAGGTCGGCGTTGCAGAACCGCTTGGGATTCTGGGGATCCTCGAAGACGAGCCGGTCTTGGTCTTGCGTGGTGCCGAGCTTGTGGTAGTAAACCTTGTGGTTCTCGTTGAGGTTGGAAAGCTCGGAGCCTTCGGGCTTGTCGTACCGGCTGTAGTAGAAGCCGTCGGCCTCCCATTGGGGCGAGGAGAACTTGACCCACTCGATCAGGTCGGGCAGGTCCTTTCCGGTCTGGGTGTCGCGGACGCGGATCTCGTTCCAGTCGGAGCCGGCGCGGGCGATGGCGTAGGCCATGAATTTCCCGTCCTTGGAAAAGCTGTAGCCAGCCAGCGCGACGGTGCCATCCTCGGAAAGTGCGTTGGGGTCGAGGAAGACTTGCGGCTGTCCGTCAAGGCCTTGCTGGAAGTACATGACGCTTTGGTTCTGGAGGCCGTCGTTCTTGAAGAAGTAGTAGCGCTCGCCTTTCTTGACGGGTGCGGAAAAGCGCTCGTAGTTCCAGATCTGGTTGAGCCGGGCCTCGATGCCGGGGCGGAAGGGGATGGAGTTGAGGTACCCGAAGGTGAGCTCGTTCTGGGCCTTGACCCATGCGGCTGTCTCTTCGGAGCGGTCGTCCTCCAGCCAGCGGTAGGGGTCGGCCACGGAGGTTCCGTGGTAGTTGTCCACCACGGAGTCGCGTCGGGTTTCGGGGTATTGGAATCGGCTCATGGGTTCAGGTTCGGTTTTGCAGGACGCCAGCGCCAGCAGCACCAGCGCCAGGTTCAGGAATCTTTTGTTGTGCATGGTCTTGGATGAAATCAAAGGTTGAATTGTGAGGGTGCAAAGTCTTATCGTTCAAGGGGAAAATCGTGCAATCCCCCTTTCCGCGGGAAGGATTTTGTGGGCATGGAGTCCAGGCGCGAGCGCATGAACCCGTTGGCACCGTTGAGCAGGGTGTAGGCGTCGTAGCCCAGGAGGCGAAGGTAGGCGGCGGCGTAGGCGCCTTGGAAGCCGGAGTGGCAATAGACGGCGATGGGGCGGTCGTTGGGCAGGCGCTCCAGCTCGGCGCGCAGGGCCAGGTCGTCGCCCAGGGCGATGTTGAAGGCTCCGGGCAGGTGGCCGAGGCTGTAGTAGTCGTCCTCGTACATCATGGCCACGAGCTGGAAGCTGTCGGGCTTGGCCAGCAGGTCGTCGATGGACAGGCGCGCGGGGGCGAAGCCTTGCGCCAGCAGCTCGCGGACGCGGGCTTTGAGCAGGCTGGCGGTGTCGCCCAGCTCGCCGGGCACCAGGGGCAGGTCGCCCTTGGGCGGCTTGGGCACGGTGGTCTGTTCGACCATTGCCAGGGCGGTGTCGGAAAGGGCCGCCTGCCAGACTTTCACGGCAATGGCGGGCGACCAGGCGCTCATGCCCCACTTGAGGGCGCTGACGTTCTCGTGCCCGGAAAGGCGGGCCAGGGCGGCGGCGTAGGTGGCGCTCTGGCCGTTTCCGCAGAGCATGACCACGCGCTCGTAGCGGCGCAGGCTGTCGGACTCGAACCAGCCGGCCAGCTCGCCGAAGCCGAGGTTGACGGCCCCGGCGATGTGCCCCTGGGCGAAGGCCTCCGCGGGCCGGAGGTCGAGCAGGAGGACCGAGGCGGGGGCCGAGTCGAGGGCGGCGCGGAGCGTGGGGGCGTCCACCATCTTCGGCGCCAGGCCGCCGTGGAAGGCCCGGTCTTGCAGCCACTCGGCCAGGGCGCGGGCGTTGGCCGAGCTGTCGGTGGCGACGGCTTGGGCCTGGTTGACAGCATCTCGCGGGCCGGAGCAGGCCGCGAGCGAATGGGCCGCGAGCAGGAGGCCGAGCAGCGCGACGGCCCAGCGGCTGGGAGTTTGTCTTGTGGTTTTCATGCCGCGAAGTTAACGTTTTGGCCTTGCCAGAGCATGGGCGGAGGCTTTTTCGCGCCGGGCCGGCCTCGCGCGGGCGCGAACCTTTGGCCGTATTGGCGAAAGCGTTACCTTTGTGGAGAAACGGCAAAAATCGGAGGCACACGGCCTCGACCCGCCCCAATACAATCGCTTTCGCAACCATTCCCCATGGATTACAACACTTCCCGCAACCGTCTCATTTTCCCAGAATACGGCCGAAACGTCCAACGCATGGTAGAGCACGCCAAGACCATCCAGGACCCACAGGAAAGGCTGAAGGCGGCCAAGACGATCATTGAAATCATGGCCACGCTGAACCCACAGCTTCGGCAGTCGGGCGACTTCGAGCACAAGCTCTGGGACCACCTGGTCATCATGTCGCGCTTCGAGCTGCAGATCGAGGGCCCCTATCCTGCCCCGCAGCCCGAGGACCTGGACAGCAAGCCCGAGCGCATCCCCTATCCCAAGCACGACATCAAGTACCAGCACTACGGGCACCTCAGCCAGGCTTTCCTCGACAAGGCCAGCACCCTGGAGGAGGGCGCCGCCAAGGAGAGCCTGGTGCGCAACGTGGCCAACCACATGAAACGCGCCTACCTCACCTGGAACAAGGACAACGTGGATGACCAGACCATCTTCGACTCGGTGCGCGAGCTCTCGGAAGGCAAGATCGAGATGGGCATCGACTTCGACCTCGAAAAAAACCCCGAAAAGCTGGAAGACCCCAAGAACCAGAGCGCCTGGAAGTTCAAGAAGAAGAAGAAAAAGCAGTGGGTGCGCAAGAGCAACTACTGAAAGCCAACTGCCCCAGCGCCCCTTTCGTCCGAAAATCGCTATCTTTAGTCCATCAAACTCCCAAACTCCAAACCCAAAACTTTCCTCAAAATGAGCGCCCAGACCCCCGCACAACCCCAATGGCTCAACATTGACGAAATCGACTTCAAAGGCAAGAAGGTGTTCATCCGCGCCGACTTCAACGTGCCCATCAAGAAGGGCGTCATCAAGGACGACACCCGCATCCGCGAGACCCTGCCCACGATCCGCAAGGTGACCCAGGGCGGCGGCATGGCCATCCTGGCCTCGCACCTGGGCCGCCCCGAGGGCGTTACCCCCGAGCTCACCCTGCGCCCCATCGCCGAGCACCTGTCCAAGCTCCTGGGCCAGGAAGTCCACTTCAGCACCGACTGCATCGGCCAGCCCGCCGCCGACGGCATCGCCCAGCTCAAGGAAGGCGACGTGCTGCTGCTCGAGAACCTCCGCTTCTACAAGCAAGAGGAAAAAGGCGACATGGAGTTCACCCGCAAGCTCGCCCAGGGCATCGACATGTACATCAACGACGCCTTCGGCACAGCCCACCGGGCCCACGCCTCCACGGCCCTGATCGCGCAGTTCTTCCCCGAGGCCAGCATCCCCGGCTACATCATGCGCAACGAGCTCGAAAGCCTCAACAAGGTGCTTTTCGACGCCAAGAAGCCCTACACGGCCATCCTGGGCGGAGCGAAGGTCTCCACCAAGATCACCATCATCGAGAACCTCCTCAACAAGGTGGACAACCTCATCATCGGCGGAGGCATGACCTACACCTTCATCAAGGCCATGGGCGGGAACATCGGCAAGTCGCTCGTCGAGGACGACCACCTCGACACCGCCCGCCAGATCATGGCCACGGCCAAGCGGCTGGGCGCCCAGATCCACCTGCCCATCGACAGCGTCAACGCCGACAAGTTCGACAACGAGGCCAACATCAGCACCTCCGACATCGACCAGGTGCCCGACGGCATGATGGGCCTCGACGTCGGACCCAAGACCATCGAGCTCTTCAGCCGCATCATCGGCGAATCGGCCACCCTCCTCTGGAACGGCCCCGTCGGCGTGTTTGAGATGAGCAACTTTGCCAAGGGCACCCAGGAAGTCGGCAAGGCCATCGTCGAGGCCACCGCCAAGGGCGCCTTCAGCCTGGTAGGCGGAGGCGACTCGGTCGCGGCCGTCAACCAGTTCGGCATCGCCGACAAGGTCAGCTACGTCTCGACCGGAGGCGGAGCCATGCTCGAGTTCCTCGAAGGCAAGGAGCTGCCGGGCATCAAGGCCCTCATGCGCTAAGCCCTGGCTTTTCCCTAACCGCTTCTGAAAGCCCGAAACCTGTGCCAACGCGTTTCGGGCTTTCTTTCCTTACCTCGACCGCAACATGGAAACCATCCATAACACCAACGAATCCGAACTGTATCGGCTGCTCGAGCGCATCGGCTTCAACACTCGGCTCAACCAGTTCTTCTATTGGCAGAGCACGCTCAGCCTCGACAGCGACAGCAAGCTCAGCCCCAGCACCTTGCAGCATGTCCGCGACGGCGAGCAGATCAACATCACGGCCTTCCTGAACGCGAAGTCCGACGACTTCACCGCCATCTTCTCGCTCTTCTACCACCTCGACGGGCAGTTCGACGAGGGCATGCTCGTGCCGCAGCTCAAGCTGCAACTGGCCCCGACCCTCAACCTGAAGCTCGCCCGGAAAGACCAGATGTACATCATCAAGAACGAGAAGCACGCGCAGGTCATCCTCGAGAACTACTTGCGCAACATCCCCGACTGGCAGTCGTGCCAACCCACCACCATCACGGAGGATGAGCTGCACCTGCTTCTGCCGGAGGCCGAGGAAGAAGAGGAGGAAGAGTACAGGTTCCTGCCCCTGCTCATCAATGTTATCCTGCCTGACATGAAGGCCAATTCCAAGAAAGCCCTCCAGAACATCGTCAACGAAATGTGGCACATCCCTGTCGAGGCCCTGCAAAGCATCCGCAAGGAGCTGGAAAGGCTGCGCCAGGAGCTGGGGCCGGCGTGGTCCGACCCGAAGGTGCCGATGCCCTTCAAGCACGACCGCATCTCCGCCAAGAAGCTGCGCCAGATGATCGACTGGATGGATCATGTCTCGACGGAACACCTGGCCATCCGAGACAACGCCCCGAAGATCTTCAAGCACAAGGTCCTCAAGGAGTCGGCCTACAGCACCAACGTGTACTGGGAAATGCTGATCTCGCCCATCGACCGGCCGGACGTCATGCGGAAAGCCATCTTGCCAGGGTCGTTCAGCCTGGCGTTTATCGAGGCCCTGATCGAGTCCACGCTCTCCTTCGGCAAGCCCAGCTACAAAAGCCTGAACGCCAAGAAGCTCATGCGCCTGAACAAGGGAAAGCAGCTCAGCAAGCCGGCCTTCGCCGCCCTGGAGGCCGACAAAGAGCGGGGGCCGGACGAAGCCCCGAAAGAGGGAACCATCTACCACTTCCGGTCCAAGAAGTTCGACTACTACGCCTTGGACTTGGTTGACAAAGGCATGGAACTTCCGCCCCCCCTGTTCATCGCTTCCGCCGGATTCACCGACAGGCCCACATACAAAGCCAGTTCGGGCCAAGAGCCCGTCTTCCTCGACCTGGTCTCCGTCAACGAACAGCTCGCCCAGCTCTGGGAGAGCGACATCTGAGGGCCTCGGCCCCACCAAAACCCAAGCCCATGACACTTAGGCCGCAACTGGCCCTCCTGGCCGCCCTACTGCTCCTGGCTCCCGCCCGCCTTTCCGCGCAGGTGGCCCCCAAGTACAGCAACGAGTTCCTGAACATCGGCGTCGGGGCCCGCAACCTGGCCATGGCCGGCAGCACCAGCTCCAGCACCCGCGGCGTCGAGAGCGCCTTCTGGAACCCCGCCGCCCTGGCCGGAGCGCCCGCCCGCTGGGAAATCGGGGCCATGCACGCCGAGTACTTCGCCGGCATCTCCAAGTACGACTACCTCGGCGCGGCCTACGCCCTGCCCGACTCGGCCCGCCTGGCCTTCTCGGCCGTCCGCCTGGGCATCGACGGCATCCAGAACACCCTCGAAGTGTTCGACAGCCAGGGCAACATCGACTACAACCGCATCGAGCTCTTCTCCGTGGCCGACTACGCCTTCGTCTTCAGCTACGCCCGGCCCAGCCCCCTGCCCGGCCTGAGCATCGGCGCCAACGCCAAGGTCGTTTACCGCGACGTCGGCAAGTTCGCCCAGGCCTTCGGCTTCGGCCTCGACGCCGCCGCCCGCTGGGCCAAGGGCCGATGGGCCGCCGGCATCATGGCCCAGGACATCACCGGAACCTTCAACGCCTGGAGCTTCGACCAGGAGGCCCTCAACCCCCTGGCCGACACCCTGCTCAACCCCATCCCCGACAACGCCCTCGAGGTCAGCCTGCCCCAGGTCCGCCTCGCCGGATCCGGCCGCTTCCAGATCAACCCCGACATGGGCCTCCTGGCCGAGCTCGCCCTGCACGCCACCTTCGACGGCCAGCGCGCCGACCTGCTCACCACCTCCTGGGCCAGCTTCGCCCCCGCCCTGGGCCTTGAGCTCGACTTCCGGGGCATCGTCATGGCCCGCGCCGGCGTCGGCAACTTCCAAAACCGCGTCGATTTCGACGGCAGCCAATGGACCAGCTTCCAACCCAACATCGGCCTAGGGCTGAAAATCAAGAACTTGCGCATCGACTACGCCCTCACTGACATCGGCAGCCAGGTCGTCAGCTACTCCAACATCTTCTCGCTGGCCTACGCCTTCCGCTGAAAGGCCCCGGAAAATCGCTAAATTCGCGGCAAGCCTGACCATTTCCCCCCCCTCCCTGCCATGAAAATCGCTGTTGACTTCGACGGAACCATCGTGGAGCACGCCTACCCGGCCATCGGGCGCGAGATGCGCGGAGCCTTCCAGGCCCTCAAGAAGCTCCAGGAGCAAGGACACCAGCTCATCCTCTGGACCTACCGGGCCGGGCGCACCCTCGACCTGGCCATCCGCTACTGCCAGCAGAACGGCATCGAGTTCTACGCCGTCAACGCCAGCCAGCCCGGCGAGCGGTTCCCCGAAGACGGCGTGCCCCGGAAGGTGGACGCCGACCTCTACATCGACGACCGCAACGTCGGCGGGTTCATCGGCTGGCACCGCGTCCTCCAAATTGTTGAAGAACTCACCAAAAAAGCATAGCCGTGCCCTTCCCCCTCACCTACCAGCGCGAAAGACATACTTGGGTCATGGAACCGGAGGAGTTTTTCAAGGAACTTGTCCGCGAGTTCCAAGTCCACCTCGACCAAGGACACATCCGGCACCGCAAGGCCCAGGGCACCAAGCTCTGGTTCAAGGGCGACATCTTCCGCTTCATCTGGAACGGGCTGCACTTCCTCAACGGCATCACCGAGGCCGAGATCGAGGTCGTGCCCATCGAGCAGCGGCAAGCCGGGCGCTACTACGAGCGCTTCGACCAGGAAGTCGTCGTGCGCCTCAAGCTCAAGTTCACCGAGGTATTCTTCTGGTGCCTGGCCTTCATGCCCATCCCCCTGGCCATCTGGCACCCGCTGTGGTCAACGCTCTACACCCTGATCATCTGGGGAGTGGCCTACCTGGCCAACTACCTCCTGGCCAAGAACCGGTTCGAGCAGCGCCTCGACCTCATCGTCGCCCGGCTCTACAAGAAGGAACTTGAGAAAGTCAAGCAGGCCATGATCGAGCGAGTCGGCTGAGGAATCGTCGATAGCGGAAGCAAGATTGGGCGCGGTCCAAAAAGGTCATTTCAAAATTCGCTTCCAAAGATTATTTTTGATTATCAATTGGTTGCAAATAGAAAAATGCAAATAAAGGTTTTTGTGCTGGACTCACACTTGCTTATCGCATGTGGTTTTTCCTTGCCAATCGCCGTCCCACCCATCCCCTCTAATTTTGATTTCAAAAAAATTTCGTCCCCTTCGTGCCTTTCGTGGACAAATCCCCTCCAAGGACAAAAATGGGCGCGGTCCAAAAAGGTCATTTCAAAATTCGCTTTCAAAGATTATC
>JFJP01001828.1_pt1 | contig 31081 bp, 39 predicted proteins | sample 431651 | NCBI WGS metagenome assembly JFJP01 (sample SAMN02602958, study PRJNA72255) | Microbial mat metagenome, whole genome shotgun sequencing project. | biome: fresh water; feature: sink hole; material: water; isolation source: purple microbial (photo- and chemosynthetic) mats found in... | reverse complement strand
CACGCTGCAACAGTACGCTGGCCGACTGCACCGTGAGCACGCCACCAAGACCGATGTACGCATTGTTGATTTCGTGGATACCGGTCACCCGGCGCTGCTGAAAATGTGGGATAAACGGCAGCGGGGCTACCGGGCGATGGGGTACCGAATTGCATCTTCGATCACGTAGATTTGATCCAAACACGCAATGGCCCGCAGCGTTACTCTCCATTGCTATTTGGCTCAGAAATTTGCGGCTGAGGCAGTCAACCGTCCGCCACCATAATGTGAAATCCCAACCCTTATCCGGTTGGGATTTTTTTTGCCCGTTCCCCCTGTGTTTGCGCGGTTTCCGGCCTTGTCCTCTTGAGCACGCAACTCCCGAAGTTGCCGTTCCCGGCGCACTTTCCGCCGTTTTTCTCTCTCTGTTCTCTGCTGCCCTCTTGAGCATTCAAGGCCCGAAGTCGTGTGTTGGCGCGGGTTTGCGGGTCATCGGTTTGCTTCTTCGCTTGCTCTAGCGGGCGCGACCGAGACAGCGAAAGACACAAAAAAACCGCCTTGCGGCGGCGGGTCGGTCGGCACGGATGTCAGCGCGAGCCTGCCACCAGCGCCTCACGTTGCGCCAGCCAGGACGCCGACAACTTGCCGCGCAGCAACTGGCTGACACCCACCTCGAGGCGTCCCAAAGCAATGGCGTCGATCAGGTCGGGGGCCAGTTGTGCCAGTCGGCTCATCTTGCTCGCTTGGCCGAGGTCGATGCCCTCGGCCGCCGCGATCTCGGTCATCGAACTGAACCGTCCTTCGTCCAGCAGGCGCTGCCAGTGGTGCGCGAGGCCGAGCGCCCGCATCAAGGGGGTGTCCTGCGCCATCTCACGAACCAGTCGTTCGCGGCGGGCCTCGTCCAGGAACTCCTGCGGTGCGTCCAGCGGCGTGATGACCTGCTTCTTCAAACCCCGGCGCACCAGCGTCCAGGGCAGGAAGGTTTCCATCTGCACGCCGCCAGCAGGCAGCGGCGTCTGATACGTCACTGGGTCGCCCTTGGCGTGGCCACGATGCTTCTTGCTCATACGTCCTCCTCGAAGGTGGCCATGAGCTGGCGCTGGGCGTGCCAGTCGACCATCAGGCGGTTTCGCTGAAACCACATCAGCGTCAGCCGCCGTGGCTGCTTGCCCGCCATGAACTGCTCAATGATGTCGGGGGCCAGCAGGGTCAGGCGCAGCAGTTCGTTGACCACCGAGTGGTGCAGTTTCTCGGCGCGGGCGATGGCCGACCCGCTTTGCATTGCGCCGGTGTCCAGCAGGTGCTGCCAGTAGAAGGCGCGTGCCACACCGTCGAGCAGGGTCACGTCGTGGACGCTGCGCTCGTCGGCAGCCACGCGTTGAACGCCCCGGCGTTGGAACGTCAGGGGCACAAAGGTTTCCATCGACTCGTCCATCAGGCTTCAACCTCCAGCAGTTCGGCACCGATGCTGTCCGGGGCGAACTCCGCGATGAGCGCGTTCCAACCCACCTCACGCCACTTCACCTTGATCCCCTGCACCTCGCCCGCGTGGACGAGGTCGATGCGCTCGATCATCAGATTGGCGATGCGGTGGCGTTCGACCGGGAACAGTTGATCCCACACGTTGTTGAGCCGTCCCATCGCCATCACAGTGGTGGCCTCGTCGATCTGAGCCCCGTTGCGTTGGATGTGCCGCACCACCGACGCCACCGTTTCCGGGCTGGTCAGCACCGTTCGGATCTGGGCCACCACAGCCCCCTCGATCTCCGGCGCGGGCAGGCGCTCGTAGCTCTTGCCAGGCGCGCCGAACCGCGCTTCCGACTTGGACACGTAGTAGTGGTACTTGCGCCCGTTCTTGCGCGAGTAGGTCGGGTACATCCGCTCGCCTGAGGGTGCGTACAGCAAGCCGCGCAGCAAGGCGTCGGTGCGCGACCTGATCTTGGTTTCCACCGACCGGGTGTGACCGTCCTTGGCCAGCACCTCGTGAACCCGCCCCCACAGACCGGGATCGATGATGGCTTGATGCACGCCCGGGTACCAACTGCCCTTGTGCGACAACTCCCCAAGGTAGATGCGATTGCGAAGCAGCTTGTGCAGGTACTTCTTGTCGATGCGCGTGCCTGCCCGCGTTTGGCCGTCCTGTGTCGTCCACGCCTTGGTGGTGATGCCATCCAGCGTCAGGTTGGCGGCAATCTGGGTGGGCGAGCCGATGGTCAGCATCTCCTCGAAGATGCGGCGCACCGCCGCCGCTTCGGTGTCGTTGATGACCAGCAGACGGTTCTCGACGTCGAAGCCGAGCGGCGGCACGCCCCCCATCCACATCCCTTTGCGCTTGCTAGCGGCAATCTTGTCGCGGATGCGCTCGCCGGTGACCTCGCGCTCGAACTGGGCGAAGGACAGCAGCACGTTGAGCATCAGCCGTCCCATCGAGGTGGTGGTGTTGAACTGCTGCGTGACCGACACGAACGACACGCCCTGGCGCTCGAACACCTCGACCATCTTGGAGAAGTCGGCGAGGCTGCGCGTCAGGCGGTCGATCTTGTAGACCACCACGATGTCGATCTGGCCGCGCTCGATGTCGGCCATCAGGCGTTTCAGCCCGGGCCGATCCGTGTTGCCGCCGGAGAAACCGGGATCGTCGTAGTCGTCGGCCACCGGAATCCATCCTTCTGCGCGTTGGCTGGCGACGTAGGCGTGGCCAGCCTCCTTCTGCGCGTCGATGGAGTTGTATGAACGCGCTGGTCGGGCAGGAAGCCAAGGCCAACTTCTCTCTGTTTTGGCGCTTCTGCGACGACGGTGCGGACGATGGCGGCCGCAAGGATGGCGGTGATTTCACCAGCGCGGGCGCTGGCGGACATCTCCGAGGGAGATGCGAGTTCGAGGTTCTTCATGACGGCTCCGAGGAATTGCAACCGTCTCAGATGATGTGCGCGATGTTCCGAAGCGGATGGCAACGCAGGGCAATCGGCGGAACATGCAAACAGTACTTCGCAAGAAATTCTTGCCTTTCTATACTCGCAAGACTAGAATGCAGGTTTAGGAGGTGACTGCCATGCTCGAAAAGATCTCGCAAAAGCTGATCGGCTACCGCGTCAAAGCGGCGCGCGAGGCCAAGGGCTGGACGCAGGATCAGCTCACTCAAGGGATGGGTCTGAACGACCGTCAGACGGTCTCTGACATCGAAAACGGCAAGCGCGCCCTCAAGCCGGACGAGATGCTGACGCTGTCCGACCTGCTGGACCGCGATCTCGAGTTCTTCATCGACCCGTTTGCCGTTGCTGGCGAGGCGCAGTTCTCCTGGCGTGCCGCGCCGGAGGTGCCCGAGGACAGCCTCGACGGATTCGAGCTGAAGGCCGGTCAATGGATCGGTCTGCTTCGCTGGCTGCGCGAGCAGCAGGACAGCCGGTCAAGCGTGCTCAAGCGCGCCCTGCGGCTGTCATCGCAGTCGTCTTTCGAAGACGCACAGGAGCGCGCGGAAAGTTTGGTTGCCGAGCTGGATCTCGGTGTTATTCCAGCCGAAGGCTTGATCGACAAGATCGAGCGCGAGCTGGACATCCCGGTGTTATTCGTCGATACGGTTGACACTGCCGATGGTCAGTCCATCTCGGGTGCCACCTGCCATCTCGAAGAGATGGGTGTAATCCTGATCAACCGCAACGAGAACGAAGCCCGGCGTTTTTTCGATCTCGCGCACGAGCTTTTCCATGCCCTAACCTGGGACGCGATGAGGCCGGAACACCGGGAGTCGAACTCTGTCGAGGAGCGCAGCAAAGGCAAGCGCATCGAGCAGTTGGCGAATAGTTTCGCCGCCGCGCTGCTGATGCCGAGCGCCACCCTCGACAAGCTGATCGAACGCGACCGTCAGGGCGATATTGCGCATCTGTGCGAGGTCGCGGCGTTGCTCCGGGTTGCACCGGTAACGCTGGCATGGCGACTGTTTAACCTCAAGCTCATCGGTGAAGATACCCGGCGCAGTCTTTCGCAAGAGAAGCAGCGGCCATCGGTGTCAGGCCCACCAAAACGGTTCTCTCCTACCTTCGTGAAGATGCTTCACGAAGCCCTGGAAAACGGACGGCTGTCGGCTCGCAAAGCCGCCAAGGCCATGGGCCTTGGACTTGGCGGGTTGACCGAGCTGTTCGCTCAGTACGACCTCACCGCACCATTCGAGCTGTGAGGTGAGCGTCGTATGCCGAAAATCCGAGTTTTCGCGGACACCAACGTCATCCTCGAATCATTCCGAACGGGCTGCTGGACAGCCGTCAGCAACCACTTCTCCATCGAGACGGTCGAGAAGTGCGTTGAGGAAACGCTGACCGGCAATCCTGGTGATCCCCGCCACGTTGCCGTGCCGCCTGCTGTTTTGAATGCAGGGCTTGCTGCACAACATCCGGTCAGCCGCAAGGAGCTCGCCACGTTGGTGTTGAGCCACCCTCCGAGCAGCACGCTCGACGATGGCGAGAAGCATCTTTTCGCGTGGCTGTTCGCCAACAAGCTGCTGCCGTCACATGTCATCGTGGTCACAACGGCCGACAAGGCCGCCTTGGTCGCATCGAACGGGCTGGGCTGGCTCGACTGCATGATCTCGTTGGAGGATCTGGCTCGCAAGGCGGGCGTTGGGCGAGTCAATCTCGATGCGCTGGCCTTGCAATATCGCGACGACTGGTTGTCCAGCATCAAGACCAAGATCAGGTTGGGAATCATCCCGTGAGAAACGTCTGTCGCTGAGGGCGAGTCCATTTACGGGAGGAAAGCCACTCAGCAATGTTTAAGGAGCATCGAGTGGCCCAGAAGTCTCACAAGAACAACAAGCACATCGCCGAACTCATCGAATCGGCAACCGTCACTGCGCTCCAGCTGCTGGCGCAGGTCGACAAGTTCGCCATGCTCGGCGGCATCGATGCGTCTCTGCCTGACGATCAGGCTCGCGCAGCGCTGCGCGAGCACATCCTCAAGATCAAACGCGAGGACATCACCATTGCCGATCAGGAGGCCGTGCGACTCCTTCAGCTCGTCCGTTTCCGTACCGAGGAGATGCTGGAGCACGCCTATCGGGAACTGGAGTTCGAGCAGCACGCGGAGATCGCCACCTTCAACAAGTCGGCGGATGCGATGACCCGGCTGATCTGGTTGCACGTCAAGGCGTCGCGCGTTTTCGACCAGATCGAGACCATCTACCTGACTCACCATTTCCACGGGCACAAGAAGTTCCTGGGGTTCACGGTGCGCGACGGCGACGGGCGCGACTTCCAGTGGACGCCGGAAGTCGAGAAGAAGCTGCACGAAGGAGTGGGCGAAATCCTCGAGCTGGACGCCGAGGCCAAGCAGAACTGCGAACTGATTCACTTCGAGATGGACGAAGGCGATGCGGATGCCAAGCGACGAATGCACTATCTGGTCGTCTATCACCCCGGAAAGATGCGCACGTTGCGCCAGATGAAGGATCGGCGGCGCGACCTGTTGCTCTACATCCCGGCGTTGGAAGCGACTCTGGTCTACGACCCGGCAGCGAACAAGGTGCACGTGCTCTCGGAAAGGCGCGGCACGGCGCAACGTCTCGCGGATCGCTTCGTCGCGGTCGGCTTTGACAAACCGCTCTCGAAGCAGCCTGTCGGGGCCATCAGCTACGAGCTGGGCATGTTCAAGAGTTCGGTCAACCTCCGCACCGCAACCGCTAAGGGAGCGGTGATCCTGGACGCATGGATTTCGTCGATTACCGTGACCCTCGGGCATACCCGGCACAGCGTCACTTTTGCGATGGCGAACAGCGACAGCGTCTGGAGCGTGTCCGACAAGCATTTCGGCGCACACAACCCCTTGTCCAGCTGCCGTTCCGTGATCGAGGTGAAGCTCTCGTTCTCGATCCGGTTCGACGGCGAGCAGGATTCGCGCGCGCTGGACATCACCGTCGATCACCGGGGCTCGTGCAATCTGCTGAACCTGCCTGATCTACGCCTGCGCCAATGCGGTGAAGACATCCTGACTTCACTGGGTGTGATGAAGCGAGTCGAACCGGCGAGGGTCGGTGCCGACCTCGCTCTGTTCCGCGCCGAGATGAAGCTGCTCGATCTTGCAGGCCATGAGGCGGATGGACACCTTCTGGCAGCGCTTGGTCTGACCGCCACCGATCTGGTGAGCAAGGGTCTGCTCAAGCAGAAAGCTCCAGGCGACTACATCACCGTCCCCGTTGAGGATGCCGACGGCCAACAGGGGTTCCGCCGACTGAAGGTCATCTTCAACAGCACCAGCACTTCGGCGGTTGATGACGTCTCCGGTGAACGCTTCGACCTAGCTGAAGGCGACCTTTGCCGATACGACATCAGCAAGGGCTACCTGCGTGAACGTCTCGATGAGCTGCTCCGTCCCCAGCTGGTCGACATGCCGTTAACCGTGGACGAAGAGGAGCCCTATGTGCTCGGCAACTACCGGATGGGCGATCAGCGGATTCCGGTCGCGCTGGTGTCTCGGCTGTGGGAGGCCAAGCACGCCGACAAACTCGACACGAAGCTGCGACAGTCGAATCTCGGCCTCACCATCGTGTTGTCGACGACGGCGGGTCAGCCGCGCCGCTACCTTGGGCCTGGCATCGTTGTCTCACTGGATACGCTCGCCAAGGACGTAAGCGGGAAGGTGTCGATTGATCTCGCGCCGGTCGATGCAGAGATTCGCCGCCGGCAATCCGAAGCATCCGTGATCGACACGCCGCGTTTGATCAAGGACGACGCGCGCAGTGGCACGCTGCATGGGCCGTGGCCAGATCCGTGGACGCTGACCAAGAAGGAATGGCTCGACGTGGTCGAGGTGTTCGTCAATGGCTGGAAATCCGGGCGGCGCAAATGGTCAAAGGCACAGATCGAATCTGCGTCGGGCGTTTCATTTCGGACGATGGCTGAACTGTTCCGAGGCGCACCGGAATGGCAGACGTATTTCCGTGGCGCAGATGGCAATGCCAAACCCCGAGTTTGGGAACTGAGCATCGGTGCCCCCGACTATCTAGGCTCCGCGCAAGCCACTGGCGACGAGACAGCGGAATCCGAATTGACTTGAGGAACACGCCTTTGTAATTTCCGCGTGATTTCTGCGTAAAGGCTGCGAAATATCGCAAGCCTTGCGGGAAGAAAGTAGGAGCACTTCAACGAAAGGAGTGCTCCAAATGCAAAACCAAGTCCCCTCTGTTCAATCCGGCCGGAAACTCTCCCGGCTCCTTCCGGACGGTGCCACGCGCATCGCCCTCGACGAAAACGAGCTCGCCGCCCGCTGGGGGCTCTCCGTCAAAACCCTGCGCCGTTGGCGGCAGGAACAGCTCGGCCCCGTCTTCTGCAAGCTCGGGGCGCGCGTCACCTACCTGATCTCCGAAGTCGAAGCCTTCGAGCGCCGCGTCTCGCGCTACTCGACCTTCGCTCGGGCATACCAGTGAGGAGGACGGCCATGAACGATCTGACCATCTTTCCCGTCGACATCGCCGAGATGTCCGTGAGCCAACTGGCCGCGCTGCCGCCCGAGCAGAGCCGCCGCATCTCGGCGCGCTGATCGCCAAGTGCGCAGGCGCAATCCCCACGCCCGCCAGCGCCGCCAACCCCACACACATCGAACCTCAGGAGTAATCGCAATGACCGCATGGAATGACTTCAACGACGCCGACTCTCAGCAATCCGGCTTCGATCTGATCCCCAAGGGTACCGTCGTGCCGGTGCGCATGACCATCAAGCCGGGTGGCTATGACGACCCCGAGCAAGGCTGGGGTGGCGGCTACGCCACCGAATCGTTCGAGACCGGTTCCATCTATCTGGCCGCTGAGTTTGTGGTCACCGCTGGCGACCATGCCAAGCGAAAGATGTGGAGCAACGTCGGCCTGCTCTCCAAGAAAGGCCCGACCTGGGGCCAGATGGGGCGCAGCTTCATCCGCGCCGCGCTCAACAGTGCCCGCAACGTCCATCCGCAGGACAACAGCCCGCAGGCCGCCGCCGCGCGCCGCATCAATGGCTTCGCCGAACTGGATGGCCTGGAGTTCCTGGCGCGCGTCGACATCGAGAAGGACGCCAAGGGCCAAGACCGCAACGTGGTCAAGCTGGCAGTCGAGCCCGACCACCCTGACTACGCCAAGTTGAAGGGCGTGCCGCCGAAGGGCAGTCCGGGCGGTGGCAGCTCCGGCGCTCCGGCCCAGGCGGCTCCTGCCTACGCAGCTCCCACCCCGCAACGCGCGCCAGTGACGGGCAAGCCGTCCTGGGCTCAGTGAGGAGGCTGCCATGAATACAACCGTCCTCACTGCCAGCCACTACGGCGTCGTGCGTTTCGGCGATCTGCAATGCGAGGCCGTCGTGCTCAAGGGCGGCGAGCGTGGCTACGTTCGTCGCCAACTGGCCAAGCTGCTGGGTTTTCACGAGACGCACAAGGGTGGCCGATTTGCCCGGTTCCTGGCCGACTTCGTGCCTAACTCATTGTCGGCATTGGAGAAAACTCGTGAGCCGATTCTGTTGCCGTCGGGGCGGCAGGCGCAGTTCTTCCCGGCCGGGATCATTGCCGACGTCGCGTCGGCGGTGGTCAGCGCCGCCATCAACGGCACGCTGCACAAGGCCCGCCAGGGCATCGTGCCCAATTGCATGAAGATCATGCGCGCGCTGGCCACCACCGGCGAGGTCGCGCTGATCGACGAGGCGACGGGCTACCAGTACCACCGCGCGCCTGAGGCGCTGCAGGAACTGATCTCCAAGCTGCTGCGCCAGTCGTGCTCTTCGTGGGAGCGCCGCTTCCACCCGGACTACTACCGCGCCCTCTACCGGCTGTTCGGCTGGAAGTACCAGGGCCACGACCAGAACCCGCCCCACGTTGTCGGCCAGATCACACAGCGCTGGGTCTATGGGCCGGTGCTGCCCGCAACGCTGATCGAAGAGATCCGCGCTCGCAAGGGCATCTCGCAGAAGCACCACCAGTGGCTGTCCGATCAGGGCCTCTCCCGTCTGGAAACGCAGATTCACGCGGTCACCGCCATTGCGCGCAGCTCGACCTGCTACCGCGACTTCGACCGCCGTTGCGAAGCGGCCTTCGCGGGCGGCTCGCTGCAGTTGGCGCTGCTTGCCGAAGACTTTGAGGAGGGTGCGTGAAATGCTGGGTCTGCAAACGACACGCCCGGGGATTCGGTCACACCGACAACCGACACGGTATCGGCGATCCCCGGCGCTACCCCATCGACTGCCCTTTGACGCAGCCCTGGCCCAGCGAATGTCGGATCGGGCGGTGAAGGTCATCACGGCGACCGAAGCGGGAGATCTCCTGCCGCGCGCCTTCAATGACCCGACCCACTTCGAGTGCCGGATGTGCGCGTGGCAAGACCGCTGCTGGAGAACACAAGCATGACCGACAACAACACCCCGGCCACCGGCATCGAGCCGATGATCGATGCCAAGCAGGCGGCCGCCGCTTTGCGCCTGCCGTACTACTGGTTCGCCGACCACGCGATGCGCACCAAGTACCGGATTCCGCACTACCTGATGGGTGGTCTGGTGCGCTACCGGCTGTCCGAACTCTCTGCGTGGGCCACGCGTACCACCGCCGTTCAGGGCCGTGATTCCCAAGATGCGGACGCACCTGTCGAGGGAGCCGAATGATCGACTTCAACGACACCACCCAACCTGCGGAGCACAACAGGGAATCTGAACGAGACGAGATTCGCGCCGACTTGCTTGCGCGTCTGGAGTCGGTGCTGACCACGATGTTTCCGGCTGGCAAGAAGCGCCGTGGCAAGTTCCTGATCGGCGACATCCTGGGCAGTCCAGGTGACAGCCTCGAGGTGGTGCTGGAAGGTGAGAAGGCCGGTCTGTGGACGGATCGTGCCACCGGCGATGGCGGCGACATCTTCGCCCTGATCGCGGCCTATCTCGGTGCGAACGTCCACACCGATTTCCCTCGCGTGCTGGATGAAGCTGCCGATCTGCTCGGGCGGTCGCGGTCGGTGCCAGTGCGCAAGGCGAAGAAGGAAGCGCCGGTCGACGACCTCGGCCCGGCCACGGCGAAGTGGGACTACTTCGATGCCGGTGGCAAGCTGATCGCCGTCGTCTACCGCTATGACCCACCGGGAGGCAAGAAGGAATTCCGACCGTGGGACGCGAAGCGCCGCAAGATGGCCCCGCCTGAGCCGCGCCCGCTGTTCAACCAGCCGGGCATCGGTGCGGCCAGCCACGTCGTCCTGGTCGAGGGCGAGAAGTGCGCGCAGGCCTTGATCGCCAGCGGCGTGGTGGCCACCACCGCCATGCACGGTGCCAATGCCCCGGTCGACAAGACCGACTGGTTGCCACTGGCTGGCAAGACGGTGCTGATCTGGCCCGACCGCGATGAGCCAGGGTGGGACTACGCCGACCGCGCGTCGCAGGCGATCTTGCAGGCACCCCACCGATCTCGCAGGCCTGCGCGGCGCACGCTTCGTGTCATCCATCGAAACGGAGCAAGGGCGGCGCTGGAACGAATCCAAGGTCAAGGCCATCACCGGTGGCGACAAGGTGTCCGCGCGCTTCATGCGCCAGGACTTCTTCGAGTACCTGCCGCAGTTCAAGTTGGTGATCGCGGGCAATCACAAGCCGTCGATCCGCAACGTCGACGAGGCGATGAAGCGCCGACTGCACCTGATCCCGTTCACGGTGACGATCCCGCCCGAGCGCCGCGACGGCAGGCTGACCGAGAAGTTGCTCAAGGAGCGCGATGGGATTTTGGCGTGGGCAGTCGCGGGCTGCAGCCTGTGGCAACGCCAGGGCTTGAAGCCGCCCGCCAGCGTGGTGTCGGCGACCGAGGAGTATTTCGAGGCAGAGGATGCGCTCGGGCAGTGGATCGAAGAACGCTGTCTGCTGGCCAAATCCCATCGCGAAGGCGTCTCCGAACTGTTCGCCGATTGGCGTGAATGGGCTGAGCGCGCGGGCGAGTACGTGGGCTCGGTCAAGCGCTTCTCGGAGCTGATGGCGACTCGCAAGTTCGAGAAGTGTCGGCTGACCGGAGGGGCTCGCGCCATCGCGGGCATCGCCCTCAGGCCCAAGCCGTACAGCCACGCCTACCCCTACCGCGATGACTGACCAATCCGGGCGAGTGACGGATTTGACGGGTTTCCTGATTGACGCGCTACACGTGCGCGCACGTAAGGGACGTTGTGCCGACAACCCGTCGCATCCGTCACTCGCCCACCCAACACGGAGTAAAGACGATGAACACGACAATCCTGGCCCTTGATCTGGGCACACACACCGGGTGGGCCCTGCAGCAGCTGGACGGCACCATTACCAGTGGCACGGAGCACTTCAAGCCGCAGCGATTCGAAGGCGGTGGAATGCGCTTCCTTCGATTCAAGCGCTGGCTCAACGAACTCCTCTCGGCCAGCAATCACATCAACGCGGTGTTCTTCGAGGAAGTTCGGCGACACGCTGGCGTTGATGCGGCGCACGCCTACGGCGGGTTCATGGGGCACCTGACCGCGTGGTGTGAGCATCACAACATTCCGTACCAGGGTGTTCCAGTCGGCACGATCAAGAAGCACGCGACCGGCAAAGGCAATGCGGGCAAGGACGAAATGATCACATCCGTCCGCGAGCGTGGTCACACCCCAGTCGATGACAACGAAGCCGACGCGCTGGCCCTGCTGCACTGGGCCATCGAGACGCAGGAGGTGTGACGTGAAGGTGCCGACACCCCAATACCGCTGCCCCCTTGCTCGGCTGCAGCCGCAAGCCACGGATCTGGACGCCATCAAGGAACGTGGCTGGCGTGACCAACACATCCTGGTGGTCAACGCCTCCGACGACCGCCTGGACTTCATCGAGCGCGAGATCGTGCGACGCATTGGTGAACGCCTGTACGGGCTGGGAGGGACACGTCATGGCTGAGTGGACAACTGACGACGTGGCAGCACGCTTCGAGGAAGCTGCCACCACCGGACGACGCCTGCCCCCTGTGCGTGTGCAGGGCTACTTCAATTGCTGGCCTGCCTTCGTGCGCAAGGAGTGGGAAGCCTTTGCTGCCGACGAGAAGGTGTACCGGCCCTTCCCACCAAGCCCCGAGGCCATCGACCGGATGCTGGAGACGATGCGCTGGGTGCAGTGGCTGGAGGTCGAGCAGCGCCACCTTGTGTGGATGCGGGCCAAGCGCTACGGCTGGAGGGACATCACCATCCGATTTGCCTGCGACCGCACGACAGCGTGGCGGCGCTGGCAGAGGGCAATGGAGATCGTGGCCGCGAACCTCAACAGCGAAGGCGTGCGGTTACCTTCCAAAAACGTGGGCAATTTAGGGTAACCCAACAAGATCGTGCCCTGCAAGCACGCGGGCCAGGAGTCGCACCTGCGCGCGGACGGGTCGTCCACGGCCATGCGTGGCAAGGACGGCGAGGTCGGCGGCTGGACGCACACCCGATGAGCCGCCCCCGATTCAAACATTCGACCCAGACGAGGCCACCAATGGAAACAGAACCAGCGGTGGCCTTTCTGTTTCTGCAACCCCACCCCGGCGGCGTGTCATCAAGAGCCGCTGGTTGTCTTGAGTTTTTTCATAGGAGCATGTCATGAGTCTTGCCACACGCATCGAAAGCCTGGTCATCCGGGTCGCCCAAGAGTTCAACGATGTCCGCGCCAAAGCGGGAAACCTCGCCAACCTGAACACGACCGACAAGTCGAGTCTGGTGGCCGCCATCAACGAATTGCAGACTGCGGTGCTGTCTGCTGCCGTGATCAACGATGAACAGGTCAGTGCCACCACCGCCTACTCGTCGAACAAGATCGTTTCCTTGCTCGATGCCCTCAAGACCGAGATCTTGGGCGGTGCCGATGCGGCTTACGACACTTTGGTCGAAATCCAGCAGTTGCTGCAAAACGGCACCACTGGCCTGGATGCCTTGCTGGCAGCGGTCAACAACCGTGTGCGGTACGACGCGGCCCAAACCCTGACCGAAGCAGAGCAACTGCAGGCGCGCTCCAACGTTGGCGCAGCCGCCGCCGTCGATCTGGGCAACACCGACACCGACTTCGTGACCATCTTCGAAGGGGCTCTGGTCTGATGAGCCTCGCCAGCCGCATCGCCGCGTTGGCCGATCGGGTCGGGCTGGAGGTCAAGGCCAAGATCGAGGCCAGCCATCCAGGGGTGGCTCGGGCATGGGTCTGCTTTGGCTACGTGGGTAACCAGATCGTGTTGCGCGCCGCGCACAACGTGAACAGCGTGACGCGGTCGGCAGCGGGACGTTACCGCGTTCGTTTCGATGTAGCGATGGTTGACACGCAGTACTGCTGGGTGGCCCTGGCCCGAAGCAGCGTCGACACCGGCACGCAACGGCTGGCCGTCATTCGCGCCAGCGCAGACGCCAAGACCACCCAGTACGTCGACGTGACTTGCGCCACCACTGCGACAAGTTTTGCGGATTCCTCAGAAATCAACCTCGTGGTGTACCGCTGATGGCCTACACAGAAGCCCAACTCCAAGCATTGGAGACTGCGCTCGCTAAGGGCGAACACCGAGTCAGTTTCGGCGACAAGACGGTCGAGTACCGCTCGGTCGACGAAATCAAGGCCGCGATCCGCGAAGTGAGGCGCTGCATTTCTGAGCAAGCAGCAGCCACGGGTCTTTGGCCGGGCCCGCCGCGCCAAATCCGGGTCACCACCTCCAAGGGGTTCTGATGGCCTGGTATTCGAAGATTCGCAGCCTGTTCGGCCAGCAACCCATCCACGAGGCGGCTGGCCGTGGCCGCCGGTCGTTGGCCTGGATGCCGGGCAATCCGGGCGCGGTCGCCGCGATGCTGGCGACCAACACCGACTTGCGCATCAAGAGCCGCGACCTCGTGCGCCGCAATGCGTGGGCGCAGGCCGGAATCGAGGCCTTTGTCGCCAACGCGGTGGGCACAGGCATCAAGCCGCAGAGCTTGTCCTCGAACGAGCCGTTCAAGGCCGAGGTGCAAGCGCTGTGGCGCGACTGGACGGAAGAAGCCGATGCCGCCGGGCAGACCGACTTCTACGGCCTGCAGGCGCTCGCCTGCCGAGCGATGCTTGAAGGTGGCGAGTGCCTGATTCGGTTGAGGCCTCGCCGCCCGGAAGATGGCTTGGTGGTGCCCTTGCAGCTCCAGTTGCTGGAGCCCGAGCATCTGCCCATCAGTCTCAACACCGATCTGCCTTCGGGCAACGTCGTGCGCTCTGGCATCGAGTTCGACAGCCTGGGGCGGCGCGTGGCTTACCACCTGTACCGCTCGCACCCGGAGGACGGGCGTCTGGCTCCGATGTCGGGCCAGGGTGGCATGGACACGGTGCGCATCATTGCTTCGGAAATCATCCACCTGTTCCGGGTTCTGCGTCCGGGCCAGATCCGGGGTGAGCCTTGGTTGTCGCGGGCCCTGGTCAAGCTCAACGAACTCGATCAGTACGACGACGCCGAGCTGGTGCGCAAGAAGACCGCTGCGATGTTCGCCGGGTTCGTGACGCGACAGAACCCCGAGGACATGCTGCTGGCCATCCGTGCAGGCCTGATGAGTCGCTCGGAAGCCATCGCTGCCTTTGGCTACGACGCCGAAGACGTCGACCGCGAGATCGCCGCCGACAACCAGCGCGCCGATGACCTCGGCTTGATCTTCGACTCCGACCCGCGCCGCACCTCCAAGGACGGCGGAAGCGCCGAGCCGAACAAGAACGCTGCCGACGCCACGCAACCCGGCAACTCCTCGTCCGCCTGAAGGATTTTCATGACCCTGCTGCCCCACTTGGCGGCACGCCTCTACGGTGTGCCGCTGGCGATCCATCGCCCAAAACTTGACGTGATCCTGGCCGTGCTCGGCCCCCGGATCGGCTTGGCTGATCTGTCTGCGCCCTCGGGCTTCACGCCGCCTTCGCGTCAAGCAGCCACCCAGACTGCGAAGGTCGCGGTCATCCCGATCCACGGCACGCTGGTGCGACGCACCGTGGGCCTGGAAGCTGAATCCGGCTTGACCAGCTACGCCGGTCTCACCGCCCAGTTGGACACCGCACTGGCCAGCCCGGACGTCGCCGCCATCCTGCTCGACGTCGATTCGCCGGGTGGCGAGTCGGGCGGCGTGTTCGATCTGGCTGACCGCATCCGTGCGGCGTCCAGCATCAAGCCAGTCTGGGCCGTGGCCAATGACATGGCCTTCTCGGCGGCCTACGCATTGGCGTCTGCGGCCAGCAAGGTATTCGTGTCGCGCACCGGTGGCGTCGGCTCGATTGGCGTCATTGCGATGCACGTCGACCAGTCCGAGAAGGATGCCCAGGACGGTGTTCGCTACACAGCGGTCTTTGCGGGCGACCGCAAGAACGACCTCAACCCGCACGAGCCCATTTCCAGCGAAGCCCACGCCTTTCTCAAGGGCGAGGTCAATCGCGTCTACAGCCTGTTCGTCGAGACGGTGGCCCGCAACCGAGGCATCGATGCCTCTGCCGTGCGCGACACCGAAGCCGGGCTGTTCTTCGGGCAAGCCGCCGTTGCCACTGGGTTGGCCGATGCCATCGGCACCTTCGACGACGCGCTTGCCCAGCTTTGCGAATCCGTTTCCCCACTCCCGAATCTGGCGGCAAGCCACTCGGGCTCTTTCCGCAACCTCCAGATGGAGTCATCAATGAATGATCGAACCGACCCCGCTGCTCCTGATCGGCTTGCTGCTGATCCTGCTGGCAGTTTTTCTCAACCGGCGGCCGCCACCGCCATGACCGTGGCCGATGCAGTAGAGGTCGCCCAGACCTGCACCCTGGCCGGGCGAACCGACCTGATCGCGGGCTTCCTCGAAGCGAAAGCTTCACCAGCCAAGGTGCGCAGCCAGTTGCTGGCTGCGCAGGCTGAAGCCAGCCCCGAGATCGTCAGCCGCATCTCCCCCGATGCCGCTGCTTCCACCGCCGCCAGCAACCCGCTGCTCGATGCCGCGAAGCAGCTCGCCGCCAAGTCCGCATCACTGAAAAAGGAGATCTGAGATGCCCACCGTGTTTTCTGAATCGATGAACCTGGGCGACCTGCTCAAGTACGAGGCCCCAAACCTCTACTCGCGCGACCGCGTCACGGTGGTCGCGGGCCAGACCCTGCCGCTGGGCGCGGTCGTCGGGATGGTCACTGCCAGTGGCAAGGTCAAGCAGATCGACCCCTCGGCCACCGACGGCAGCCAGTACGCCGCAGGTGTGCTGATGCAGAAGTGCGATGCCCATCTGGCGGATCGCGATGACGGCCTGATGGTGGCGCGTCACGCCATCGTCGCCGACCACGCGCTGCAGTGGCCCACCGGCATCACCACCGCCGAACAGCAGGCGGCCGTTGCCCAGCTCAAAGCGCTGGGTGTCCTCGTTCGCCAAGGAGTCTGACCATGCAGAACATCTTCGAAAACCCCGCCTTCTCGATGTCAGCGCTCACCGCCGCCATAAACTTCCTGCCCAACAACTACGACCGCCTGAGCGCAATGGGCCTGTTCGTCGACAAGCCGCAGCGCTTTCGCTCGGTGATCGTCGAAGAGCAGAACGGTGTGCTCACGCTGTTGCCGACCATGCCCCCAGGTTCGCCCGGCACCGTGGGCGTGCGCGGCAAGCGCAAGGTGCGCTCGTTCACCATCCCCCACATCCCGCACGACGACGTGATCCTGCCCGAGGAAGTCCAGGGCATCCGCGCCTTCGGTTCCGAAACGGAACTGCAGACAGTGGCGGGCGTAATGGCGCAGCACCTGCAGACGATGCGCAACAAGCACGCGATCACGCTGGAGCATCTGCGCTTCGGTGCGCTCAAGGGCTTGATCCTCGACGCTGACGGCAGCGTGATCTACAACCTCTACAACGAGTTCGAGATCACGCCGAAAACCTTCACCTTCAATATCGCCGATCCTGAGAACGGCTGGGATGTGAAGAAGGCTTGCCTGGACGTCGCCCGGTACGTCGAGGACAACCTGCAAGGCGAACGGATGAGCGGCCTGCACGCCTTCGTTGGCGAGGACTTCTTCGATGCGCTGACGGGGCACGACGAGGTCAAGCTGGCCTACAACCGCTGGCAAGACGGACAGGCGCTGCGCACCGATATGCGCGCGGGTTTCACCTTCGCCGGTATCACGTTCGAAGAGCATCGCGGCCGCGCGGTCGCCCCGGGCAGTGCCGTGCGTCGACCGGATCGAAATCGACGCGACATCAGCCGACTGGCTGATCACGCACGGCATCGCCAACCCGGAGCCGACTGTCCACGCCCGAGAACCCATCACTGACCTTGAACCCAAACCCCTCCAACGCAAGGAACCCAAGCAATGAGCACCTACGCCAGTTTTCAAGGCCGCGTATTCCTCGGTAAGCGCGACATCGACGGCCTTCCCATCGAAGTGCGCTCGCCCGGCAACGTTGCCGAGCTGAAGCTCTCCCTCAAGACCGACGTGCTGGAACACTACGAGAGCCAGACCGGCCAGCGCTCGCTCGATCACCGGATGGTCAAGCAGAAGTCCGCCACCGTGAACCTCACCATCGAGGAGTTCACCAAGGAGAACCTTGCGCTGGCCCTCTACGGCAACCACGTCGTCGGCACGCCGGGCACGGTCACCGCCGAGCCGGTGGGCGGTGCCACGCCGATTGCAGGCGACCGCTACTTCCTGGCCCACCCGAAGGTCTCGTCCCTCGTCGTCGTGGATTCGGCTGGCACGCCCGCGACCTTGGTCTTGGGCACCAACTACACCGCTGACGTGGACTTCGGTGCCCTCCAGTTTCTGGACACCACCGGCTTCACCGCGCCGTTCAAAGCCAGCTACACCCTGGCGCAGTTGCGCGGCTTCGTCGCAGCGACCGCACGCACCGACGCGGCACGCGATGCGCGGCTGCTGTCAGTGATTGCCATCGGCACACGCGGCGATGCCCGCCACCTCGACCAGACCCTCGACCGACTCACCGACAAGGCCGCCGACCGTGCCTGAAGACCATGCGCATTTCCGTCCAAATCGATAGCGCCGCAGCCCAGGCGCAATTGCGCCGCTGGGGCGGGGAATTCCGCGTCAAGGTCAAGAAGGCGGTGTCGCGGGCGATTGCCAGCGAGGCGGTCGAACTCAAGCAGGACGTGCGCAGCCACGTTGCGAGCCAGATGGCCGTGGTCAAGAAGTCCTTCCTCAAGGGCTTCACCGCCAAGGTGCTGGACAAAGACACGAACCGACTGCCTGCGCTCTACGTGGGTTCGCGCATTCCGTGGTCGGGGATGCACGAGACCGGCGGCCAGATTGCCGGGCGGATGCTGATTCCACTGAACGGTCGGGTGGGCCGCAAGCGCTTCAAGGCGCAGGTGGCCGAGCTGATCGTCGGAACCGTGAAGGAGAAGGGTCAGCCAGACCAGCCCGTGGTGCGGCGGGTGCAACTGATCAGCGAGAACACGCGCGTCCTGGTGGCCGAGACCTGGAGCGACACCACGGGCGCGTACCGGTTCGAGCTGATCGACCCGGCCCAGAGATACACCGTGGTCAGCTACGACCACAAGCAGATGTACCGCGCCGTGATCGCGGACAACCTTCACCCGGAGATGATGCCGTGACCGTTGCCATCACTGTCGAACACAACGAGGCGCGGCTGACGGGCACCCTTGCGTTCCTGGATGCGGGCAGCAGCCCGGCGCGTTTGCGCATCTACGGCGGCACGCGACCGGCTACACCGGCGACGACGCCGACGAGCGCGATGCTGGTCGAGATCAGGCTCACCAAGCCTGCAGGCACGATTGCAGGCGGGCTCCTGACGCTGGCGCAGCAGGAGGATGGCTTGATCACCAGCACCGGCGTTGCTGCGTGGGCGCGGCTGGTCAATGGCAACGAAGTCACGGCGCTGGATCTGGACTGCAGCGGCACCGACGGCAGTGGCGACGTGAAGCTGGCCAGCACCAACCTCTATCTGGGTGGTGATGCCCGGATGGTGTCGGCGATCCTGGGGTAGACCGTGCCGAGTGCATCCAGCGAATTGACGCTGGCCGCTACGCTGCCAGCACCCGAAGTCAGCATCGCGTTCGGCCCACCTCTGGTTAACCTGCTGTTCGATCAGCCTGCTGCCAGCGACGCCAACTTGGTGTTCGGCGCGGGCTTCGTCGCACCGCGCGACGACGTGGTGGTGCTGGCCAGCCTGCCGCTGCCGGTTGTCTCGATCAAGTTCATCCCGCCAGCGCGGGCCGAATTGCTGGCAGAGCTACCTGCCTTGACGGTCAGCACGTTGCTGCTGCGCCCGAGCATGCCCTTGGACGTTGTGGGCGCAAGTCTTCCCGGTGTCGTGTTCTCCGGCGAGGTTAGGTACTACTCGCGCACGCAGCGACCGACGGTTGGTCAGACCGCTCACCCTTGGCAGGTGGCGAGGCAGACCGAGGATGGTGCCGCTCAGGGCCAGCAGGACGCTGCCGCAACGCCCGCTGGCTGGGCCGCGTTCTGGCGGCGTTGCCTGCGAAAGCCGAAGCGCTGGTCGCGGGTAGCGCATCCGGGCCCGTCGAGCTTGTGGCCAGCGTCAACGGCACCGCATTTCGGGTTCTGGCCGAGAGCATCAGCCGCGAGCGCATCTTTGGAGACGCGAGCATCCGCATTTCCGGACGAGGACGCAACGCTGTTCTGGCCGCGCCCTACGCGCCGGTGATGACGTTTTCGAACACCGAGGGCCGAACCGCACGGCAGTTGATGGACGACGTGCTCACGGTCAACGGCATCCCGCTGGGCTGGGCGGTCGATTGGGGCCTGACGGACTGGAACGTCCCCGCCAATGCGTTCGCGCAGCAGGGATCGTGGATCGACGCACTGACCGCCATTGCCGGTGCTGCAGGTGGCTACTTGATTCCGCATCCATCGGCCCAGAGCATCCGCGTGCGTCATCGCTACCCGGTGGCTCCTTGGGAGTGGAGCACCGTCACACCTGACTTCGTGTTGCCGGTCGATGCCGTCGCCCGGGAGTCGCTGCGCTGGCTGGAAAAGCCTGCGTACAACCGCGTGTTCGTTTCCGGGCAGGACGTCGGCGTGCTCGGGCAGGTGACCCGGGCCGGGACTGCCGGAGATGTGCTGGCACCGATGGTCGTCGATCCGTTGATCACCGAGGCCGCCGCCGCGCGTCAGCGTGGCATCGCGGTGCTGGCCGACACCGGTCAACAGCTCGAGGTCAGCCTGCGCCTGCCGGTGCTCGCAGAGACCGGGATCATCGAGCCCGGCGCATTCGTGGAGTACCAGGACGGCAGCGTCACGCGACTGGGCATCGTCCGCGCGACCCAAGTGGAAGCCGGGATGCCCGAGGTCTGGCAGACGCTGGGAGTGCAGGCCTATGCATAACCTCTACGAGCAGTTTCGCCAACTGATCCCCGACCCGCCGCTGCAGGCGGGCACCGTGATCGACGTCGGCTCTGGCGTGGTCACGGTCGCATTGCCCGGTGGCGGCCGAATCAAGGCGCGGGGCACTGCGGCCATTGGCCAGAAAGTGTTCGTGCGCGACGACGCCATCGAAGGCATCGCGCCCAGCCTGACGCTCGAAATCATCGAGATCTGAAACCCAACTGATTCAACCCTGAGACCCGCCCTGATGCTCGCGCATCGGGCGGGTTTCGCATTTCTGGAGCACGCAAATGAACGCACCGACTGTGACGGAGGGCATGGTGACCATGCCCAAGGACGAATTCGAAGAACTGCTGGAGCGCGTCGCCGAACGCGGCGCTCGCCACGCGCTGGCTGACGTGGGCCTCGACGGCGAAGACGCGGCCAGCGACATCCGCGAGCTGCGGGGCCTGCTGGAGGCGTTCAACACGGCCAAGCACACCGCGTGGCAGACGGTGGTCAAGGTGATCACCACCGGCTTCCTGCTGGCGCTGGTCGCAGGCGCAATCATCAAGCTCAAGGTGTTCGGAGGTGGCCAATGATCGAGACACTGCTCGGTGGCCTCCTGGGCGGGGCCTTCCGTCTCGCGCCCGAACTGCTCAAGTGGCTCGACCGCCAAGGCGAGCGTGGTCACGAACTGGCGATGCAGGACAAGGCGCTGGAGTTCGAAAAGTTGCGTGGTGCGCAGCGCATGGCCGAAATCGGTGCGAGCGCCGATGCGGCGTGGAACGTCGGAGCCATCGATGCGCTGCGCGACGCCGTCCGCACCCAGGGTGAGAAGACCGGCGTGCGCTGGGCCGACGCGCTCTCAACCAGCGTGCGTCCAGTGATCACCTACTGGTTCATGGCCCTGTACTGCGCTGCCAAGACGGCGGCATTTGTGGCTGGCGTGACCGCTGGTGCTGGCTGGGGCACGGCCATCCTGCACGCCTGGACGGAAGCCGATCAGGCGCTGTGGGCTGGTGTGCTGAACTTCTGGTTCCTCGGGCGCGTGTTCGACCGGGTTCGTTCGTGACCAGCGTACCGAAAACGGCCATCGAGCTGGCCATGCGATTCGAGGGGTTCCACCGCGTGCCGAAGGCCGATCCTGGACGCGCGCACCCGTACATCTGCCCGGCAGGGTACTGGACGATTGGCTATGGCCATCTCTGCGAGCCGAAGCATCCGCCGATCAGCGAAGCGGAAGCAGAGGTCTATCTGGCGCGCGACCTGCAAACCGCGCTCTCCGCGACGCTGCGTTACTGCCCGGTGCTTGCCGCCGAACCCGAAGGGCGACTTTCGGCCATCGTGGACTTCACCTTCAACCTTGGCGCGGGGCGGCTGCAGACGTCGACGCTACGGCGGCGCATCAATCAGCGAGACTGGGATGGCGCGGTTCGCGAGTTGCGCCGGTGGGTCTTCGGTGGAGGGAAAACATTGCCAGGACTAGTTGCAAGAAGGGCGGCCGAGGAACGCCTACTCTTGAGCTGACTAGGCGTCTCCCGACCTTTCGAGACCACCTTCCGCTCGCACGCTGTTCGACAAACGCCAGCGAATCTGTGAATCAACTTCTAAGCGCTCAAAGAGATCAGGGCGCCGATAGACATAGCCGCGTATTGCAGGAGCCTTCACCTCATATCCCACGATAGTCGACGCGCGCTGCGTGATCTCGCCAAACGTCAGGGAGGGCCACTCTACCCTTGGGCTGGCAGGCCACATCGCCTGAACGATCGCGTCTAGGACAGAAACGGCTTTCCCTCGCCTGCTCTTGGCGAAGCTTGGCAGGTCGCGGCGCTTGTTCACATTGCCTCCAAAGCTTGCTTGAAAGATCTTGCCAGAGAGACGTGGCCGAGATCCCACACGCGCGCTGACCAAGATGAATTGTGCTTGTAAGCGGCGGATGATAAGCTTTCACGCTTAATCAATAAAGCCCACTCATCCCTGATGCCCAACTCAATCCAGATCGATGTCTTTATTGACGGAGAAGAAACTCCCTTTCTTGATGATATCAAGGCACTTTGGATTAACCGATGGGCGAAAAACTATTCGTCACTAGGCACACTTTGCTTCAATTCCCCCGTCAACGTCAAGGGGCAGGCTGGCATAGCCGGACTGCCACCGAACCTGACACAAGCCTTCGAAATTCGAAACCCAGATATCTTCTTCACTGCCCGCTTGGGTGGAGAAAAAATCGCATTGGGTGGTATAGAAATCACAGTGCATTCGCCTGACGGATCGAATGTTGAGAAAAGATACCCTTTCATTTGGGCTGGTCGAAAGCATGACTTTACCGCGTTCGTCGTGAGCCCCTACATGAAAACCAGGGCTGGTGGGCAAGTCAACAAACTTCCCAATCGCCATTCTGCGAGAAATCTGGATTTCATTGACGAGTGGATGGTGAAAGCCTCGCCTGTTGCGCCATTGCATCAGATTATTCCAATAATGGAACTGCAAGAGGACTATGAGTCGGCAAGAAAAATATTGAAGGTTGATCTTCTTCCCTTGGCTGATCTCTCGGGATATTTTTGCGATCTACTTGCAGAGAAAATAAAGCCAAAATCTTCTGAAAATAGAATATCAAAGTTCGTAGTCGATATTAAGAAGGTGGCTACGGCCTGCAAGAGCGTCACTCGCTATACCAAGCCATCAAGTTTTATCGAGCAAGGTAACCGATGGATTCAAATCTACAACACCCGACCGGATTCGGGGCACTGGGAAAGAGGTGAGGGACAGTTCGATTCAATCGATGGTCGGCTCATGTTTACGCTAGACGAGGCGGAGATCAAGGGGCTAAACAAGGCACTTGAATTCTGGATGCCTCAGTTGTCAAGCGGTCACGCTTGGGTAGTAGAACAAGTTGAACGTGACCATGGAAGCAAGCGACTCAGAAATATAGTAAAAGTCCTCAGCAAATACATGAAAGTGAAGTTTGCTGACGATCTGACTCCTGATGACTTAAAGATACTTCAAAATAATCCTGGACTAACACTGGAGCGGCTGGATTGGGCTAGCGGAATCCTTCATATTGCTGCGCTTGTAGGCACGAGCAGCCCTGCGGCCATCGCACGGGCAGGACTCAAATCGCCAAGCAGCAAGACGGTTTCCGATGTTCAGCGAGTGCTTGAAAGTAATACTACTTTCATCAGCACACACCGCCTGTACGAAACAGCTTGGGCTGAATCATTTAAAAAGGGGGTGCTCGCTACTCCTTCGGGGTCAACCGTTCTCGCTCCGAGAATTCCTGAGTCTCAGTTTTCCATCAAGTGCGATTTTGGCAATCGCCAAGTATTTTTCGCCGGAGATTGCACCAAGGCGCAATTGATGGCGATTCGGCAACTTCACCGCCAGTGTTTTGAGTGATATGGCTGGCCAAGGAAAAACAACGAGGCTTTATGCCACTCGATTGACTGATGAGGGATGGAAAGTCCTGTTTATTTGCATACCAAACTCGCCTCATGTGGGGGTGGTTCCAATACCGACCTCACACGGGGTTAGCAAGCAGAGATATCCTGACATTGCGGCGTTAAAAAATGATCAACTTCTGCTTGTCGAAGTTGAGATGTGTCTCTCGGATGCCGTTTCGCAGGATATTGTTCTTCGCTTCAATGAGATGCGACAAGCCTTGGGAAACCCCGCTTTATATCGCAGTTGGAGTCAGAGGGTTGGGTTGGTGAGTGGGCATGAAATGCCACTCACCCCAAGAATAGAATCTAGGCTTCTACTAGTCAACGGATTTGACGAGCGATCCATTAATTTCGTCAAGTCCTTGGAATTGCACAACATCTCCGTTGAGCGCGCCTAGAAAAACATAATTTCAAGATTGAAATCTGTCTAGAGATTGACACTATCGATAAGTTCTTCGATGCCAACTTGAATTCCGTCGCTGTCGACGACCGACGTGTGCATATAGTCGTCGAGCACCAACGGGAAGACGGCCATCGAGAGCGCCACTGGATCAGCATCCAATTCAGGATGCTTAGTTTTCAGCTGCGCCATCCTGTCTGAAGCCATTGCCCTGAAGGACTGCGCATCGACCGTGGTTGGAGGAGTATTTTTCTTCTCCGCAGGCCGTAAGGCGAGCACGCACGATACGCCGAGCGCGTCGACTCTGCTGTGTTGAAACTTCGACTGTCGCTCGGTATGTATCGGCCATGACACTGTGACACGCAATCCCGAGCTTCGGATTGCTTCGAAAAGCGCAATCCATGCTTTGAGTTCCTTGTGTCCATACATGAGGATGATGAGACCATCGTCGGTAAGCGTTCGCCTTGCCTCGGTCAAGCAAGCGGACATTTTTAGGGCAAAGAAGCTTCCGGTCTTTGGTGCAGGAGCCAGCTTATGTTTTCGGTCTACGATGAGTTCCTGAGCTTTTGGGGTGACATCAGGTGAGAACCACTCAGAAAAATCCTTCTGGAGTAGTTTTTTAGTCCACGGATAAAAGAAATCGCTCAAATATGCATAAGTAATTGAGTCAAAGTATGGCGGGTCTATTACTACGAGATCTAAAGATTGATCGGGGATTGATGTTTTGGCAGCATCGGCTTGATTCACTTCAGCGCGATGCGGTATTGATCTGAGATGCTCCAAAGCTTTTATGATCCACTTGCTCGAGCTTATCCAGCCACCAGCTCCCGCGCTGCCTGGGGGTATCTCGACATAGTTCCACACCATCGAGATCGCCTGCCTAACGAAGATATTGGCCGGGAAGGCGCCATTGGACTGCCACCATGAGTGACGATTGCTATAGATTGCAACTTTGTTCATGATCATTAGCAGTGCAAGATAACGAAATCTAGCCTCCTCCTCAGAATCGCTATTATTATCAATAGCCGCACGACGCTTTGCGATGGCTTGTGTAATTTCTTGAACCGCGCGCCTCTGACGTGGGTTGAAGAGGTCAAATACTGTTCTGATACCGTACTGAATCGCCCAAAGATGACGAATGCCATTCATATCAAGGGGCAGATGCAGATCAACGAATTCCTCGGGTCGATCAGAGTCATGATCGATTACGCCAGAAGTTCCCTGAAGGTCTAAAGGTTTTGCAGGCGCGACGTATTGTCTTTTGCCGTTGACGGTGGTCAGCTTTGCGTATTCAACTTCCCTCAATTGTCCAGCCATGCCCTGGCGCATGATTTCGTCCGTGCCTGTCGGTGTTTCGCAAAATAGACAGGTGGCAGACTTCGATGCAACAGTTCCTGTGTCGGCGTCTAGAAAATCTGCGTCTGAATCAGGCTCGACAACTTCAATGCTCACTGATCCCGTTATCTTCTCTGGTTTGATGCTTAGTGCCTGCTTTTGTCCATTCTTGCTTAACCATTTATTTTGGAAAAGTGGCGTCCACCGCTCACAATGAGGGCACATATAGACCTTTGCCCAAAAATAGGCTAGGTCGTTCTTGTCAGCGTAGTTGGCGGATAAGCTGAAGTTGAATGACTCCGCTACTGAATCTACATCCTCACTGAGTCGCTTGAACGCCTCACGCAAGCTTGAGACCAATGGATGCTATTGGATTCAAGTCCGATGCGTGAGTCCGAAGCCCGAGTCGAAGTGCTTCAAGCGGAATCGACCCTCCGCCTGAAAAGGTATCGGCGAGACTCGGATTCTTGTTTGAGAGGGAAATGATCGTACGCGCCGCCTCCATGAGATGTTGATTGTTTGAATTTCCGAAGTCTGACATTTCGGAAACAAACATCTCGAGCTGTTCTTCTAGACCCGTGATAGTCGGGTAAAGACCATTCAGGGTCTTCCTTACTGCCTTGTTCTTTGAAAGGACTTTAGTGGCTGGTAGGGGGCGCCTTGCCCACCACGTTTGTAGCGTACTGATATGGCCCTGTCGTATCGATTTTTCTCGACGACAACTCGTTGAGATGGATTCAACAGGAAAGAACTCTTCAATTAGTCTTGTCATTTTTTTGTGGATAGTCTTGTGCCAATGTACGTAAGGCTTCTGGCGCAGGAATTCGGTGCCTGAACAGTCGAGCTAGGTCCTTGGCAGAAATCTTCGGAAATGAGTCGCGATGGCCAACGCTTGGGCGCTGTTCGACTATGTAATCCGAAACTTCTGGAGAATTTAGAAACACACAAAGTCCTCGCAGTAGCTCTGGATCGTTTGTGGCATGTTTGATTACCAGGACGTCACCTGCGCAGAGGGCCACTTCCTCTATGAATGTTGCGCCAAGTGACTTGTCTGCCCATATTGGGACACGCCTAACAAAAAGTCGCGGCCCGTCAAATCGATCCAATTCTTTTGGGTGAGCGAGATGGTCTCCATATTTCACCCATAGACGGCCTTTTGCATAGCTATATTTTTTAATGTCACCCGTTCGAAGGCAGGGTAGCCATCCTGGAGAATATTCTTCAGACGAATATGGTTTGGTTTTCAAAGTTTCACCTGTTTGAGGCGGAATCCCATCCCCAACGGCATAAAGCTTTACTCCGGACAAGACACGAAACCCGTCAACTTGGTCTAGTGATTCTTTTTGTCTCTTTTGTGTGTAAGGTTTTCCGCAGTAGTGGTGAACAATTACGTGGCCGGTTGTTACCCCTAAAGGCCGCCCTTTTAGTAGGGTGAACGCTGTATCACTGATGGCATCGGCAAACGAGATCGGCAGCAGAAAGACAAGTTCAGCTCGCCCGGAAAAGTATCTGTCGCACGCCTCGAAGAATCGGACTTCGAGATTCTTCCCGTAAGGAGGGTTGCCGATAACGATGTTTATATTACTCAACAAGGCCAGTTCATCGGTTGCAAATAGCCCGCCATTTAGAACCTGGAGAGTGTCGCAATGTCGTAGCTCTATAGATGGCGATTCGTCGCTGCCTAGCTTCTTAAGGCGTGCCTTCGCTTTTTCAACCATCTCGAAATCGATGTCGAATCCAACTAGATGAATTTTGTTGATCGGTATCCCGTGCTCCAATAGAACTCGTGCCGCTGCTTCGAGAAGTACTCCATCGCCACACGTGGGATCGAAGACCCGCCACGAGGCTTTATCTGTCTTGAAGTATCGGCACATATCAAGCGCCACTTCCTCCGTGGTCATATATTGGCCAAGAGTTCGCTGTTTTGTTTTCTTGTTGTCACTCATACTTTTTAAATCCGTCACGAGCTGCCCTTACAGAAGCTTTTGGACATTCTCGGTACGCCAGTTCCATCCATCTCGGCATTAGCCCTACTGACACTGAAAGTTCGTCAGAATCGCAGTTAAGTAGGGAGGCAAGCGCGCCTAGCAAATCCATGGATGGTCTGCGTTTTCCATTTTCAATTTGCGAGAGAAATGACTCAGAAATGGATAGTCGCTCCGCTGTTTGGCGAAGTGATAGTCCCATCTCAGATCGAAGACGACGGATCATAGACTTTGCTGCTATTGTAAAGTGTCCGGATAAGGTACCATACTATCCGGAGGGTTCGTCACACTTCTTTTTGTGTAACGGATGAACGACCCCGTGATCGCGCGCTGTGCAAGCGTCACATTGGTCATCAACTGATTGAGGAACGATGGCGCGTTACACCGAACACGACACGAGCAAGATCTATCGGGTTGCCGACAGCTTCCGTGCCAACTGCCTCCTGGTCGATGGATCGCTGCTCTTCGATGGGGTGCCCATCTGGCGCGCTGACACGCTGGACCGCATCCACAAGGCATTCGTCGCCACCCCGGATGAGGGCGACCGGTCCTTCACCGTCAAGTTCAAGGATCAGATCGGGCAAGCTGGGCCGGAGGTAATTCGGCTGGCTGCAGAGATCCTGTGCGTCTACTTCTTGTTCCCGTCCAGCGTGGGAGGTGCACGCAAGCGGCAGGTCGTTAACGAGGTTCTTGGGTGGGCTGGAGACAATCTGCCAGAGGGCCACGTTGTGTCCACCGCCTTCTCGAACGGGATCGGTAGCGGCGGTCAGGGCTACAACACTCGTCGACCGTTCGAGATCGCGTTCCTGATTGATCTCGTCATTGCCTGGAAGAAGTTGCCTGCAGAGCGACAGGCCTTGGTTGCGACCGATCCCTGGCTCTTCCAGGAACTCGTCGACAGCATCGAGGACTCGGAGTCCAAGCAGCTACGGCACATGCTGCTCTATTTGCTGTTCCCGGACCACTTCGAGCGCATCGCGAGCGGGAATCACAAGCGCCAGGTCATCAAGGCGTTCTCTGGGCTGGTTGAGTCCGAGCCGGAGGATGAAGATCGCGCAATCCTGGCCATTCGACGGGAGCTCGAGAAGCTGTTGCCGAACAAGCAGCTGGACTTCTACTGGTCACCGCTCGTCGAGGCCTGGTACGACGACAGCGAAGGTGCATCTGAGGGCGCGCCGCTGGAAGTAATCCAGCATAAGAAACAGATCGTTCTTTACGGGCCTCCGGGCACTGGCAAGACATTCCGTGCAAAGAAGCTGGCGGAGCGCGTCATCCGATCGGCAGCCTTGAGGCAGATGGGACCTGCTCGGTACTTCCAGTCGCAGTCAGTTGTTGCTGCGGCCATCCAGAACAACGTCCATCGACTGCAGCTACACCCGGCGTACAGCTACGAGGACTTCATCCGGGCGCTTCACATTTCCAATGGTGGGGGTACCGAGTATCGGGCGGGCTACTTGCCTCGGCTCATCGAGGAAATCGAGAAGAAGCCTCGCTCAGATCGACTACCGCACGTGCTGATCCTCGACGAGATGAACCGGACCGACTTGAGTCGGATGCTTGGTGAGTGCTTCTCGTTGCTTGAGGACCGAAACCAAACCATTGAACTTCCAGCTCTCGACGGTGATGGAGCAGCAATGAAGCTGCGCATTCCGGACGATCTGTTCGTGATTGGCACGATGAATCTGATTGATCAGTCCATCGAGCAGATCGACTTCGCGCTGCGCCGCCGGTTCCTGTGGCTACTGTGCCCGTTTGACTCCGAGGCGCTGGTCGGTGCCGCTCAAGCCAAGTGGCAAGATCTGAAATCGGGTCTGGAGTGGGGCCGCATCGAACCGGACTTTCGCAAATTGGCAGCAGCGGCGGCCGCTTTGAACAGGCATATCCACGACAGCCCGCTGCTTGGCTCGCAGTATGAGATCGGGCACACCTACCTGCTTGACGTGGTCGTGTTCCTGCGCAATTTCCTCGGTGTTCGACCTACACGTAAGCAGAACTACCTTTGGAACAAGAAGGGTGAAGCGCTGGAGCCAGTCGTGCAGGTGTGGAACCTGTCCCTTCGCCCATTGCTGGAACAGTACCTCGCTGGTCTGGACGCAACCGCACGCAATGTCGAGCTCGAGCGACTGTCCAAGGTACTGCTCAAACCATCGGTGGCCGAGTGAGACTTGTCGCGCGTGACTGCTCGCCGCTTGTTCCGCAACCGACGGCGGCAGAAGCCAGCTGGCTACGTAGGCTCGCAAGCAATGTCCAAGCCTCGGATCTTGTCGTCCCCATCTCAGGCGAGAGAGATGAGCATGAACCCATCGTCTACTGTGCCTGGGACGGAACCTGGTGGGCTGGCCGGTACGTCGGCTCGATCTCCTTCGAGGGGCACAGCCTCACCATTGAGCCACGTTTTGGTCTGGCCGCGCTTCGAAATTGGCTCTTTGAAGCAACGTCGGTCGTGCTGACCGACGCGCCCGGAAAACTCCGGGAGAACGAATCGTTTATTGCCCAACTTCTCGCGTCCGTTTGGGCCCATGGCTTCGTCGAGGCGGCTCGGCATGGGCTACCTGCACTTCGCCGCGAAGTGGCGACGAAAGGCGCGACGGTTAGGGGGCGGCTTGATGTCCCCACATCACTGCGCTTGATCGCCACTGGCGGTGGACAAATCGTTTCCATCCGTTCGGAGCGATCGCTGGATCACGCAGCATCCGATGCCATCGTCGCTGCCTACGAGGTTCTGCGACGGTGGCTCGGGGTGCCAGATGGAAAATGGCTGCCTACGCGTGCCAAGGAGCTCCTTCCCCGTCTGATGGCTGTCACCGGTGCGCGACCACGCGTACCTACGAAGGCCGAACTGGACCGGATTCGCTACACGCCGATCACAGCGGGCTTCGCTCCAATCGCGGAGCTTTCGCGGCAGATCGCCAACCGCAGAGGCCTAGCTGCGGACATCGATGCCAGTGGCGAGGCAAAGGGCGTCCTGCTTGACGTTGCGGAGCTGTGGGAGATGTACGTGCTCAGCGTGTTGCGCAAGGCAGCCTCACCGCTGACCGTGACTCACGGTACCCGAGAGAAGGCCGCCACCAAGAAACTGCTCCACAGCGATGTCTCGGGCCAAGGTCTGGGCACATTGATCCCCGATGCCATCCTGCTCTCAGGCGCCGCCATCAAGGGAGTGGTTGATGCCAAGTACAAGTCCCTCCATCCATCTGCCAGCTCACCAAATGGGGCGCAGCGCGACGACCTGTACCAGATGGCCGCCTACTTGGGCCGCTTTCAAGCACCCGTCGGAACAGAGACCTGGGGCCTATTGGCGTATCCCTTCGACCCATCAAAACCGGATACGCCCAATGCCGAGCAGAACAGCCCATGGAGCCTCGACGACCGGAAGAAGATCGGCTTCGCCACTTTGCCCCACAACCCTGCTGACGCAGTGGCCAAGCTGCGTTCCTTGGTAATGCGAATGGCTACTCCTGTCGCTTTGCCTGCAACGGCTTGAAGTTAAGGTCGTCCACGGCTTGCGCGATGCCCCACCACTTGTGGCCGATTCGTCGAATCTGCGGACTCAAGGCCAAGGCGTTACTATCTGGTTCTGATTGCGGACGCGGGTTCGGTTCCGTGTTCCACCACCATATAAGAAGGCCCGGAAAATCTCCGGGCCTTTTCTTTTGCCTGAAATCCCCAATCCACGCGGGGTTGCGGGCATTGAGGCGGCGGGTACCAACCTGCCAGAAGG
>JFJP01005493.1_pt1 | contig 31085 bp, 25 predicted proteins | sample 431651 | NCBI WGS metagenome assembly JFJP01 (sample SAMN02602958, study PRJNA72255) | Microbial mat metagenome, whole genome shotgun sequencing project. | biome: fresh water; feature: sink hole; material: water; isolation source: purple microbial (photo- and chemosynthetic) mats found in... | reverse complement strand
TTATCGATGGCAACAAGCGCACCGCGTTTGTGGCCGTGGAGCTGTTTTTGGCGTTGAACGGCTTCGATCTGGTGGCCGATGATGCAGGCTGCGTGCTGACCATGCTCGATGTCGCCGCCGGCGAGATCGAGGAAACGGCGTTTGCTGCCTGGATTCGATCGCATAGCGTGTCGCGTTGATGGGGTGCAAGGTGCCGGCGATGTTGCGCTTTGGCCCGCAAAATTGGGGTCAGAGCCCAATTCGGGGATGCGTTGGCGACGAATTGACAAGTAGTGGGCCGAATTGGGATCCGACCCCAAATTTGCTGCAGCGGCGCTCAAAATTGCTGCACTGAGGTCAAAACAAAAAGTAGCGTTGTGTCATCGGCAGGCTGGCTGCGGCTTCGCAGGTCAGCAGTTGGCCATCCGCGCGCACGCTGTAGGTCTGTGCGTCGATCTCCATTTGCGGCAAGTAGTGGTTGTGAATCATGTGCTGCTTGCGCACTCCCCGGATGTTTTTCACGGCGCTCAGGGTTTTGCTCAGGCCAAAGCGCTCTTTGATGCCGGCGTTCAGCCCGGCTTGCGACACAAAGGTGAGCGAACCACGCGCCACAGCGCCACCAAAGGCGCCAAACATCGGGCGGTAATGCACCGGCTGCGGGGTGGGAATCGACGCATTCGGGTCGCCCATCGCCGCCAGCGCGATAAAGCCGCCTTTCAATACCAACGCGGGCTTGACGCCAAAAAACGCCGGCTTCCACACCACCAGGTCGGCCCATTTGCCGACCTCAACGCTGCCCACCTCGTGGCTGATGCCATGGGCAATCGCCGGGTTGATGGTGTACTTGGCAACATAGCGCCGGGCGCGAAAGTTGTCGTTGCGCTGCTCGTATTCCAGCAGTTTGCCTGCACCCCGGTCTTCGCCCAGCACCAGCGGCGGGGCCAGCCAGCCGCGCTGCGCCTTCATTTTGCTGGCGGTTTGCCAGGTGCGGATGACCACCTCGCCAACGCGGCCCATCGCCTGACTGTCGCTGCTCATCATGGAAATTGCGCCAAGATCGTGCAGCACGTCCTCGGCGGCAATGGTCTCCTTGCGGATGCGGCTCTCAGCAAACGCCAGGTCTTCGGCAATGCCAGCGTCCAGGTGGTGGCAGACCATCAGCATATCGACGTGCTCGTCGAGCGTGTTGACGGTGTAGGGCATGGTCGGGTTGGTGCTGCTGGGCAAAAAGTTGGCTTCGCCGACCACTTTCAAAATGTCGGGGGCGTGGCCGCCGCCTGCGCCTTCGGTGTGAAACGCGCACAGGCCTCGGCCCTTGGTGGCGGCGATGGTGTTTTCGACGAAGCCCGATTCGTTGAGCGTGTCGGAGTGGATGGCCACCTGCACATCCATCGCGTCGGCCACGTCCAGGCAGTTGCTGATGGCCGCGGGCGTGGTGCCCCAGTCTTCGTGCAGTTTCAGGCCAATGACTCCGGCTTGCACCTGTTCTTGTAGCGCGCCAGGCAAACTGGCATTGCCCTTGCCAAGAAAACCAAGGTTCATCGGGAAGGCATCGGCAGCCTGCAACATGCGTTCGATGTTCCACGGCCCCGGCGTGCAGGTGGTGGCAAAGGTGCCGGTGGCAGGTCCGGTGCCGCCGCCCATCATGGTCGTCACGCCGCTGGCCAGTGCCTCTTCAATCTGCTGCGGGCAGATGAAATGGATGTGGCTGTCGATGCCGCCGGCGGTGACGATGCTGCCCTCGCAGCTGATGACTTCAGTGCCGGGGCCGATGATGATGTCCACGCCGGGCTGGGTGTCGGGGTTGCCAGCCTTGCCTATTGAAACGATGCGCCCGCCCTTCAGACCAATGTCGCACTTGACGATACCCCAGTGGTCGAGGATCAGCGCGTTGGTCATCACCGTGTCCACAGCGCCTTCAGCGCGGGTGCGCTGGCTTTGCGCCATGCCGTCGCGGATGGTTTTGCCGCCGCCAAACTTGACCTCTTCGCCATAGCTGCCAGCGCGAAGGGTGTAGTCTTGTTCGACTTCGATCAGCAGGTTGGTGTCGGCCAGGCGAACCCGGTCGCCCACGGTGGGGCCAAAGATTTCTGCATAGGCGCGTCGGGCGATGGTGGCCATATCTGACTTTCTTAACTTTCTTGCTTGTTTGGGTTGCTGCTGCCGTTGCAGCGCCTATCAACTCTGTGTCAGGCAGCCCTGGGTCAGCCCGCGAAAGCCGAACACCACGCGCTCGCCGGCGTAGTCCACCAATTCCACCGTGCGCTGCTGGCCGGGCTCAAAGCGCACTGCCAGACCCGAGGCGATGTTCAGCCGCATGCCTTGTGCTGCGTCGCGGTCAAAGCTTAGCGCGGCATTGGTTTCGGCAAAGTGATAGTGCGAGCCGACCTGAATCGGCCGCTCTGATGCATTGCTGACCACCAGGGTGCGGGTGCGCCGCCCGGTGTTGAGCGCATGCACGCCGTCGTCGGTGAGAATTTCGCCGGGAATCATGTCGGTGTGCCCTGTTTTCAGGCCATTTGCAGCAGCAAGCTGCCACCCAGCAGCGCTACCGCCGCACCAGCCAAGCGTGCCAGCCAGACATTGGCGTGGCGCAGCGCCCAGCCCAGTGCCAGGCCGCTGAGATGCAGCAAGCCGGTTGCGCAGAGCATGCCCGAGAGCGTCAGCCAGGCATTGGCGTTGCCAGCCAACTCCAGCCCGTGGGCCACGCCATGAAACAGCGCAAACACGCCCACCAGCAGCGCGGCAGCCAACCCGGGGAGCCGTAGTCGCGACACCACCAGCAAGCCCAGCACCAGCAGCGAGGCGGCGATCATCGGCTCCACCCCTGGCAACGCGACGCCTTGCAATCCCAGCACGGCACCCACCAGCAGCAGGCTGGCAAAGCCGGCCGGTCCCCACAGCAGTGCCGACCCGCCACGGCGTGCCGCCAGTGCGCTCCACATCCCAACGGCAACCATGGCGGCCAGGTGATCGAGCCCAAACAGCGGGTGAACAAAGCCCGTGAGGAAACCCGGGTGGCTGTGCGCGTCAACGCCCGTATGGGCTGTAGCGAAGGTGGATGCTGCGCTAGCAGCTATGAAAAACATAGTCTTTAAGGTGCTGGATGACTTCATGGCAATGGGCTCCAAAATGGGAAAGGGTTGCGGGGACTGGCAGGGCCAGTGCTAAACAATCGGCTGATGCACGGTGACCAGCTTGGTGCCATCGGCAAAGGTGGCTTCCACCTGAATGTCGGGAATCATCTCGGCAATGCCGTCCATCACCTGCGCACGGCTCAGCACGCGGCGGCCCAGGCTCATCAGTTCGGCCACGGTTTTGCCATCGCGCGCGCCCTCGAGAACCGCCGCGCTGATCAGCGCCACGGCTTCAGGGTAATTGAGTTGCAGGCCACGCGCCAGGCGACGCTCGGCCAGCAGGGCGGCGGTGAACAACAACAGCTTGTCTTTTTCACGAGGAGCAAGTTCCATTTCGTTTCACTCAATGCTTTGATTAGTTGGCTCGTGCGGCCGCAAAGGCCGGCCGAACACGAGGAGCAAGTTCCATTTCGTTTCACTCAATACATTGACAATTTACTCGTACGGCTGCAAAGGCAGGCCGAACAACGGGTGTGAGTTCCATGCACGGCATTATGCAAAACTTGTGCCGCCGGTGCTGACCTGAATCTAGCATCCCAAGGCAGCACTTGGCTGCGTCGTTCATGCTTTGAGTGGGCCTGTATGCCCATGAAGGCCAGGTGAACCTCGCGGCGTGGCACGAAAACTGCAGTTTGTCAGCGTGACCCACTCGCCCGTTTCTGCCAACCCACCCTTTGATGCCAATGCGCCGCAGCGCATCACCCTGGTGCGGCGCAATTACAACGGTTGGGTGGCCAGCGAAACCATGGAAGATTACGCGTTGCGCTACACGCCGCAGCGCTTTAGGCAGTGGTCAGAATGGCGCGTGGCCAATACCGCGTTTGGCGCAGCGTCGTTTCTGATTCTGGAGGCGGTGGGGGCCACGCTGCTGGTGCAGTATGGCTTTGTCAACGCCTTCTGGGCGATTCTGGCCACCGGCTTGATCATCTTTTTGGCCGGCTTGCCCATCAGCGTCTATGCCGCGCGCTATGGTGTTGATATGGATTTACTCACCCGTGGTGCCGGTTTTGGCTACATCGGCTCGACCATCACCTCGCTGATCTACGCCTCGTTCACTTTCATTTTCTTTGCGCTGGAGGCCGCCGTGATGGCTTACGCGCTGGAATTGGCGCTCGATATCCCACCGCGCTGGGGTTATCTGATCTGTGCGCTGGTGGTGATTCCGCTGGTCACCCACGGGGTGTCGGCCATCAGTCGACTGCAAGTGTGGACGCAGCCTCTGTGGCTGGTGATGCTGGTCGTGCCATTTGCCTATGTGCTGATGCGTGACCCGGGGGCATTTGCCGGGGTCACGCACTATGTTGGTGAAAAGGCCGGTGCTGCCGGGTTTAGTCTGCCCTTGTTTGGTGCGGCATTGACGGTGGGTGTAGCCTTGATGACGCAGATGGGCGAGCAGGTGGACTATTTGCGCTTCATGCCCCCAGTCACGGCCACAAGCAAGCGCCGCTGGTGGCTGGGCGTGCTGGCAGGCGGCCCGGGCTGGGTGTTACTGGGGGTGCTGAAAATGCTCGGTGGCGCACTGCTGGCGTATCTGGCCATCGGGCATGCGGTACCGGCAGAGCGTGCGGTGGATCCCAACCAGATGTACCTGGCGGCCTACGAGTATGTTTTTCCGCACTACGGATCGGCGGTGGCGGCCACGGCGCTGTTTGTGGTGCTGTCGCAGCTCAAGATCAATGTCACCAACGCCTACGCCGGTTCGCTGGCGTGGAGCAACTTTTTCTCGCGCCTGACGCACAGTCACCCGGGGCGCGTGGTGTGGGTGGTGTTCAACACGCTGATCGCGTTTGTGCTGATGGAGCTCAACGTGTTTGCCGCGTTGGGTGATGTGCTGGGGCTGTATTCCAACCTGGCGATTGCCTGGATGATGGCGGTGGTGGCCGACCTGGTCATCAACAAGCCGCTGGGCCTGTCGCCGCCGGGCATCGAGTTCAAGCGCGCGCACCTGTACGACATCAACCCGGTCGGGGTGGGCGCCATGGCGCTGGCATCGCTGCTGTCGATCAGCGCCTACCTCGGGCTGTTTGGCCCCATGGCACAAGCGTTTTCAGCGTTGATCGCCATGGTGACGGCGCTAATTACTTCTCCATTGATAGCGCTGGCGACGCGCGGCAAGTACTATTTGGCGCGTCCGGATGAGCAAGCATGCGATCCCGTGCCAGTTGCCGCGGGCAACGACCAGCGTCTGAAAGTGCAGCGCTGTGTCATCTGCGAACGCGACTACGAAGCCCCCGACATGGCGCATTGCCCGGCTTATCAGGGGACCATCTGCTCGCTGTGTTGCACGCTGGATGCGCGCTGCGGTGACCTGTGCAAACCCCACGCGTCGCTTGCCAGCCAGTGGCAGGCAGCGTTGCACTGGTTGTTGCCCAGACCCGCATGGGCACACCTTGACAAGGGGCTGGGCACGTTCTTGTTGCTGATGCTGGTGATCGCGCCGCTGCTCGCCAGCGTGATGGGGCTGCTGTATCACCAGGAATCTCAGGCCCTGAACCAGCAGGTGTTTGAGGCGCAAACGCTTGACATCGCGCAGGCGGCGTTGCGCTCGGGCTTTGTCAAGGTTTTTCTGGCGCTGATCCTGATTGCCGGCCTGGTCGCGTGGTGGGTGGTGCTGGCGCATCAGAGCCGCCGGGTGGCGCAGGAGGAATCCAACCGCCAAACCAGCCTGCTGCAGCGCGAGATAGCGCTGCACCGGCAAACCGACCTGGCACTGCAGCACGCCAAACAGGTGGCTGAGCAGGCGCGCGCCGCTGCCGACCACGCCAACCAGGCCAAAAGTCGCTACATCAGCGCCATCAGCCACGAACTGCGCACGCCGCTCAACAGCATTCTGGGCTATGCGCAGTTGATGGGTGAAGATGCCAGCATTCCGCCGCACCGCAAGCAGGCGGTCAGTGTCATCAAGCGCGGCGGCGAGCACTTGCTCTCGCTGATCGAGGGCACGCTGGACATCGCCCATATCGAGGCCGGGCGCCTCACCCTGAACGTCAAACCCATGCAGTTCGCTGAACTGATGGCCGACATTGCCAGCCTGTTTGAACTCGAAGCGCAGGCCAAAGGACTGGAATTTCGCTGTGATATCGCCCCCACACTGCCGCTGGTGGTGCGGGCTGATGAAAAGCGTGTACGCCAGATTCTGATCAATCTGCTGGGCAATGCGCTGAAGTTCACGGCGCAGGGCCACGTGCTGCTGCGGGTGCGCCATGCGCGCGAAATGGCGTTGGTGGAGGTGGAAGACACCGGCCCCGGCTTGTCACCGCAAGAATACGAGCGCATTTTTGAGCCGTTCACCCGCGCCCAAGACAGCGTCAATATGCCGCCAGGTGCCGGCCTGGGGCTGACGATTGCCAAGATGCTGACCGACCTGATGGGCGGCGAGATGTCGGTCAGCAGCACCCTGGGTGAGGGATCGGTGTTCAAGGTCAAGCTGTTCTTGCCCGAAGTGCGACAGGTGAGCAGCGCCAGCGTCTATTCGCCCGCGTCCAGGCACCAGAACCGACTGTTTGTGCGTCTGCCACGGCTGGGCTACGTGGGCCAGCGCCGGCGCATTCTGGTGGTGGACAACGAAGAAGCCGACCGCGAGCTGCTGCTGCAGCTTCTGCAGCCCATTGGCTTTGAGCTGCGGCTGGCTGCCAGCGGGCACGACTGCCTGGACCTGCTGGCAGCAGGCTACCAGCCGGAGGTGATTTTGATGGACCTGGCGATGCCCGGCATTGACGGCTGGGAAACCATCCGCCGCTTGCGCCAGTTACTCAGGGACCGCCCGCAGCCAAAGGTCGCCATCGTGTCAGCCAACGCGTTTGACCGGGGGCTTGACAACGATGTCGGTATTCCTTCGGAAGATTTCATCATCAAACCGGTGCGCCATGCTGATCTGCTGGACTGGCTGGAGCGCCGCCTGAACCTGAGCTGGCTGGACACCCCGACATCCGTCCCGTTGCCCGCAGCGCCGTCACACCCGACCGGCGCGATGGGTCGCCCGTCGCGCCAGCAACTGGCTGATCTTCGCGAACTTGTCGCGCTGGGGTATTACCGGGGCGTGTTGAACCAACTTGACGAGATCGAGCGCCTAAGCCCGCGCTGCAATGTGTTTGCAGATGACATGCGCAGCCTGGCCAAACAGTTCCAGTTCGAAACCATGCTGCAACGCCTGACGAGCTATGCCAATGCCAATTAGTCTGCCCACTGGCGCGCCGATCACCCTGCCCAAGCCGCTGCTGGACCGCACGCTGGATCGCGCCAACAGCGACGTGGTGCTGATCGTGGACGACGTGCCCGACAACCTGGCCATGCTGCACGACGCACTTGACGAGTCTGGCTACACCGTGCTGGTGGCGACGAATGGCGAGGCAGCCATTGCCCGCGCCACGCAAGTGCTGCCCGACATCGTGTTGCTCGACGCCATGATGCCTGGCATGGACGGCTTCGAGGTGGCACGGCGCCTGAAAGCCAGCGCGCAGACCGCACATATTGCTATCATTTTCATGACCGGCCTGACCGACACCGAGTACCTGGTGGCGGCGCTGGAGTGCGGCGGTGTCGATTACGTCACCAAGCCGATCAAGCCCAAGGAGGTGCTGGCGCGCATGGCCGTGCATCTGCAAGGCGCGCGCGAAAAGCGCCAGGCGCGCAGTGCGCTGGATGCCTTTGGGTACGCCAGCATCACCGTGCGGATGAGCGATGGCCGTCTGATGTGGCAAACCCCGCTGGCGCGTGCGCTGTTGCTGCGCTATTACGGCACCGATGCCCCCACCACGCCGATTCCGGTGCTGGCCTGGTTGCGCCGTCATGTGCAGCAGCGCGAAGTGCTGACCGAGCCGCCGCGCCTGAGCATCGAGCAAGGCGCGCAACGTCTGACTTTCCGGCTGCACCAGCAGATCGGCGACAGCGAAGGCGGAGGCGACTGGCTGATCATCATGCAGGAGGTCAGCGACGAAAGCGTGATTGAGGCGATTGCGCTGAGTTTCAAACTCACCCCGCGCGAAGCCGAAGTGCTGTACTGGGTGGTCAAGGGCAAGATCAACCGCGACATTGGCGATATTCTGGGCAGCAGCCCGATGACGGTGAAAAAGCACCTGGAGCGGGTGTTTGCCAAACTCGGCGTGGAAACCCGCACTGCCGCCGCTGCCATGACCATGAGCCGCATCAAACAGCTGCATCCGCAGTTCGAGCGGTAGCTATACGTCATTTTGGCCTCTAACCCTTATGGTGTAAGCGCTAGCCGCTATGTTATTTATAAAACTTTGGTCATGCTTGGCGGCTCATGCAAGTCATCGGCACCCGTGCCAGCCGGCGGATATCGGTCATCATGAAGTGGTGCGACAGTTACGTGGCCGGGCAACTGCTGGATTGGCGAGACAAAGGGGCAATTGCGGCGCTGGTGAGAGCCGACGCACAACCGCTTGCGACCTGCCGATACCGTGCGGGACGCACCGAGCCAAGTGCTCGCCGGCTTATCGGTTATCATGCTTTTCCAGCAACACGACCGTCGCCCAACGATACGTCACCCAGCATTTGCAAACATGCCCTCGGAAATCATCCTGCACGCGTTAGGCCTGCATTTTCACCAACCGACTGACGCGCTGCACCGGCTGCTGCACCAGGATGCGGGTGAGTTGCGGCGAATTTTGCTTTGCTACGAACGGCTGGCGCGCCATGCCCACAAATACGCCTCCACTGCCCGCTTGCATGTGGCGTTTTCTGGTGTTTTGCTGGCGCAGTTGCGCGACCCTGCATTCATCGAGGCCTGTCGTCATCTGGTCGATGTTGCGGCGATTCTCGACAGCCTGCGCAGCGCGCCCAACATCGAATTCGTTGCAACCGGTTATTACCATGCTCCGCTGCCATTGATACCGCCCGAAGACTGGGATGCGCAATTGCAGAACGATCGCACGGCGTTGATCGCCTGGTTGGGGCGCACACCCAAGGGTTTTTTCCCGCCTGCGGGGCAGTTCACGCGGGAGATGATCCCCGCATTGTTGCGCTGCGGCTACGAATATGTGCTTTTGCCGCATGCATCTCTGGCGATGCCAGGCGGTCAGGGTGCAGACCCTTATCGCGCGTACCGGCTGTGTCATGGCAAAGATGTGATTCATGTGGTTCCCTGGGATCAGGGTTTTTCCCATGCCCAGGAGTCCGGGCTGGATGCCGCATGGTTTGCCGATGAGTCACGCAATGGCGTGTCCCTGTCACCCGCGTCGGATGCACCTTACCTGCTCACGACCTGGTCAGATGGCGATGCCGGTGAGTGGTTTCGCAACATGGATGAGGCACATGGCTTCTTCGGCCATTTCTTTTCGCCTTGCATGGAGTTTTGTGAGACTGGCGAGTTTCCGGTTCACCCGGTTCAGCTTGCCGAGCATTTGCACCGCTATCCGCCAACCACCGAAGTCACGCTGGCCGCGACGATGCAGACTGATGCGCTGGTCGCCGGTCTTGACGTGCAGGCGCGGTTGGCGCGGGACAAACTTTTTTCTGTGGTCGGTCGCTATGGGTCGGTGTTGAATGCTGCAGCTCCTGCTGCCACCAGCCCCACGCCAGAACAATTGCGCCAGGCGCGGGAACTGACGCTGCAGGCAGAGCAGAGCAGTTTTTTGCTGGGCGATGCCGGCCAACTCGACGAGATGCTCGGTTTGCTGGCGCGTGCAGAAAGACTACTGGCGTCGCTGCCGTTGAAGAAAGCCGAGCCAGCGCCGGTCAAAGTCTCGGTGCCTGCGCCGTCGGCAACTTTGCCGGTGCAAGCTTTGCAACAGTTGCCAACCGCATCCGCCAGCGCGGTGACGGTCGTCGCGCAGCAAGCGCCCGCGGTGAAACCGCGCACAGTCAGCCTGCCAGCGCCAGACCCGGTGGTGGTCAGTCCCCGTGTTGTGCCAGCAGCGGCTGGCATCGCTGAGGCCGCATTGCCTGAGCGGGTGGTGCCTGCGGCAAAAGGTACCAGCGCCAAGACGGTAAAACCGGTGCGATCAGCGCCTGTCAAGAAGAAACTCGGCAGGAAATGAGTCTGAAGCGTACCGGTTGCATCATCGCGCATGAAAAAGAAGCAAGTTGAACCCTTTCGTGAGCACAGCGGTTCGTCACCGACAGTGAGTCAGAGCAGCGCGCGGGCAACAGCGCGTTCGATACCGCGCAACTTGCAACCATTCTCGCCCGCAGAACTGCGGCAAATTGGTGCCGAGATCAGCGCGCAGTGCTTTCGTCCCATTGAAACCCGGCATCTCACGCTGATGGCGGTCGACCCCTGGAACCTGCACGTCAGCTGGTTTGTTGCCGCTGCCGATCTGGCGCTGGCGCGCGCAAGTTTGCCAGGGCAGGGTCAGGGCGCGGTCCTGTTGCTGCGATTTACCGATGCGTCGCCTGGCAACGAGGGCATGGCGGCGCAGTCCCATTTCGATGTTGAGGTCGATGCGTCCAGCCACAATTGGTACGTCAATCTGTGGCGCGATGCGCGGCATTATTCGGCTGAGCTGGGTCTGCGCGGGGCTGATGGCACGTTTATCTGCCTGGTTCGCTCCAACGAAATCGTGACGCCGCGCGCCGGACCTTCGCCCGAATTCAATTTCAGCGAACGGCAGGTTCGCGCGCCGGATGCGCTGCAAGCTGTTCCACTGACCCAGCACACTGAAGTCAGCGACGTTTTGTTGCGGGACTTGTTTCCGCGCTGGAACGCGCCGCAGCAGGATGCCTATCCCGTGGCCGTTGTCAGCGCTGAAGCAGCCGGTAACCCGTTGCCAGAGCCGGCTTTTCCGAGAATGATTCCTGAGTTGCCTGCCATCGATGTGGCACCAGCGGTGGCAAACGATGCCCGTGGTGCGCTGCTGCCCGGGTCCGCGACAACGGTTGCCGCAACCCAGCCTGAGCCGACTGGCGACTTTCCCTTTATTGCTGCGGCAGACATTGCATCCTGGCACGAGCAAGCCTTGAACACACGCCGCCAGGTGCTGGCAGCTGTGGCCACGCCAATGCCAGCGCTGCCACAGCTGGTGCCAGGGATGGTGGCGCCGACCGATGTGACGTTGCCGGCGCAGCCGCTGCCGTTTTTGTCAGCTGCCCCGCCGGTGCTGAGTTTGGTGCCGGCATCGGGTCCTGTGCCTGATGAGGAGGCCGACAGCGTCCTACCGGAAGTTCTGCTGACCAACGAACAAACGCATTGGCGCGCCAATGACGCGCTTGTCAAGCCGTCAATGGTGGCGCAGGCGCACGCCGCGAATCACCCTTGCGTGGCGCTGGAAGCCTTGCTGACAAGTGCCCTTGGCTCATCGGCGCAAAGGCAATATCCGGTGCGGGCCGCAGCGCGGCTTGTCATCGAAGGACAGGCTGCACCCGACACGCAGCTGACCCTTTACGGTAAGCCCGTGCCGTTGCAACCGGGGGGCCAGTTTTCAGTGCAGTTGCCATTGCCGAGTGGACCGGACCTCGCCGCCGTGTTGCAGCATTGGCGCAGTCACCTGAATGGCTGGAGGGAGCGCTGATGCCTGCTGGTTATCAGTGTTTCGTTCTGCACGCCCATCTGCCCTATATCCGGCATCCCGAGTGTGCGTCCTTTTTGGAGGAAAGCTGGCTCTTTGAGGCCATCACCGAAACCTATTTGCCGCTGCTACAGGGGCTCGACCGCCTGCGTGCCAGCGGCCTGCGCGATTGCCTGACGCTGTCGCTGTCACCCACCCTGATGACGATGTTGCGCGATCCGCTGCTACAGGCGCGCTACGGCGCGCATATGGGCAAGCTGCGCCGGTTGGCCAAACTCGAGGTGCAACGCACCCGCTTTGATGCTGATTTCGGGCCGCTGGCCCGGCTGTACCAGGAGCGCCTTGAAGATGCGGCCGACCTGTTTGAGACACGCTACAACCGCGACCTGCTCACGGCGCTGGCACAGCATCAGTCCGATGGCGTGATCGAACTGATCACCACCACCGCCACGCATGGCTATCTGCCGCTGCTGAAAAATGAACCTACGGCAGTGCGTGCCCAGTTGCTGGTGGGGGCGCAAACCTTTCACGACATGCTGGGAGTGCCAGCGCGGGGTGTCTGGCTGCCCGAATGTGGCTATTACCCAGGTCTTGAGGCGCTGGTAGAGGAAGCCGGCTTTGCCTATTTTTTTGTTGACTCCCATGGGCTCCTAAATGCCACGCCTCGGCCCTACTATGGCCTGTCAGCACCCGTCGCCTGCCCCAACGGGGTGGCTGCATTTGGCCGCGACCCGGAATCGTCGCGTCAGGTCTGGAGTCGCGACGAGGGCTATCCCGGCGATGGTCATTACCGCGACTTTTATCGTGACATCGGTTTTGATCTGGATTTTGACTACATCAAGCCGTTTATCCATGATGGCCATACCCGGGTTCATACCGGCTTCAAGTACTGGCGCATTACCGGGCAGGGCGAACACAAATTGCCTTACCAGCCCGGCATTGCCGTTGAGCGCGCAGCGTTGCATGCCGAAGATTTTGTGGCGCGCAGCTGCCGTCAGGTGGCCTCCATGGGCGCGCGTGAGCACCTGACGCCGCTCATCATCTCGCCCTACGATGCCGAGCTGTTTGGGCACTGGTGGTTTGAAGGACCCCAATGGCTTGAGGCGGTGATCCGGTTGGTGGCTGCGCAGGGGACAGCGCTGGCGCTGACCACGCCATCGGCCTACTTGCAACAACACGGCAGGCTGCAAACTGCCACGCCCAGCGCATCGAGCTGGGGGGAGGGCGGCTACAATGCCTTTTGGCTGAACCCGGGCAATGACTGGATTTATCCGCACTTGCACGATGCCGCCAGGCGCATGAATGCGGTGGCATGTCAACATGCCGCAGCGCTACCGGGATCCTGGGTCCACCGGGCGCTGCAACAAGCCGCTCGCTCGCTGATGTTGGCGCAGGCCTCTGACTGGGCTTTCATCATGAAATCTGATACTGCAAAAGAATATGCCTTGCGCCGAACCCGTGACTGTCTGGCGCGCTTTAACTACCTGGAGCAATCTGTGCGTGACGGTAGCATTGACGAGCGTCGCCTGCAGGCGCTGGAGGTCATGGACCAGGTGTTTCCCGGACTGCAACCCGCAGTCTATTGTTAGGGCGCTGTGTGCCCAATCAACTGAATTGACGGAGCAAGCCTCATGTATATCGCGATGATTGCCTCGGAGTGCGCGCCAATGGCCAAGGTCGGTGGCCTGGCGGATGTGGTGCACGGCCTGGCGCGGGAGTTGTTGCTGCGCAATCAGGCGGTGGAAGTATTTTTGCCGATGTACGACTGCATGCGTTATGACCGCATCTTTGGCCTGGAAAAATGCTACGCCGATCTGTGGGTGCCGTTTTACGACCAGTGGATTCGCTGCGATGTGTTTCGTGGCGTGTCGGACAACATTCCCTGTATCTTCATCAAACCCCTGTCAAAAGATAATTTCTTTGACCGGGGCATTTATTATGGTCACCAGGATGATGCCGCGCGGTTTGCCTTTTTTTCCCGCGCCGTGCTCGAATTCATGTACAAAAGCGGTCGTCGGCCCGACATTCTGCATTGCCACGACTGGCAGACCGGCCTGGTGCCGGTGTTGTTGTACGAGGTCTATCAGGCCTTGGGCATGGGCCACTCGCGCGTTTGCTACACCTTGCACAACGTGCATCACCAGGGGGTCACTGGGCCACAGATCCTGCACCAGGTCGGCCTTGGGCTGCATCTGATGGCACCCGACAAGTTGCGTGACAACACCCATGCGAGTGCTGTCAACCTGATGAAGGGGGGCATTGTCTATGCCAACTTTGTCACCACAGTTTCGCCACGTTATGCCGAGGAAATCCGCCACACGGCGCTTGGCCACGGCCTGCAGCCCACGCTCAATGCCCATGCTGGCAAGTTTGGGGGTGTCCTCAACGGGGTGGACTACGCTACCTGGAACCCCGAGGTGGACAGCCATATTCCCAGCCGCTACGGGGTTGATGATTTCAGTGGCAAGTTTCGCAACAAAGCCGCGTTGCGCAAGCGCCTCCTGCTGCAAGACAAGTTCAAGCCGATTGTGGCGGTGGTCAGCCGGCTCGATCAGCAAAAGGGTGTGCAACTCATCAGCCATGCCATTTTTTACGCACTGGCCAACCGGGCCCAATTTGTGCTGTTGGGCGCGGGCAGCGACAAGGCCGTCAACGACCATTTTTATGGACTGAAACATCGCCTCAACGACAACCCGGACTGCCACCTGGAAATCGGCTACGACGAAGAACTGTCACATCTGTATTACGCGGGGGCCGACATGCTGGTGATCCCGAGCGCTTTTGAGCCTTGCGGACTGACCCAGATCATTGCCATGAAATACGGCACCGTGCCCGTGGTGCGCGCCACCGGCGGCCTGGCTGACACGGTGTTTGATGCCAATTACGGCCACAAACCACACGAGCAGCGCACTGGTTTCACGTTCGCTGATTTCAACGAAGCCGGGCTCGAAAGCGCGCTGGGTCGCGCCATTGGCCTGTGGTATCGTTTCCCGCGCTATTTTCATGAACTCAGGCAAAACGGCATGCGTCAGGACTATTCATGGAACCAGTCCGGCGGCCACTACATGAATATCTTTGACCACATCCGGGCATAGACAGCCACCCGGATGAGTCGCAGGCCTGGGCGCGCAGCCCAGGCGCTGTCAGGTTGCCGCTGGCAGGTCTATTTTTTTGAGGGCCGCTTTGCTGCTGGCCTTTGGCTTGCGCAATTGCTGGTCCATCGGTTCACGCTCGGCAGCAATTGCCAGTGTTTTGCTTTCAACGACTGCCACCACCAAGGGCTCAAAGCGCAAGACCAGGCTACCCAATGGCGGTACGGTGAGCGTGATCGAATACGGCCGCCCCATCCAGGGTTTTTCTTCGGCGCTCATCACGCCGATGCCGTTGCCGACGTTGCTGCCACCGTAATGCGCTGAATCAGTGTTCAGCACTTCACGGTAGTCGCCGGCGAGCGGCACGCCAATGCGGTAGTCATGACGTGGCACCGGGGTGAGGTTGAGAATGACCAGCATTACTTCGTCCGCCGCGCCGCGTCGCACATACGACAGGATGGATTGCTGTGAATCATGGCAATCAATCCATTCGAAGCCGGTGGCATCGAATTCGTTGCGGTACAGCGCGGGTGCGTTGACATACAGCGTGTTGAGGTCGCGCACCAGCCGCTGCACCCCCTGGTGCAGCGGGTAGTCCAGCACATACCAGTCGAGCACGCCAGCACTGTTCCATTCGCGGCCCTGACCAAATTCGGTACCCATGAACAGCAGTTTTTTGCCTGGATGCGTGAACTGGTAGGCGTAAAGCGTGCGCAGGTTGGCGTGACGCTGCCACTCGTCGCCCGGCAATTTTTCCAGCATGGAATGCTTGCCATGCACCACTTCGTCGTGCGAAAACGGCAACATGAAGTTTTCGGTGAAGGCATAGATCATGCTGAAGGTCAGCATGCCGTGGTGGTATTTGCGATAAATGGGCTCGTTCTCGATGTAGCGCAAGGTATCGTTCATCCAGCCCATGTTCCACTTGATATCGAACCCCAGGCCGCCAACATAGGTGGGGCGGCTGACCTGCGGCCAGGAGGTGGACTCTTCGGCAATCATCAGCACACCCGGACACTGGTCGTGGGTGGCAATGTTGAGTTCACGCAGGAAGTCAATGGCGGCCAGGTTTTCGCGCCCGCCGTACTGGTTGGGCACCCACTCACCTGCCTTGCGCGAGTAGTCCAGGTAAAGCATGGAAGCCACGGCATCGACCCGCAGGCCGTCGATGTGCATGTCTTCAAGCCAATAAATCGCCGACGACAGCAAAAAGCTCTTCACCTCATTGCGGCCAAAGTTGAAGATCAGTGTGGACCAATCCATGTGTTCACCCAGACGCGGATCGGCGTGCTCATACAAGGGTGTGCCGTCAAAGCGCGCCAGGCCGTGGGCATCTTTCGGAAAGTGCGCCGGCACCCAGTCGAGCAGCACACCAATGCCGTTGCGGTGGCAGTAATCGACAAAATAGCGGCAATCGTCGGGCTCGCCAAAGCGGCTGGTGGGCGCGAAATAGCCGGTGGTCTGGTAACCCCAGGACAGGTCGTAGGGGTGCTCGGTAATGGGCATCAGCTCGATGTGGGTGAAGCCCATGTCCTTGACGTAATCCACCAGCAGGTGTGCCGCTTCGCGGTAGTTGAGGAACTCGCCCTCCTGGCCGCGCTTCCACGAGCCCAGGTGCATTTCATAAACCGACATCGGCCGGTGCTGCCAATCAGCTGCGGCGCGCTGCGCCATCCAGTCGCTGTCGGACCACGGATAGCTGCTGCGCCCGGTGATGATGGAGGCTGTTAGTGGGCGCAACTCATGGCGCTGGCCGTAGGGGTCGGCTTTGAGCAAAATGGCAGCGCTGTGCCGGTTGCGGATTTCGTACTTATAGACATGGCCTGGGGCCAGGTCTGGAATGAACAGCTCCCAGATGCCACTGCCACCCCGCACCCGCATCTGATGCCGACGCCCGTCCCACTGGTTGAAGTCGCCAACCACGCTGGCGCGCTCGGCGTTGGGGGCCCAGACGGCAAACAGCACACCGCCGACACCGTCCACCTCGTGCTCATGCGCACCCAGAAAACTGTGCGCATGGCGATGCCGACCCTCGCCAAACAGGTGCAGGTCGAGATCGCCGATTTGCGGCGCAAAGGTGTAGGGGTCGCGCGCGATGTGTTCGCGACGGCCAGCGTCGCGCCAAATCAGGCTGTAATGCTTGGGCAAGGCGCTGCCGTCACCACGCCACTCGAAATGGTCGCTGCCCGGCAGTCGTTCAAGCACCAGGCCACCTTCGGCGATGCGCACCTCAAGGGCCTGCGGAATGAAGGCACGCACCACCACGCCAGCCCCTTTCTGACCGTCCGGATGGCAGCCCAGAACATCAAACGGATCGTGATGGCGGGCATCACTGATGCGCTTGAGTTCGGTTTCGAAGTGGCTTTTCTTCATGGGAACATCCTGTCAAAAATCGTGGGTGATGATGGCATCGGCACGGCGGCACAGTTCGCGGCCGTAATCGGTCCAGATGCCCTCGCCCCAGTAGCGGTAGCAGCTGGTTTCGGCTGAGAGCAGGTAAAACAGGGCTTTGCGGTAGCGTGGGTCGTTGCTGGGGATGTTGGCTTCGAGCACTGATTTGAAGAAGTGCGAACTGGCCGCCTCCATGGGTTTCATCACGCTGTCGTAGCCGCGCACCCACGACATGTTGCTGGTCCAGCTGCCGCCTTCCATGTGGAAGCGGTGGTTTTCCTTGCGGATCGCCTCAATCACCTCAGCGAGCTTGTCCGGGCCGTCGCCGGGCTTCATGCGCTCCCAGATCAGCTTGTGAAACAGCGGCTGAATTTTGGGCAGATCGGACTCGGTGATGCCCAATGCAAACAAATGCTCCAGGTATTCGGTGCCGTTCATTGCCGGGCTTTGGCTGTGACTGGCTTCGCGCATCACCTCGTTGTACTTGCCGGGAAATTCGTTCATCATCACGCCGCCGTTTTCCCCGTCGGCGATCTGCGTCACCAGCGGCGGCACTTGCCGACCAGCCAGTTCATGGCGGCCCACGCTGCGCGCCTCGTAAGCTGGTTGCATTTGGGCTACCAGTTTAGTGTCGGAGCCCTGCGTCTTGACGATGGCGATGATGCTGGCGGTTTCGCCTTTGGAGTTGGTGCATACCAGAAGGTGTGGCAGATGCGGGTGGCGCGGGTTGTGGCCATCGGCGGGTTGCTCAACCGTGTGCTCTTGTACCAAAACCCACTGATAGCCGCAGTCCTTGAGCGTCTTGACGAACTCGTAGGCCACGTCGGGGTGGTTGGGCAGGGCCATCTCGGAAGGCGAAAATCCGCGCACCCGGGTCACCGCCTCAACACCAAAAATAGCCGCGAAATGGTGTTGCCAAGCCTTCACATGCAGGCGGAAGTCTTGCACCGGGGTGGAAGGGGCCACCGCGTGCCCCCAGGGTGCACCCAGCCACTCGGTGCAATGGCGCAGGCCGGGGTTGCAGGTGATGTTATGCAGTGCATCAAACACATCGTTGGCCCCCATCTTGCGCAGCCCGTGCAACAGCGTGCCGGAGTATTCGAGCATGATGCGCGGCTCTTTGCCCTCACTCACCAGTTGTGGGATGAACTCGCCCATGCGCTTGTAGCACCACTGGAACACCCCGGCGTTGTGGTTGTCACCGATGCCGGGGTTGTCGCGCATGTATTGCAAATTGCTGATCACATCGGCGGTTTGCAAATCATGTCCGCCGGCGGGAATCAGCGGCTGGTGCATGTGCAGGGCGTTGGCAAAAGCACTCTTGATGCTGCCAAATTCGATGCGACTGTCGGGCAAGAAAACCGGCTGGTCCTTGGCTGCGGCAATGGCGCGGTCAATCACGCCCTCCGAACCGCACAGGTTGGGCAGGCCATCGACATATTCAGGCAATTGATTCATTTCGGGTTCTCCTTGTTGAAGGATGATGCAAGGGTTGGAAAAGCGTTACGCCGGGTCGCCCAGGCGTTGGCGTGCCAGTTCCAGCTGGGCCCAGCTGGCGTTCAAATCGTCATGGGCGCGCTGTACCCAGGCTTCGCCTAGCCAGTGCTGCAATTGGCCATCGGTGGCGCCTTGCCCCGCAGCGCGGGCGCGGGTTTCATGCAGCGCCTGGCTGGTCTGGGCCACGCGTTCAAAGGCTTCGCGCTGGGCCAGCGAGCCGGTCCATTGGACAAAACCCTGGCCATGGTGCCAGCCGGTGTTCCAGGCACCGGTCTCAACCCGCACTTCACCGTGCGCGCCGAAGCGGTCCAGATAGTCATCGATGAAGGTGGGCCGGATGGAATGCTCACCGGCGCGCGCCTGATCGAGCAAATTGCGGTACAGCCCCCAGTAATTGGCCTCGAACGAATGGTTGCGAAACCACCCGCCGTTGTCGCCATCGGTGGCGGTGGTTACCAGGGGTTCGAAATCACAGTGCTGGGTGCGCTGCACCACCTCATGGATGAACCAGTCGAGGTCCATGCCCGACAACTGCGCATCAGACAGCTCACGGTCGCGCACCACCACGATTATTTCAGCGTCGCCATGGCGGGCGATGTGCGGACGGTAGCGCAGTTCGGCCCACGACATGGGTGTGACAGCCTCAACGTGGTTGCTGTCCACCAGTACATAGCGGTAGCCCATCTGCTTGAGCAGCGGGATCAGTTCCATGCTAAAGCCCATCTCGGGCGGCCAAAAACCCTGAAAGTCGGTGCGTGAAAACAAATGGCTGGCAATGCCGCGCCAGCGGCCGAGTTGCTCGGGGCGATCTGCGGCGGGAATCAGCGGCAGCACTGGGTGGTAGTAGCCGGTGCCCAGCACGCGAAACAGCGCCTGGTTTTGCAGATGCCACAGCAGCGAGCCACAGTCCACCATGCCATAGACGCGGCGCTGAAAATCAGGGTTGGACAAGGTTTCGAGCAACGTGCCCGAAAGTGACAGGTGAACCCGTGCCACATCTTCATAACCCCACAGGGTACGTGGCATGCGGTCCATGGATTCAAGAATCTCGCGTGGCTCCCAGGACTCCTGGTCGAGTAAGGTTTCGAGATTTCCGGCAGGTTGGTGCAGGTTGAGCACCAGTGCGTGGTGAATGAGTTCGTTGGCTTGCATGGGTAAATGAAGTTGGCGACACCCCCGCCTGGAGCGGGTGGCGCGCTGGGTTCAGTAGCGGCAACGAGCGGGATTATCACACGCTCAACTTCGCGCCTATCGATTGCGGTGCTGAACTTGCGCTATAACCGGCACTGCGGTTTCACAATATAAGGATGGAGTAGGCGATGACTTTGATGGCTCATGGTCGCGCATTTGCGCAGATTGCAGCGTTTCACCCCGAACTCACCGCGCTGCGGCGCGAGTTACACGCGCACCCGGAGTTGGGCTTTGAAGAGTTTTTTACGGCAGCCCGTGTCCGCCAGGCGCTTGAAGTTTGTGGCGTTGATGAAATTCACACTGGCATCGGCAAGACCGGGCTGGTGGCCGTTATCAAAGGCCAGCGCCAGACCGCTGGCCGGATGATTGGTCTGCGCGCTGACATGGACGCGTTGCCGATGACCGAGCACAACGACTTTGCCTGGAAATCCCTCAACCCCGGCTTGATGCACGGCTGCGGCCACGATGGCCACACCGCCATGCTGGTGGGTGCCGCGCGCTATCTGGCTGAAACGCGCAACTTTGACGGCACCGCGGTGCTGATCTTCCAGCCTGGCGAAGAGGGTTTTGCCGGCGCGCAGGCGATGATTGACGATGGCCTGTTTGGGCGCTTTCCGGTGCAGTCGGTGTTTGGCATGCACAACTGGCCAGCGATGCGCCCCGGCACGATTGGCCTGAATTCCGGCCCGATGATGGCCGCTGCCGACCACATTCGCATCGACATCACCGGCCAGGGCGGCCACGGGGCCCACGCCTACCTGACGATTGACCCGGTGCTGGTGGCCGGCCACATCATCACCGCCGTGCAAAGCATTGTTTCGCGCAACGTCAAGCCGGTGGACAGTGCGGTGATCAGCCTGTGCGCAATGCAGGCCGGTGACCTGAACGCCATGAGCGTGATTCCCGGCAGCGCCACGCTGGTCGGCACCGTGCGCACCTTCAGCGCCACCGTGCAGGCGCTGATCGAGCGCCGCTTGAGCGAGCTGTGCAGTGCCATTGCGCAGGGTTTTGGAGCCAGCGCCGTGGTGACCTACACCCGCATGTACCCGGCCACCATCAACACCGCGCCCGAGGCGAAGTTTGCCGGTGACGTGGCCGAGCGGCTGGTGGGCGCTGCCAACGTCGTGTGCGATCTGGAGCCCAGCATGGGGGCCGAGGACTTCTCGTTCATGCTGCGTGTCAAGCCGGGTGCCTACCTGCGCCTGGGCCAGGGGGCAGACCACGGCGTGGGCAGCTGCCACCTGCACAACAGCCAATACGACTTCAATGACGAGGTGCTGCCGCTGGGGGCTGCCTTGCACGCCAGTCTGGTGGAGCAGGCGATGCCCTTGTTGGTGGGTTAAATTACTATTGAATAAATAGCTGTAAGCGCATATTTTATAAGGGCTAGAGGTTAAAAACTTTGTAAGTTACGCCGCGTTAAGCGTGGTTTCTGCCTGCGGCGGACTCATGACCTCAACATCGTCTTTCTGGGGTAGCGCTGATCCCTGTCGGCGACCAGCAGCTTTCGGCTGGCACCCACAGCCCTGGCGGCCAGATAAACCTTTTGGGACAGCGCCAAGGCACAGGAGTGCTTGATTTCGTCCACCCACGTGATACCGTCGCGAAAATTGAGCACTAGATCCACTTCTGGGTCATGGCTGCTTCAAAAGAAACTGGCGTAGCTATTTGTCAATTTCGCTGTCACGGTGGGGCATGATAATGACGGCATGAACCAACTCGATGCGCTCAAACAGTTCACCACCGTGGTGGCTGATACCGGTGATTTTCTGCAAATGGCCCAATTTCAGCCGCAGGATGCCACCACCAACCCCTCGCTGATTCTCAAGGCGGTACAAAAGTCCGACTATCGCACGCTGCTGACCGAGACGGTGGCGCAATTCCGTGGCCGTGCGCTCGATGAGATGACCGACCGGCTGCTGGTGCGCTTTGGCTGCGAGATTCTGGCGATCATTCCCGGGCGGGTTTCGACCGAGGTGGATGCCCGGCTGAGCTTTGATACCAGCGCCACCATCAGCCGCGCCGAGCGACTGATCGAGCTGTACCAGGCCCAAGGCATCCACATTGACCGGGTGCTGATCAAGATTGCCTCCACCTGGGAGGGCATTGCTGCAGCAGAAGCGCTGGAGCGTCGTGGCATCCACACCAATCTGACGCTGCTGTTTTCGTTTGTGCAGGCGGTGGCGTGCGCGCAGGCCAAGGTGCAGCTGATCTCGCCGTTTGTTGGCCGCATCTATGACTGGTACAAAAGATCAGCTGGCACGGCCTGGGTGGAAGCCGACAATGCAGGCAGCCAAGACCCCGGTGTGAAGTCAGTGGCGCAGATCTACAACTACTACAAGAAATTCGGTATCGCCACTGAGGTGATGGGTGCCAGTTTTCGCAATATCGGCCAGATCACCGCGCTGGCGGGTTGTGATTTGCTGACCGTCAGCCCGGAGCTGCTGGCCGAGCTGGCGCACAGCAACATACCGGTGGCCAAAGCCCTGGACGGTGCCCTGGCGCAGGCACAAGACATTGCTCATGTGGGCTATGACGAAGCCGGTTTTCGCTTCGCGCTCAACCAGGATGCCATGGCCACCGAGAAACTGGCCGAAGGCATCCGGGCGTTTTGTGCGGATGCGCAGCGCCTTGACCAGTTGCTGCTGGCGGCTTGAGTGGCTTGCCCAGCGCCATATGGTTTCGAGTTATCAACGTTAATGAGGTCTTTTATGAACCGTACCCGTTGTGACCGCACGCCCGCCTGGGGCGTTTTGCAACAACAATTTGAAACGTCTGGCCGCAGGTTTGACTTGCGCAGCGCGTTTGCCACCGATGCCGGTCGCTTTGCGGCGTTCAGCCAGTCAGCGCCGCATGTGTTTGCCGATCTGTCGAAAAACCTGCTGGACGCGGCCACCGAGCAAATCCTGCTTGATCTGGCGCAGCAAAGCGGCCTGACGCAGCACCGCGACGCGATGTTTGCCGGCGACAAAATCAACACCACCGAAGACCGCGCGGTGATGCATTGGTTATTAAGAAATCCGCCTCTAGCCCATATTCAGAAAGCGCGACCAGCTCTATTAAACGTAGCAGATGAGCTGACCGCCGTGCAAGAAGTGCTGGCCGACATGCTGGTGTATGCCGAGCATGTGCGCGCTGATGCGGCGATCACCGACGTGGTCAACATCGGCATAGGCGGCTCTGACCTCGGGCCGCAGATGGCGGTGCTGGCGCTTGACGAATTTGTCATGCCGGGCAAACGTTTTCACTTTGTCTCGAATGTGGACGGGCACGAGCTTGCCGCCGTGCTGCGCCGGGTGAAGGTCGAGAGCACGTTGTTTTTAGTGGCCAGCAAGACCTTCACGACGATCGAGACGATGACCAACGCGCACTCGGCCAAAGACTGGTTCTTGCAGCAAGGCGGCAGCGACATTGCCCGCCACTTTGCCGCACTGACCACCAACGTGGCAGCCGCCAATGCCTTTGGCATTAGCACCACCTTTGGCTTCTGGGACTGGGTCGGCGGGCGCTATTCGATGTGGTCGGCGATTGGACTGCCGTTGGCGATTGCCATTGGCGCGCAGGGTTTCAAGGAGTTCCTGACTGGCGCGCACGACATGGACGAGCATTTCCGCACCGCCCCTCTGGCGTGCAACCTGCCGGTACGGCTGGGCTTGCTCGATGTCTGGTACCGCAACTTTCACGGCTTTGCCAGTCGCAGTATTGCGCCATACCATAGCGCGCTCAAGCGTTATCCGGCGTATTTGCAGCAGCTCGAGATGGAGAGCAACGGCAAACGCGTGGATGTCGATGGCGTGGCGGTGCCGTTTGACACCGCGCCGGTGCTGTGGGGTGAGCCCGGCACCAACGGCCAGCACGCCTATTTTCAGATGCTGCACCAGGGCACCGATGTGGTGCCGGTGGAGTTTGTGGCGGTGAAAAAGCCCAAACACAGTCTGCCCGATCACCACGCGCTGCTGTTGGCCAACGTGCTGGCGCAGGCGCAGGCGCTGATGCTTGGCAAAGCCGATGCCGGCGGCCACAAGCACTTCACCGGCAATCGCCCCAGCACCTTTTTGCTGCTCGATGAGCTCAACCCCACCAGCCTGGGCGCACTGATTGCCTTGCAGGAGCACCGGGTGTTTGTCAGCGGCAGCCTATGGGGCATCAACAGCTTTGACCAATGGGGCGTGGAACTTGGCAAGGTATTGGCCAAAGACCTGCAGGCGCGTCTAAGCAGCGGCGACGTGGCTGGGCTGGATGCCTCCACTGCCGGCCTGCTGGCCCGGCTTGGTGCTTGATCCAGTTTGATTCATCTGCATCGATGTTGTTTGCCCACGACTTTGCAGAGGTATTCTTCCACCGATCTTCATACCCCAGGCACAGCCAAGCCACCAAGTCGCATGAACATCGTTTTTGATTTCGGTGCCGTGCTCGTCACCTGGCAGCCCGCGCTGCTGATGCAGCAGACCTTTCCGCATCAGGCCAGCACGCTTGAGGCGGCCCGGCAACTGGCGCATCAGGTGTTTGCCCACCCGGACTGGCACGACTTTGACCGCGGTGTACTGGCGCTGGAGGCGGTCACGGCGCAAACCGCACAGCGTCTTGATCTGCCCTTTGAAGCGATGCACACGCTGGTGCAGGGCATTGGCGCGCGACTGACGCCGATGCATGACAGCGTGGCGATCCTGCAGCGGCTGTGTGCGCGCCGCCAGGCGGGTGACGGCGTGTCTGCACTGTATTACCTGTCCAACATGCCCGAGCCCTATGCGCGCGTGCTGGAGCAGCGCTTCGAGTTCTTGCAGTGGTTCGACGGCGGCATTTTTTCTGCTGACGTCAAGCACATCAAACCTGACCCGGCGATCTACCAGCTGTTGCAAGAGCGCTACGCGCTGCAGCCGGCCCGCACCTTGTTCATCGACGACCTGCAGGCCAATGTGGTGGCAGCCCGTGGGCTGGACTGGCACGGCATTCATTTCGAGTCGCCGCTGCAATTGCAAGCCGAACTGGCCTTATTCGGCTTGTAACAGGTAAGTCGTCCGAAATGCCACCAGCGCGGCCTGGTACGCGTCAGGTGCCACCAGATCAAGGTCGCTGTGGCCGCCAGCGTCAATGCGCTGCCACTGTTTCGGTGCATTGGCCGCCGCAAACAGCTTTTCGCCCAGCGCCGGTGCGATGGTGTGGTCCTGGCTGCCGTGCAGCATCAGCAGCGGGGCGTGAATCTGGCCGATTTTTTCGACCGAGGCAAAGCGCTCGTGGTTGCACCGCGCCAGCACGCTGGCCCAAAAGCCCGCTGTGGCTGCCACATCGGCAAAACTGGTGAAGGCTGATTCCAGAATCAGCCCGCCAAAAGCCGCCACTGGCAGCGCGCTGGCCAGGTTGACGGCCACGCCGCTGCCCATCGAGTGGCCGTAAATCACGCGTTGCGCCGGGTTGGGGGCGCGCCGCTGCAGCTCGGCCCAGGCCAGTGTGGCATCTTGCGTGAGGGTCTGCTCGGACGGGATGATCGGCGTGCTTTGGCCCCAGCCGCGGTAATCCACCGCCAGCACAGAAAAACCCGCCTCGCGCAGCGCCTGCATCTTGTGCCAGTTGCCTTGCAGAGGGTGCAGCGTGCCATGCAGGTACAACGCAGCAGGAGCCTGCGGGTCGCGGTGCGGCAGCCACCAGAGTTCGATGCGCTGCGGTGCTGCGCTGTTTACCACGGGCAAATAGAAACGGCTGTCACCCGGGCGCAGCGGCGCAGCATCGCTGGCCAGGCTTGGCGTGGGTCGGTAGATGATCTGCCGCTGTCTGGCGTCGAGCCAGGCACAGCCACTGGTGCTGACCAACGCTGCTGTCAGGCACACCCTGAAAAAAACTGCCGCTACACTGCGCGGTCTTTGCTCAAAACCCATCCGACAATTCTCCATGCGACCTCTGTTCCGCCCTATTTTTTGTTTGATTCTGGCGCAGTTCGCCATCCTCAGCCCGGCGCAACCCAGTGCTGCGCCGGCCGGTATCAGCGTTGTTGCACCGCCGCCCAAGCTGCTCTTTCAGGCCAGCCCATTCACCTGGCATTACACACCCAGTGACGAGCATAAAAACGTACTGATGATCGGGCTGGAGCGCGAGCACGCCGACGGCAAGGTGGATGGTTTCACATTGTTTACAAATTCGTTTGGTCAGCCCAGTGCCTACGTTTATCCGTGGGGTGGCATTTACCACCAACTCTGGGGCGTGGCACCGCTGTCTTTCAAATGGACCGCCGGCCTGATGTATGGCTATGTTGACCCATATAAACACAAGGTACCGCTGAATTTCCGGGGGTTTAATCCAGTGGTGATACCAGCCCTGGTCTATACCTTCCAGTCCGGCTGGCAGGCTCAGGTGGATTTTCTGGGCTCTGCCGGCATGATGTTTCAGTTCAACCGGCCGCTTAACTGATGGCACTGCGGCATCCGCTGGCGGCCTCAACAAATCAGCTGGCAGCAATCCGATCTGGGCAAATGAGGGGCTGCCAACTTTAGGCCCCATGACGGCTGCGGTTGGAGCGCCAGTCTCTTGTTTGCAAGCGCATGGAAGCTGTCATTGGGTGGCATTGAGCTGAACCACTGAAGTTGGTGTTGTCGCCAAGTCAGGTGGTCAGGCGGGTGAGCGCCTCCTGGTACTTGGCTGCGGTTCTTTCGATCACCTCGCGCGGCAAATGTGGCGCTGGCGGGGTCTTGCTCCACGGCTTGCCTGCCACTTGCGCGGTTTCCAGCCAGTCGCGCAGAAACTGCTTGTCGTAGCTTGGCGGGTTGCTGCCCTCCTGGTAGCTCTCGGCGGGCCAGTAGCGCGAGGAGTCGGGGGTCAGCACCTCATCCATCAGCACCAGCGTGCCGTCTTTGTCCTGGCCAAACTCAAACTTGGTGTCGGCAATGATGATGCCCTTGGCCGCAGCAATGGCGCTGGCAGCTTTGTAGATGGCGATGCTGATGTCGCGAATGCGCCCGGCCAGATCGGCGCCGATCATCTCCACGGTGCGCTCAAAGGTGATGTTTTCGTCGTGCTCGCCCAACTCGGCCTTGGCCGCCGGGGTGTAAATGGGTTCGGGCAACTTGCTGGCGTTTTGCAGTCCTTCTGGCAAGGGTACGCCACAGACGCTGCGGTTTTGCTGGTATTCCTTCCAGCCGCTGCCGGCCAGGTAGCCACGCACCACGGCTTCAACCGGAATGGGTTTGAGGCGTTTGACCAGCATCGAGCGGCCGGCTACCTGTGGCACTTCGGCGGCACTGACAACGCTCTCAGGGGCTTCGCCGGTCAGGTGGATCGGGCACAAATTCAGGCCATGGGGGCCGAGCTTGTCAAACCAGAACAGCGCCATTTGCGTCAGCAAGCGGCCCTTACCGGGAATGGGCTGTCCCATGATGACATCAAAGGCGCTGATGCGGTCGCTGGCCACCATCAGGATGCGGTCGTCGCCTACGGCGTAGTTGTCGCGCACCTTGCCGCGTGCCAGCAGCGTCAGGGAAGTCAGGGACGAGGTGTGAACGGTCGGCTCAGAAGAAGTGGTCATGGTCATGCAAGGGTTCAGGTTGTTCAAATCAATCAGGAGATGAGTTTCAGCTTCGGCTCAATACGGCAAATGTCGACAAAATCACGGTCGCGGGCCAGCAGCGGCAGGTCGGCTTCCAGGGCGCAGGCCGCCACCACACAATCCATCGCGCTGCGCACGGTGACACCCTGCCAGCGGCAGCGAGCGTACAGCAAGGCCGCCTGGCGATGCAGTTCATGTGCATCTTCGGGCTCAAACACCGGCAACTGGTCAATTTGCGCCTGCAAGCGGATGAAATGGCTGGCATCACGCGCACCCTGTAATACCTCTTGCACCACCACCGCAGGCAACCACAACGCCGTCTCATTGACCAGCGCGGCTGCCAGTGCACGATGTGTGGAAGAGCCCGTGCCGCGCAGAAACTCTATGACGGCTGAGCTGTCAACAATCATGTGTGACTGCGCTCAGCCACGCTTTCGTTGCCGGTGGGTTCACAGGCCAGCAATGGCTCCATTGGATACTTGGCATAGCACTCGTCAGGATCGTAGTCATCAGCCAGCACATCACTGCCCTGCAAAGCCAGTAATCCGGCGTAATTGGGCTTGCGCACATACGCCCGCAAAGCCGCTTCAACAGCTGCCTTTTTGGTTGTGACGCGCGCGCGCAGCATCGCCTGGGCAATCAGCTCATCGTCAATCACGATATTGGTACGGGTATTCATCGGCAGCCTCTGGTTGCATACACCTTGCGTGTGTATGCGTGAATTATGGCGCATCGACTAGCGCTGCGCGCGCAAACACCGACTCAAAAGCAAATCTTTGAGCGCGCTCCAGCACCTCAAACAGCACGGGTGCATCCGCCTGGGTGATTTCAGCCCCGTCCGGAGCTGGCAAATGAACCCACAGCGCGCGCAGACTGTCTCAGTGGCGTGTGGTGCGTTTGGCGCAAAAGCGTTGCCGGCATCTCTTACTTCTCAAACACCCGGTAGGTGCGGGTGGGCACCTCATTGAGCCACTTGAAAGCGTTCACCGACATACGCTTGCCCACGCCGGGTGACCAGGGGTCATGCAGGCGCAGGGTGGTGCCAACGGCGGATGGGTCGTCGTCGCCGCGAATTCCCACCACACAAATCATGTGGCCGGGTGAGCCAATGCCCGCCACATAGTCATTTGCATTCCACAGCATGTCGAACATCAGTGGTCCGCGCATGATGGCTGCCTTGAGCTTGCCCAGCGACCAAGACATGGGCGGGTTGCAATGCAGGCCGTGAATGCGGGCGTAGCGGTTGCCCGAGGTCATGGCATCGTCGGTATCCGATTTATTGAACAGACCAGCCTGATCGCTCCACATGTCCTGGGGTGTCTTGGCCTTGACCGCCGCCACACTGGAGTTGGTCATCATCGCCGTGCTAGCGGCCCAGCAGGTGGTGTTGGTCGGCTGCGGGATGAAGGGAATGATGTGCAGCATGGGCATGTAGGCTTCGGTGTCAAACAGTGCGTTTTGCGTGCAAACGCCGGCCTGGCCATCCACGACCAGCCAGTTGTCGGCCTGAAAACGCCGCACCGCCTGTTCGGTTTTAGGGCCAAAGACACCATCGGGTGTCAAATTGGCACTGGGGCGCAGTTTGCCATTGAGCGCCTTTTGCAATTGGGTCACCAGCGGGCCCCTGGAACCCGTTTTGAGAAGAGTAGCCACAGCAAGCATCCTTTCAATAAAACAAACTTTTGTCAAAGGAATCGGTCAGCGCGCAACGCTGTGGCCAGAATAACCGATAACAGAAAAGTGTGCGCCACGCGCCGCTGCGCACTGGTGCACCGATCCGACTCAGGTGATCGGAATCGACCTGGAGCGGTCCGGGCCAAGCTTGGGGCAGCGCACCGTCAACACCCCATTTTTGAAGCTGGCGTGCGCTCGGTCGGTGTCCACATTGCGCGGCAGCTCAATGACGCGTTGAAAGCTGCCATAGGCGCGCTGTGTCAGGTGGTAACGGCTGTCGCCGGTTTCGCGCTCAATCTGCTTGGAGCCACTCAAGTGCAGGCGGTTGCTTTCGATGCGGATCTCACAATCTTCCTTGCTCAGGCCAGGCAACTCCACCCGCACCACAATGTCGTTCAAGGATTCTTCCACTTCGCCCGCCAGCAGGCTCCAGCATGGGAAGGTGGCCGGCACGTCGCCCGCGCTGGCGCGGACTCGCCCTGTGGCATCGTCATTGGGCTGCGCAAAATGGGTTAACGCATTGCCGCTGCGGTGCAGCAACTCGTGCCACCCCTGGGCGACAGACTCCCATGCCCGGTTGAGTTCACGGCTAATCGACTTGCTGGTGGTCTTGAGTGCGTCTAGCATGGGAAACTTTCAGAAAGTGGGTTGAAAATGCGACTTGGATGGTGTGACAGCCCAGCGCAAGGTGTTTTGAGAATTCGCAACAACACCAACCCACCCGATCAACCCCCAAGCAAACACCTGCCCTGATGCCAAGAACACGCGCAGGCCAGCACAACCCCACTGCCGACTTGTTTCATTGCCGAGTGGCGCGCGACCGGCGTGCGTGCCTGCGGTCATTCACCGAACCGTGGCGACTGATTGCCGCTCCCGCTGGCAGTGCGACTAGGCACCCAGACCAGCAAAAATGTTTTGCACATCGTCGTTGGCATCAATGGCAGCCAGAAACGCCTCGACTTCTTCAAGCTGCTCGGCGCTCAGCGTGGCCGGGTCCACCGGGTTTTTGGCCTTGTAGCCGAGCTTGGCCGACAGCACGGTAAAACCGTGCGCGGGCAGGGCGCGGCTGACCATATCCAGGTCGGTTGGGTCGGTCAGAAACAGCGTATTGCCTTCGTCTTCGCCGGGCTCAAAATCTTGCGCGCCGGCTTCAATTGCGGCCAGTTCGGCATCGGCACCGGTGGCGGCCGGCTCCGCTTCGATCATGCCAACGTGGTCAAAGTCCCAGCTGACCGAGCCCGAGGTGCCCAATTGGCCCTTGCGAAACAGCACGCGCATCTCGGGCGCGGTGCGATTGAGATTGTCAGTCAGGCATTCGACCATCAGTGGCACCCGGTGCGGCGCAAAGCCTTCATAGATGACGTGTTCAAAGTTGACCACTTCGCCGGTCAGGCCGGCACCTTTCTTGATGGCCCGGTCCAGCGTTTCCTTGGGCATCGAGGCTTTGCGCGCCTGCTCCACCAGCAAGCGCAGGCGCGAGTTGGCTGCAGGGTCAGCGCCGCCGCGCGCCGCCAGCATGATGTCCTTGGACAGTTTGCCGAAGATGCGGCCTTTGGCGTTGGCTGCGAGTTCCTTGCCTTTGGCTTTCCATTGCGCGCCCATGTGTGAGTTTCCTTGGTGTGGTAGCGCTTGACGGCGCTGGTTTGAAGAGAGGGGGAGTAGGTTAACACCGGCCAGCCGCAGCGCGGCGGCGGCGTTACTTCGGTGGGCTGCGGGTTTGCTTCACGCCCGCGCCGCGCACCTCCAGCCGGATTTCGTCAAGCACTCGCCCTGTCACATCGGCCAGCTGCACGTGGTGTCGTCCCGGCCACGGCAGCCACAGGGCCGACGGCCCGCTGGCGTAGGGTTTGCCGTCGATCAGCCAGCGCAGGTTTTGGCCCTCGGCCTGCAAGCGCAGGCGTTGGCGCTTTGGCGGAATATCGGGGTCAAGCGCCAGAATGGTGCCATTGGCCGGCGCCGTGATGCGGGCTACGGGTTGGTTGGATAAATTTATGCTTTTTAGACCTATAGCCCTTTCTGTATATTCGCTGGCAGCTATATGTTGAATAGCAAACATTGGCTGCTGTGTGCCCTGCAAAAACCACTCCAGGCGCGCCGCTTCAGCTGCCTGGGTGCCGCTAGCGCG
>JFJP01038525.1_pt1 | contig 31105 bp, 29 predicted proteins | sample 431651 | NCBI WGS metagenome assembly JFJP01 (sample SAMN02602958, study PRJNA72255) | Microbial mat metagenome, whole genome shotgun sequencing project. | biome: fresh water; feature: sink hole; material: water; isolation source: purple microbial (photo- and chemosynthetic) mats found in... | reverse complement strand
CTTTATCACTAGCTACTAGTTTAGCTTCTTCACTAGATATAGCATAGCTAGTCTTAGTAGTGAAGGTGTTAGTATTACTCCAATTGCTGTAACCCATGTTTGTTCCTTTGTGTTTAATACGTATACAATAAATAATTTAATACTAAGGGTACTTTAGCTAACTAAAGTACCCTTAGTTTTATTAAAATTAATTTATATATTTTATACCGATTATTAAAATATTATTTATAGACTTTAACATATCCTGTATAACTATTAGCACCAAATGCTGATACAATTAAAATGTCACCTGCACTATTGAAAGATAGTAAGCTACCAAATCTATCACTAGCTGCTTCACCTTGTAATGTTATACCTTGTTGAGTCCATGTACTAGCTATAAGTTTATAAACTTTAGTATATCCTTTAGAGCTATTAGCATTCCCTGCTCCTACAGCTAAAATATCACCTGTATTATTTAAAGATACAGCACTACCAAAGCCATCATTAGCAGCATCACCCACTAATTTAGCACCTTGTAAATTCCATGAGTTAAATACATTATAATAGACTTTAACATATCCTTTAATTACAACACCATAAACAGTAGCTTTCCATGCTCCTACAGCTATAATATCACCAAGACCATTAATAGATACAGAATATCCAAATTCATCACCATTTGCTTCACCTGTTAATTTAGTAGCCTGTAGAGTCCATGTACCTGATATAAGTTTATAAACCTTAACATATCCTGTAGAGCTAGTAGTACCAGATGCTCCTATAACTACAATATCACCTGCATCATTAATATCTACTGCCATACCAAAATAATCATTAACAGCTTCACCCGTTATTTTAATACCTTGTAAAGTCCATGTACCAGATATAAGTTTATAGACTCTAACATAACCTGTATTACTATTAGCACCCCATGCTCCTATAATTACAGTATTACCTGCACCATTAATGCAGCTTGTTGTACCAAAATAATCAAGAAAATTGTCACCTTCTATTTTAGCACCTTGTAGAGTCCATGTACCTGATATAAGTTTATAAACCTTAACATAACCTTTAACAGCACTATTACCCCACCCCCCTACAGCTAACATATCACCTGTACTATTTAAAGATACTGAAACACCAAATTGTTCATAACTACTTTCACCTGTTAATGTAGCACCCTGTTGAGTCCATGTGCCGGATATAAGTTTATAAACCTTAACATACCCCATGTAATTTATCGACATAGTAGAATTTGGAGCAGAATATGCTCCTACAACTACAGTATCACCTGCATCATTTATATTTACTCCTAAACCATAACCATGGTTAATAGCTGTACCTATTAGTTTAGCTTGTTCTGTTCCGCTAAAGGTAGTTGCAGTATAAAAAATATTATTTGAACTCCAAGCACAATAGTTACCATTACTACCTTTATATCTAATTCGTGTATAATAAGTAGTTCCACCTGTTAAACCTGTAACAGACCAAGTAGTTTTATTAATAGTATCATCTGTTGCACTACGTACTATATTAGTATAGTTGAGATCTGTAGCTAATTGCCAGTCAGTACTTTGATGAGTAACACCAGTACCACTACTTAAAGTAAATGCAGAACTAGTAAAACTCATACTAGTACCATGTCCACTAGAACCATTAGTAGGACTAGTTATAGTAGGACTAGCAATGTTTACAACTACTGCTATCACGGATAATGAGAAAGTTGAACTATTGATAGTCATAGTTACTGTTTGTACAGTACTAGGAGCAACAACTGTAAGAGTGGAACCAACTCTACTTATAGTACCAGCTGAAACACTTATAATATAAGTATTAGATGAATTATAATTAGTTATAGTAAATTGATTAGTAGTGCTAACTGTGATAGTAGTACTACCACTTATAGTAACGGCTTCTGCAACAATAAAGGAAATACCATTACTCCAAGCACTATAGTTACCATTAGTTCCTTTGTACCTAACTCGTACATAATAAGCAGTTCCTCCTAATAGACCTGTAACACTCCAAGTAGTTTTATTTGTAGTACTATTAACACTACTATTAGTTATATTAGTAAAGCTACCATCTGTAGACAATTGCCAATCGCTACTTTCATGAGTAACACCAGTACCAGTACTTAAACTAAATGTGTTACTAGTAAAATTCATACTAGTATTTTGTCCAGCAGCTCCATTAGTAGGACTAGTAATGCTAGGAGTAGCGATAGTTACAACTACTGCTATCACGGATAATGAGAAAGTTGTACCATTGATAGTCATAGTTACTGTTTGTGCAGTACTAGGAGCACTAAATGTAATAGTAGAACCACTTCTAGTTGCACTACCAGCAGTAACAGTTATATTATAAGTATAAGCAGCATTATAGTTTGTTATGGTAAATGTAGCAGTGTTACTAACTGTAACAGTAGTATTGCCACTGATAGTAGGAGCTTCTTGATTAACAGTAAAAGAAATTACATTACTCCAACTACTATACCCACCACTAACTCCCTTGTATTTAACTCGTGCATAATATGTATTTCCAGCTACTAAACCTGTAGCAGTCCATGATGTTTTATTAGAAGTACTATTAGTAACAGAAATAGTTATAGTTGTAAAACTACTACTAGTTGATACTTGCCAATCACTACTTTCATGAGTATCAGTACCACTACTTAAACTAAATGCATTACTAGTAAAGTTTACACTAGTACTAGTTCCACTAGAACCATTAGCAGGACTAGTTATACTAGGAGTATTAATGTTTATCACTACTGCTATTACAGTCAATGAGAAAGTTGTACCATTGATAGTCATAGTTACTGTTTGTGCAGTACTAGGAGCAGTAAATGTAATAGTAGCACCACTTCTACTTACAGTACCAGCAGTAACACTTATACTATAAGTATAAGTAGCATTATAGTTTGTTATAGTAAATGTACCATTAGTACCAGCTGTAACAGTAGTAGTGCCACTGATAGTAGGAGTTTCTTGAATAACATTAAAAGAAATTATAGTACTCCAGTTACTATATCCTGCAGCAACACCTTTATATCTAACTCGTGCATAGTAAGTAGTTCCAGCTACTAAACCTGTAGTTGTCCATGATGTTTTATTAGAAGTACTATTAGTAACAGAATTCAATATTGTTGTAAAACTGCTACTAGTAGATATTTGCCAATCACTGCCCTCGTGAGTATCAGTGCCACTACCCATGCTAAATGCATTACTAGTAAAGTTTACACTAGTACTAGTTCCACTAGAACCATTAGTAGGACTAGTTATACTAGGGGTATTTACATATGCAGCTATAGGTACAACATTTAATGTAAAAGTTGTACCATTGATATTCATAGTAACTGTTTGTGCAGTACTAGGAGCTGTAAATGTAATAGTAGAACCGCTTCTAGTTGTACTACCAGCAGTAACAGTTATAGTATAAGTAGTAGATGCATTATAATTAGTTATAGTATATGTACCAGTAGTATTAACTGTAACAGTAGTAGTGCCACTGATAGTAACAATTTCATGAGTAACAGTTAAAAAGATCGTATTACTCCAACTACTATACCCACCATTAACTCCCTTATATCTAACTCGTGCAAAATAACCTTGTCCAGCTACTAAACCTGTGGCAGTCCAACTAGTCTTATTTGTAGTACTATTAGTAACAGAAGCTGTTGTAGTTGTAAAACTACTACTAGTTGATACTTGCCAATCACTACTTTCATGAGTATCAGTACCACTACTTAAACTAAATGCATCACTAGTGAAGTTTATAGTAGTACTAGTTCCACTATAACCATTAGCAGGACTAGTTATACTAGGAGTATCAATAGTTATAGTTTCTTGAGTAACACTAAAAGATATCACATTACTCCAACTGCTATATCCTGCAGCAACACCTTTATATTTAACTCGTGCATAGTAAGTAGTTCCAGCTACTAAGCCTGTAGTAGTCCATGATGTTTTATTAGAACTACTATTAACTACATAAGTCGTTAAGTTTATAAAACCACCATCTGTAGATAACTGCCAATCAGTACCTTCATGGATATCATTACCACTAACCATGCTAAATGCATTACTAGTAAAGTTTACACTAGTACTAGTTCCACTAGAACCATTAGCAGGACTAGTTATAATTGGAGTACTAATAATTGCAGCTACAGGTATTACAGTCAATGTAAAAGTTCTACTATTGATAGTCATAGTAACAGTCTGTGCAGAACTAGGAGCAGTAAATGTAATAGTAGCACCACTTCTACTTACAGTACCAGCATTAACACTTACAGTGTAAGAATTAGCTGAGTTATAGTTTGTTATGGTAAATGTACCAGTAGTACTAACTGTAACAGTAGTAGTGCCACTGATAGTAACAATTTCCTGAGTAACTGTAAAAGAAATTACATTACTCCAGTTACTATATCCTACAGTAGCACCTTTATGTTTAACTCGTACATAATAAGTATTTCCAGCTATTAAACCTGTAGCAATCCAAGTGGTTTTATGCGTAGCACTATTGACTACACTACCTACTATATCACTAAAGCTACTATTTCTAGATAATTCCCAATCACTACCTTCATGAGTATCAGTAGTACCAGTTGAACTAAATGCGCTACTAGTAAAACTTACATTAGAGTTCTGTTCAACTACACTATTAATAGGACTAGTTACACTAGGAGTATTAACATATGCTGACACAGGTACTATATTTAGTATAAAATCTACACCATTGATAGTCATAGTAACCGTTTGTGCAATATTAGGTGCATTATAAGTGATAGTATCACCAATCCTACTTACAGTACCGGCAGTAACACTTATAGTGTATGTATTAAAGCTACTGTAGTTTGCTATAGTAAATGTAGTAGTACCATTTACATTAGTGTCTATATCACCTTCAATAATAACAGAATCTTCAACAATTGTAAATAAATCTTTATTTAATTTACCATCAGATCCTAATCCAGCAACTCCATTAGGTATATTTTTTTCATTTAACATAATACTATTTAAATTAACAGCAATTTCATTTACATTATTGCTGCTAGTACCACCTTTTTCTATAGGTACTATATCCGTAAATCCACTAAAATTCAATTTACTTACATTAATTTTTTTACTCATTTGTTCATCAGGAACAAAAGTTCCAGTCCTTTTTAATGGTTAAGTTGTTAAGTACTAAGAGTACTTTAGCTAACTAAAGTACTCTTAGATATACTGGTTTTAAATATTATAACTTACTTTTTAAATAGGATGCAGTGATTGATATACATCCTATGTACTACATCAACTATATGATCATCAGTAGTTTATATTATATTTATTTATAAATCTTAGCATACCCTCTGTTAGAATTGGCGTATACAGCACCTATCAATATAGTGTCACCTGTATTATTAAGAGATATGCTCCGGCCAAATTCACCACCACCGGCTTCTCCGAGTAATGTATCACCCTGTTGAATCCATGCACCGGATATAAACTTATAAATAAAAACTTTATTATCGGAATATCTAGATACGGCTAAAATATCACCTTTATCATTTAAAGATACACCGCCACCAAAACCATTATTCACGTCTTGTAATGTGGCGCCCATCTGTATCCATACATTAGTTGTAAGTTCATAAACCTTAGCATAACCTATTCCTGACGCTCCTATAGCTATGACGCCGCCTGAACCATTAATGGAAACCGAGACACCAAAAAGTTCATTCATAGCCGTGCCTTGTAATGTGGTGCCCTGCTGGGTCCATGTACCGGATATAAGTTTATAAACCTTAACATAACCACACTCACTTTTACCGTTAACTACTGCCATATATGCACCTATAACTACAGTATCACCTATATTATTAAGAGATAATTTATAACCGAATCGGTCATTATCTGCCCCGCTTGTTATTTTAATACCCTGTAGAGTCCATGTACTAGATATAAGTTTGTAGACTTTAACATAACTTTTAGTGCTACTTGCCGCTCCTACTGCTATAATATCACCTAAAGCATTAATACTCACATCTCGACCAAATTCATCATTAGCAGCTTCTCCTGTTATTTTAATACCCTGTAAAGTCCATGTACCAGATATTATTTTATAGACTTTAACATAGCCTCTGAAAGCATTACTATTAACTGTTGCTAAAGCTGCTCCTATAATTATAGTATTACCTGCATCATTAACACGCACTGACCAACCGAAATAATCTCCAGCAACTTCGCCGTTAATTTTAGCCCCGTATAAACCCCATGTACCAGATATAAGTTTATAGACCTTAACATAACCTGTATTACTATTAGCACCAAATGCACCTATAACTGCGATATCACCTGTACTATTAATGGAGACTGTGTAACCGAAATATTCATTAACAGCCTCACCTTCTCATCTCACTTGTTCACTACTAAAAACAAAAGCAATTTTAGTAGTAAAAGAATTTCCTGTACTCCAATTGCTATAACCCATGTTCATTCCTCTGTATTTAATATATAAACATTCCATATAATACAGAGGTACAAACGGTTTTTAAAAACAAAATAACGCTTATTTTAATAAAAAAAATAAGGTATTAAAATAAATTAATTTCAAAATAAATAATATGTGTTAAATGTTATGGTATGAGTGTCAGTGACCTTACCAAAATGTTTATTTATTTTTTTACTAAGGAGTCCAAAAGACATGACCGATCAATTACGTATTGAAAAACTGCTGGAACCACCAGAGTTTATAACTCCTGATACGCTATATCTATATAAAGACGATTATGACCGTTTAATAGTAGCTCAGGCTGATCGCGACGGTATTCTAGTATTTGCTACTGTAAATACAGATGACGTACACGCTATTGTTGATCAAAAGTTAGCTGAGGCACCTATTATAAATGGTCCTCGTACATTAACTCTAAATCAAACTGCTTCTTATATTATAACTAATTACGAATCTACTACTAATTATAATTTAACAGCTATGTCTGGTACAGTATTTCGTAATGATGATACTGTTACTTATATGGCACCATCTACCGGTGTTAGTTGTGGATTTATTATAAATGCTACTCAAGTTCATATCACTATATCTAATCCATCTATGGTGATAGCTCCAGATTTTGTAAGTCCTATAGATAATGAAACAGAAATACCTCGTGATTTCACATTTATTTCTTCAGAATTTGCTGCAGCTGGTGATCCTGATACACACCTTTCGTCTGACTGGCAATTAGCTACCAGTAACGATTTTAATAATTTGTTACTATTTACTGCTAATAATACTACTAAATTAACTAATTGGACTGCTACTTTATTACCTGTTAATACTGAACTATTTGCTCGTGTTCGTTATAAAGGTAATATATTAGGTTTATCTGATTGGTCACCTATAGTTAAATTTACTACTAAAGAGACCTTTATAGCTACTCCTAGTTTATCTAATATTACTGATGGTCAAATTAGTATACCTACTGATTATAATTTCACTAGTTCAGCATTTGATAAAATAGCTGGCACTGGTGCTCATGAAGCTACTGATTGGCAAATATCTACTAATGATGAGTTCACTAATATAGTTGAATCTTCTATAAATAGTTCTACTAATAAAGAATCTTGGGCAGCTACAGGTTTATCTGTTCATACCAACTATTTTGTACGTGTACGCTATAAAGCTGACACAGGTAGCTATAGTGCATGGTCTGATGTCATTTCATTTACTACTAGAACTACATTTGACACAGTTCCTAATACACCTATCATAAACCCGTCTTTACAAGGTGCTATTGATATAGCACCTAGTCTAACTATAAATAGTTCATTATTAGCTGTCACTACTGGTACTGAAACTCACCAGTATTCACAATGGCAACTTGCTACTGATGCAGCCTTTACTAATATTATAGATAGTACTGTAAATGATCAATTTAATAGAACTACTTGGTTAGTACAGAATTTAGAAGCTAATACTACTCTATATGTACGTGTACGTTATAAAGGTATTATAACTGATTATTCAGAATGGTCTACTGTAGTAAGTTTTGCTACTAAACAGACATTTGACGTTAATCCAGTTACCCCAGTTATAACTACACCAGTTGATGATGCTGTTGGTGTACTATCTAATGCTGTTATATCATCCTCAGCATTCTCAGTGCTTACTGGTACTGATACCCATACTAGTTCTACATGGGAATTAGCTACAGATGGTGCATTTACTACTGTAGTAGCAAGTAGTATAGATAGTACTGTAAATAAAACATCATGGACACCTGATGATCTATTAGCTGGTACTGAGTATTTTATACGTGTTCGTTACACTGGTGCTTATACTGGCGTATCTAGTTGGTCATCTGTGACATCCTTTACCACTAAAAATACATATGATACACAACCAGTAAAACCAACTATAATATCACCGGTTAATAATACTACTAATTTAGGACCTGATGTTTCAGTTACTTCAAGTGTATTTACAGTTAACACTGGTTTTGAAGTTCATGAATCATCTGACTGGCAAGTAGCTACTAATAGTAATTTTGCTGATATTATTGTAGATACTAGCAATGAAACAACTTATAAGACAAATATTAATTTACAATCATTGCCTGTTAATTCTACTCTTTATATAAGAGCTAGATATAAAGGTGCTACTATAGGTTTAAGCGATTGGTCTGATACAGTTACCATTAGCACTAAACTATCATATAGTTCTACACCTAACACTCCTTCTATAATATCTCCTACTAATAATGCTACAAATGTGGCAGCTGATGAAGAATTGACTTCTTCTGTATTTGCTGTTGGTTCAGGAACTGATAGTCATGCTACTTCTGATTGGGAAATAGCTCTTAATGATGATTTTACTACTATTATTAAGACAGTTACTAGTAGCACTATTAATAAAAATACCTGGACACCAGGTAGTCTACCTGTTAATACTCAACTATATGCACGTGTACGTTATACTGGTGAGTTTACCGGTATCTCTTCATGGTCATCTACAGTAGCTTTTACTACTAAAACTACATATGATACTCAACCGGTGTTACCAAGCATTACATCACCTGTTAGTGAAACTGGCGATCTAGGTCCAGACGTTGCATTTACTAGTACCGCTATTGGAGTACTCACTGGTACTGAAATACATGAATCGTCTGATTGGCAAGTATCTACTGATTCAAGTTTTAGTAATATAATTAAATCTGTTATTGATAGTAGTATTAATAAAGTTACATGGACTGCATTAAGTCTTCCGGTTAACACTATTCTATATGCACGCACTCGTCAAAAAGGTGCTACTGTAGGTTATAGTGGCTGGTCAAATACTATTATGTTTACTACTAAACAATCTTATAGTACTGTACCTAATACACCAGTTATAACTTCTTTAGCTAATAATTCATACGATGCAGCAGCTCAATCTGGTTTTATATCTAATTCTTTTGCTGTTAATTCAGGTGTAGATACACACGCTACTTCTGATTGGCAAATAGCTACTGATATAGAATTTACTAATATTGTTAAATCAGCTATAGCTAGTAGTACAGATAAAACTACCTGGACTCCTGGCAATCTACCAGTTAACACTGTACTTTATACACGTGTACGTTATAACGGTACTTATACAGGTGTATCAGCTTGGTCAACAGTTATAACATTTAGTACTAAAGCTACATATGTTACTATTCCAGAAATAACATCACCGACTAATAATGCTACAAATCAATTAAATGAATTGATTGTATCTAGCAATACATTTGCTAGTGAGTTTACAGGTGATGTACATACTAGCTCTGATTGGCAACTTTCTACTAATAGTGGATTTACAGCTATTGTTCAAAGTGCTACAGCTGATACTGTTAATAAAGTATCGTGGTCAGTTATTAATTTAACTGAAAATACAGCCTATTATGTTAGGACTAGGAGAACATCTGCTAATGGTGGTGTTAGTGCTTGGTCTACTACAATAGCTTTTAGTACATTGACTAAGTATATTAATGCACCAACTATAATAACACCTAGTAACGGTACTAATAACTTAACTCCATATGTTACTGTAACAACTAATGCATTTAGTTCAAGTATTGCTGGTCAGACACATGCTTCTACTGATTGGCAAATAGCGACTGATGCTGGTTTTAGTACAATAGTTGCTCAATCTAATGCTAATACAACCGATAAGACTTCTTGGTCATATGCAACAGGTCTACCTTCTAATACTACATATTATGTTAGAGCAAGGTATAATGCTACCTCTGGTTTAATATCTAACTGGAGCACCGCCAGTATATTTTCTACTAAAGCATTTTATGTAAATATACCCACTATTAGCGCTCCTACTACCGGTGCAACTAATCAAGGTCCTATTGTAAATGTTACCACAGGTGCATTTAGTTCAGATGTAACTGGTGAAACACATACTAGTACAGATTGGCAATTATCTGTTGCTTCTAATTTTAGTAGCATAGCATTTGAATCTCTTAATGATACTACTAATAAAACTACTTGGAATACTCCTACTTTGTTAGCTAACACATTGTACTATCTCCGTGTTAGATATAAAGGTTCTAGTAGTTTGTAATATAATAAAAAGATCAACTAGGAATTAATTCCTAGTTGATCTCTCAATATAATGGACTAAAAGGAGATACACCATGCCTAACCCGCTTTTTAGATACCCGTTAGATTTAACAGGTATCAATAGCAATAATTTAATATTTAACGAAATTCATATTTTACCTGTATTAGCTAAAAGAGCTATTCTTCCTTCTTTTGGACCCTATTTTTCTGAATCTTTAGTTATTAGAGATAATAACACTAATGCAGTTCTGGTCAAAGGCATTCATTTTGAACAGTTACAATTAGTAGAAGAAGCTACAATTAAAACAGGTAAAGAAGTTTGTGAAGCTATACTCATAATAGATTCTAATGTATCTAGTGAAATTAATATAACTTATCAGTCTATTGGTGGCTTATATCAAAGAACTTCTGACGCTATACTTAATTTGTATAATACCGTCATGAATGATAATAGACCTGTCAATTGGCCTGATGTATTTAATAAACCATTAGAATATCCACCTAGTCTTCATAATCATTTATTTAAAGATATAGTTGGTTTTGAACCACTTATAGTTCAATTAGAACGTTTAGGTAATGCTATAACATTATCTAATATACCAAGTATACAAGCAATAATAGATTTCTATAGTTCCGGTTTAACTAAAGAAGTCATAATGATTAAACCTGATCGTAATATAGTGTCTAGATTAGCTAATGTTACAGTTGATCTAGAAGCTGTTAATATAAAGCCTCCATATACTTATTACTGGACTATTAAACATATTGATACTGTAGAAGCTGATTTTGCTGTTACTAATGGTATAGTTAATCTTAAGACAGGAAAAGCTGATTTTACATTCTCTACAATTAAACCTTTTGAAACACAGCCAGCTAAAGAATTTCAAATAGCTATTAGAAAGAATAGTCCTACCGGACAAATTATCTATACATCCGGTGTTATAGAAATTAAACCATTTGTATTTAACTTATCTGATTATACAGATCTATTATATAATCAGAGTTGTTTATTTAGCCCAGAAGTAGATATTACCCCTGAAACCATGTTCCTTGCTTGTGATGAATGTTAAATAGGAGTTTTAAAAATGCAAAACAAAATATACGCTCGTGTGATCGATGGTGCTATTATTGAATATCCAGTTTATGATATTCATATCAAGAATCGCGCTAATCCTATAGAATGGTATACTCCAGTAGTATTCCTAAAAGATCCGGAGTTTGATCCACAAACCGAATATCTTAAAGAAGTTCTTAAAAACAATGGCAATGTCATTGTATCAGAGAAAATTGTAGTTAAGCAAAATGTTGAAAATATTCTAAATAGATTATTTTATCCAGATGGTCGGCAATTTGATCATATGAATCCAGGTGAAGTAGTTCAACCTGCTGTAGTTAATATTGGTGATTTAGCTCCTGAATTTCTTCAGAAAGTTATTGACCAAGTTTCTAAAGAAATTGGTGATTCTTTAGATGCTTTTGCTAAGACTCGTAATTACGATGATGTTAAATCATGTGCTACTTATGTATCTAGCACTAATCCTCAATTTAAAGCAGAAGCTGATAAGATTATTGAACTACGTGATCAAACATATAGTGCACTTTATAACTATATTGGTCAAATCATTTCTGGTCAAGCACCTGTACCTAAATCCTTTTCTGAAATCAAAGCAGTATTACCTGAATTAGTTTGGTAATATAATTTTAAAATAATATACAACTAACGGAGGCGTCTTAGCTCCCGTTAGTTGTATATCAAAACAATAGGAAATACAAAAATGCGTTTTAGGCATATATATACTATATTAGGTACTTTTTTAGTTACTTTAGCTTGGATACTAACGGATCCTGATTTAGGTCTTATTACTGGTATGACATTTGGTGTATCTACTGTAGCAACATTTATGATACTAGCTAAAGCTATGTTATATGTATCTTTATTACATTTAAGTAGAAAAGCTTTATTTGATTATTTAGATATAAGTGAATATTTTATTAAAGCTAAAGAGAATCCTCAATCAGCTGCAATAGCACTTATAGCTGTAAGTATATTTACTTTAGCTATAGCGGTGGTGATTTATGCTGGCACAGTGGGTTAAACAAAATAAACAAGTGGTAGTAATAACTATATCATTATTTTTTATTTATAATTATATAGTTAATAGTGTATGTTTAGCTAGTCAAGATACAGACTCTATAACAAAACCACTTGTCTCTATAAATAAATTAGATCCAACTTTGTCTTACATTAATGTAAAAACTACTGATACAAAACGTTATATACCTAAACAAGCTTTTCAATACTTTCCTGTGGTAGAGAAAGAAGTAATTAGAAATATCCCAGGGTTCTATAAAGATAAAGTTCATTATTTTACTGGACTTATAGAACATGAAAGTTGTTTGAGTTTAACGCACTCTAGATGCTGGAGTCCTTCATCTAGATTAAAAACAGCGAGAGAAGAAGGTGCAGGTCTTTCCCAGCTAACCCGCGCTTATAGAGAAGATGGTACTATACGTTTTGACATAATTACTGATTTAAAGAAACAGCACTCAAATGAACTAAAAGAGTTATCTTGGTCTAATGTGTATCAAAGACCTGATTTACAGATAAGAGCAATGGTTTTATTATCTAAGAATAATTTTAATAAGATACCTAGTAAATATATGGAACCTATTCAACATATAGCATTTACAGATGCTGCTTATAATGGTGGATTAACTGGTGTTAATAATAGTAGAAGAGCTTGTGGATTAGCTAAAGACTGTGATCCTGATATATGGTTTAACCATGTTAATAGGCACTGTCTTAAATCTAAAAAACCGTTATACGGTAATAGATCTGTATGTGATATATGGTTACATCATGTAGATGATGTCATACATACACGTATGCCTAAATATAAACCATATTTTTAAAGGAAATTTATTATGGAAAATATTATACAACTTTTAACATATTTAATTATAGTAAGTACTGCTACTGAACGTTTTGTTGAAATAATCAGAGCTACTCCAGTAGGAAAGATATTAACTAAAGCCGTACATTTTCAAATATTAGCTGCTGTATTTGGTGCTATCTTATGTTATATAGAACCTCCTCAATTTAATATAATACATCTTAATCAATACGTATTAATTATAATTATCGGGCTATCTGTTTCAGGAGGCTCTGGAGTATGGCATGATATATTAGAAGTAATAAAGAATTATAATAAGCAATTAAAAACTCAAGCAACTGTTTAAAGCATACACCTCAATAGCCACTAAGAGCTATTGAGGTGTGTCTACCCTTTTCATAAAAAATGCGTTATATATACTATAAGTGAGAATAGTAGTTAGCATTTCATTAATGGTAATGAAACTAATCTACTTAGGAGTGTATCATGAAAGTTATTTTCACCAAAAATGAAATTGATGTAGCAATTGAATTTGCAACTATTGTTGCCAAAGAATTAAATACCCCTATGAATGATAAAGAGGTATATCAGGCTTTCAAAAATCAGAAGTTTATCACCATTGAAGTTAACGGTGATATTACTTTTGATATTCCTGAAGTGTTTCTGATTTCATATTACAAAATTCTAAACAAAAACTCTGGGGTTTTGATCCCTATGGGATTGAGTCTGTACAACTCTGTATTAGTTTTTGTCAAGTTGTACAAGGGAATGTTAAATGATATCAGTGAGATGTTTAATGGTATTATGAAAACAAATGGTTCAGAAAAATAATATCTCCAACCTAAAAAGAGACTTCGGTCTCTTTTTTTTACATTAAATGAAGGAGTTTACCATGTGGTATGGTAACTATGAAGATAAAAAATCAAGATTTGTCCCCATAGAAGGGGAAAAAGAAGTGAAGTGGCCGGAGCGTGGATTTCACGCTGATGCCAGCGGAGGATACGGCGAAGATTGTTTTGGTACTAGGTACGAAGTACTGAATAAAAATGCGCCGGAGTGGCAAGCAGAAGTACTTGCAACAGCTGTTAAGCTGAAAATGCCATTGGTTGCACGTAAGATTGGGAAAGCTGGAAAGTACAGCTTTTGGGTTTTATGTGGTGCTTCAGCTGGTGAAGCACAAGAAGAATCTGAGCGTCTTATGAACACTTGGAAAAAAAGACAAGAAGCAGCAAAGCTTGAAAGTCTGCTTAGTCATTCAAAACTCCCAGAAAACTGCGGGGTTCTTACACCTGATGGTGATGTCATTCTAGCCCAAGCAGTGAGTGTTTATGGTCGTAATGGATATTTTGGCGGAGAACGCCTGATGGTGGTAGATGGAAAAATACTGTCATACCCGGAAGGTGCAAAAGTGGTACAGTTTTAAAAGGAGTAGTTATGAGAGAAAGAAACGAGTCAGCTTGGAATAACGCATTCCAAGGAGAAGTGAATGAAGTCAAGAGGACGCTGGTTAGCATGAAATGTCAACTGACATTCAACAGTGGCCGTATCATAACTTTACCATGTTTCCACAACATGGACCCCAGTACATGTGCTGGTATATTGGCAAGATATAACGCCAATATCGGCGAAACCAAAGCGCATGCGACCATCCCAGAAATGGGGTGGAGTGGTGAAGTTGAATGTTAAAATACTCCAGTATGACTAGATTCTTAGTCCTCTACTGGAGTATTTTTTTTTATTTAGTAACACCCTTTCCATAAAAAATGCATCGTATATACTATAAATGAGAACAGTAGTTAGTATATCGTTAATAGTAACGAAGCTAATCTATTTAGGAGATAGCAATGATGCTATTGAACGCTTTCTCAGCCAACATGTTGGTTGAGTTTCCCATGTCGGTGCGGTTCACCGAAATTTCATCAGAAGAAGCGCGTGTGCTTCTTCTGACCTCTGCGGAAGCAGAGGGTGAAACCGAGATGATCCGCTCAGCTGTAGGTCATGCTGACACAGCTGCTATATTTAGCAGCATCCTGGGGATTCCGGTCCCCTGTAACCGTACTACGGTTACAATGGTCGCTGGTGATTCAGCGGTGGTAGGCCAGTACACCGGCCCACGTCTCTCGGAAGGGAGAACTACCCTCCCAGAGGGAGCTAATGTAAAATGGTTGGTGGTAGAGGTTGGAGAGTAATATCTCCAACCTAAAGAGAGACTTCGGTCTCTTTTTTTTTGTTTAATTAAATACCTAGACACATCCATGAGCTACTAAAGGCTCATGGATGTGTCTAGGAGGCTCTTTAAGGCATGTACTTAGGTTTATTGATAGGACGTATACGCATAGCTTGTTTAATCTCCTCAAAGCTTATAGTACGGCTTACAGGTTTACTAACAGGCTCATTAATAATAGGTTCATTTACTTTATCATCATCCCAAGGTAATTGAGTATCTATAGTTTCTTTAACTATATTTTCAATTTCTATAGGATTATTAACTTTAGCATCTTTTACTTTAACAGGTGTAACTATCTTAGTAACTTTTTTAACTACAGAAGGTTTTATTTTTTTAAAAACTTTTCCTGTTTTACCAGGTACTACTGATTTCTTAAGCATTGTACATTCCTTAAAATTAATTAATGATCTAATATCACTAATGTATGATCTTCTCCATCAAGTTCTTGATTAATAATACCAGAAATGATAGTCCAGTCACCACCTGCTAATCCAGCACCTATCTTAGGATAAGCAATACGTTTACCACTATAATTTTCTTTAATATATTTAAAAACATTGCGCAAAGCACTATAATTAACATGTACTTTATCATTACCATATTTATATTGAATATAACCATTAACAATTATTCCTGTTCCATGGTTTAATTCAACTATAATTGTAGTAACTTTACCTAATTTAGTTAAATCACCAGCTAAAGTTAAATTGTCCATTTGTTCAATTTCAGGGAAATCTTTCTTTAACTGTTTAGCTATGCCAGCATTCATAGTACAAAAACAATTACAACCATGAACTATAATATCAAAATTATCATCTTTGAATAATTCAATTATATTACCTTTAACTATTTTCATGGCTTATGTCGCTATAGGATAACGAATACCTTCTAAAGGAGAATATCCTTCGATATGTATATCGTCAACAGTAAAATCAAATATATTATTTATTTCAGGATTTAGAATCAATTTAGGTAATGGTTGTGGTTTACGTTTCAGTTGTTCTTTAACTAACTCTAATTGATCAGCATAAATATGAGTATCACCACCCGTCCAAATAAATTCTCCTACTTCATACCCACATACCTGAGCTAGCATGTGAAGTAATAGACTATATTGTGCTATGTTATAAGGAAGACCTATCGGGCAATCAACTGACTGTACATTAACACTTGCTCGTTAGGCAGTGCTAGTTTTATCAAGATAAAACTACTACACGATTTCCGTGTAGAATAGACCATATCACCACCTTTAGTTAAAAAACTATTAAGGTGTCTCTTGTTTCGTTCCTACTTAGGAACTACGTCCTTTGTTACCATACCTGAGTAATTAGTTCAGCCACTTTTATATTACTATAAAAGCTTGGTAGATAAATCTCTAAGGAGTTTCCCGTCAATTTAAGAGATTATTCAACTAAGATTTCTCTCAGAGGGCGCTCAACAATTGTTAACGCTGGTACATCAGTAAAGATAATTCAAGTTTACCAGTATCTTTTGATTCTTTAACAAAACACTGGAACATCATATGACAAGGAGCTAATGCACCTTTACCTATGATGACATTATCTTGAGGAGATAATTTTTCATTAGGTATATATTCAGGTATCCACGCTGTAACTATATGCCTAGCACTATAAGGACGTTCTTTAAGATTTGTAATTAAATCAGATAATTGATCTATACCATTTATACTATTACGCCATACATAACCGTACATAGGACCAATGGTATTAATTCTATTAGAAACCATTTTGTCTATATTGAGTAATACACCATCTTCGAAAGATTCAGAAATAGAATTTTCACTAATAAATTGTTCTTTTCTTTTTGTGATATGTTCCTCACGTAAAGCCCAGTTATTCCATATGTTCACACCTTTGTCAGTCAAAGATGTCACATTTGTATCACCTTTGATAAACCACAACATTTCTTCAATCATTCCCCTAGTAAAAATTTTCCTAGTAGTTACTAAAGGAAAACCTTCTTTAAGGTTAAATCTCATTTGTGTACCAAATATAGATACACGACCTACTCCAGTTCTATCTTCATGTAGATCACCATTTTCAATTATATTATTAAGTAATTCTAGATATGCTTTCATAAAGTTTTTTCTTTCATTTTTAACCGTTGTTTAAAATATTGAGCTACTATTTCAAATAACTCAGCTTTAACTTCATCTAAAGGTTTACTACAATCTAATTTAAAATTATTTTCACAGTATTTTTTATTATACCATGATTCATATCCAATTATTAGATTTTCTTTAATTGAATTATCTAGGTTATCTAAACGGTCATTTCTACCACGTTTAGCTACACGTTCATTAACTATTTCTATAGGACAAGTACACCAGATATATAGATCAGGTTTCTTTTCTAACATCTGTTTAGTTAATAACTTAAATAACTTACGTGATGTTAAATATGATTTTATATTAGAACTATTGTAAACTTGATAAACATATGTACTAGACACCCATCTATCAGATATAACATAAGTTTCTTCTAGTTTAGGTATAATATCATTATGATAAGTTTCTAATATACTAGCCATCATTAATACTAAATTAACATCATTAGATAAAACTGATTTAGTTTTATCTTTAAATCTATCTCTAACTGATTTAGCTATGTCACCAGATGAGTTAGTTGATACAACTACTCCATTAATTGCTTCAGCTAAATAATTACATAAAGTACTTTTACCAGTACCTTCTATACCATCTAATACTATCCAAGAGTACATTTATCATCCTCTAATATAACATCTGGCGAAAAACTTATTAAATTAATAAGTTGACCTGGTTCATATACAGAATTTTTATAATATCTGTTAAATTTATATATAGCACTTTCTATAGTTGCAGCTTTTTCATTAAAAAATTGAAAGTGTTTACTTTTTACAATAGGTAATCCTTTTTCTACTTCTATTAACCAAAGCATTCCTTTATATAAATTTAGTGAAGTTTTTATAGTATCTGGTGTAGCTTTAGGGAGAGTTACAATAAATTTACCAGATCCAATAATTAAAGTAGCAGCATTAGTTATTTTTTCACTGATACCTAATATTTTATAATCAATTAAACCATTTGTTTTTATCAGCGCTTTTTGTACTGTTTTATCACTGTGCATAAAATTCTACTTAATATAATGTTAAAAAATATCACATTTCATACAAATCATCACTAGCGTTACTTACCCCTCTACTAGGAACTTTTCTTATTGATATGTGATTTAGGTTATTGATATCTTCAGGTATAGGCATACCCTTAGGAAACTTTAACAAAAAATATTTCTTTTCATCTGAAAGTATAGATGGTATACGATGTTTACCACGTTGAACACTGATATACGTTTCTTTATTCTGTTTAAATAAATGTAAGTATATTTCTAAATCTACTTCTTGGTCTAATTGTTTAGAACCAGCAAAATAACCTTTTTCAGCAATTTCTTTTACAAATTCACTTTCAGGTACACCAGTTCTTATCAACCCTTTAGCTTCTGTCGACAGCTGATGTGGGGAAATCGTCAGTATGCCTTTAGGGCCACAAAAATTTCTTACACGTCTAAATAGATCACGCATATCAGTACCAGTTGGACCGGTATTGGTGCAACCTACGGTAGGTACCATAGCTAAGTAATCTAACATTAAAATTTCTACATTATAACCCTGTGTTTCATACTCAATTATCTTATTACAAATATGTTTATAACTCCATTGAGTAGGATCAACACGTAGCATCTTAATACTGAAACCATTGATCTGAAGCTTCTCTTTAACATACACAGCCATTTCTTTAACATCGATACCAGTGACACCAACATGTTCCCTGGTTTCATTATATTTAAGATATTGGTATAAGAACTGTAAATTAAGTTCTAAGTCATCTTCAAAACTTATACGAAGCATTAAAGGTTTCTTATTTATATCTTTAGTTAAAGGTGTATTTAATGTGGCTAATTGTGCAAATATAGATAAAGTAAAACCTGTTTTATATTTATGTTGTAATGCTGGTATGATAACACATTCACCTGGTCTAAAACCACCCTGTAGCATTTCATTAAGATCATTCCAACCTGTTTTATATACATTAGAACCAGTCATACGATTCTTAATGCTATCAAAAATCTTAATGATACTTTCATCGTTACCTATATCGATGTCATTAAGTATAGCAGGATCTATTGTATTTCTTTCAACTTGCAATGGTTCTAGCTGAGAGATAAGTTCAGTAATAAACTGTGCAGCATCCGCTATCTTATCTCTTTGGAATTTAAAAGCATAAGACGCTTTATGTAAAATATCAGAGATCTTTATTTCTTTTAAATAATTGCTGATGATTTTACGTATAGTTAATATATTACGTTTAACTACTTTTTCATCGTCGTTACCAGAAACACCTTCTTCAATCACCTTATATAGTTTTTCATTAGAAAGTGTACACATTTTAAGTGTCTGTAGTATATCTTCTTTGTCGTACTCATGGTCACCATTGTTAACCATACTTAAAGCTATACTAAGTAGATTACTAAGTATCTCTCTGTCTCCACTTAAACCAAAAGATGTTTCTGGTTGTTTAATACTATCTAATACAAGTTTTATCATTTCCTTAGAACTAAAATTATCTTTTAATATAGATTCTTTATATAGTAAAATAATACATTTAATAATAAGAATTTTTTCGTCCATTTTTACTACTCCATGGTTTTTAATTTCTACGACGACTAATATTTTGACCAATATATATTTTGACCAATATATGTATTGGTGAAACAAAAAATTATATTTTTAACTAGTACCGTATTTTTATACAAAGGTGTGTATCATGCAAGAAGATAAGATAATTAAAATAGCTGAAGTTTGTCACGAAATTAATAAATCGTATAGTGAATTTATTAATGATTATTCAATAGATTCTTGGGATAAAACTAGTCAATGTTTAAAAGAGAGTATGATTAGTGGTGTTATGTTTCTTTTAAAAAATCCAGAAGCAGATCCAAGTGATACACACTCTGCATGGTTAGATTATAAAGAAAAAAAAGGATGGATATATGGTCCAGAAAAAGATTATGTAAATAAAACACATCCTTGTATAATGCCGTATAATGAGCTTCCTGAAAAAGAAAGAATTAAAGATTATCTTTTTCAAACTATTGTTAAAACACTGAAAAATATAATCTAGATAAAAAAAACTTAAATACATTGGACGTATTGTCTAATATTACAGATGATAACTTATTAAATAAGATATCTTTTACACCAAATATTTTAATTAACAAAAGGACAGGGACTTCGTTCCTGGTTATATATGGCTAAACAAAGTCTTTTTGTTTCACAAGAGCATATTGATAATAATATAGATCTAGTTGTAGGATCTATAAAAAATCCTGATATTATAGTTAACAAAATTATTAATAAACATAGTATATTGGTTATTCCAGAACAAATCTATAAACATCTAGCTAAATATAATGGGTTGAGTTTAAACAATATCCAAGATTATCTTTCTTATGAAGACATAGCTTTATTTATCGGATTAAATGAAATATTTAATTTCGATTCTATGGCTATTGTGGAGTTATCTAATAAGTTATCTTCTAGTCATAGAATTAACGTAGATTTCATAATGAAAACTAAAAACTATAAATTATCTTTAAATGAATTTATGACAGTTAGTTCAGGTGAAATTGAACTATATAACTTTGTTAATATTGATAACTTTATCTATGTAGTGGTGCAACCAGGTGTTTATAGTTTGTTACAAAATAAAAAGCATAAAGTAGAGTTTCTCACTAAATTCTCCACTCTGTGTTTTAATGTATTAGGTGATAGCAATACATATGCTCAGCCTTTTTTTCAAGAACTTGTACAAGGTTTATAATTTTTTTAGAGGAATTGTAATATGAAACTCAGTAATAGGAATAGTGTTCAAGCCACTATTATTCAACAAATAGTAGACCGTCTACAAAATCAACTAACCCGCACCGGTCCTGTTGTCTCTCCGTTAATAGCTGGTCAATTAATATCTCTTGAGTCGATCGACAGTGGTGTTCGTGGTCAACTAGAAAATGGTTTTGATGAACTACGTGTTATAGTTGAGTCTATTTCTAACGAAGTCGGTATTGCTAAAGTAATGACCGAAGCTCAGTTTGATGCAGCTTCTATGGCTGGACTAATGGCTATTAATTATAAGTCAGCTATTGGTAAGAAATATGAGCCTGCTAATATTTCGACTGAAACTATGCGTTCAGTTATGCCTTTCGGTGTTTCTGATGCTATGTTCCAACGTTCGTATGCTCTAGAGGCATATGATGAACGTGAAAATAAAAATGCTATGCTATATAGTATTACGTATAACATGCAAGCTGCTCGCCAAGATGAGTTTGGTGAAACCTTCTTCCCCACTATTACTATCACTCCTGATCAAGTAGGTTTTGGTGTATCTGTTGATCTTATGACTGTGTTTGATGGTTTAGAGCGTAAGATTTCTGGCTCATTCGAAGATTTTAAACGTAAGAATATTATTCGTGCTGTAGCTGATCCTACTGTTCTGAAACGTGATCAAACTCGGATTGTACCTGTTAGCCGTGCACCTCAAACTGATGCTTATTTTGTTAACCCTGCTATTATTCCGGTTACCAATATTATGCAAGAAGGTGAGTCTATTGCTACAGCTCCTTTACGTACTGGTGTTAAATTTGATCTTTTGGGCATTTCTCAAACCCAAGAACTATTGGCTAAGGGTGTTATGGATAATACGGATGCTATTGATCCGGCTATTACCCTACAGAACATCTATGTAACGTTTACCAATGGTGGCGATACTGACATCATTCGTTTTAATACGATTAACCTGCCGTTATCTGCATTTAACTATAACCCGCAGTCTAATTATCGTGAGATGATTGTTAATTTTAAAACTAACAGCATTCTGATCAATGGTAATACTAAACAAGTAGATGGTAGCGATCTAGTTGCACTAGCATCTATTTATAATGGTACGCTTGCTGATGGTACTGACGATTTCATCGTTCGTGTTGAAGTTCAAGTAACTGGTAGTGTTAATATTGAAACTGGTGAAACCACTGTATTCGGTAATTTGGTAGCTGTTTATACCATCCAGAATGCAAATGGCGATATCTTAGATATTACTACTGCACCTGCTGCTGCTATTGCTGGTGTTGTAAATAGTGGCTCTATCATTGGTTACGATCTAAATGCTTTCCGTACCAATATGAACCGTCGTCAACGTGGTCAATTGATCAATACGACTCGTTTTACTCAATTGTATAACGTACCGTTGCGTTCACCGATTACTGCTATTCATCCTATTAATACTGATGATGTTATCGAAGCTAGTGATATACAAGCTTTGGTTACTACTACTCGTATCCGTACCAGTAATGATGCCGTTACTAGCTTGTTGAATAGTGTTGCTGTTTTACGTGAATATGTTGATGCACGTGACACTATTGGTGCTGGTCCTGAAGTTATGGGTGTTGGTCGTTTCTTTGTTCGCCCTGTCTTCTATAATGATGCAATAGATATGGCTACCTCTATCGACTCTATCAAGTCGCATGAGCGTGCTGCTGATATTCAAGCTGTTCTGGTCAATAAAATTCGTGACCTAGCTTACCGTATGTATCGTGACTCTGAGTACAAAGCTGCTGCTGATGCACTAGCTGGTGGTGTTGCTCCTGTCCCGACCGTTATCATCGGTACTGACCCTGTCCTAGCTCGTTACTTAACGGTTACTGGTGACCTACGTACACTTGGTAATGAGTTTGATGTCCGCATCGTTACTTCGCTTGATAATCGTGTACAAGGTAAGATTTTTGTTACTTTCGGTATCATGAATGAACAGCGTAATACTGCTGTACATCCGTTAAACTTTGGTAACATGTTCTGGGCACCTGAACTAGTTCTGACTGCTAATATTTCTCGTGGTAACACCATTTCGAAAGAAACAGTTGTTCAGCCTCGTTACCTTTTCGTTACCCACTTGCCTATCTTGTCGGTGATCGAAGTTGATAATGTACCTGCCGTATTAAACAAAGTTGCTATTAACTTCAAGAATGTTTAATAGTTTTAAACTTTAAAAAGCCCAAAAAGCTTAAATAAAGTTCCTACTGACCCACAAGGTCAGTAGGAACTTTACATCTCACGTATTTTTTCTATCATTAATATAGATATAGTGAGATAGTTTAAAATTACACTTTTTTAATAAGTACTTAAGTAATATATATTAAATAAAATATATAGTAAAATATTTTTTAAAAGGAGTTTTATGTTTAATCAACCTGATATAGGATTTAGTAGAATCTTTACTAATAGTGAAAGAATAGAGTTTTCTGATACTAAAGGTAATTTATTAAATATTATTTTAAAATCTGATGAAGTTATTAGTTTATATGATTTTCGCGATAGACGGGTTATTGTTTTTGGTACTGATTTAGGAAATATCAGTATTACTGAAGAACAAAAAACAGATAAATTTTCTTATTTTATTAATTATAAAAAAGATAATCCTATAGAACAAATATTACCTTATCGTAATTTAGGTGAACGTGATATGTGTTTTATATGTGGTTGTAATGATGACACAGATATTAATATTAGTGAACGCATTAATATCTTTTTACAAAAACTCCATGAATATTTAAGTGTTAAATAGAAACCCGTATTTTTTAAACTAAAGGAATTAGAACATGCGATACGATATTAAAGTTTTAAATAAACCCAGTAATAATGAAAGTCGTAAATTAGTTGTATATATCGATAGGGTTAAAGAGTTGTCTATTCCTATATTTATCACCAGTGGGGTAGGTGATAAACAAAAGATGTATAAAAAACATTTGGAAAATACATTATTTAATCCTAAAGATGACCAACGTTTAGTTAAATTCTTAGTTCAATTACATGACAAAGCCATTGAAATGGGTGGTCTTGAAATGATATGTGATTGTAAAGTTTATAACAAATGGCATGGTAAAGTACTTAAGGAAATTATGGAAGAAAATGAGGAAATCCTTACAAGCTTCATTAGCTATTTAATTCCGACTAGTGCTAATAAATCTATGTTAGATGAAAATAAGCCTAGCCAAGAGCTTCCTGAGGGTTTACAGGTACCTTCTGATATGGAAACTATGCCACCTATGACACCTATGAGTAAAATTACATTAGATAATTTAAATGTACCTAATGCTGATCAATTGCGTGCATTAATAGTACAAGATTTAGAAAATCATAATAGTATTATAGAAGGTGAAATTGTGTCTAAAACTACCGATGTTTTAGAACCACCGCCTGCTCTAATAAATATTTAAATAATTGAAGATACTGTCCTAGTATTATGCTAGGACAGTATCTTTTTTTTTTCAACACTTTTCAATAACATAAAGAATCATATATACTATATATGGATTAAGTCTATTTTTTATTAAAATTAAAGGGGTTTTAATATGTCAATTATAATACCACCTGAAGAACCTGATTATAGCTACAGTAAAATATTACATAATGAAATAAATGTATCTAATAAACAAACGCACCAAAAAATTGAAACATCTAATCTTAATATCGGTAGACAGATGTCAATGATGCTTAGAAATATCGCCCCTGAAGATATTGGCAATATGTATATAACACCTAATGCCATGCATACTAAGAAACAAACTTTTATAAAAGAAATTTATTATACTAATAGAATTCTTAATAAAGATATTTATATTCAAGAGCCTAATAACCTTATTTTTAAAGTAGAAGGACCTAAAAGTAATTACGACGATAATATAAATAATCATAGTCCTGTTAATTATCTTATTATAACTGAAAGATATAAATTTGGTAGTAGAGAAGCTGCTGAAGAATGTCGTAATACTATGACATTAATGCGCAATGATACTACACATATGAATACTAATATAGATGCTAAAGCTTTATTAAGTATTTTAACTGAAGTTCTTGGACCAAATACTAACGACAAATTTAATTATTATAAAAATATAGGAGTTAAAGAACCTTATAGTGGTACATACGCCAATAGTGATTCAATCTACGTAGAAATTCATAGAATAGTTACCTATGATCAGCTTAAAGAATGTGATAGACTATATATAAGTAATTTAGGTATAGTATTGTCTTTAAATAAAGAACTATATAATATATCACATCCTAACTCAGTTGATTCAGCTCGTTGGAATACTATTGGTATAAATACACCTAAACCTCACAACAGCTATGAGTTACGTATAGATCTAATAGATAATGACAATACTATAAAATCTAAATATACTTATGTTTTAGGTAAATTAATAAAACTTAAACCAACTGAAGATCTATTACGTCCCAATGGTTTATATGTAGAAGAAACTATAAACGGTATTAGGATAAATAATAAAAGGAATCATTATGAATTTAATGAATTAATAGAATGTAAATTATATAATACAGCTGATGAAGCTATAACACAAGGCGATCCAAGTATTATTATAGAAAGAATCAAACATGAAAAAGCGTTTATAGAAGCTGAAAATGCTAAATCAACCACCATAAATAAAGCTACTGACGAGGAGTATAAAAGAGAAAATGATCTACTTAAAATTCAATATGAACGTGAGAAAATGCGATCTGAGAAAGAAAAAGAAACTATGAAAATGGAATTTGAAAAAGAACGATTGAATGCTGAAATAAAGAAACTTGAACATGACAAATGGAATAATATTTTTAAAGCTGTGGTTGCTGCTTTGGCTACAACTGCAACTGGAATAACTCTATGGAACAAATATGTAAAAGAAAATTAAAAATAAATTTTCTGTGTTAAATATAGTAGTAACAAACATTCATAGTGTCGTTAACTCAACCTTTAAAGGAAATCATGGTTTTCTTTATACTGATTTAAAAATCTGTATAATAAACCTATATGTAAATCATGGATAAATTTACATCGAACTATATAAATGAAGTTACTCCTGAACCTAACCCTTTAGTTATGAATGGTATAAGTGGCCATTTCTTAAATAAAACAGAACAATATGTACATAATATATTTAAATGTATAAAAAATTATCCTGTTGGATTAACTTATGAAGGTTTTGAAGTTTGTACTCCTTATGAAGAAATACAAGAAGTTACTAAACCAAAAAATAATAAAAGGACTTATGACACAGCTAAAAGTAATATATATTTAGTTAAATATATATTTAACTATAATGGTAAATTTCTACTAAATAAATATATTTATCTTCCTTATTTAGAAGATGACTGTATTTTACATTTAGGTGGAGCAATGTTTCAGTTGATACCTGTACTTAGTGATAAGGTCATTACTACTACTCATGATAGTGTATTTATTAGACTATTAAGAGATAGATTAATGATTAAGCGTGCTTATCATTCTATATTAGCTAATGGCAATAGATTTATGACTCATATTGCCCATTGTAATATATATAGGAATACAGATGTTAAAGTACCGAAAACAACTAAAGCATTAACATTACTAGCTCACTATGTATTTATCAGATATGGATTTACAGAAACATTTAATAGGTTTCTTGGATTTGTACCTGATGTAGGTCAAGATAATATTAATGACCATACATATCCTAGTGATAAATATGTGATATGTGAAAGTACAGGACTTAAACCAACTACTTGTATGGATAATAACTATATAAGTAGCCCGATTAAACTAGCTATACCAATAGCTAAATGGAAAAATGAAACTAAATCTTTAGTAACATCATTTTTTTATATAGTAGATCATTTTCCTGATAGGTTTAAAGTAGGATATCTAGATGATACCAGGATGTGGACTATTTATTTAGGAAATATTATTTTCAGTGGTCACTACGGTGAAAATGTTTTATATACTCGTATGCTTGATCATTTTACATCTTTAGATGACTATATAGATCCTATTATTGCTACTAAATTAGCTGAGTTAGGATATGATGTTAATGAACTTTATGAATTATTCGCTATCATAGTTCTTAAATTTAAAGAGTTCATGAATAATAATAATAAAAAGTTAAATAATGTCTATAATAAAAATATAGAAGTTTTATATTATAGTTTATATGATATTACTTCCAATATTTTTAAAGCTGTATTCAGACTTAACAGATTAGCTATGAAAAAGTCTATTGGTAATAAAGACATTATTGAAGCTTTTAACAAAATTATTAAACCTGGTGCAATATTTAGACTTAGTAATGGTAAAATTGTTACTGAGATCGTTAACTACACTGGAGAACATAAGTATATTAAACTTACTAGTAAAGTCAATGAACAAGAAACTATGAGTGGGGCTAGTAGAGGACGTGGTAAACGTTCTGTAGTAGGTCCTAGTAAATATGTTTCTGCATCAATGGTAGAAGTAGGAAGTATTTTGTATTTATCTAAAAGTAATCCTAGTCCAATGGCTAGACTTAATCCATATGTTAATATTAACCCAGTTAACGGAGATATCATTAGAAATCCTAAATATATTGAATTACTAGATAGACTCGATGAACTGTTAGATTAAATTGCAAAAAATCATGGACGTTAAAAAAGCACTAAAAGTGTTAAAACAAATAGATAGCTTAGAGTCTATAGAAGATCTTCTTCTAGAGCATAATGGATTATATATACTATCTTGGAATAGACTATCTGAACTTAATGTACATCTAGCTGAACAGTATGAAGAAATTGAACTTGCTGCACCATACTTGTTTTTTGATAATGGTAGATTATCAACATTTACACAACAAATGTGTGTAAATGAAGGTATCATTATTACTAAAGCTACAGCTGATGATTTCCCTTTGAGACATTTTTTCCATCTAGATAACTTTTCGGTCGGTATTTCAGACCACTGAAAAGTGTGCAAGAACCTTATAAGGGCTCCTTGCAAACTTATATAAGGAGCTAGATCTATGCAACCTACATCCCCAACTAGGAACTATCAATATCATGATTTCATAAATTTTAATATAAATAGTAACTTTAGTAATATTCCTAGAGAACAGATTTGTTATATACTATCTGATATAGCTAATGAAATTGTAGCTAAAGCAGATGCTAACCTAGCTAGAGCATTTGTATGTAATACACTATTTTATAATTCTTGGTATAATCAAGAATTTTATACAGTGGCTACTGATATCATAGCTATAATAGCAGGTAGATTAGCACCCGGTGTATCTATATCATGTATATCTAACAGTATTATTTCAGAATACATGGCATGTTATACAGGTTACCAGGTCATGATCAACCAGCAACTTAGTGTTAATTTACCTGCTAATCAAGTAGCTGCTTCTCAACAAAATGCGACACACTATCGTGAACTGAAAGAAGAGGCTAACAGAGTGAATCAAATGACTAATCAGCAACAAGTACACCCGCAACAACAGCAACCTATGATGCCTCAACAAGGTATGATGTATCCTCAACAAGGTATGATGTATCCTCAACAGCCTATGGGATATCCTCAACAACCTATGGGATATCCTCAACAGCCTATGGGATATCCTCAACAGCCTATGGGGTTTCCTCAACAGCCTATGGGGTTTCCTCAACAGCCTATGGGGTATCCTCAACAGATGCCAATACAGAATTTCGCCCAAAATAGGCAACAATTTAATTATAATCAAGTTTCTCAGGCAACAAATAAATTTTCTAATTCAGACGTTTATACTCAAAGTGAACCGGTTAATTCTTTTAGTATGAATAAACCTGAGAGACAATATTCACAAGCATCTCAAGAAGTTCCTATGACGCCAATAAAGGATGAACCTATGAAACCTATTATACTTAATAAAAGAGATGATAAAAGTAATTATGTTGAAATCAATAACACTAAGATTAATTTAGATTATATTCTTGGACAATCATTTACTAATGATGTTAGTAATACCAAGTATTATAATCCTAATGTTATTATTACAGGATCTTTAAAAGAAGCAGTGCATAGCACACACTGCAACCAAATAAAGGAACAAAGTAATAATTATATTAATAATATATACGGATCAGCTGTATCTATTATTACAGAGTATGCATATATCAATGACATGTCAGATGTTGTTAATGAATGCATCATTGCAGCTGAAAGTTATGAAGATTTTTGCGGTAGATTAAATAAGTTTTATAGTATTATAGAAAACTTTGCTGATAATATTAAACCAGAAAATAGAGCTATTAATACAGTAGAAGCTTATGAGAAATTCAGGTTCATGAATAACATTGATAAACAGATGGTTGATGCTGTTAATTCAAAGTTAAATAATGAAATGAATCTTACTGTAAAAATTGAAACTATGTCAACTGATGCTATTGAATTATTTAACTGGCTTAGTGATAAACATGGTATTAATATAGCTCAACGTTATAGAAGTTTTGTAGAAAACTTATTTACATCTGTTAAAGAGAAATATAATCAGTCTAGTAAAGAACTATTTACTCAGTATACTGAAGAAACAGATTGTAAATATACTACTATTAATATTTATGTAGGTAATTTAAATATTGATAATAGTTCTTATACATTTGATAATGGTAGTTATTTTGAAGTAAGTGAAGAAGCTACCGAGTTAAAATCTTCTATTAATCTATTTTATCAACACGCTAGTAATAAACATATAGCATTTGAGATGTATGTAACTACACTTGACGGCGATGTGTATCGTGTATATAAAAAAGATAACGATGGTTATATCATGAAGAAAATATTTGTCATTTAAAAAATATTCGAACTTATCTACTACATCCTCTAAAGGATGTAGTAGATATAGTTTTTTTTTGTAAATTCTTTGGGAAATATAGTTTATGGTATTTATTAGATACCTTAAAACATTTATTTTTTTACAATGAAACAACTAGTTAGAGGTTAGCATGGGCAAAAAAATTAGTAACAGCAAAATTAATCCTAGCGAGACAGAGTTTTTGATGCCTATCTCAAAAGGTGGCACTGGTAGTACTAATGGTGGAAGTGGATTAAGAACAACTTTAGGAGCTATATTAAATACACATATTAATGCACCCAATGGTGTAGCAGGACTGGAAGCTGACGGTAACTGTCAACGTTAGCACTACTGCTACATATACTATAGTAGGTTATAGTAGCTTCAATACGTATACTATAACCGTGAGCGCTGGTACTGTTAGTAGAACTAATGGAACTATCACTTATAATGCACCTAGCACTACACAAACAGTTACCATGACTATCAATGGTAAAGAGTTCATATTGAACATAGTGCCTGTAACAGCGTATATTACTACTCCTAGTGTAACTAGTCCTATTAACGGTGCTACTCAACAAAATGCTGACGTAAGCTTCACTAGCAGTGCGTTCAGTGTAAGTGGTGGAAGTGACACACACCAAGGCAGTGACTGGCAGGTAGCTACAGATACCAGCTTCAGTAACATAGTTAGCAGTGTAA
>JFJP01027160.1_pt1 | contig 31115 bp, 36 predicted proteins | sample 431651 | NCBI WGS metagenome assembly JFJP01 (sample SAMN02602958, study PRJNA72255) | Microbial mat metagenome, whole genome shotgun sequencing project. | biome: fresh water; feature: sink hole; material: water; isolation source: purple microbial (photo- and chemosynthetic) mats found in... | reverse complement strand
AATAAAGAAAATTTAATTTAAAATTTTTTAAATAAATTCTGATGCAAGAAGAAAAAGAGTGTTGTGCTATAATTGTATATGGGGATATCGGAAGATCTCCCCGTATGCAAAATCATGCAGCAGAGATATCGAAAAACACAAATTTAATGATTTATTTGATTGGATATGATGGTAAAAATTAGCTTTAAATGAAAAAATTTAAAATTAAAAGGAAGAGTCAGAGCCAAACGAAAGGGTGGCAAATGACCCTAAAATAAAAATTATTTCATTAACCAACTCTTTGATAAACTCTTTGAAAAAAATACCCAGAATTTTTTATTTATTTTACGTTTTGGTTCGCGTTTTAATCCAAACATTACAATTATTCTATCTATTTTTGTTTAAACTCAAAAAACCAAAATTCATATTAGTTCAAGTAAAATAAAGAATAACTCATTTAGATTTTAAATAGAATCCACCTTCAATTCCTGTTTTATCTATGATTTATATCATTTCCAAAATCAAAGGAATTTGTTTTTTGGTTGATATCCATAATTATGGTTTTACAATACTTGAAATGAATTTTCATCAAAAACTTATCCTTGGACTTGCAAAATTGTTTTTATTAAAGAAAATTTTTCAAGATTTTTAATTTTGTTTTCAAGCTATGAAAAATTCTTTGCCAAAAGAGCTGATTGTCATTTTTGTGTGAGCAAATCAATGAAAGAAGATTTAGCTAAAAATTGGGAAATCAAGTAAAACTTAATGAGATCAAACAAAAATAACTAATTTTAAGTGCGACTTGCCTTTACGATAAATCAAACAATGATTTGTTTAAACCTCTCACTTTGAAAGAAAAACAAAATTTTATCGAAAAAAAGAATTATTTTAACCATTTGGAGTTAAGTGCTGATCAATCAATTTTACATCCCCTTGATATCAAAGAGAAAACAATCATGATGATAAGCAGCACCTCTTGGACAAAAGATGAAGTTTTAATAAAAAAAATACTTTCATTATTTAAAAACATAATATAGGATTTCGGTGTCATTTTTCAAGCTCTAGAAATTTATGAAGATTGTGCTAAAAATGTAAAAAATAATGATCATTTTTATCCAAAAATAATGCTCTATATAACTGGTTTTCAAATTTTATTTTTCTCTGATCTAACTTTTAAAAATTTAGGCAAAGGCCCACAAAAAAATTATTATGAAAAGCTTATAAAAGAAAAAAAAGAAGGGTGGAAAAAAATTGAAATAATAACTGTATGGTTGGAAATACAAGATTATCCTAAATTTTTAGCTTGTGCTGATGTCGGTGTTTGTTTACATTATTCATCTTCAGGATTAGATTTACCGATGAAAGTTGTTGATATGCTTGGGTGTGGACTGCCTATCTTAGCAATAAATTATAAAAGGTCTTCTTCAAAAGAATTTTCTTTTTATTTATTGTTAAATTAGCATAAATGAATTAGTCTCTGATGGCATAAATGGAAGAATTTTTAATAATTCAAATCATTTGTTCTTAATTTTGAAAGTTTCATTTGTTATTTTTATTAAAATCTAAGAGTAATCTAGGAATTATTTGAAGATTATCCAAACAAAAAATTTCTATTAGATAAATATAAAGAAAATGCTCTAAAGTTTCGAGAGTTTTCATTTGAAGAAGGTCTTTTTATTCAAAAAGCTCTTTTATTGAATTAATTATTATAGAGTGGAAGCAGAATGTTCTTCCAATTGTGAAATCAATAAAAAATGGAGAAAAAAATTGGAGAAAAAAAGACCACACTTTGATCTTCACAACATTGTTGATTTTTGGTTTGTTTCTAGCTGGAAGAATAATTTTAGGGCTTTAATTTATAAGAAAAAATTTCTATTAGAAAATTTCAAAGTCAAACAGTTTTAAAATGATTAAAAAAAGCAAATACTTTTTTTTTAATAAAAATAAATGAAGTTTTTCTTTTTATGAAGGATCAATTAGAAAAAAAATATTTCATTTTAATGTTATTAAAGATTCTTATTTCGAAAATTAGAACTAATTTTTAATTAATTTTTTTTTTTTAATTCTTCATTATTTTTTGTTCGGCTTTATCAATACTTTTCCTTCACTCATATGCTTTTGATAATATTCAACAGCTTCATTAATGTTTTCCAGGTTGTATTCTTTGTTGATTACTGTGCTTAAGCTTGTTTTCAAAAGCGTTCTTAATCCATAAAACATTTTCGCCTTTCCAAGCAATGATTTCTCATTTAGCCATTTTGTCAGCCAAAACCCTTTAACTTTTTTCTCTTTAAATATCAAATCCGTTGGATCTATTGAACAATATTCTCCAGATAATCCACCATACACATAAACAACAGATTTATTTGGCATATTTCTCAAAACTCTCCCTGTCAAACTTCCTGCAACAGGATCAAAGAAACAAGTCGCATTTAATTCCTGTGATAATTTGTTCAAATTGTTATCAAAATCCTCATCGTTTTGGTTGAGAATGAATTTGGCTCCCTCTTTTTCTAGAAGTTCTACTTGTTCTTTTCTTCTAACAATATTTATGACTTTTAACCCATGGTTTTCAAAATATTTGCACATCATTCTTCCCAAAGATGAGACTCCTGCCCCATGAACAACCGCCTTATATTTTTTTTTTTGGCAAAGCTCCAACATAGACATAACTGTCAAAGGATTGACAAACGTGCAAGCTCCTTGCTCATAAGTTAAGCTATTATCCAAAGGAAAGCAACGATTTGCATCAGCAATCATATATTCAGCCCAACACCCTGTGCATTCATCAGTCGCTGCAACAGCCACTCGACTTCCTTTTAATTTCCAACCAAAAAGACCGCCACCACTTTCAACAACAAGACCTGAACCTTCGAATCCTGGTATTGTTGGCAATGTTTTCTTTGAAGAATAATGTCCCACTAGAAAACTGAGATCTGAAGGATTTATGGGAGAAGCTTCCATTTTTATGAGAACTTGACCTGAAGTGGGCTTTGGAATAGGCATTTCTTTGATTTCTAAAGGTTTGGAAAAGTCTGATAATACCACAGCTTTCATAGTCGAAGGAAGTTTGGAGGATGGTTCCATTTGGATATGATTAATAGGTTTTCTTTATGAATAATTAAAAAGTTTAAAATTTAAAAATTATTTTTCAGAATTTAAGTTTTTTTCATGTTTTATTTTGTATTTATAAATAATTAAAAAAAAATGTCATTATTTTTTTTAAAAAAATTATTATTTGAATTTAATAAATTGAGATTGATTCACATTAAAAGCTAAGCACATTCTTGATGTCTAAAAAAAAAAAATTATAAATAGTTATAAAAAAATTCAATAGGATTAAAATTACATCTTATTTAATAAATCTCTATCTTTTTCATTTATTTTTAAACTGTTCGTCTCTGTTTCATCTTTGATTTTCTCTTCGAAAAATTTGATTTCTTCCTTGAAACAATCTGCCATTATTTTTATCATGAATTTTCCTACAGCTCCATTCTGATTACTATTTACAATTAACACATATCCTCCATTTTCTAAAGTGATCTCATCAGAAACTTCTCTTGATTTCACTAAATTTGAAGAAAAAACCATTTTCGATATGTCAAATCTGAAAATTTGAAATAATTTAAAAAAAAATTTAAAAAAAGCCAACTTTTCAATTTTTCGCTTTTTCATATCTTCTTGTTTCATGACCATAAAAAACAAATACGTCATTTCATCAGAAAAAGGGAAAAAAGCCTTTTTTAAAAGCCTTGGATCAGATTGACTCAATTCAATAAAAAGATTAGTTTTTTCTTTTGATCTCTTTGTAATCTGGAAAAAATATTTAGGATTTTTCAACCAATTTTTGAAGGTTTTCGGATCATTTGGAATAGGGGGACCTCCTGAATTAGATTTTGTCCATTCATCTACACCAAGATAAATTCTCGATTCTTTATATTGTCTGCAAAAAGCATAAACTTCATCGAAAAACGATCTGAAATCTTTGAATCTTATAAGAAAATTGTCTCTTTCAATATGAAAATTTGGTAATTCCTTTAATTTATTCTCATTTGATTTGAATTTCGCTGAATTATAACCCCAAATTCCTTGAATTTGTTCAGATGGAACTGGATTGTGAATGAAAAATAATCTATGAGACTTATGAGAATTTTTGCAATTCTTATCTTCTAATTCAAATAAACTCAAAACCTTATAAACTATATTTTGTTTTAATCCTGTGAAATCTTCTTTGCTTTCTATTTTAGATTCAGCATTCCCCCATCTAGAACAACTTATTAAAGCATTTCTTTTCATGAATTCATTAATAAAAAAAAAAGATTCATCTGGTTTTGAGTATTTTACAGCTAAATTCTTAATGAAAAATCCAGTCATATCCTTTAAAGCTGTATACAGATGACCAGATTCTAAACTTTCATAGCTATAATGCAATTTTGCATAGGCTTTTTCGATCAAAGCCACCCAAAACTCAGCATTATTTTCGCTTCCACCGAAAATAGGAGAAAATATTTGTTTTTGTATTTCTATGCAAGGCAAACGATCATCAATCACTACATATATCCATTGAAAAGCTTTATAAAATCTGAAAACATAGATTCCTATAAAAAACATTATTTTATTTTATCTATAAATAAAATGAGACCATAATATCGAAGAAAATGGAAGATTTTAGGGTAAACTCCTTCCAATAGATACTCTTCATGTTTTTCCGAATTCTCAGGCCCAATGATTAAGTTTTTTTGGCTAGAAAGTAGAAAAAGCGCTCCTAAAAACCATGAATTTCCGAGTTCTCCTTGAATAATTGGTGATTGAAAAGGTTTTTGTTTATCACTGAAAACAGGAAATCCAACTATTTCTTCAAGTCTCTTCCAGGAAATTGATTTAAAATCAGGAAAATCTATAAATTATAAACAAAAATAAAAACATTCCTTTTTAAGCCATTTTACCAGAAGGCTTTTTGTGAGGATTTTTGAATAAAGAATTGATTCCCAATGGGTCAGCATTTGATGGCCCGAATTCAGGATCTTTCCATTTTTCTTGATCTTTTAAGTCTAATGCATCTTTTATGCATCTATTTTTTAATTTTTTATGATTTTTTTTTTTTTTTAAAAATTCAACCTTTTGAGACAAATAATTGGATTTAAGAAAATCGTTAAGTAATATCTCCCTTCATTAATAAATAAATCGGACTTGCTATTTTTGAGTTTATTCAAATCTTCGAAAGTTATCTTCAAATTCTTGCTGATCTCTTTGATTTTTTCTTCTTCAAACACTCTATATTTCTTTTGATTTTCTAAAAAAGCCTCTAAAATCTTTTTATTTTCTTCATCAATTTTTTTTTTTTTTCTAATTTTTTCATTTTCTTTTTCTATTAATAATTTTTTTTCGTCATCTTTTTCTAGGTTTATCTCTTTTTCGTTTTTATTTGAACCATTTATTTTTTCTGAATCATTTTGATCTGAAGAATCCTTTCTATTTGAATCCTTTCTTTCTAAAATCATTCTATTTGAATGTTTTCTATTAGAATTTTCAATATCATCTTCTAAAAATGGATCATTCTTAGACTCTTCTTCTAAAAATTTCTGTATTTTCTCATTTTCATCTATTTTATTCGATTCAAAATTCAAAGTTTTGATAAACTCAAAAAAATCTGATAATTTTATTCGATTTTTCCGATGACTGTCTGCCTGTTGACATAGCCATGTTATTTCTTCTTTTGATAATGTGTTTTCATTTTTGATTGCAGCAGATTTAGGAATCGAATTCAAAAAATCGAAGAATTCTTGTCTAGAAACTGCAAAATTTATTTGAATTCCTTCATATTTTCCAAAGTTTTTTGAATAAATTATGGCAAATTCTTTGGTATATATTAAAGCCTGAATTTTTTTCAAAGCTGTTTTCTTAAAAGTATCGCTTTTGATTTCATTTTTATCAACAACTGAACCTGAATAATTCTGTATTGGTGTGTTTTTAATTTGAAACTTCACTTTTTTGTTATTTTTAAAGGCCAAAGAATCCAAAAATTCATTTTTTTCTACGAATCCATCATGATTTAAATCAAAAATATTTATAAGTTTTGCTGTCTCCACTGTATAATAAAAAAAATATGAAAGTTTAAAAGTTTCAAATTTTTACCATAAGTAAATCCCTGCGATAACAATCCTTCTTTTATTGTTGACAAATCCAAAACTCCACTTGTATTTTTATCCAAAATATCGAAAAATTGAACCAAATTCAATCCCTTTTTATCTAAGAACTGATTCAAAATTTCCTTGACTTCTTCTTTTTCTTGGTTCGTTAATGGCTTTAAGTCAATTTTCTCTTCTTCCAAACTCACAATTCTAGTATATTCTTCTAAACTAATCATTCCGACATTTTTATGATCTAAAATCTTTATAAATTCTGTGATTTCGGCAGACGGTTTTTCTGGGAAAATTCTTCGAAAAACTTCTTCTAATTTGGCTAATTTCAGTATATTTTGGTTTTTTTTATCCTTTTCATCAACATTTACTCTTTTGAAAAGATTGATAAAACTCATTTTTTTCTCTTTTAGCGCTGAAGAGAACCTGAGCAAAACTGACCTGATCCGATTGTTGTTTTGGACTTGTAAACTCCAAGAATGATTTTCTTCTTTTGATGGAGAGACCATTTTTTTGGGTTCATTAAATCCCTCACTGTCATTTCTCAAAGAATTTATGATTTTTATAAAGTTCTTTAATGAAATCTCACCATTTTCATCACAAATTTCTAAGAAAATTGCACTTATATCAGAGAACTCTAGACTCATTATTGGCTTAATTTCTTCAACAAATTGCCTTAAATTCAATTTGCTTTCCAAATCGAAAGCATTCAAAATAAAAATTTCAGAAGTTTTCATTTTTCTTGTTTGTAATTCTTTCGCGAAGATCAAAAGCAGTGTTTTGACTGATATCTTTCCTTGGCAACTCTCTAAAAAAAATTTTTTTACTTCTTGGAAATCATAAACCCCATTTCCATTCAAATCAATTGATTTCAGAATATCTATTTTCGCTTTTTTATTCAGATAAGCTCCATAATAATAATCCAATTTCGAGAAAATCTCATTCACAGTAAAGCCAAGATCAGGAGAGGACGAATCTTCTAATATAGCTTGAAAACAAAGATACAAATGCTTGCCACTTTTATGTGCTGCGTTGATTAAAATTTCTGGTCCATTGATATCGACTTCATTCTTCACTTTATTTTCCTCGGAATTTCTATTCAAAAAAGCCGATTCTTTAGGTGTTTTCCCCATTTGATTTATTTGATTTAAAGCAAAAACAGCTTGATCTCCTTCAAATTTGGCGTTTTCATCAAAAAGAATATCATTTTCTTCGTTGTTTTTAGAGTGAGAAAAAACTTGTTCTGATTCCTTTTTAATTAAATGGGTTTCTTTTTTTCCTATTTTTTTTGAAATTTGCGAATTTTTGTTGAAATTGGGAGGCATTACTTCATCTCCTTTCTCATTTTCTTCTTCATTGCTTACTTTCAAATCATTTTCTTTCTTTTTTTGCAACAATTTTTGATTTTCTTCATCTAAATTTATGAGTTCTTTCGAGCAAAAATCTAAATATCGTTTATTGGTTGAAGTGGAACCCAAAAGTCTTTTAAGAAATTTATTCATTCTTTGAACGAAGATATATTTCTCAAATTTTCCTTTATAATTCTGGTCAAAAACATTCACAAACATATTTAATTCTTTTAGGTCCAATTCCTTCAGATTTATCAGATCTGCCTTCCAAAAATGTTCAAACTCCTCATAAGTCATCTCATCCGAAGCCTCTCTTGATTTTATGGCTGTTTGAAACAATTTTAAAGGGGTCATTTTTAAATTGCAAAGCTTCTCTGCCAGTTGCTTTAAAAGATCATCTATGGAAAATCTAAGACAATTTGAAGAAACAGAAGTTTCTTCAAAAACTTCAGTTCGACATTGGAAAGAATCCAAAGCTTTAAAGAAACTCTCTTTTGAAATAAATCCATTGCAATTTTCATCCAAGATGAGAGAAATTCTCACAATTTGAATTTTTGGAAGATTTAATGGTGTGTGCAAAAAAATGGCCAAAGCATCTGAATAAATTTTGCCTTCATAATTGCAATCAAGCATTCGAAAAACCATTTCCAATGAAAAATTATCTCCAAATTTTTCTTTTACGCTGGTCAGAAAACTCTGAAAACAATGATTATATAAGAAAAAATTCTTTAATGGAGGAAGAGAATCTTTTTCAGACCGTTGATTTTGCAAAAAATAGTCAGATTCTGAAGCTGGGGTTGAAAAAATTGAAATTTGGTTTTTGAGGTATTGGTTGGTTTTTTCAAGAGATTTGTATTTGGCTTTAAGATGTTTGATAACTTTACGATATTGGGTGATATTTTCTGGCAAATTTTTTTGGTTCGAACTCATTATATTATAAAAGGTTCAAAAAATATTAAATTTTCTTTAATTTTTTTTCAAATAATTTTCTCATAATCAAGTTTTTTATCGTTCAATTTTGACATAAAAAAATTTAAAATCAAAGAGTGCTCATTTTATGGTTTCTTTGAAGTGATAAAAAAAATTTCATTGGAAATTTCAGATTAAAATTAAAAAAAATTTCCTAACAATATTATTTTTATAAAAAAATTAAAATTTTTTAAAAAAATTCAAACAACAAAACGCTTTTCTGAATTTTTTTTGAAAATGGATAATAACATGCAGACCATTGCTACCAAAATGTCTTCAGAAGATTCTGATGAAGAAAATGAAGAAATCAATTTTAATCAGATCAATTATAACAAATTAATGTATGATGCTTTATCTTCATATCAACAGGGAGATCTCACAGAAGCGATTAAAAATTACAATTTGGCTCTTGATTTTGTCAATAATTCTTCAAAAGACATTTCAAAATTAAGTTTGTTGAAAGCCAATTTGGGAATAGTCTTATATCAAAATTGTGAATATAAAAAAGGAATTGAGATGCTTGAAGAGGCATTAATTCTGATCAAATCTCAAAGTTCAAAAAACAATGAATTCTATTTGCCTTTGCTGATCAAAATTTTAGTAAAATAATATTTCTAAATAAATTGAGCACGAACGAATTATGTATATAGGCTAATTTGTGCATTGTTTATGTTGTGATGAATCAATATGAGAAATGCGAAGGCTACATAAACGAAGCCATAAATTTAATTTTGCAAAGGTAAATAAAAAGAAATAAAAAATTTAATGGTTTACAAATTAGCAAAGACTCACAAAAAAAAGAGCTTCTTCAAGAAATTATTTATATCTTTTACCGATTTCCGAACTTCGAATCAATGGAACAAAAAAATTTGTCCAATATTGAGAATAAATGTTGTTTAAATATTTAAAATTTTAAAAAATTTTAATTTTAAAAAAATAAAATATTAGATAAAGGGCCGACTTTGGCATGTTTTTATTCAAGTATGGGTCTTAATAGAGAGCTAAATAATGATATAAAAACAGCTTTCATTTACCACAAAAAAGCGTTTGAAGAATGGAAGAAATGCAATGAGATCACATTTGTTTTGATTTCATTGCATCATATGCTTTATTTAGCTGATCAAATCGGGATTGAAAAAGAAGAAGTTGAAGAATATGAAGAGTTTTACTCTCAACTGTTGCAAAGCGAGCAGTTTAAAAATACAAACCCAGATATTCTTTTCAAGGACTTTGAGATCAAGCTTTCTGTTGCCAAAAATGTTATATTTATTAAATGAAATGAATTAAATTTGTTGAAATTAGATAACTTCTTCTTTGAAGAAGTTCGAAGATCATTTTTTAAGTTTGAATTTAGAAAAATCAACTTCGTCTTTTAAAAATGAGTTTCAAGAATTCGAAGGAAGAGAACCTTTTTGGAAACAAGGTATTTTTCTTAACTCATAACTGAGATTAACTATTTCAATTATCAGCCCTCAGACTCCGAATCACAAAATCTATCAAAATGAGCAGAATTCTCATGAAAGAGAAAAAGGAAAATAAAGAAATAATTGAATTAGGAGTAGTACAAATGAACAAAACGATTGAACAACTGACGACTGAAAATAACCCAATTATTGAGGAAAAACTCAAATCTATGCCTTATACAAAAGAATCTATAAACATGCTTCGCGCCTCTTTAAATAAATTAAGAAAATTTGCATTGTCCACTTTATATGGAGATGCATGGAAAGTATTGTCCGAAAATAAGAATGCTAAAAACAGAATATCACAATATCAAAAAAGAATTAATATTCCTTCTCCTTTACTTCCAGTGGTATAGTAAATTTTAAAAAAAACCTCTTATTGTTTATTCACAGGCATATCGGTATATTATTAATGGAGATTACCTCATCAAATGCAATAAAAATACAAATGGCAGAATCAAAAAATATTTCAAATTGATGACGGACAGTAATTTGCGCTGGGCTACAAAAGAAAAAAACATTTCAAATCCAAGCAAATATCAGCATTGTATTTTAAAATTTTAAATTATTCTCATAAACCCCTTTTTATTTTAGATCATTTATCGGAAGTGAAAGCATTGCTTTATGGAAAAGCCACCGATACTTTATTAAAGAATTATAACAAAAATCTGGAGTTGCATTTGTGTTTCTCGTTGATATTGAAATCGAGGTCTTTAGATTTTTATTGCACTTCTGATCAAATAGATAATTGGGTCATAGCGCTTTCAGCAGAAATTCGAAAAAGAAATTCAAATGCTTATACATTGACCCCTGGAAAATATTTGTGGAGAAAAATGAAACTTATTTTGATTAATTCTTTGATCAGAGACCCAAAATATAAGAATTTGAAATATTATACTTTTGTCAAAGGAGTCATAGCTTATAGAAATATTTTAACTCAAAATAATCCAAAATCAGGAATTTTAACAGGAAACAAAAAATAATTAATAATAAAATTATATTTATTTTAAGCAAAAATAGAACAAAATTTATAAAAAAAATAAAATTGTATGGAGACTAATGAAAATTTTTTTCAGAAATTCATTTCATTTTTTGAAAGAAGTGCAAAGACTATTGTGATTATTAATCTCATAATAGAAATAGGGTTTTTTATTGCATGCTGCATTCTTTTCATCTTATTTAGTACTTTTTCATTTTTAAATTATTGAAATTTTTTAAATTCTCAGACAAAGAGCCTACAAACTCAGATGTTTATAAGGGAATTTCTTTGATTATTCTTTTTCTTTCAATGCTATATTTCGCCCATCATTCTGTACCCTTTGTTTGTTTTTAAGACTAAATTTCCTCTAGATTCTGTTAAATAATGTTTTGGAACTTTTTGCCTTCATGATATTGTCAACAATAGCAACCTATTCAATAATATGCATGTTATATGGAGTGGCTAATGATTCTGATCAAGTACAAAATTAATTTAAATTAATTTCTTGAATAAATTTAAGAAGGAAAGCTATCGAAAATTTGCATATGTTTCTTCTTTAATAACGTTATTAAATCAAATATTTTATTATTTTTCGTGGATGCCCATCTATAATCAATTCATTTGGCTCAGTTACAAAAAAGTTGGAGCTTCTAAAAAATTGCAAAGTTTATTTTTTAATTTTTTTTAATTAATTTAAGTTTTTAAAGAATATTATTTGATTTATCAAAGTTTTCAAACGTTAATCAAGGTAAATTTACAATTATCCTTGATAAGCATTTGGACTTTCTATATTTTCATGGATAACAGTGCTGAATATGTAATTGATTCAGTAATTTTGGCAGGTCTGATTTTCATTAGTTGGTGAAAAAAAAAAAATTGTGATTACTTATTTGATTATTGTATCTTGTATTGAAGTTTACAAAACCATTAAAATATTATTTTTCATGTCTGAATCGAATTTTACTTTAGACAACATCATTTCTGATTATAACAGCAGGATGATTGCTATTTTTACAGGTAGTATTTCAAATAATATAATTTAAATTAAAAATTTTTTTTTTTAAGAAATTTCCTCAATTTTAATTTGTATGGGATTAATAATATTGGGTATTAAAAATATGGATAATTATGGCGACGGGTTACGAGAGAAAATGATTATGGATCCATTATTATTCTTGGCGAATGATAATAATTTATAAAATGCATACATTTAAAAAAAATATTTGTAATTATAAATTAATATTTTTTTTTCATTTATTTAAAAATTATTCCATTCATATTTAGAATATGCTTAATTATATTTATAAAAAAACCATTTACAATTTTTTGCTCTGCTGCTCTCAAAATGATTTGATTTTGTAGATTAATAAAGAAACTCTGCTCCCATTTAAAGATTTTTTTTACAAAAAAAGGAGAATGTTCACAAATTTAGAAAAAACATTCTTAAATCATTGGTTATCAAGCAAAATTAATTGATTTTTATGCAAATAGAAATTAATTAAAAAATATGGGTTATTTATATCTTAATTCCTTACTCTTCTACCTTAAGAAATGGAGGAGAACAATAAAATAACATAAAAGCATTTCATGAAGGTTTGAAGGAATTTTTTAAAACGTATGAATCATTTATTTAAAATAAATTAATAAAAAATAATGAAAAATTGAAAAAAAATTGAAAAAAAATTTGATCTATTTTTTTTTAAAAAAAAAAAAAAAAGATATTATGTTAAGTACATCCACTGGATTTCAAAATCTCTTGAAAGAGGTTCATTTCCTATAAATTTCCTTCTTTTTTTCATCATTTTTCTAGGGTTACAAAACCTTTTCAGGTCTCGAAGAAGCAATCCTTAAAAACATTGATGCATGCAAACAAATATCAAATATGACAAAAACCTCATTTGGACCTAACGGTACCTTTTAACTCTCTCTGCAACCCCTTTTATTTCAAATAATAGGTATGAAGAAGATGGTCATAAATTATTTGGAAAAAATTTTTGTAACAAGTGATGCTGCCACCATAATGCGAGAAGTTTTTAAAAAATTCAAATAAAAAATTTAAAAAGTTTTTTAAAGCTTGAAGTCCAGCACCCAGCAGCCAAAATGATAGTGATGGCAGCAAAAATGCAAGAAACTGAATGCGGAGATGCAACTAATTTTGTCATTACATTGGCTGGTGAGCTCTTAGAACAAGCAGAAGGTTTGGTTAAAATGGGTTTGCATTCGAGCTACATTATCAATGGTTATGAGGCTGCTCTAAAGAAAGCAGTTGAATTTCTTGAGAAAATGACAATCTATGAACTAAAGGATGTCAAAGATACCAAACAAGTGACAGATGCTGTTCGTTCAAGCCTCTCTTCCAAATTATCCAACTATAGTGATTTCTTCGCAGAACTTTTGGCTGATGCATGTGTGAAATGCTGTCCCAAGAATCCTCAGAATTTTGATCTTGAATACATCAGAGTCGGAAAAATTTTGGGTGGGTCAATATACGATTCTTTCATCCTACATGGTTTGCTGGTGATCAGAAATGCTGAAACTTCTATCAATTATTTTAAAAAACCTAAAATTGCTGTTTTTGGCTCTCCTCTTGATACTCAAGCTTCAGAAACCAAAGGAACAATTTTAATTAAGAATGCTGATGAGCTTTTGAATTATACCAAAAGTGAAGAAGAACATGCTGAGAAAATTATCAAGAGCATTGCTGATGCAGGTGTTAATGTTATAGTTTCTGGAGGAAGTGTTTCAGATATCTGTCTTCATTATATTGAGAAATATAAAATGATGTGTGTGAGAGTGCTTTCGAAATTTGAGCTCAGAAGAATTTGTAAATGTTTAGGTGCAACTGCATTGGTAAGAATCGGAGCTCCTACTGCCGAAGAATTGGGCTATGCTGATGAAATTTCAGTTCAAGAGATCGGAAGTCAAAAGGTGACGGTCTTCAAAAGAGAATCAGAAGATTGCAAGTTGGCGACCATTGTTTTAAGAGGAAGCACAAATAATATCTTGGATGATATTGAAAGAGCTCTTGATGATGGAGTCAATTTATATAGAATGGCTTTAAAAGATTCCAGATTTGTCGCAGGAGCAGGAGCTACAGAAATTGTAAAAACTTTTGAATATAAACAAAAAAAAGTTTTTATATATTAATTATAGCAATTAGCCAGCAAATTAGAACATGAAGCTAGTTTATTAAAGGGATTGGACCAATATTCTTTCAATAAATTTGCCAAATCTTTTGAGGTGTTTCCAAGAATTTTGTCTGAAAATGCTGGTTTGAATGCAAATGAAATGATAACAAAATTGTATAGTGCAAATGCCACCACTCTTTCGGGAATTGATATTGAAGTAAAATCAATTAAAAATTAATTAAACATTCCTCAATAAAACATTGATTAGAACGGCACAGTTAGAGATTCAAAGGAATTGAAAGTTTATGATCATCTTCAAAGCAAAATTTGGGCTCTCAAATTGGCTTGTGATGCTGCAATTACCGTTTTAAGAGTCGATCACGTAAGCAGAATTTTAAACCATAATTTTTTTATTTAAAATCTTTACTTCATTTTATATTTATTTTTCCTCTCTACAGATAATTGTTGCTAAACCAGCAGGAGGCCCAAAACCAAAAGCTGAGAACAAAAATTGGGATGAAGATTAATTTCAATAAAGTTAATTTTTTTATTTGAAACGAAAAAAATAAAACAAGAAAAAACTTAAAAATAACTTAAATTTAAAAAAATTAAAACAAATAAAATGAAAAATTAAAAGTGAAAAAATTTTAAGATTTCATTATTTTTGAATAAGTTCTTCATAAATTTTCAGATTTTATTGAAAATGATTTAGCTTTGATTCAATTTCTTAAAATTGACCAGCTGTTCAAGCACATATCGAATGATAGCTTTTGCATTTGATTTGTTTGGAACTTTGTCACTCACACCCAAAATATCTCCGCATTCTTTAACGAAATAATCCAAATCCTCATTATTGCATTTATTTGTGATTTGAGCCAATCTCACTCTTTTTAAATAATTCAAAAACTAGCTCCCCATTTATTAAATTTATAACTTTTCTGATGCAAACTCATCATCTAAATCAAATAATTCTAAATTAGGAGGAGGTAATTCCCTTAGAATAGGTGGGAACGTAGCTGGCATTAATCCAAGCATTGGAGTCTCAAATTGAGGAGGAATCAATGTTAATGTATCATGTTTGACACTTAACTGCTCATAACATGTTATTGCTTCTGGTATTAGATTACAGTCAAATTTGAAAAGGTTTGTATCATAAAGCGTTAAGAAATCTCGGGGCAGATCATCGCTTTCCTAATTTTTTTTAAAAAAAAAGCGATAGTAACAACATTAAATTAAAAAAAAAATGAAACCTGAAGGCAACTTTTCAATTTATCAGCTAATCGTTCTATATCTGGAACATATTGATACTCAAAAGTGTCTGAATTTTCTTTTGAAAATTCAAATTGAACATCATTCGTAAGGAAAAATTTCAAGAAGAAATCCTTATTAAAAATGAAAGGCTCAATAAACTAATAATTTATTTAAATTTACAAAAATTTTTGAATTTTCTTCTTTCTCGAAATATTCATCAGTGAACATTTCAGTTGATCCAATCACAGCCAATTTTCCTTTGCCTTTAATTAAGCTGACCGCAGCTACAGGTCTATTCACAGGATAACTCAATGCTCCAGTCCCCAATATAGAATGTGCAGGCTCCTGAATGTTTAATGTAGCACCATAGGGATACACAAAATCGAGACCTCCTTGTTCACTTTCTTTACTAAAAGCTTCATCTTCATCGCGAGCATTGAGAATATTAGAGATAAAGGTTGGTTGCGTTTTAATTTGAGCTTCTTTGGGCTGGCTTAATGCCACACGTGTGACTTCGTTGTTTAGTATTCCGCTCTGAATGTAAACTTCTTTCGGATGCAAGTATTTATAAAATGCTGTTCGAACAACACAATCATTATTGATGCTGATCCCATATTGTTCTAAGAGATAGTTCAAATTTGTGTTTGACCTTTAAATCGATTTTTTTTAGAAAATTTAATATTTTATGCATGAAAAATAAAAAAGGGACGACCTTAATTCACCTCCATCAGAGGACATAATCAGGATACCTCCTCCTAATTCTAAATAAGTCTTCATTGCATCGAATTCTGCTTTAGAAAACATTTCTTTGGGTGAGCCCATGAGAAACATAGAGGAAGCCTTTAGTCTCTCTAAAGTAATTTCTTCCTTGTTCAAAGCACACTGGAAATGTCTGAAATTAGGATGAAAAAAACAGACAGTGTTTACTTTATAGATGGGCTTGTATTTCTTTATTATTTTTTTGAATGTGGTGTTAGGATTCCCATACTCCTTCTTTGATACATTGAACAAAATCTGTTGTTTTTCCAAATAAATAAAAATTAATCAAAAGAAATGGTGATTTAGGTCAAAATATTGATAAATACAATACAAATACAATACATTAATATTTTTTTCCGTCGTTTGAGCCATTTTTTTTTAATATTATTCCTCTGAAAATTCAATTTTTTTTAAATTTTGATAGATTTCTTAAATCAAAAAAAAAAAAAAATCAATTTAGTTTTCACAATTCATTAAATTTATGAATATAATAAATATGATATTCATCCTCTGACAGAATAAAAAAATGTTAAACAAGCAATCCCCTAAAATGAAATATATTTGATTTTATATGATCTTCTCTGAACAATTTTATAAAATTTTTCAAAAGAAAATTTATAAACAGATATATTTAAAAATTTTTTTTTCAATGCAGAAGGTTTATGGTTTAATGCTTCATAAATTTTTATTAATTAAAGAAGAGAGAAAAATAAGTTATTGTTTCATTTCATAACCAAATGTAATTCATATGCAACATATGTTTTACATATTTGTAACAATTCATTAGCATTATTCAAATTTTATTTTTCCAATTGAACAAAAATTTAATTTATTTTTTTCTAAAACATTTTTTTCCAATGAAAATTTTAAAAAAATACTTTTCAAATTTAAAAGTAAACTTTATAATTTTTTTCTTTTGTGAGCAAACTTTGGCAGTAAAAAATAAAAATTAAAATCAAAACCCAGTAATTACTCAACTTAAATTTTGATTTATTAAATTGATAAAAATTGTTAACAAAATAAAATCTGTGCTGTTTTGTTTCTTTTTCATTTATATTTTTATTGGGCTTAAAAACTATGTAAATAGTCAAAGTATTTTTTTTTCTTTTTCTGACTTGTTTATTAAGTATAAAAAAATAATTTGAAGGTTTTCTTCTTTTTAGTGAAGCGACAAGTGATATTAGTCTGCAAAATTGGACATTTCAAAATGGTAAGTCATCTTACTTGAGTTCTTGTGGAACTCTTCAATTAATTGGTGGCCAAGGTATTTTCTCAACAAATACTGTTGCAACAAAAATTCTGGGAGGATTGCCAAGCCATTATAAATTTGAAATGGATTTTGAATTGGTTGCAATAGATAGTTTAAAGGGAAATACATTTGGCATCTATTTTGATAATTTGCTCGTTGGATCATTTCCAATTATAATGTCACCAATCAATTATAATTCTGTAAAATTTAAAAGTTTAAGTTTGAATAATGGAGATTCGAAAAATGGATACTTTTCTTTTGCTAATTTAATAAATATGGATATTTATTAGCCTCTTCTGATTATATTTGTGGAAATAAAAACATTTTGGAATATCGTTATATATTTAAAATTATTGCAGAACATAATTCAAGTTCCATTAATATTGTTTTTAAAATTATAAAAGGCACATCAAAAAAAGATTGGGGGATCAAGAATCTTTATTATTTCGTTTGGTCAAAAGCTATCCGACAACTTGCCTGCTTTCATGCACAACTTGCAATTATTTAAACTGTCAATATTGTGGGGGTGCTTATTTAGTTCAGGATGATGTTTGCGTAAATTCTTGTTTGGAAAATTATAAATTTGATTCAACCAATCAGAAATGTTTCTCTTGTCATAGCTCCTGTTTGGATTGTGTCGGCGATGATCCTGATTCATGTTTATCTTGCAATTTAAACTGTTTCTTATATGGCACAAGTTGTTTAATAAATTGTCCAATTGGCCTTTTTGCAGATGCAACAAGTCGACAATGCAAAAGTTGCAATCCGAATTGTTTAATTTGTAATGGGTTTAATTCGAATAATTGCATAAGTTGCATAAATCAATATTTTTTTTCCAATGGAAGCTGTGTTATAAATTGTCCCTTGAATCAATTTTTAAATGTTTCCAACAGTTCATGCACAAATTGCGATACCACTTGCCAGACTTGCAGCGGGGAATTTTCGAGTCAATGTACAAGCTGTATCTCAGGTAGATATTATTCAAATGGAAATTGTGTAATAAATTGTCCATCAAATCAAATTTTGAATCCTTCTAACAGTTCATGTTCTGATTGTGATAGTTCATGCCTCTCGTGTAATGGTCCATTGTTAAATAATTGCAACAGCTGCTCATTATCAGCCTTGTTTTCTAATGGAATTTGTATCGGAAGTTGCTGTTCAAATCGATATTTGAATTTCTCTACCAATTCATGTCTTAATTGTGATTTGAAGTGCCAAACTTGCAGTGGTCCACTTTCTTCTGATTGCACTTCTTGCCCTAAAAAACACTTATTTTTCGAATGGAAATTGTGTAATAAATTGCTCTTCTAAACAATTTTTGAATTTTGTTAATAGTTCATGTGTTGATTGTGATATTTCCTGTTTAACTTGCAATGATCTATTATCAAATAATTGTACCAGCTGCCCTTTATCAGCATTGTATTCTGATGGAAATTGTGTAGACTTTTGTTCCTTCGATCAATATTTCATTACTTTAACCTTTCATGTGGTGATTGTGATATAAATTGCCAAACTTGCAGTGGTCCATTTTCTTCTGATTGTACTTCTTGCTCAATAAATACTTATTTTTCAAATAATATAATTGTGTTATTGACTGTAATTTTTCATGTGCTGCTTGTGATTCATCATGTCTCACTTGTATTGATTTCTTTTCAACTAATAATTCATGTCTTTTATGTAATAAATCATGTTTAGAATGTAATGGATCCTATCAAAACAATTGTCTGAGTTGTTTTCTAGATTTTAAATTCCATAAAAATGTTTGTTTTCATGATGTTTGTGCATCTATTGAATTTTGGGATGAAAGTGATTTCAATTGTAATAATTGCAGTCATTTCTGCAAAAGTTGTTTTGGGTCAGAAGCTTTTAACTGCCTTTCATGTTTGGATGGATTAATTCTGAAATCAAATCGATGCATTCAAATTCAAAATGTCTCTGTATCAGTTATTGTAATTGATAATCCTTCTAGATTTATTTTGAGTTTCTCTAATGAAATTCTGCTTCTCTCAAATCTATTCTTTGAAGATTTAAATGATTCAATGGCAATCACGATTTCAAATTACGATAGAAAATTATTTCATTATTCTATCAAACAAATCAATCATTTAAATTATTCTCTAAATATCACATATTTTGATAATTTAATTTTTGGTTCTTCTTATCTCGACATTTATCTGAACAACTCAATTGATAATACACTAAACTTGTTAAACAATTCTTTTAGAATTCTTTTAAATTCCTATACTTTATAGATTATTATGAAAATGGTTCCTGTTTATTAAAAACCGTTATTGATTATAATTGGATGCACACAACAAAATTCAATGTTATTAAGTTGGTATTCAAAGTGATAAAAAATAATCCAGCAATTTCCAATGAATATAACTTGCTATCAGATTCATTATATCCAATCATTGCTGAAGGGGTTCCTAAGGGAATTTTATATGTTTCTCCCACGAATAATGAGAATATAAGCTATACTTTTCAAATTAATAATGATTCGGTCAATATTGTTTTTAATTACACTGTTTTAACTTTGGTAAAGCGGAGAGTTCTTCTCTATCAAAATGTTTCAAAATGGTTTGAACTTAAAAACTCACAAATGATACGTTTAGTAAAAAAGAAATTAGCGATTACAATAATAAATGAAAATATATCCAATGATGAAGCAAAGTTGCTCGAAGATACTAAAACAGTTATGGTAAATGGAGAAACAGCTACAACAACATTAGTTTATTTAGCGTATGCCTCCAATCCAAAAACTACCTTTGCTATTCGAGGGATTTTATTAACAAATATAATCCAAATGTTGAAATTTGTCGCAGTAATATACCCGATAAATGCGAAAATTATTTTTCTTCCTGATTTAAAAACTCATCATTTTATCGAAAATGATGTTTTTTCAATAAAACCCATCGATTTATTATTAAATGACTTGCCTCAAAATTTCCTTTCTTACAATGTTTCTTTGTATATATTGAATAATATCTTAGATGCATATATCTTTATCTTGATTATTTTGGTTGTAGGCATTATTTTCAATCAAATTCATTGCCAAAACATTAAAAAATGCCAAATTTTTTTTCAATACTTAAGATCAATCTTAGTTTGGAATTTAGTAATAATGATGTTCATTTCAAAATATTTACAGACCGTTTTTTTCGTTTGGACAACTTTGCGATTTGGCTTTTTTTTGATAATATACACACTTTGGTTTCTTTGGGTTTTTTAATTTACATAATTTTGATCACACTTCACTATTTGAAAATCATCGTTATTTTGAACCAATTAGAAGCGAATGCATTAAAGAAAAAATTAAGTGTCGATTTTAATTGCATTTCATCACTTCACGAGCCAAAATCATCAGTTTTTAATGAAAAACTTAAAAAATCTAATTTTTAAAAAAAAATGCATTTTCACAACCAGAATGCGAGAACAATCTTCGAAAAATAATTAATTGGGAAACCTTAATAGAATACAACACTCCTTATTTGAAAAATCCAGACTCAAAAAAGGATTTACTTCAGAATGTTGATGAAAACTATTATGCAGCGAATTTGGAATCAAAGCTTTTTAGATGCGATACTTCTCCAAATAAAGTTACCCCTTATCCCAGAAAAAGGAAAAAAACGGAAGACATAAATATTTCTATGACAAATTCAATTAAAATACCAAGTCCTAAAAAAAACAAAATTACTCCTCTCTCATGTTTTAAGAATCAAGAAATGGATAAAAATTTCGACACATCTTCATCATTCCAAATCTCCAGCAATAAAAATTTGAAAATTAAAGCTTCAAATAAAATGTCTCATTTTTTCTATAAGTTTTGTTTCGCTCCTTTTTTAAAATTCCATGATTTATTGTATAAAATAAAAGATGAAAAAGTTTATACAATAAAATATGCAGTTTTTAAAAGAGAATTTAAAGGAAATTCCGGATTGCAACAATATTATTTCTTTATCGATTTGGTTCGATATTTTACAGTTCCAACAATCATTATTCTATTATATGGGTATCTTTTGATACAAATGACTATGTTAGTGATAATTAACTCATTGTTTTTCTTTTTTGTTTTGTTCGGAAAACCTTTCAAGTTAAGAATTAACAATTTTTTTAGTTTTATTAATGAACTTTGCATAAATTGTGCATTCTTGTCTGTTTTTATTTTGTCTATTTACGATTTGAATGAAGATCGTAATTTGGTTTCTAGAATCAATTTAGGATGGCTCCTTGTTTTTTCAAACATTTTCCTTTTATTTTCATTGATTTTGAATTCATTTTTACGCATTGTTCGAAATTTTCTTATGCTTTTCAGACTATGTTGCCAGAAGAATAAAAATCGCATAATAAGCTTTAATGGAAAATAAAGATTTGCTTTCAAAATCAAAATTTCAAATATTTCGAAGTAATTAAAATAAATTCGTGTTGTTTGTTAATTAATAAATAAAAATCTATTTATCTGAGAGAGGTTATAAAATAAACTTTATAATTGCATCAATTTTTTAATAAATAAAAAAAAGATTTTTTATATAATAAAAATAAAGATTTTTTTTATATTCAAAAGTATTAAAAGAAGTGAAAGAATATTATAAAACGTTTACCAGTAAATCGGATTTGAATATGATTAAAGGCTTTCTTTTACCTTTATCAATTAAAAAAATTAAAAATCAAAAAGAAATTTTTAAAAAATTCTAACTTGATAAGAATAATTTAAGAAAATAAAGTCATTAATAAAAAAATTAACACTAAATAATTTCTGTAAAATTCCTCATTTTATTAAGCTTTTCTTCCAAAACACCAATTTGTGAGCTGAGACTTTTCATATGCATATTCATCATAACGATCAAAAGGAACAAAGTGAGCACCAGAATCAGTAAGAATATGCCATTGATTTTCATAATTCTTTGGAGATCTTTAATTTCTTTATTAGAAACCCCTTCAACAAAATCTTTGCTATTTTTTTTCTTCTTATTTTTTTCAGCCTCCTTATTTTCAACAATCATATCTTTATGACTTGAATTCTCATCATCTATTTCTAATTGCAAAGCCTTTGATTTTTCAAAATCTTGCTTCAAACCCTCCCTATGTTTTGGTTTATTCGGATTTTCGAAAACTTTTTTTTCTTTGAGATTTTTGATATATAGCTCGTAATCAGCCTTTATGCTAATCGAGCCTTGATTTTCGATTTTGCTTTTGAACAAAGTGGATTTATTGAAGACAAACCAAGCTAAACATCTCAAAACACATTTATCTTTATTTTCAGCCTCAGGAATAACTTCCCATCGTTCTTCTAGTTGAAAGCATGAGCCATATGGTACATCCAATGTTTTTGTCATGGTGCTTATCGTTAATTTTTCTTCTTCTTTCTTATAACTTTGGACCTTATAACAACGAGAAGTGGATTTGAAAGGATTTTCTGGTGTTTTAATAATCATATTCAATTCACGAGTGTGAATACCCAGTTCTGGATTTTCAATCCATTTCGATAAAATGACATCTTTTTCGCCTTTCATTTGGAAATGGTCGAAAAGCGAAAAGATTGCTTCATCACTTATACATAATGCGAAGTATTTTTCAACATTGACGGGTAAAACGACTTTGATCATTTCTTGCTGATGATCTGCTGAAAATGTTTGAAGGAAATTGATCTCATTATAATCATTTTCAGCTTGTTCGGTTTGTAAAACTTCATTAGGGATATCGTTTTCTTCATCTTGAATATCTGCTTCTTGAGTCTCAAAAGAAACACCTTTCCATACACTATAGAGAAGTCGAAATACGGCATTCCGTTTGGCGAAGGAACAAAAATAATAGGATTTGCTTTTGCAAATTATCTCAATCGCATTTGGAATGAATCCCAAAACATTTTTCTTTTCTATCTCTGTTACATCTTGAAAATCCAATACTTGCTATTTATTATTTTATAAAAAAATGCTCATTCCTTTTTTAATTTTACTTTGTTTTTTAAGCCCATTATGTTCGCATAAAAACAAATGTGGCTTTCTGTAATAAAAAGTCGACCATGCAACAAAATTGTTTGTTTTAAAGCGCATCCAAAATCCTCAAATACTGTTTCCTTCATAAAAAATATTTTTGTTTTGTTTAAAAAAGAAACAGGCTAACATCTTTGGTCAAGCCGAATAACTCGCATATCAATTGTTTAGCAGACATTCAATAGTATTTCGCACAAAATTAAATAATTTATATTATTATCTCAAAAGCATTTTTAGAGCATCAAATAAATTATACTTAAAAAAGTAAATAGATTTCATTAACAATTGAAAAACTGTTTTTTTTTAATTATGTTTTTAACTATTTGAAAGAAAGTTAAAAAAAAATTTGTTTTTTTTTGTGAAATTAAAACAAAAAATTATGAATAATAAATTTGGTGACTCCAAACTATCACTTTTCAATTCCTCCCCATCAATCTCTTATTCGAATTTTGCACATCACAAACCCATAAAATTGCAAACCCGTCAGAAAAATGATCCTTTATCTGCAAATCGAAAAATATTTCATTCCCCGGCCTTCTCAAACGTTTCAGAAAAAATTTCTAATTTTGATATAAATCCTCGAAAATTATCAATACAATATGAAAAACATTTGTCCACAGAAACATCACTTCCATTTTCTTGTCAAAACAAAGGTGATTCTCATAGAAAATTGAATTTTTTCGTTCCAAGTTTCAATGATTCAAATTCTAAATTTCTGCAAAAAATTAAGAATACTTATGAGAAAAAGTTTCAACTGATAAATGATGCTGAACTTAAGAGATTTAACTCAAGCTGCCATGAAGAAAATTCTTATTTTTCAAATAAAACAACAAATTTTAATGAGAATGTAAGAACAAATGGCTTTATAAATTTTGCAGAAATCAATACTTCAAAAGGAGATGATCGCAGCGGTTCTTTCTTTAGAAAATGATTTTAAATAAATTTACCAAAAATTGATTATTTTTAGTGGAATTGAAAGAATATATTAATAACACAATGGAAATCCATAGATGTGATTTCAATTATTTTTGCATCTCCACCAAAGAAAAAATTTCTCCTTTGGTTATAAGTGAGTAGATTGTATCCGAACATTAATTAAAACAAATTAATTTATTGTAAATAGTTATCAAAACTCAAGAAAGTGATGCAATTAAAATTTTTCAATCAGATTCTTTCAAATTCCCCTCAAGGTTCGACTGTGATAAATGTTTTGAAGTATCAATAAAAAATTAAATCCTTATTTGTTTTAAAAATAAAAAAAAGTCAAAATTCATTAAGCTTTTTTCGAAAAACCAAAAAAAAGAATTCGAGAGTAAATACCATTATTTTTGTCTGATCAGCGAAATCTCTCAACAAATTGTTTTGACATTTAAATTCGGAGATAGAAAATTGGGAGCCACACGTTTTCCCCCATCAAGTCCAAAAAAAAAACAAGAGTTTGTTTCAATAGACTCTATGCAAACACCTCAATTACTAGAACAAATAAGTAAAAAATTTAAATTTTGATTTTATTTATTTGTTCAGAGTTTATAAAAAAGAAAAGACTTGAAAAAATGATTCAAATATCCAAGATTCGAATGAACAAAGTGGAGTTCAATAAAATCCAAATATTCACAAATTTCGCCCCAGAAATGCAAAACAAAATTCGTTATCGCAAAAAACAAGAAATACTTCTTAATACAGAAAAAGTTGAAACAAGAAAAGCTTTATTGGATGTCGATCAATTCCATAAAAAAAACTTTGAAATAATAAAACATGATTTAGCAAAAACTTGTTTAGATTATTATAGAAATCTCCAAACCCAAATAAACTCGATTAATCTATGGAAAAAAAATTGGCTTTTAATTATTTTTTTTGCAATTATTGAAAAATATATCGCAGAATTCACAAAACAAAAATATAATGAAAAAAAAAAACTGTTGCAAGTGGCCTTCGTTATTCAGAATTTTCAAAGGAAATACAGGAAAAATCAAAGAAAAACTGGTTTTGATCAAGAAGAGCGATTTAAATGGGGAGCCAAAGCGTTTTTCAGTTTTTCTTTCAAAAATTTATTTATTTTATTTAATAGGGGACTTTTGTTTCATTATTCCGTGGGAAGAAAAACAATAAAAAAAAGATATCAATATATTATCGCTGATTTGATCCTAAATAATGCTAACAAATTAGAATTTTTAGAAAGCTTGAAGAAGTATGTCGGCAAAGGTAATTTTTTATTTATCAGTTAGTTTTATTACACTTATTTTTTGTAAGTTTTGAGAATTCAAAAGAAATGGAAAGAGTTTCGTTTGAAAATCAAATATTTCAAGATATTAATGAATAAATTATGGAATAAATATTTTCCTATTTTCGCCATGAATTTAGCGGAAAAGAATTTTGAAAATATGGATCAAGCAATGTTTTTTTTTTTCTTTTTTTTCAAAGTAAATATTATGGAATGATAGGAGAAGAAAAACTCAGTTCAATTTAAATAAAATTAACGATGCTCAAACTCGATCATTTTTCATTGATAAATATTTCAACAATTTGCTTTCAATTTTTCGAGTGGAAATGAGCAAGCACATAGCATTGCAAACAAAATACACAGATAATAAACGAGCAGTAAGCGATTGAAAGCTCTCTTAATTTATTTTATTTAAATATTTTTCAAATAAATAAGACTGTAAAAGAAATAATAATTTCTCGAATGTTTCTCAAAGAAAACGATGATTTATACGATAAAATAGATTATAAGAAAAAAATGAGCACTTTTGGCTTCAAAAATGAAAAGGAAAAACCTCAAGAAAATGGAATAGAGGATGAATTTCTGTTAGATGAGGACGATGAGGAAGAGAAAGAATTGGAATTAAGCTTAACAAAATATAGCAAAACAAAAAAGGATGTTGATTTACTTCGAAGACCAAGACTGTTTGTTTTGCCGAATATTGAAAAATTAAAAGAAATGATTCGAGAATCACTCTCTCAAATTTTTTTGGGAAAGACTCCTGTTAGTCCAACTTCATATTCATAAGATCAAATTGTTTCTAAATTAGATTTTTTCAAGTTTTTTTAATAATATTTTAAGAATTTTCGTTGTTATGTTTTTAATCTATCAACAATTTTTCTTTTGTTTTGTTTCCTCTTATCATTACATCATCAAGCTAAACTTGCCAATCCTTTCTTTGATCACTGGAAGCATTAGAGCTTTGTTAAAGAAATAACATTTGAAATTCGGTCTTGCGACACTCGCATCATAACTTTATTATTTTAAAAGGCTGAATTTTTAAGTTTTGATAAAAATTACGTTTGATTGAATGAAAATTCTCTAATATTTTCGAAATCTTTGGTACGAATCACTCCAAAAACCAAAGTTAGCACGATTCCAACGAGCAATTCAATCAGAATCTTAAGGGATTATTACAAAGAAATATTTAAAAAACACAGAGAAAAGCAGTTTACGTCCAAAGGAATTGAAAATTCTGTCGAGGGAGAAGTAAACGCTAAATATTTCCTATATTTGGAGAGCGAATATCCTGCGTGTATCAAAAGAGCAAATCCAATTAAATTTTTCATATTTTTTTTTTTTTTTAATTAAATAAATAAATAAAAATTCACTATAATTTTATTTTTTTGAAAGAAAAATTTAATTCTTTAAGTTTATATTTTAAGAAATATCATTTATTTTCTTTTTAAATCAATTCTGTCATCAAATAAATTTTTTTTTTTATTTATGATAAATTTAATTGTTCTGACAAGTTTTCCAGAAATTAATCAGCTTCCCATCCAAAATCTTATTGATAGTTTTCATGCATTCATATTCCGGAGTATTAATAGCTGGTTTAACATCCTCAAGATTCTGGAAAATGTTAGATTTATTTGGTAAGAAAATTGTATAATCAGGCAATAAAATATTCAAATTCTTTGTTTCTTCAGCCGTGAATTTCGGTATTTGAGGAGGGAAATTTTTTTTCTTCATATTATGTAGTTCCATTTTCACTTTTTTATTATAATTGCTAACAAAAGTATTTGCCATTTTTCTGAAATGTTCTGTATCATCTCCAGATTGTTTCAAAATCTCATAAAATCCTTGTCCAATCGGAGTTTGAAACTCAATATTTTTTTCTTCTTTTCTCTTATCATCAAAAGTAACACTTTCTCCAGATCTATAAAAAGCTCCATATTTTTTCGAGCCTTCAGTATCATTGATTTCATCTCCTTTTCCTCCTTTTTTCTGAGCATTTTTCGCTCGTTTTTCATTCTCAGCTTTCTCCATCTCTTTTCGTTTATGTAATGCCAATTGCATCTTCTTCTTAAAACTATAATAAACAATATCGTCTTCTTCGTTTGAAAAAGAAATAATGCCTTCTTCAGGACTAGTTTTCGCATATGGATCTTTATGGGCTGAATTTTCTTTTTTGTCTTCGTCTTTTTTTTCAAGGTTTTTTCCAGACTTAAGACTTTTTTTTTCTCGAGAACTTTCTTTAGCTAAAAGCTCCAAATGATCGACTTTCTCTATTTTAGCTCTGAAAATATTCAAACGATTGTTAACAGATTCAAGTGTCGGGGGCATTTTTAAGCCTTTATGCGTATTTCGCATGATTTCCTTAGAAAGTGTTCCCCAATATTTAGAAAAATCGTTTTGTTTTTCCTTCTTTGAAGGGGAACTTGAATCATTTAGAGGGATTTTATGAGAAGGAGGAGTTCCTATATGATCTAATAGGTTTTTTGGAGGATTACTTGGGTTATTGTTAAGGTTTAGAGGTTCATCTTCTATATACATAGGGTCAAATTTGATATCTTCTTGCAAAGTTGGATTTGAAAGGAAAAATTGAGACATTTGTTCTTTTAAGTGGTAAACTGAAGTGCTGAAATCTATATAAAGATGAAATATTAAAGTTCATTTATTTTTTTAGAAGAATAAACCATCTTTTTTCTCATAATTCTCTTCTTCTTGAGAACTATTAAAAGAATTATCAGTGTTTACACTATCTTCTGAACTAAAAAAAATATTGTTTGTTGTCTGTTGATTGACAGGAGATGAATCGCTTGATTTTTTGAATGAATCCATCGTTTATTCTCAGTTTCTTTTAATAATTAAATTGGAAAATGGTTATATTTTTTATTTTTTTTCTGAATTTTTATTTTTTTAATTTAATTTTTCAAATGGAAAAACAACAAAATGAAAAAATGTTTGAAATTCATTTTCTTTATTGCAAACAATTAAAAACCATTATGGAAAATTTTTCCAAGGCCACTTCAGTCAAAAATGACAAGAATGACAATTTGGTAATTCAAATTCTAACTTAATCTTTTTACTAAATTTAAACGAAGGATCTCTATTTAAAAATAACAAGCGATTCATTGGTTTTTTTAGCAAGGTCTAGAAACAAAGTGACTATTAATCATATTACACTTCCTCGTGAATTTTTCGCAGTTTACAACATTATACCTGAAAATTATAATTATTCAGACTGCTTTTTTGTGAAAATTAACGCTTTCCCATTTTTCGAAAGTTTCAAATTAATGGAACCAGGAAAGATGCTGATTTTCAAAATAGAAGAAGAAAAAATCACCTTCTACCAAAATTATCCCGAAGAAAAATTAGGATATATGACAAAAAAAGAAACTGTGGTGAATATTCTTTTGGATGATGAGGAAGAGAATGATTTTCCAAGCTTTAAAGAAGAAAGAATATTAGAATTTAAAATCTTAAATGTAATTTTGATTATTTTTTTTTAAATCGTTGAAAAAAAAGGAAAATTAGCTAAAAACCTTGAAATTTTTGATTGATAAATGCTTAACGAATGAAAATGACAATTCCAACAATTCAATCTGCTTTAAATTCGAACAGAAAAACAATAAGAATAATTTTTATATATGTTCTCTTTATTTCTAATTTTGAAACAATAAATTAAAATAATTTTTCAAGATGTTCTTGGCATAGAGGATGCGTTTATTGAATTCAAAGACATCTATTTTTCAGATCTTTTTTCTTTAGGCGGACAACATTTTACAGTTTTTTCTTATCCCAAAAAAGAATTATTGCAAGCTATGAGTTTATTGAATGAAAATTCCGAAGCCAGCATGAAAATTAATAAATTTGGTCAGATTTTAATGTTTAATGGCAGGTATTAATTAATATTTTTTTCAAAATTTTTTATTTTTTTAAAATAGTTTGATCTCCGAAAAAGATCAAATCATTATCACTGAAAGCATTGTGCTTTGTTTAGATTTCCAAAAATAATGATTAAAAAGAATGAAATCTGTGAGTTTGATAATATATTTTTATAGATTACAAAAAAAATTTATCTTGTGAATTATTTCTTTAAAAAAATATTTAAAATAAATGAAAATTTTTATTTTTTTCTCTCTTATTTACAAGAAAGTTTTTTTCCTTCTAAAATTATTAAAAAGATAATTTCTTAAAAAAAATATGGACTCATTAAATGACTCCTCAAATGAAACAGCTTTCAAAACTAAAGACAGTATTAATTCTGAAAATTCAATGAAAAATAAAGGTTTGATTGAGAAATCTGAATGTGAAACTCCATTAGAAAATTTGGAGCAGGCTTTTCAAACTATCTTAGAGGCTCATAAAATTTTGATCTTTATTCATATTTATATGTGATTATAATATATAAAGACTGTTCATCCAAATCCCACAATGCCTGAATTATTAAAGACTCCTTCTCGGGCTGCAAAAGCTTTTTTATTTTTGACTGAAGGATATCAATTAGATCCCTATAGTAAATTAATTTTGCTCTAACATTTTGGAATAAATAAAATCAAAGAAATTGCGAAAGATGCACTCTTTGAAGCATACGATTCAAACATTGTAGTGATAAAAAATTTGAAATTAAATTCAATGTGTGAGCATCATCTATTGCCTTTTGTTGGGAGATGCGATATCGGATATATCCCTTCTCAAAAAATTCTCGGATTAAGCAAATTTTCGAGAATTGTTGATGTTTATGCAAGGAGATTGCAAGTTCAAGAAAGATTAACATTTCAAATCGCTGATTTTTTAAATGATTTGTTAAAGCCTAAAGGAGTCATAGTGAAAATAAATTCACAGTTAAAGAAAATAATGAAAATTATTATTAATAATAATTTTTGAATTTAGACATATGTGCGCTCATATGAGAGGAGTCGAAGAATGTTTGAGTTTTATGGATACAATGTGCACTATGGGTATTTTTTTAAATTTTTTTACAATTTGATTCATTTTTATTAGGAAATTTCAAAATAAATTCTTGTTTAATAACACAATTTTTGACTATGATTGACAAATAGAAAAATTCTTTAAAAGATTTCGATATACAAAAAAAATATTTCCTGAGTATAAAAAGGCTTCTATTTATTTAAAAATTGTATCAAAATCTTTTTAACAAAATGATAAAAAAATTAATTATATTTTTATTAATTTTTTTTTCTTTCAAATATTTAATTATATAAATTTATGGATATAGAAAACGATAACAAAGAGCCTGTTAAGAATAAACCAACTTCTTCTAAAGTTCAAGGAAGGATAAATAAAATCAGAAACAAAAGAAGAACGAAGAAAAGAAATATCGTCTTCTTAAAAGAGAAAAAAAACAAAATAGTCAATGAAATAAAATATTTTTCCACTTTTTCTGATAAAATCGAAAAAGCCAAATCAAAATCAAATGAAGATCTCACTCTTTATTTGATTCAAATATTAAAGGAAGAAAACGTATTAACTATTATATATTAAAAAATCAATTATTTTTAAATGAAAATAGAAAGATCTCTTAAAAAACATTGTGAAATATTTTGAGCAATCAAAAATCATTAAATTTTTAGAAGAATCCTTGAATATTTACAAATCAGGAGGAATGCTTTGCAAGGATGATCAGAGT